>Ga0182030_10017085_pt1 | contig 14037 bp, 12 predicted proteins | sample 812S3MmetaG_FD_121299 | JGI IMG/M metagenome (GOLD analysis project Ga0182030, IMG submission 121299) | Permafrost microbial communities from Stordalen Mire, Sweden - 812S3M metaG (Illumina Assembly) | ecosystem: Environmental > Terrestrial > Soil > Wetlands > Permafrost | place: Sweden...
ACCGAGAAGTTGGGCAAAGATCAGGATGTCGTTCCATACGCATCGTCATCCCATGAGGGGAGCTCTGAGCCCACCAGTCGCTTGAGATACCTTAAACATTATTTCACGAGTCGAGAAGGATGGCTAGGAGACTACGTATGTGCTCATCGATCTGCATATTTCACGCGTCCTTCTGACACATCTACAGGACTATATCTACCTTATCACACCGAACATCTGGCCTCTCAACCGGAAATACAAGGACTATGAAGCTCCATTCTATGGTCTCAATGATGAGATCCCCATTTTCCTCACCCTCCTGCTTGGTCTCCAACACGCTCTGACCATGATCGGGTCGATTGTCTCCCCGCCTCTGGCCATCGCAGGCGGAGCTTTCAACTTCGACGCTACGATCACACAGTATCTTGTCTCTGCAGCATTCATTACCACCGGCATAGCCACAGCACTTCAGGTCACTCGCATTCACATAGCAAAGACCCCTTTCTTCATTGGGACGGGTCTTCTATCCGTTGTCGGACCAACATTTGATATCCTTCCTATTGCGTTCAACTATACGTCCATGAGATACGCAAATGGAACTTGTCCGACTGCAGCCGATGGAACTCAACTCCCTTGTCCTGATGCTTGGGGTGCCATTCTCGGGACAATGCTTTGTACAGTCTGGATTCAAATCGCGATGTCAATGGTCCCTCCAAAGTCTCTCAACAAGATCTTCCCGAAGATTGTCACTGGATCACTACTTCTTCTTGTTGGTGTCTATCTCATCAGCAACGGAATGCAGAACTGGGGCGGCAGCTCAAACTGTAATGGCGGGACAGGGTTTTATAAATTATGCCCAAATGTTGCTGCACCTAAACCACTTGCTTGGTACTCTACCCTCAACAATGTCCCAGTGATAAAGCTAATTATATCCTAGGGGAGACCCAAAACTCATCGGCCTCGGCTTCTCTGTCTTCGTCTCCATAATCCTCGTCGAGCAATTCGGTTCCCCGCTCATGAAATCCGCCTCAATCATCATCGGTCTAGCTGTAGGCTGCGCCATCTCTGGCGCAACAGGCTACTGGTCACGCGCAAATATTGACGCTGCCCCAACAATCACCTTCCTTTGGGTCCACACATTCAAGCTTTCCGTCGATGGCGCATTAGTCCTCCCCTTACTAATAATGTTCATCTGCGAAGCCGTATCCTGTATGCCCGATATTCTCGCAACCGCCGAAATCTCCAACGTCGATATCGAAGGCACCCAATTCAACAGCCGTATCCAGGGCGGTATTCTCTGTGATGGCCTTGGTTCACTTATTTCCGCATTTAGAACTGATCTTCCGATGGTCTCGCAAGCTGGTAACAACGGCGTGATATCTCTCACTGGTTGCGCAAGTCGGCGGGCAGGCTGGTGTGCATCTGGCTTCCTGATTTTGATGGGCATGTTTGGTAAATTTGGAGCAGTCTTCGGAAGCATGCCGCCCTCCGTCTTAGGTGGCATGCAAGTATTCCTCTACTCCACCATCGCCGTCGCTGGAATCCGCGTCCTTGGTCTCATAGCATGGACGCGTCGGAACCGATTTATTCTTACTGCCGCCCTAGGGATTGGATTCATTGATATCGTGCAGCCGAAGTGGTTTAGTCAGATATTGGATTATCAGGGGAGTAATGTTCATTTGCAAGGTTTTGAACAGGGGATTAATCTAATTGTGGAGACGCCGTTTATTGTTGCGGCTGTTATTGGCGTGTTCTTGAATTTGGTGTTGCCGAGGGATAATAGTGTTATGGATAGAGTGGTGAGGGATTCGAGTGGTCATCCGGTGCTAGAGGAGAGGAGGGATTAAAAGTACTGTTGTAGCTGCTATTTTTAGAACAATGTAACATCAAAGAATGAGTAGGCATCCCACTCCTTTCTACGCACACTATTCAGGAGAGGCTTAATATCCCCAGTAGATGTTATATTTAGTCCTAACGTGCTGAGAGTAGGCTGCCTATAGCGAGGCGGTGAGAGCTTCGCCACACCGTCTTCCGAATTAAATTGCGACAGTTACTTCAATTCCTAATGAGGAGGTTATGATGGTGGAATGGTATGAGGAGCTTGTAAAACAGAATCGATATAAGAGGAGATATATAGGAACTGTTTATAACGCCCATAGCCTATAGCATACCTAGACTTGTAAACTAGTCCAGTGAGGGGTAAGGTGTCATTTTCCGAGTTCCCCCCCAGTTGATGAGCGCGGGTTAATACAATCGAGGCCAAACTTCTACTGAACTCTGTTGTGAAACATATGAGATGGTAATGACCGTGTTCAATAGAGAAAACAGCAAGAACGCGTCCCCGTTCGCTGATTGGTGGGTTTTGCGTGAAACATGCAGCCTGCAGCCTAATTTAATCTTCCTGTTTCTATCAAAATTTCTATCTCAAAAGCATTTCTTTAAAGTTGTTATCACTGCTGATACAAGTGCGGCCATCCGTCATTGCAGCACTGAGTGTGATTTTTATCGTCCATTACGACTATCAGCACCGTGACACCCGGCATCGATCGCGAGCGCTATGCTACGTCGTGGTAGATAGATATTTGGATCGGATTCTCCTCAGAACGGAATCCCAGTCCTCCACTCCTCAAGTCTAAGCCTTTGACTGTTACTAAGCTCGCCAAATCTTCCCAAGCCCTTATTTCGAATTTGCAGTCTCTTGCACCGCAAAAATTGCAAAGAGCTTCTCCAAGCCTGCCGTTTTCAAGATTTGCAAGGCTTGAAAGGCACGATTTCAACTGATCTGTTATTCAAGGGCACTGCTCACCGTTTGTCAAGGATCGCCACCATTTCATCCGCGCCATTTCAGTCTACCAATCGACATTCATATGAGTCCTAAGGGATCAGTCGACTCTCAACGCCCAAATTTCCCTCGATCATTTCTGAGAATTGCTTGTTCTGATTAGAAGGAGATAACATGTCCACAGGGAAGAGAAAGATGGACGAGGAGCTTGTCGCTTCGCCGAGTGACGAGAGTGAGGAAGAAAAGAAGTAAGTCAAAATAATCTTTTGTATTGATAATTTGCGTCTCTCGAGAGTTTGGGGAAGCTTTAACTATTATTATTGAGCTTGGAATTTGAGCATGTAATTCTTCTAAGGCTTGATAAAACATTACTGCTCGGAATTTTACCTGATCCTCTCACAGATACTAAGGTTCTAATGGTCATCTTACAGGTTTGAAGCAACGGACGAAGAAAACGCAAGATACATCGGAACCGAAGATGACGGGGACGATATAGAAGATAAAGATGAGATCGAAGGTAAGAATCCTCAATCTCTATCCTGCTTTTGACCCTTATAACTCTCATGAGTCACGCCTACGTGCATTACAGGCGCGTACAAATGAGAAATATGACACTGAGGGAGAACCAAAACTAATAAACAATAAGAAACAGAAGCCCCATCACCAGTCAAAAATCGTAAACCAATTCCCATTTCTGTCGAAAGAGTACCGAAAAAAGCAAAGGCTACCAAAGAAGAGGACGAAGATTACTATGTTCACGAGGAAGATAAAGTATATACGGTTACATCCAATGACAAGAAGAAAATTGAAGAGCATGTCAAATCTGAAGGTGCTGGGCCAGTACCGCAAGTAATCTACTCCGCCTTGAGCCTCCTCACCCAACAGTTGGTTCTTCCTAAGTACGAGTTTTCCAAACATATTGACGTTTGGCAAGCTCAAGTTCTCCCTAACATCAAGGACACTATACCCAAGTCGACCTTGAAGCCTGTATCTTGTCACCTCTTCGGGAAAGGCATCGGTCCTCCAGATCTCGCGCCACTGGTGGTGGTGCTCGCTAAAGGTTTACCTTCCGCAGAAGAACAAGTCAAGTGGCGGGAAGACATCAAGTTACTGTTTCCAGAAGATATGCGATCTGGCATTCTTGTCGAGTTCCAGCAAAGCGCTCTTAGACGGACGGTGGGGTCCAGCACGGCTCTGCCACCAGTTTGTGAAGCTAAGAATCCGGTGTATGTGAAGCGACCATCACACGGTGCGTCAATTGGGATGAAAGGATATACCGACCATACCGCGACTCTAGGAGGCTACATTAAGGTGCTGGGCAATACATACGCTATGACTGTTCGTCACATTATTCCCGAGGCAGGTTACGATGACAAGACTGGACTTCTGCACAATGAACGACCATTTCTGACTCAAGCTTCCGCACAAGAGACTCTTGATCCAACGACAGCCGAAGAATTCATGGAGCTCGCGAAAAAAATGATTAGTTGTTGCCGTCTTTGCAAAGAAATATCCGAAGAGGTAGCAACATGGGAAACGAAGAGATGGCCGGGCACAAGCTGGGATTGGGACCATGAGTCTTCTATCCTGAAAGAACTCAAGAATCCTGAAAGCCCCCAAGGACGAGGGTTCTTGGAGTGGTCCGATAGACCAGGAGGGGACTGTTTACTAGCTCAGATGGCGATATCAATAAGGCAACATGATGAAAAGCGCCACAGAGAGCGAATTGCCGCACCATTTGCCGAACTCGTCATTTCCTCGGGCTTCACAAGCTGTAAGACTTGCACCGAAGGTTCGCACGATGTAGAAATGGATTGGGCGTTATTCAGACCATTTGCCGATAGACTTGGCACTAATAACGATGATTGCAAATATTATGGTTGGGAGGAGGGGCCTGGATGGAAAGATCCTCTCCCAGAGAGCGACGTATTGTCTTACGGGCGGACAAGTGGCTTTCAGTTTGGTACTATTAATTCAAGCATGAGCTTTGTTAATTTTGGTGACCATGAAACAACAGAATGGGTAGGTGTTCTCCTAAATGGCATTTCGGTTCGGTCCCTTCCTATGGCCCAATTAAAAACACCGATGCATATTCCCAGAAGCATGCTGATTCCAATTTTTAGGCAGTAGTCAAAGAACGCTGGCAAAGTGGTGAGGCCTGGGTCGAGAGCGGAATGGGCGTAGACGGAGACTCTGGCGCATGGATTTTCGAATCCGAAAGTTGGATGCCAATTGGAATGATTTGGGGACGTCAAGGAGCAGGTGCTAAGACAGTGACCTACTTCACTCCTATGTCCGAGATCGTTGCGGACATCAAAAGGAAGATGGGTGATGATGAGGTTATCATTCCCCACAAGAAATATGACATTGATTATAAAATTCTTTTACATAATTTCACTAATTCTTAATCTTTTATTGTTTTTTATAACTTAGTTAACTATAAATAAATAATATAGGGTTTTAAAAATCAAACAGATTAAAACCCAAACCAAAAACCACTGAAGATTATATTTTACTTTATGGAGCTAATGGATATGAAAAGCTAGTGGCGGGGTGCTTGACAGCCAAACATACAATATAGCAACTTCGGGCCCCCAACTTCCCGTCGCCTTTTCCCCTTTCTGATGGCAACGGCTGTCAGCTATGGATCGAACTTATATCACTTCCTCACATAGGCGTAGAAGTTGATACTTGGTCAGGCGCGATTAATGGCTGGAAGATATTGAAGCTAGAGCTTTGGTGGTAGCAGTGGGAACAAGACAGGCCTTGGTTCCCAGCACCTACCCAGTCTATCCACTTGACCAAAACTGTTAGGGTAGTGAGGAGCGGAGCGGGTTCCCAGGGTCAGTTGTAGAAGCACTAGGATTCTTTTGCTCATCTGCAACAAAATAAGACGTGGTACAGTTGGATTCACAGCAGCCCACCGCAGAGCAAAGCCAATAGTATCGGTACGCCCACTCGGCGCTTACAAAACAATCAAGCGCTAACTGTATTAAGCTTCGGTCACTTGCCATTTTGGATGCATGTTTTGGCCCACCTACAGCTGCGAACAAGACATATAAGATTCACTACATCCCACTTCTCAATTCAAAAGTGCTAACACTCTCCGATAATTCTCGGCATTATCAAACTTTGATTTCCAAACTTTTACCCAGGGCTTGACTCAAATATCTACAATGCCTTATACCATCCTCATCTTCATTACACGCAAGTCTACCATCTCGCATTCAGACTTCAAGAAGCATTATGAAACCAGTCATATACCTCTGCTCCAGTTCTATGGAGGCGAGCATTTCCCCAAAAGCCACAGGCGACACTACCTACAATTTTCCGATAGCAACAATGGCCGACCTACAGTTCTCCATGGCGACAAGGCTGCTTTCGATTTCGATGTTATTGCAGAAGTTAGCTTTGATGACGAAGCAGCTTACAAAGCTTTCCTTGGGGCGTTGGCGGGGGAAGAGGTGACCAAGACGCTTAAGATCGATGAGGATAAGTTCATCAACCGTGAGAAGATGAGGATTGTTGTTGTAGGAGATGTGCAGGAGACGGTGACGCGCGGTTGAGTTATGGGGCCACTGCAAAGTAAATGCAAAGGCGGTATGAGACGATGCGTGCGCCTGATTATCTATCGAGTAGCCTTATAAAGTGGGAGGTGGTCGTGCATAGAAAATCGAGCTTGTTAAACGGAAGATCATGAGCTTCTGGTTGATTTTGTGAATCATGCGCATTGCCACATTGTAGTAATAAGGAAGCCACAATGCTCTCAGACTTATTGTACAAAAGAGAACGAAACTACCTTTACTAATCCTAGCTTCCGTCTTTCCAAGGGTGTTAGCTTGAAATGTTGGAGTGGGGTACGCAATTGCTCTATTTTTGGGACTTTGACACCATATGTCTTGACGCCAGAGATTTCTGGAACTCGTTACCTATTTGAGAAGGGAGTTTATGTTAATATCACCATGCACGGATAGCCTTCGGAAGGGGATTTCAACTTGGAATCTGAGTTGACAATGCATTAAATGTGCCTTTTATCATTTTAGATAATGATCGCAGACTGCAGTTGTACACTACTCAGGGTACACCATCCTCCTCGTCACACCACCATCAATCACCTGCTCCGTCCCCGTCACAAACCTCGCCCCCGCCAAATATTCCACCACCCTTGCCACATCCTCCACCTTCCCCACCCTCCCACTCAAATGCCACCCATGATCCACGTCACCCAACCCCTCTTCCCATTTCTGCCCCTTCTCATCCGCCTCCTTACATTCATTCAATGCGTGAATCCATCCCGGCAACATCGCATTGACAGTAATCCCCATTGGCGCCAAACTCACCGCCAAACTATGCGTCAGCCCAATCAACCCTGCTTTCGTGGTTGCATATCCTTCAGAATTGGCCTCAGATTGGTGAGCACGTGTAGAGGACATGTTGATTATTGCCCCTCCTTCAGGACGTTTCGAAGATTTGCGAAGGAGCGGAAGACAAGCTTGCGACATGAGCATCGGAGCTGTAAGATTGGTTTCAATGGATGCATTCCACTCCTCTAACGTTAAATTCTCAATATTCACCCCGCCAACGCCGCCCGTATAAGCAGCGTTATTCACAAGCACATCCAGATGGCCCTTGAAATTCTCATCCACGACTTGGACAGCATTTAATATTTCCTGAGGTTGCGCAAATCACAGATAATGGATGCGATCATATCGATTTTCGATTTTGGCTTCTGGAATTGATTTTGGAGCACCAGGGTTGTGTGGGTGAGTTCCTCGGTGTTGGAGTCGAGCAGGATTACGCGGTGGCCGGATTCCAGGAGGAGTCTGCCGAGGCCGCGACCAATGCCTCGTGCGCCGCCGGTTATTAGGAAATTGAGAGGGCGAGGGGTGGACATCTCGTGATTATATAGTGTATGGGTTTTAAGGATGTCGATTTTCAGCTGGAGCTGGATAAGATTATGATTATTCAGCGGGTAACGTCATAAATTTTCGCCGAAGCCTTTTTAGTGTCTTTTGAGGTTAAGCGAACCCCCTTTCTAGCTTGATTAAGTTGCTGTCTGTTATATAAATATGAAAATAAGATTTAATAACCTATATAAATAGCTATATTTTTATTTTTATTAAATATTAATTTGCAAGGGTGTATGGGGGAGAAGATAGAATTACTTATTAAGTAGCCTATCTAAATATGTTTAGGGAAGAACACTTACTTTTTCGATTAGGTCCTTTGAGTTTTGGGATTTTACTTATTTAATTCTTGAAGGATTGGACGAGCCTCCATATATTTCACTTAAATTGGCTATGTAGGAAGTTTTTCGGCTCGGAGGGAGAGGATGTTTAGCTCGAAAAAAGGGTTAAAAGTAGTGCTTACGATATTATTCTCTGGGGCTGAATTGGGGAAAATGGCCTTCTCATAAATTTCTAGATAATGAATGTGTAGAATGATCACTAAATGTGAAGACTAAAACCATGCCCCCCAATACAAGAATTAAAACATCCTCCAACCTGCCTCACTTTTGGAATCTTAACGCTACTCGGCATATCCTCTTCCGTTCCGCATTTTGTCCCTCGATGCTCATAGAGCCCATCTAAAATCCACCTGGAGTAGCACCACAAGTAGGGCTAGTGCTCCAGTCAATCGTCTCACAGAACCCGAAAGGTGGGGTATCAAGCGTAGTTAAGAAGCTCAAAGTGGTAGTAGAGTTGCTATAAGTGGCTCCAAACCAACCCTCATCTTCAGCGCCTTGCCAAAGAGAAGCCGAAACTCCGGAGATGCAGCTAGCAGTGGCACCATCGGTAGCAGCATCGTAAGTGCCCGCGCCAGAGCATTGGGTTACGCCGTTATTGGTGATGGTGAAGTCATAAGTGTATTCGGGCGTGCTACCGCATGTGCCGATTGGGACGAGGACTCCAGAGATGCAGAGCTGAGAGAGGGCGAAGGCCGGGAGGGTGAGGAGGATGGTACTGAATTTGAAAAGCATATTTGTGGTTTTTGTGGTTTTGAGTGATTGGTTAAAATCTTTGGTATTGAGATAGGAAGAGATGATAGTTGATGATGCAAGATATGAAAATAATTGCGGGATTTGGGCCAGGCTTTATACAATTCTGAGTTCTTGCATTCCCATGATCCGGTTTTCCACGTGTTAAACCTGCTTAGAGGAGAATAATTGGCCGCTCATATTCTATCTCAATGTCTTCATTGCTAAACCTCGTAAAGTCTAGGTAAAACTGGTCATCATCGGAATCAGCGCCAATCGCCGAGAGTGATATCTCGCGGCTCTCATGAGTGAAGCATTGGGACCCAGCCTTTCCTCTTTAAACATTACGAGCTCTTAGCTGCCTAGTGTTTCTTGAGGTCCGAGGGAAAATAGAGATATTCCATTGGTAGGGGGGGCACTGAGATTGATGCAAGCTTTTAATGAGATGAGATGATAGGGATGCCAATACTTAGAAATTTGGATGGCTTGTTGAATGATACACGATGAATATATAATTGCGATTGGTCATCTTCGAAGCTTCGGTATTTGGAAGGCCCAGTGCTGTCGCGAACACTTCGACTGCGTGACTTGAAAGAACGCGAGGGGAAGTATGGAAACGGGAGATCAGACGGTCCGCAATTCCTAGCGTAAGGATCATGTGGCCCTAAAGTCCTTTTGAATCATTTTCGATTTCTTTAAAGACTTCACCAAGGATGTTCCCGCTGGGTAACTCCCCATTGGTCTCATAAGCATTGTGTACAGAAAAAATTACTGGCTGATGTCGCTTGTTGGGAGAGTTGAATTGAGAGGTGCAAGAATAAGCAGGCACCCTTGCGGCTCTCTCGGCTGCAATTTATTTTGCGGCACGGCAGGGCGAAGTGGTGCCACGGCACTTCGTAAACGTCACTTGATCGACAGAGCTAGACTTCAAAAGCTGCCGATGTACGGGGAAGAGTGACATTTGGGGAGAATGCGTGCACAGCTTCCGGGACAACCGGGCCAAGACTGGGAGGCCATACCAAGAGCTGAATAAATAGCCACATTTCTAATCTCACCAAGTTTGTATTCTGTTGATGTATTTTCTTCGACTGGGGCCTAAAATATGGCCTATCAATTGCGTTCAATCTAAGCATAAATTAATCAGCTCAGATCTACTGCCAAGTATATATTTGTTTGTGCATTATATCATTAAGCATGATATTTTTAATCCATTAAAGAATGAAAAAAAAAACAGTCCAATAAGAATTTACACGTTGAACAATGAATCCTCACGAGTTTGATTTGGTAGAAGGCCGACGGGCTCGCTTATGTGATCAGGGGCTGCTAGTGTGCCGCCTTCAGGTCACTGTATCATATTTCAAGCTACGGGAACTTTTCATCTTGCACAACGTTCACGGACCAACATTGTCTAAAGTCCGGGGCTGCGGAGAGCCTCGTGAATTCCAAGATATAGTTGAACGAATCGCGGAAGGAAAAGTGCAGGATCCGACGTTTGCTTCAATCAGGACTGCATCCTGGGGCTTGCACCTGCACCACATGTGGGGTTGAACAAACGGCGCAGAACAAACACTGAACGCGAACAGCTCCCCATTCTTTATGTGGATCTCTATACCTACACGCAAGGATAAATAGTCGATCGTCTGATTCGAAGATTAGACGAACTTAAATGTTGGCGTCGGGATCGAAGGGTTGAAACCGAAAATGCAACAGAATCATCCGTAACGGGCCGAGATGTTCCAGCACAGAACATTTTGATACAGGAGATTCAGTGGCTCAGCGGTTCCTGTTACAATGCAAGTAAGGATCCTAGGGGAAATCCGTTCGATTTCTTTTGCCAGATGGCAAGAATGGCTGCCCTAAAGTTGAGCGTTAAAGTGGTCGATTCGTGGTTAACGCCCCTGTGCCCGAGTCTGAGCATTGGCAAACTTTCAACCAAGTGGCGCGAAAATATGATAAGCATTTAGTTTAATAGCGTCTCAATATCTCTTTATTTTTGAGATGAACGCATTCTTAATGCATGACTGGCGTATTTGGTGCTCTGCTCTCAAAATTTCGAATTTCATCCAATAAGTGAGTTTTGCGGGGTTGGCCCTTTCGGACACAAAACAAGTTTTGGATATCAAACTGTCAAACGCGCCATATGATTTTCATCAACGTTTAGATCACGGCTTGAACTTCCACAAAGGGAACGTGTGATTGATTGCATGCATGTTCCGACGACGGTCTCTCCATCCTCGCAAATACTCACCGGTATAATTTTGTCGAATCCTAGTCATCATTGGAGTAAGTGCTCCTTTATCATCCCTTTTCGCTCACAAAGCATGCCCTTGATCCTGCCCTCGATTTAAGGGGGGGGCCGATAGCACATACAATTCTGGTTTCAATGAGTTGGTTACATTGATCTCCGAGATCTACACGATCTTGCGGATCCTGAGGTTTGTCGGGATGGAAATATAAGATGATCTCCCATCCCAACTCCATCTTATTTCTGCAGGAAGCCGTTCGATTCTTTATCTTTTACATTCTTTTGATTCGTTTGACACGAATTTGTGTTCTTCAACTCAGCAGTCCTTACCTTTTAAAACTTTATACCTTCGCATTACAAACCCGAATCCTTCCCTTCACCGCAAATATGAGATTCTCCACAGTTGTCACTATTTCCACTCGTAAGAGCATTCATTTAAGGCGCTAGTTGACATAAATCTAATGCTTGATCTAGTTGTCGCCTTTGCCTGGGCCGTTCCACCTTTCGATCCCGCAGGACAGAAGAACGTCGGTAATGGCGCGGGTGGACAGTTCATCGGAGGACAATGCTTAGACAACGCCGACTGCGCCAGTGGCTGCTGCGCCAATCCCACCGGAATCTGTTCGGGACCAGGAGCCTCAACTCAGAACGGCAAGACAGGATGTGGCTTCGTAACAGGCATCCTCCCAGTCTCTTCTACCGCGGACACGATCTCTGCGATCACTCCTGTTGCAGCTGCCAGCACTCCAGCGTCTACATCAGTGGCTTCTAGTGCTAGTGCTGGTGGACCGGCTTTCGACCCAGCTGGAGCGAAAAATGTTGGCAATGGGAAGGGTATCCAATTTATTGGGGGTCAGTGTCTCAGTGGTGCTGATTGTGCGAGTACTTGTTGTGCGGGGCCGTCAGGGATCTGTTCTGGATTGGGGGCTCAGACTCAAGCGGGCAAAACTGGCTGCGGTTTTGTGTCAAGCAAGAAGTTGGTTAGATTCTGAAGTGTCAATGCTTGGATATTAGACTCAATTAATTACCACTCCAGCAGGCGCTGGACCTTAACGAAAGTTTCAAAGGCCTGTCGCGAGATTTTCTTCCTCGATGTGATCCGATTCGAATGCATCGGATCAAGGAAGCATGCTTGATCTTAACTCTTTCGATTGGCTGTATATATATGTGGCTTGCAAATTGCGATTCAGAAACCCTTTTCTACAAATCTCAATTGGTGCATCACGTGACATCGATAATGAGGTAAAAGAATTAAACCTACCTAGTATTTGTTAGGGTTTCAATGCTCATTATAGGAAGAAGGCCAGAAACCACAATCTTATGAAAATTTTATCTCGAAGAAGCCTTATGAAAGGGAAATAAGGATTCTAGATAGTTGAAGTTATCATCTTATTCATCTAAATTTTCATCTTTAGAACTCAGCGAGCTTGTAATAGGCCCTCATATCCGGAACCTTGGCGCAAATATCCTTCCATAGTAGGATAATATTTTCCACTTACATAAGAGAAATGCTTCCATACCAGACTCTGTGAACTTTGCACTGACGACGGCCGATTCTAGTGTATTGAGGTGACCTTACAAAACGGGAGACTTCATGACTATCAGAAACCACATATGGAGCCATTTGGGGATTGATACAGTTTCTCTCATCCAGGAAAATCTCGCTGTTCATTTTCATAATAATAGGCCCTTCCACAATCCCTATTTCGAATCGTCTAAACCATATGTAATACCCGGGCTTTTTTGGTATTGAATCACCAGGATTCATTAAATTGAGGACAAGATCAAATTCCTGGTCAATCTTCACCCTTATATGCGCAATGCGAGCCTTTGATGCGGGTGAATATGTGGCAAAACTCGGATGCGGAAGAATCAGGTGGATTTGGAAATCCGTCAGACAATCCCTGAAACTGTCGATGCCCTCTAACAGTTCTGCTACCTTATCGTTGATATTGTCTTTGAAGCTGATAGCAACCAAACCATTTCCTTCACCAAGTTTCAATAGGTGACTGCTGATCACCGCAATACCGATATAGGCTGGTTCACTATGGGTCCACATCCAAGATGGATTCTTCATAAAGGTTGGTCTTGTAACGAAGTACGTGTTTCAACTTTTGGAGAACCTTTAGGAAGTCAGCCTAGTTGATCGGTGGGGTCCAGGAGAAATCATTTGTGCTCCTCTCTATCACTACAACTTATTAGTCAGGTTCGTCGAAGGAAGATTCAGCCTATCTGAAATCCCGTAACCGGCACCTTCAAATTCAAGAGCATCATCAGGTATCTCCCGGTTTTTTGACCTTCGTTTAATATCTAAAATGTCTTTACGGAGTCTTTTCCAGTAGATGCTCTCAAGGCCAATCCCTCAAGTTCTGATAATGTCGAGGGAACTTCCCCGTGCACCGACGACGGACACAAGGCCCAACGTGAGAATTCGTGAGAGAGAGTTCCAGCTGAAAAGGCTGGAAAAGCCTGTGAGTTGCACTCGATACCACCCACATTAAGCTTGGTGAAAAGCTACCCAAGTCCTCTACCTTGATTTTGAAGATGAATTTGAAATGATTCCTTCTCGGCCAGCTCAAAATGCTCTTAACCCCTTAAATGAAATGGATAACATGACCCTCAGTCGACTCCTCCGACAAATGAAACAACCTGGACGTGATTCGGCCACCTTTGCTTAGCTCGACTCCCAGAAGGTTTCAGTAAGGCTGTTGATGGTGAACCCAACAGTCGATAGAAAGCAACTCCACGCACTAGGGTTAGGTCTCTCGAGTTGAATGGTTATGTGGATATAGAAAAAAGAGTGACTAGATCTTTCTCTATTGAGATGTCGCCAGTTACGTAACCACTTCGTAGCTCAAATTCAGCTCGTAAAATCACTTGAGGATCCCAACACTAAAATCTGCCAGAAAATAGGCCTAATATCAGTTGATTACATGCCGCGGAAAACACGCCCAAAGCATGGTGAAGCACTCAAAGGCCTGGAAAAGGAAAGACAAGGGGTGACGGTTGAATTGCATCGGGTTGTCTTTGATCTAACCATAGAGGCAGCTTTTA
>Ga0182030_10017086_pt1 | contig 14037 bp, 16 predicted proteins | sample 812S3MmetaG_FD_121299 | JGI IMG/M metagenome (GOLD analysis project Ga0182030, IMG submission 121299) | Permafrost microbial communities from Stordalen Mire, Sweden - 812S3M metaG (Illumina Assembly) | ecosystem: Environmental > Terrestrial > Soil > Wetlands > Permafrost | place: Sweden...
AAAACGTCCGGCAGCTGGGATTGTCCAAGCTCACTCGCCAGGGTGAGCCCACCACAACCAAACGACTCACTCCAGCAGTCCGCCAAGCAGGCCCCGCATCCTCCCCGCACCGAGTGCGAGGTTTTAGCAGAGAGGCATAACCCTTGTTCGACGAGACCACCGCCCACAACTCCGATTCCACCAGCGCCGTCGCAACCGAAGCAGAACCGACGGCCGCCGAGCCCACTTCGCCGGAGCAGCATCTGACGGAACAGCATCAGACTGCAGCTCCCGCCGCAACCACAACTTCCTCTGAAGAAGCGCCGCACGCGGCGGCTGCTTTCGACGACAAACCCGCCAACGAGGACTTTGCCTCAGCGCTGGAAAGCTTTACCACGGAGACCGAAGAGGCCGTGGGAGAGGACCGTGTGATCAAAGGCACGGTGCTGAAGCTGACTGCCACGCACGTAGTGGTGGACGTCGGGGCCAAGTCGGAGGGCATGTTGCCGCTCTCGGAGGTTCTGGATCACGAGGGCAATCCGAAGGTGAAGCCCGGGGACGAGATCGAGGTGATGCGCGAGAAAGGGCACACCGAGGAAGGTTACGTCAACCTCTCGCATCAGAAAGCGGCACGCATTCACGCCTGGGATGAGGTGGAAAAAGCTCATCACGAGAAGAGGCCGATCAAGGCCGTCGTAATCGAGCGCACCAAGGGAGGGTTGACGGTCGATATCCTGGGAGTACGAGCTTTTCTTCCGGGATCGCAGGTGGATCTGCGCCCCATTCGGAATCTCGAGGGCATGAAGGGGCAGACTCTCGAAGTAACGGTGATCAAGCTCAATAAGAAGCGCGGCAACATCGTGGTATCGCGCAAGGAGCTGCTGGAAGGCGAGCAGACCGAGAAACGCAGCAAGACCCTGGAACATCTGGAAGAAGGCTCGGTGCTGACGGGAGTAGTGAAGAACCTGACCGAGTACGGAGCTTTCGTGGATCTGGGCGGGCTGGATGGGCTGTTGCACATCACCGACATGTCGTGGGGACGGCTCACGCATCCCCGCGATCTGGTGAATGTGGGCGACCAGATTCAGGTGAAGGTGCTGAAGTACGACAAAGACAAGCAGCGGGTCTCGCTAGGATTCAAACAGTTGACGCCCGATCCCTGGCTGGATGCGGAACATCGCTACCCGGTGGGAGCGCATGTATCCGGGCGGGTGATCAGCGTAACCGACTACGGCGCTTTCGTTGAACTGGAACAGGGCATTGAAGGGTTGGTCCACGTGAGCGAGATGACGTGGTCGAAGCGGATGAAGCATCCTTCGAAGCTGGTGAACGTGGACGATCAGGTGGAGTGCGTGGTGCTCAACGTGAATCCCACGGAGCGGCGGATTTCGCTGGCATGCGGCAACTGGCGACGAATCCCTGGGATGCGCTGCACGATAAATATCCCGTGGGCATGACGGTGGAGGGACGCGTTCGCAACCTGACCGATTTCGGCGCGTTTATCGAGATCGAGGACGGCATCGACGGCCTGGTACACGTGAGCAACCTGAGCTGGACCAAGCGGGTGAAGCATCCTTCGGAAGTGCTGAAGAAGGGTGATCGCGTGAAAGCTGTGGTGCTGGCCATTGAACCCGACAAGCGGCGATTGTCGCTGGGAGTGAAGCAGCTGCAGCCCGATGTGTGGGAGACGTTCTTCGAGACACATCACACGGGCGATGTGATTCACGGCAAAGTGCTGCGGGTAGCGGCGTTTGGAGCCTTCGTGGAAATCGCGGAGGGTGTCGAGGGTCTGTGCCACAAGTCGGAAGCGGTGGATGGAAACGGACAACCTCTGCATCTTGAACCGGGCGTGGAGCACGACTTCAAGATCATCAAGATGAGCGCGGAAGAGAAGAAGGTCGGGCTCAGCATTCGGGCGGTCGGCGAAGAAGCTTCTCGATCCGAGGTCGAGGCCTACAAGCAGCCGGTGTCGAGCACCAGTTCAACCATTGGCGAGTTGATTTCGTGGAAGCGCGCCAGTAACGAGAACAACTGAAATCGTCAGATTGCTGATCGGGCCGCCACGGGGCGGCCCTTTTCGTTTAGGCACCAGCCAAGCCTCTGGTTTGGCGCGTCCAAGTACGCTGTTCTAGAATCATTTGTTTGCTCTCAAACATCTGTTCATAGTGGTAAGGAGCGCTTGATTGCCTGAAACTATTTATGACGTCGCCATCATCGGCAGCGGACCCGCGGGATACACTGCTGCCATCCGCGCAGGTCAGTACGGGCTGAAAACTGCACTCATCGAAAAAGACGGTCTCCTTGGTGGCACCTGCCTGCACGTGGGTTGTATTCCGACCAAGGCGCTGCTGTTCAACGCGGAACTCTGGGACCATCTCAAAGAAGCCAAGGAATTCGGCATCGAAGGCGTGGATTCGCGCAAGCTGAACTGGGCTGCGGTGCAGGAGCGCAAGTCGAAGATCGTGGCCAAGCACGCCAAAGGTCTCGAATTCCTGATGAAGAAGAATAAGGTTGAGACGGTCAAGGGCTATGGAAAGCTGACGGGTCCCGCGCAAAACGGTCTATTGACCGTCGAGGTCGTGAACGACAACAAGGCGAGCCATCTCAAAGCGAAGAATGTGATTCTCGCAACTGGCTCTGAGGCTCGCTTGCTGCCTGGCCTCGAGGCCGATGATCGCGTGCTCACCAACATTGAGATTCTGAGCCTGAAAGAGATTCCGAAGTCGCTTGTCATTGTCGGAGCAGGGGCAGTGGGGGTGGAGTTTGCTTCGATTTATCGCTCGTTCGATTGTGAGGTGACGATTGTCGAAATGCTGCCGCGGCTCGTTCCCGTGGAAGATGAAGAAGTCTCGAAGGAACTGGCGCGCGTCTTCCGCAAGCGTGGCATAAACTTCCACACCGGCGCGAAGGTCGACAAAGTTGAGAAGACGAAGGCTGGAATTGCCGTCACCATCACGGTCGACGGCAAGCAACAGAAGATCGAAGCGGAGAAAATCCTGATCGCCGTGGGCCGCAAGCCGCGCACGGAAAACGTCGGCCTGGAGAAGACGAAAATCAAGCCCGACCGTGGCTTCATCCAGACCGATTCCTGGATGCAGACCGCCGAACCCGGCATTTATGCCGTCGGCGACATCGTTCTGGGCACGCCACAACTCGCCCACGTCGGAGCCATGGAGGCGCTCGTGGCTGTCGCTAAGATTGCGGGGAAGCCAGGCAAGCCGATTAATCCTGAGCACATCCCGGGAGCGACCTACTGCCATCCGGAGATCGGCAGCGTGGGCCTTACCGAAACCAAAGCGCGCGAGGCCGGATACAACGTAAAGATCGGCAAGTTTCCTTTCACCGCAAACTCGCGCGCCTCAATCGTCGGGCAACACGAAGGTTTCATCAAGATTGTTTCCGACGCCGACTACGGCGAGATTCTGGGCGTTCACATTATTGGTCCGCAGGCGACGGAGTTGATCGCCGAGGCCGTCGCCGCCATGGAACTCGAAGCCACGGTTGAGGATTTGATGTGGACGATTCATGCTCATCCGACATTGGCCGAAGCTATGCTGGACGCGGCCAATAGCGTGTACGGGATTGCGATCAACGCGTGAAGACTAGGAAATCTGGTAGTCGGATAATTGAAAAGCCGTGCGCTTCAGGTGAAAGACCTTTCACACATTGATGGCAGGCCGTGTAGGTGTACCATAGTGGGCCGCCTTTACAAGGCGAAGAACAAAAATCGGGACATCCGCTCTCCAGAGGACTCATTGTGCAAAGCAAAAGACCAGTGCTCCTAGCCGTTGCGGCGTTCATTGTAGTTTTCGGATTTCTAACCACAGCAGCTCCCGTCTTTGCGGTCGCCAAGGAGAAGGTGCTGTACGGCTTCTGCACTCTCTCAAACTGCGCGGACGGACAGACCCCCCAATCCAGCCTGGTGTTCGATGCGGCAGGCAATTTGTATGGCACGACTTTCGACGGCGGCGCTTATGGCCTCGGTTCCATCTTTCAGCTGGCGCCAGGCTCAGACGGCACGTGGACCGAGAAAGTACTGTACAGCTTCTGCTCGGCCACTAATTGTTCCGACGGGACCAACCCCGCAGGCCTGGTTTTCGGTGCGGCTGGCGAATTGTATGGCATAGCCCAAACCGGCGGCGGTTATGGCTTCGGCGCGGTCTTTGAGTTGGTGTCTGCCGAAGGCGGCGCTTGGAATTACAAAGTGCTGCACAACTTCGATTTTAATAACGGGGACGGGTACTACCCCTTCACTGGCCTGATTATCGATGCGACTGGAAACTTGTACGGCGTAACAGACTGGGGTGGCGCTTATAACTCCGGCACCGTTTTCGAACTGACCCCCGGGACTGAGGGCAAGTGGACGGAGAAGAGGCTGCACAGTTTTAACGATAATGGCAAAGACGGGTACGCCCCTTTCGGCGGTCTGATGTTCGATGCGGCCGGGAACCTATACGGTACGACTACAAGGGGTGGTACCTCCGGCACCGGCTGTGGGGGCCAAGGCTGCGGAATCGTCTTCCAATTGACGCCCGGGGCGAACGGCAAATGGACAGAGAAGGTGTTGCACAACTTCAACAGCAGCGGCACGGGTGGTTACGGCCCTTGGGGCGGCGTGGTCTCCGACAAAGCAGGGAACGTCTACGGCACCACGAACGCTGGTGGCGCTTTCGGCTTCGGTACGGTCTTCAAGCTCGCGCCGGGCGTAAGCGGCGAGTGGACGGGAAAAGTGCTGCACAGTTTCCAGAATAACGGTGTAGATGGGTACGCACCCGTGGCTGCCTTAATCGTCGACACGGCTGGGAACTTGTACGGCACAACGTTTTACGGCGGCCTTTATAACGACGGCACGATCTTCGAGCTGATACCAGGCAGCAACGGAAAGTGGACGGAGAAGGTAGTTCACAACTTTGACTGGAGCCTCTACGTCAAGGACGGGACGTCCCCTGCAGTCAGCCTAATCTTCGACACGGAGGGGAACTTGTACGGCACATCGGAGAACGGCGGCGATTATAATTTCGGCGCCGTCTTTGAGTTCACGCCGTAATCCGGGGTCGAATTCCTGGTCAGGGCCCTGGGCTGGATGAAGCCGCCTTCGTCTACACTGGATCTGGTGGATTATGTTGTGAAATCGCTCAATCCCCCGATTCCATGATCTCTGTTGTCCAACTCCGGACCATCGATTACGCTACTGGGCTCCGTCTGCAGCAGAAGCTGGTCCAGCTTCGCAAGGACGGCCTCATTGGCGATGTTCTCTTGTTACTCGAACACGCTCCGGTCATCACCCTCGGACGCAATGCGAACGCCTCTAACGTGCTTGCCTCGCGCGAGCACCTCGCCGAACGTGGCGTGGAGATCTTCGAATGCGACCGTGGAGGCGACGTCACTTTCCACGGACCCGGCCAGATCGTCGGTTATCCCATCTTCGACCTCCGCGGATTCGCCACTCCCGACGGCAAGCGCAAGACACTCGGCGTCGTCGAATTCGTTCGCCGTCTGGAAGAAGTCCTGATCCGCACCTGCGCCGATTTCGCGATTCCCACGAAACGAGTGCCGGGGCTAACGGGCGTGTGGACCGACTTTAATCCCTTGTCATTCCGAGCGGAGGAGAACGATTCGCTGAATCGTTCTCCGGAGTCGAGGAACCTGCTGTTTGCCGGGACCGCCAGGAACTCCACCTCCGAGGCCAAACTCGCCGCCATCGGCATCCACATCTCCCGCTTCGTCACCTCGCACGGCTTCGCCCTCAACGTGAGCACCGATCTCAGCTACTTCAATCTGATCATCCCCTGCGGCATCACGGCAAAGCCAGTCACGTCAATGCAGCAAGAACTCGGCAAGGCGCTCGACCTGAACCTAGTCGCCGAATCCATCTCCCGCAACTTCGGGACGGTATTTTCGAGTCAGATGCTCTGGGTTGAGACCCTCGACGCGCTGCTCGGCCATACGGTCGGAGTGCCTCTGCAGCGCCCCGACGAACTCCGCCAGCTCCACAAAGAAGACGACACCACCTGGGCCTGACAAACACCTCACGGGGACGACAGTCTGAGCCCGGCCTGGCGGATACCCGCTAGCCCAATCCCCCACTCTCGCGATACCATCAGTCATTGCGCTCTCGCGCTGCTTTCACATGGGGACCAAGAAGACGAAGTCCAAACACAGTTCCAACGGGAACCGTCCGCGTAACGGGGCGTCTCAGTCAAAGCCCAACGACTCGGATTTCCGGACTTATTCCATTCCCGATTTCCGCCTGGAACATCCCGATCTCTCCGTAAGCCAGCGGATCGAAAAAGATAAAGACGGCGCCGAGCATGTCCGCTATGAAGTCACTGGCAACCTCAACGCGCCCGTGCCACCGATTCGCGACTCCAAGTATCTCGACAAGCGGCAGTGCATCGAGATCTACCGTTACATGCTGCTCAACCGGAAAATGGAGGTCGCACTCGAAAATCTCTACAAGCAGGGCAAAGTCGTCGGCGGAGTTTATTTTGGACTCGGCCAGGAAGCCTGCTCCTGCGCCTCCGCCTACGCGCTCGATAAGGACGACTGGTTCGCGCCTATGATCCGCAATCAGGGAGCACTGCTGGTTCGCGGCTTCGGCGCTTCCGACACGATGATGCAGTACATGGCGAGAGCCGATTCGCCGACGCGCGGCCGCGATGGCACTTCGCACTTCGGCGATATCGAGAAGCGCAACATGGTCTCGCCCATATCGATGCTGGGCGATCTTATCCCCGTGATGGCTGGCGTGGCGCTGGGCGCGCGCCTGCAGGGACGCAACCTCGCCGTCATGACTTACATCGGCGACGGCGGCCAGTCCACCGGCGTCACCTATGAAGGCATCAACTTCGCCGCAGTACAGAATCTCGGCCTCGTGCTCTTCGTCGAGAGCAATCTGTGGGCCTACTCCACGCCGTCGGAAATGCAGTACCGCTGCAAAGACCTCGCCGAGCGCGCCATTGGATACGGCATCCCCGGCGTGATCGTCGATGGCACCGACGCTTGCCAGGTCTACGACGCCGCCCGCGACGCCGTCGAGCGCGCCCATCGTGGCGAAGGCCCCACGCTGATCGAAGCGAAGATGATGCGCATGAAAGGCCACGCCATCCACGACGCTGCGGCGTACGTGCCCAAACCGATGTTCGACTTCTGGAAGAAGCGCGACCCGATCGCCCGCTTCGAGAATTATCTAGTGAAAGAAAAGAAGTGGCTGACGGCGAAAGAGAATGCGGAACTGATTTCAGAAGTCGAGCGGGTGATCGAAGCGGAACGTGAGATTGCGGTGAACTCTCCGATGCCGACGCCGGAATCGGCAGAGGGTGGGGTCTTCTGCGAAGACGGCTGCCATGAGATCAAGCCGAAGTATGGGATGCCGAAAGTTAAGAAGGGAACGGGTAGATTCAAGGAGACAGAAGCAGCTGTGCATTTGAAGTAGCGAGGCGGTCCGAGTCGAACGGAAAAGAAGTCTAGGCACGTAGGAGCACACAGTTTGGATGCTCGATCTAAAGAGCCCGCGATGGGAGGAACTTTCACACGCTTACGGCAGCGCCGCAAATGTTCCCGGCATGTTAGAGCGACTACGGACGGAGCCGCCGTCTGACAATTACACATCTGAGCTGTGGTTTTCGATCTGGAGCGCTCTCTGCCATCAGGGCGATGTCTACACGGCGACATACGCAGCAGTGCCGCACATCGTGGCAATGGCAAAGCTGAAGAGCGAGAGCGAACGATTGGAGCACCTAACTTTTGTCGGCTACTCTGAAGCGTGCCGACATCACGAGCGCTCGCCGGCTATCCCACCTGATCTTGAAGGCGATTACTTGTCCGCTTTGGATGAGGCCCGTGAATTGTTGCTAGAGAATTTGAAACTGAGATGGGAAGAGGAACAAACTAAGGTGCTGCTGGGTGGACTCGCGGCGATAAGGGGATACCCGAAACTGGCGGATGCGATTATTAATTTGGATTCTTCGTTGGCGTGAACTGCCACGTGCCTTCTACCGGTACACCTCGCGGCGATGACCGATCGTGAGTACGAGGATGAGCAAGACTCCACGATGCACTTGATACACAACCCGATAATCGCCGGCTCGTACCCGCCATGCATCAGGGACGGCGGCCATCTTCTTGCATCCCGCAGGAAAAGGATCGTCCCGCAGGGCCTCAATCTTGGCGGACAATCGCCTCTGAGCTTCGCGCGGGAGTTTTTCCAATTGCCGGAGCGCAAGAGGCTTGAACTGAATCTTATAGGCCACAACCGCCGCCCATCCTACAGTTTGAGATCCTTCTTAATCTTCTCCCAGGGAATCCTGCGCGGATTTTTTAGCGCTTCGCGCGCCGCCGCAATATCGATTTCGTCTTCCAGTCTTTCCAAGAGTTCTACGTCCTCGATGGGCACCACGGCGGCGACAGCTTTCTTGCCGCGGTGTACGATAACTCTTTCACCACGATATTCGGCGCGGCTTAGAATGTCGGAAAAGTTCTGTCTGGCGAGGCTGGCGGTCAGTTTGGCTGGCATAGATTTGGCCAATAAATTTGTGCTAAACGTATAGTAACACATTCTGTACAATTTGTACCGATCTGAAAATCCGTGCTAATCCGCGCAAATCTGCGGCAAACAAGTTTGAGAATTTAACTCCTATGCAACTAACCTACCTCGAAGCCATCCGCCGGGGAATCTGGGAAGAAATGGACCGCGACCCCTCGGTCTTCTGCCTCGGTGAAGATATCGGAATCTACGGCGGCGCGTTCAAAGTCACCGACGGTTTTATCGACCGCTTCGGTCCCGAGCGCGTCATCGACACGCCCATCGCCGAGTCCGCTATCGTAGGCGCAGCCTTCGGAGCGTCGCTCACCGGCATGCGTCCCGTCGCCGAATTCCAGTTCATGGATTTCATCGGCTGCGCCTTCAACCAGATCAGCAACATGGTCGCAAAGACGCATTACCTCTGGGGCGCGCCCGCCCCGTTAGTCTTGCGCGGGCCCAGCGGCGGATACGTCCACGGCGGCCCCTTCCACTCGCAGAATCCCGAGATGTGGTTCGTCCACAATCCGGGCCTCAAAGTAATCTGCCCGGCCACGCCCTACGACGCCAAAGGACTGATCAAAGCTGCCATCCGCGACAACAATCCCTGCATTTTCTTCGAGCACAAATATCTCTACCGCCGCATCAAGGGTGAGGTTCCTGCGGAAGACTACGTTGTCCCCATCGGGAAAGCGAATATCGTCCGCGAAGGCCGCGATCTCAGCATCATTACTTATGCCGCCATGGTTCACACGGCGCTGGAGGCAGTAGAGGTTCTTAAGAAAGACGGAATCGACATCGAAATCCTAGACCTGCGCACCGTCTCGCCGCTCGACCGCGAGGCCATCGCGCAGACCGTCAAGAAGACGAACAAAGTCATCATCCTGCACGAACACGCCCGCACCGGAGGCCTCGCCGGCGAGATCGCCGCCATCATCAACGAAGAAGCCTTCGACGATCTCGACGGCCCCATCGTTCGCATCGCAGGATTAGACTCTGCGGTCCCGTTCTCCCCGCCGCAAGAAGAGCACTACCTGCCCAAGGTGAGCGACGTAATCCGCGAAGCCCGCCGCCTCAATGCATATTGAGTTCTTTGGGGGAAGAAACGAAAGATGCGTGGACCGCCGCTCTTCGGCTGTCTGCCCTGAGCGAAGCAAGGCGTCCCTTGTCCAGCCCAAAACTGTCCGGCCCAAAACTAGCGCCCCACCCACTTCATCTGCCACAATAGTCCTTTCCGGAGAGAACCCATGGGCAAATTCATTCTCGGCGTCATCGTCACTGTTCTCGTAATTGTTCTCGGCGGCCTCGGCTTCGCCATGCTGGGATTCATTCCCACCAACGCCAACGTAGCCCCACCGCACCTCGAGCGCCGCATTGCAAACGGAGCCGTCGATGCTTCCATGGAACGCCACGCTCCTCACGTTACCAATCCCTTACCGCCCAACGATCAGAACTTTGAAGATGGCATGAAGCTTTACACCATGAACTGCGCCGTCTGCCACGGCGGACTCGATCGCAAGCCCGCCTCGCTCTCTAAGTCCTTCTACCCGCCCGCCCCCAATCTTGTCTCCGATCCGCCCGACGACCCCGAATGGCACGTCTTCTATACCATCCGCACCGGCGTCCGCTACACCGGCATGCCCTCGTGGGAAAAAACTCTAAGCGAGCAGGATATGTGGAAGATCACCAGTCTCCTATCGCACATGGAAAAGCTTCCACCCGCCGTTCAGGATTATTGGAAGACCAGCTTCGGGGTAGCCGCACCAAGCGGCGAGGAGAGCAAATAAGAACAGAAACGCGACCAAGGCTGGAGCCCTGGGTTGCGAATAGATGGCGGTCGCGAGCCGAACGCATCAATTAGGAGAGCAACGGCAATGCCCGCACGCTACTGCCTTTCCACCCCAACTCCTCTACCCGCTATAATGTTCGTTTGCGTCCGGCGCTCTGTCCCGAACCATAGGCCGCGTGGAAGGAAATCATGCCGACTGACATCATCATGCCCCAGATGGGCGAATCTATCGTCGAGGGCACTATTACCAAATGGCTGAAGAAGCCTGGCGACAAGGTCCAGCGCGACGAGCCGCTGTTCGAAATCTCCACCGACAAGGTCGACGCGGAAATTCCCGCGCCCGCCTCCGGGGTTCTGCAGGAAATCAAAGTCACTGAGGGCACAACCGTAGGCGTGAACACAGTCGTCGGGACGATTGCCGCCGACGGTGAAGCCGCCGCGCCCGCGAAGTCGGCACCAGCCGCAGCTCAAGAAAAACCAGCGCCAGAAAAGAAGGAAGAGAAGAAGCCGGCTGCGGCTCCAACTCCTTTGCCAACCACCAGCGTTGCGCCATCGCAGCCGGCGGAGGAGGACGAGGAAGCGCGTTCCTCGCCGCTCGTCCGTAAGATCGCTCGCGAGCACGGTGTCAGTCTCTCGCAAATTTCCGGCACCGGACTCGGCGGCCGCATCACCAAGCAGGACATCACGGCCTTCATCGAGCGCCAGTCCTCGACTCCAGCTGCTCCGTCAGTTCCCGCTTCTCAGGATGCACCCGCACCCGCTACTTCACGGCCCGCGCCCACCCCAGCCGCCTATCCCGGCGATCTCGTCCCCCTGACCAACATGCGGAAGATTATCGCCCAGCGCATGATCGAGTCGCGCCGCACCAGCGCTCACGTTCACTGCATGTACGAAGTGGATTTCACCCGCATCGTCACCCTGCGCGCCAAGCACAAGAGCGCTTTCGAGCAGCGCCACGGCGTCCGCCTCACTTTCATGCCGTTCTTCGTGCGCGCCACCATCATCGCGGTGCAACAGTTCCCAATCGTTAACGCTTCACTGGAAGGCGACAGCGTTCGCTACCACCGTCAGATCAACGTCGGGATCGCCGTCGCCCTCGACTGGGGACTCATCGTGCCCGTCCTGAAGAATGCTGGGGAACTCAACTTTCTCGGCCTGCAACGCGGCATCACCGACCTCGGTGAACGCGCCCGCAGCAAGAAGCTGAAGCCTGAAGATGTCGAAGGCTCCACTTTCACCGTCACCAACCCGGGCCAGTTCGGCGCTGTCTTTGGTCTCCCCATCATCAATCAGCCAAACTCGGCGATCATGGGCGTCGGTGGGATCACCAAGCAGCCCTTGGTGGTCACGGATAAAGAGGGGAACGATTCGATCGCCATCCGTTCCGTCGTTCACCTCACGCTCGGCTACGACCACCGCCTTATCGACGGCGCCGTCGCTGACCAGTTCATGGCTTTGGTGAAAAAGAATCTCGAAACCTGGAGCGAAGAGATCGGCTAATCCTGCATTAAGCCGAAGGAGGAACGCTTGTGACCGGTGGCTGCTTGCACCAGGTCGAAGCATTCAAGCATTGCACCGTGCCATCGATAATCATCGAAATTCCATCTTTGAACTTCGTGGGATCGATGATCTCCCGCGCTGCGACTGCGTCCACCGTGGACAGAGCGTTCTGCAGAAAAGACATCGCCGCATCTTTTTTCTCGGCTCCCGGTTTGTTACCAAAGAGCCCTTCGATCCCGCTAACCAGAGCGGGCACAAACGCAATCCCGCGCAGTAATTGAGACAAAAAGTCCATAGCCTTCCTCCTTGAAATGTTTTCGCGCACGATCAGATATGCAGCCTCGCGCAACTTCTCCAGCGTGACAGCCGTTTCCCTCAGCTCAGGCTGGCCAAAATGTCGTTCAGCGTCGTCAAGTTTGGATCGGCACTGTCTGTGAATTTCGCCAGCAGCGTCAGGCAGACCTTCAGTTCGGAGGCCTTGCTTAATGCCAGCGCAAGCATTCCTGCCATGTCGATCCCCTCTGCCCCAGCGCTCTTCAGTGTGTTTGCCGTGGACAAGGTCAGGCTCTTGAGATTAGTGATGATCGTTGTGCTCGGTATTGTGCTCATAGCTCTCCTCTTCTATGGAAGTAAACTGTCTCGCAGTCAAGAATCCGCCCTCCCGCGTCCGCAGGGCGTACCCGCCGTGCATGGAGCCTGTGGATTCTGTGGTTTGTCGCTACTTTAGCCAGTACCTATGCAGCGCGATTGCCGCGCTGATGGCGGCACTGATGGCCCCATTCACCAGTCGGTTGTGAACGCTGTTGCGCAGATCGTTCCGCTCTAGCACCGCCACTTTATCTTCAGCCATCTTCATGCGCCCCGGCTGCCCGTTCCCGACCAACGCGTCCATCTTCGTTTCCAACCGCACCAACTTGTCGAGGACTTCTCGCTGGAACTCGATGTCGATTGCCCTTAGCGCTAATTCTCTATCGCTGACTCCCATACTCGTGTCCCTTCATCGTCCAAAGAACCTCACAGAGGATAGTCGACGTGCAACGCCGCTGAGTACCGGGAATATTTCGGTGGCGAAGAACCGTCATACAGCCGCAGAAAATAATTCTGCGTCGCCGCCAGCCGGGCTAGGCTGAACGTCTGAGTGTTAAACCGTCCCAACAGATTTCTGTCGTTCGCCTGCCCCCAGCCATAGTCGTTCTCCCTGACTTCCGAGTTATAGATCTTGATGTCGCCCGGACCGGGCGCGCTCTCATCCAGGTAGAATCCCAGCGGCTGCGTCCCCTGCGGAATCATCGAATCCGCTTCCATGTTCGCAAACACCAGATGATCGCTCGTCCCTTGCACAAACACGCCATACTGATCGAACCAGTTCACCAGAAAATGCTGGAACGTCAGCCATGACTTGCCATTGATGTTGATCACCGGCACGTCGCTCAGCGCCATGGGCACGATTGGTTCGTTGTAGAACGTCGCTGGATTTCCAGACGAATACACATAGATGAACCCATTCGCCAGATAAAAATCCCACTGCGCCGTCAAGTTCGACGACGCAGCCGCGACCTTCTGCCCCCACACCGATCCAAACAGACAAAAATTGACCGTCGTATAGCTCGCGGGAACGGGCGCCTTCCACGCATTCCCCGTCACCAGCACCCACGCTGTCGCTGGCACCGCGTAATATCCCGTCAAGTTCGGCGCCGCTCCCGTACCATAGGCGTCAAACGTAATCGGATTTCCCGAATTGCCCGAAGAAGCCGGCGCCAGACTCTCATTCCACACATCCCCCCGCTTGAACAGAACCGAATCGCCCGGCTGAAACGTCTGCGCATTCACATGCGCAATCGTCTGCCACGGGGTCGATGCCGAAGTCCCGTTACTCGCGTCGCTCCCCGCGCTTGAACTCACGTAGTAGGTCGTCGCCGAAGCATTCGCCCTGAACATCACAAGCAAGATGACAACGCCCCAGATCCCTGTCATCCTGAGCCGAGCAAGAGGAGTCGCAACGCGAATCCTCTTGCGGAGTCGAAGGACCCCTTGCCTGTCGGCGCAACCATCGACTTTTCTTGGGATTTCCACCACGATTTCTCTCCTGTCGGGTGCCCATTTCTCGCGTTCTTTGCTAGAAGGGGACTTGAACGAACCCGCTTTGCGGCGGACGCATTCGCGTGTCGCTGAGCCGACGGTCGAGGTGATTTGAGGTAGTTTGTTGCGCAGAGGAGGAACACTCTGTGACCCATCTACGCCAGATCAT
>Ga0182030_10017087_pt1 | contig 14036 bp, 11 predicted proteins | sample 812S3MmetaG_FD_121299 | JGI IMG/M metagenome (GOLD analysis project Ga0182030, IMG submission 121299) | Permafrost microbial communities from Stordalen Mire, Sweden - 812S3M metaG (Illumina Assembly) | ecosystem: Environmental > Terrestrial > Soil > Wetlands > Permafrost | place: Sweden...
GAGACCCCTCCTTTTCTAGGTTGTAGGTTACGAACTACGTTGATCTGATATCTGTCATCAACTGTGCCACCTCGGAAACCCGTGGCTGCCTTGACCTTGAAATGCGCAAAAACGTAAAACTTCAGGGAAAGATGATTCACCGCTATAAGAACACATATCATCTTCATAGCACCATGGGGTTAAAGTTTGGAGACTTCTTCCTTTTCTTATGTAGAGCTGTAGGCTTCAGGTATAATGAGGTGACTGGCGGAACATCCTCCTTCTGTGGGGCATTCAGGGGCTCGGCTACAGCAGCTAATCACGGCACCCTCGGTCGATCGCTCACCAATTGCTCTGCTCTTGCAACCTCCCACGTTCCTTGAGCCTTCGATTATTAATTATTATACAGAGTATTCCTCGTCCTGGAGCTTATAGCAGTTCTTCCGCCGTCGCCGAATGTCCGACGGCACAGCACCAATTTGGGTTAGATTGCCGGCGTCATTTCCAACGTCAAGGTAGGTTCAGAGACCCCATCATGGTCTTCAAGAATGCCATGCGCGTTCTCTCTCGCCCAAGATGCAGTGCTGTGTCCTTCATACGGTGCTGTACCTCGTCATTCCCCTCTGCCTCTTAATCGGCCAAGCTCTTAGCACCACCACTTCGTCTTACGTTGGCGCTGCCGCTACGCCTGCTTTCCCGCCGAACGCGACAGGAACTGCCACAGTCAGCGCGATACCCCTCGCCCAGACGGGCACCGCCGATTACACATCACCATGGACAATTTCTCTGTCAGTATTCACAGAGCCCCAAGGTGTCACAACGGGGCTCGTGCTTTCCTGGCCCGATCCCCAATCTAACCTGCCGTACGGAGACGTGTGCGCCATCTGGATGCCAAATCTTGTTCCTGCAAACTACACCGGCGTCGACCCCTCTGCTGCAGGGAGTGGTAATTGCTCTTTATTACTCGGCTCCGCTTGTGCGAGGGACGTCGGTCAAGCTGCTTTCTCGTGGGGCTTGCAGAACGATTGTAGTCTGGCAGTGCAGTTCTCCCTAGGATTTCCGGTCCCGGATTCTTGCCAGAGTATACACAACGGGGTCGCTTCTCAAAATGTCAGAGGTCAGCATATCTTCATCAATCGCCCAGCCCTTCTGTGATGATATCTGAGCGTATGCTAATTCGTTATTTATATAGCATTCGGTCTTTACAATCCTACCAATAATAGCGCAAAGGGCTCCTACTTCGAGCCCTCTAATAGCTCCAATGCAACGGCAGTGTTCGATGGTGCAGTCAATCGGATATGGCCGGTCTTTATACTTGAAGAGAAGAATGGGCCAAATAATACAACAGGGAGCACGGGCAATTTGGGGTGTGTTCAAGCGTTGAATCTTACAAATGCTGCGGCTAGTGGAGGAATTAGTAGTTCGACTACAAGTACGAGTACAAGTGTTGCTACGAGTACAGGTACTGGGTCAAGCACTAAGACAAGTGCTGGCACCGCATCGCCGACCGCTACGGGCAAGTCAGGCGCCGCTGAACATTCTTCAACATATCAGATAGTAGGATATCTGGCGATATTAGGCACTACAATTGTCCTTGTGTAATGAAGATTTAGTACACACTTCCCCTACCTAAACCCTTTATAATACATACAACCTCAACCCTTGAGCTCTTTCCAATACTATTGAACAGTCAACTTTCTCTCCATATTTCGCAAGTTCAATGAAATTGGACCTACCCCTTTTCTATCATGAGCTTTCATGCCGTGAGATTTCACCACTGTGCCGCCGTCTTTCTCATGCTGCCCAACAACACTCGCAGACACCTTGCTTGCAGCAACCCATACATACCGTTTCCCATTAACCCGAACATGTTTAGGATCCTCCCATGAAATCTCTGCAGTCTCTGGCGTTGCGCCTTTCGGCAAAGGTTCGCCTTCCGGGGGAAGCTCGTGCGGAAAATATGTTTTTGCTTTGCCTTTCTTGGGGATTTTGATTCGAGCTTTCTGTGGAGCTTCGGTTTCTGGTGAAGTTTGGGATGAGGTCGGATGGTGAGATCTGCGTGAGGGTTGCGCCTTCACTGGCTCAGCTAGATCCCATTCCCCACAATCCTTCCCGGTTTGATATCTTTTGGCACGCTCGTTCTCAGCTTGCTCTCTCTCAACACACACTCTCTCAGCATGCGCTTTCTCAGCAAGCGTTCTCTCCGTATACTCTTCCTCAGCCTGGTCCCTTGCAGCACGCTCTCTGTCGCGACGCTCTTGGTCGGAAGGCTGAAGTGCTGGGGGAGGACATATCTTAGATAGAGTAGCATCAGAAGGAGTTTCAGCAAGGAAGATGCCAGATTCTAGTGGAGACTTCTCAGCTTCGACAAGGATGGATTCTGCTGCAAACTACGATGCATATCAGAGCTGGAGCATTAATCTGCGGAAGGAGAAGGTTCTCACGTTGCTTTCCTCACCTCCAAGCTCTGGTTTGATAACAGTCGCTGTACAAGATGTATCTGATTTCTCTTCTACTTGCAGATCGCGTATGTCCTTGATATGTTGATTTGCCTCTTGATACTGGACTTTCAGCTCCTCGGCTCGAGTCACAATCTGCTGGAATGATGGAATCAGGATATCTAGACTTTCATCGTGTCTTTCCAATTTCAATCTCATTTTCTCCCATTGTCGTGCCGAGATAGTGAGATCGTGTATCTTGCCTCCAAGATTATTGACTATTATATCTTCTGCCTGGCAGAGATACATGTGCTTGTCCGTGTTGTGAATGTGACGTTTTGCTGATCTCAGTTTCAACATGGTGAAGCTTTCATCGATCGCCAGCTTTTGATTGAGAAACCTGAGCTCTGAGCTCATGTCGTCGAAGTCGTAAGAGCTCATTTCGAAAGGATTTAAAGACGTCATAGCGAAAGAAACGAGGCGGAGTTTGGGATATCTCTGGGCGATTCAGTAAGGAAGGAGTTTATGAATCTTTGGCAAAGCTTAGGGGGAAGCTTATCTGACTTACAGGAGATGGAATTCTAGAGTACCTAAATAGTTGTGATTGAGAGGAAGGGAAAGTTCGATGATGTGTTGAAGACTTCTAGCGTATATGCTGGAACCCTTCGTGGCTCCAAACGCAATGTCTCATCCCTTGCATTAGCCGAACCGCATAGCCAGGGAAACGAAGAGCAGAGGACAAGATCGACTTGCGCTCATTCTTATCGATTTGGGAAATTTAAGGGTTAGATCCGCTGAATGTCTCTATGTCGTGCCACAACTGCTGTTCATGACTCGATGTAATTAAAATTTCATGAAGCGTTTTAGAGCTAAGGGACTATTGAAATAGCTTTAGCCTGTGAGAGCGAACGCAATTGCGCATCTTGGTAGTTTGATTGTACTCTAGATGCTAGCTGTCTGGCCTGGGAGAAGATTAGGGAGTTTAGTCTACCCCTCGTTTGAGCCTAATATCAACAGGTTAGGTGTTTAGAGTTGTAGAAGAGAAAATTGACTTTGAACTTTGCTGGGAGTCATACGAAACTTAAGCAACAAGGATCGTATATCTGCCGAACTAATGTGGTTTGATTTCTCTGATGATTTCTAGCAGTGAAGACGGGAGAGTTGTTCAGTTTCATCACGTGATGTGAATACCTGATGGGAATTCGAGGACGAAGCTGGAAATTTAATGGCTGGAGAACTGTGGTGGAGGTGGGTACTATTGTGGCGAAGGTCGCAATTTGGTGATCAGCTTCGCTGCCGTGGTCAAAGGCTGATAAATCGGAGAGATGAAGTAGTGTACTCAATCAAGCTCCCGCCATAGAGCATCCCAATACAATGTGAGATATAAGTACGAATTACAGCGCACAAGCGAGAGAAAATGATATATGATAGTAATCGGATATCTCTCAAACAATCGAATATAAGTAAGGAGTCCCAAATGCCTCATTTAGTAGGATTATGAATCTCTAAGGACAATTTAGAGGGTTGACAGCGTCCTTCACATAAAAAAATATCTTTCTAAACCTCCATTTAACGTCCCACGCCAAAGGCTTGCGTAGCCCTATCTAAGTCTTAGCGTTGATTTATCTCATCACAATCTTAGTCTACGTACCTTTTATTTTATTTTTTTATTAGATTCCTTTAATTGTAAATAATCAGTATTATCATCTGTCGCTTGACTTTCCATCCCCTTTCTCGCTCTCCCGGACTCTTAATCACTAGAAGTACCGATATTTACAACGTATATCATGGATGGAAAGGGAATAGACACCTTCATTTTTCAAATGCTACGAGATCTACCATATAAGCTTCCACATTCCCAACATCAATTTTCCACAAGATACCTTTTTCAGGCCTACCTTCCGTTATTGACCGAATAAGCTATCTTTCAAACATCTTCCGCACCTCACAGTATCTACAGCGTTAATACAAATATTAGGAAACCAGAATTTTAGCACACCTTCACCACTCTTGGCTAGGCCAGCTCCAATCATATTTTCCGTTTCAAATGAAGAGTATGGGAAAGTTTTATTTTCAATCCAGCTTCTGACTATGTGAACTTCGTATCAATTTCACTTTTTGATTCTCGCTATACACCAACTTAAACCCATAAATCCTAAACACCGCTCCCGAATCAATAAAATCCGCCTCCTCCAAAAACCAAGTTTCAATAACTATCTTTCCCCTTCGTTTACCCCTCCTAAACTAACAACTCCTCCAAACAAAATCCGTCCCCGTCCCTCCCGTATTGAACGACGATACATCACTGTTCGATCCTGCGCCACTCGTTGTCACAAATCCGCGATTTGTGATAATCAACATTTGCGATTCTCCACACGAAGACCATACCCTGTCCGCGTCGGTCACCGCATCAGTGCTCGTTACGTCACATTGAGTGGGGCCGGGGTATTCATGGCGGGTTAGCGCTTGGGCTGTACCTAGAATACGGCAAAGACAGATCTTAGTTATTGATTATTCCTTTTCCCCTAACATAGCTGGCATGGGGAAGAAAGACGTACCCCCAAAATCATAAGTTATCAAATGTGTTGCTGTAACATTATCCGCTACATCAAGCTTATCATGGTATGTGGTGCTGGAAGCAGCGAATTGGACTGAGGGGACGGAGGAGAAGGTGATGCCTATAGCGCAGAAAATCTCGTTTGAGGATTGCGGGACTGAGGGGCCGATGGCGAGAGAGAAGGGGGTGAATGTGGCCGTTATGCTAGGTGGAGAGGTGGTGTTAGCAGTCGGTTCTAAAGGGCGAGGGGATAGTAGGAAAAGAGATAATAGGGAATGGGTACCCATCCGAATCGCCGGTGACAGAGAAATCAGTGGTATCTTGTGGACAGCCGGACCCCCAGTGGGAAACATTGCTGATTGTTGGGGTGGATAATGGGATACTTTGGGTGAAAGAGAGGAGTGTGGTGAGGAATAGGAGCTTTAGTAAGTGAATTGCCATTTTGTCGGTGGTTGCTTAAGGTTGAAAGATAGTGGGGAGAAATGGATGTTTGATATAATGCTGAGAAACGAAGGAAAAAAGAATTGGCAGGGGACAGTGACTATTTTAAGTTCATATGACGTGAAAATAAAATATTTCTCGTATTGTCGGGTATGGGGTAGTGTTGTGTATGGCTAAAGTCTGCAAACTTTACGCAGCATAGCCGAAAGATTCATTTATCCCAACCCCGGAAGCCCTACAGCAGCGTATAAGTTGGATCAAATTAACTTAAATGGGAAGCTCTTAGGCTTGATGTTTAACCCACAGGCTCGAGTTCTGGTAAATATGTGGTGCTTCATTTACTATATTCTCATTGAGGAAAATCGAGAGTCATGTGAGCTTGTAATTTATGCGTCTTGCTGGTGAAGAGGTTTTTCCAAATGGTCATCTAAGAGGTCGCTGGTAATGGTCGGCTCAATATTAATTAAACCAACATATACCCAAATTTTTCTCTTCCCTGACGACGCTTTAGGCGGCTTATCCTTTACCTAGTGAATTGTGAGGTCTTGCTAGCATATCTTTTATTTACATAATCTCTTGAAATAATGCACTGTACTTAATTAGATTGCCAAATCGCGAAACAAAGCCGCATTTCCCATTTCAAACATTTCGAGGTTCACTACTCACTCGAACAAGGAATAGAAGAGCCAAAGTTGCTGGTAACCGAGTATAAGAGCACCAGACACCCAGACACTAATTTGAAGAGTGATTTTACCAAAACAGTTGGTTTGTTGAGACCGTGATCAACCAAACTTTTGACTTCGTAACTTAAATCGGTTACTTCCCCTACTTATAAAAAGTATCTACGTTCCTGATGGTATTGTTGATCTGATCCTGCATCTTTACCTTCGATTCCTTGGGCTACACAAAGCTTTGCCTTGAATTCGAGGATATCATCAGAGTGTGATATTTTCTGCAAAATATAGTTCTTTGAAACCGATCCCGAGTCTCTTCTCAAGGGCAAGCTTCACCTTTGTGATCTGGACAGCCGACTAGCGCGTGCTTTTAATAATTAGAGTTCATAGTGCATATGATGCTCGCTGGACTCTTGATCATTTCTCGGAATGAATTTTTATTTTCGGAGTCTCTTCCGGAGATGAAACTAGTTTCACAGAAGTCTAAGGATTTGGATAAGACACACGATTTTGGAAGGAGCATACTCGAAGCTGGAGCATAGAGCTCGATTTGGTGCTGCTCGAGGTTGTGCGATTTTTTGCTATTCTCGAACAACCATTTGTCTCCTGTGCTTGGTATTTAGTAGGAAAACTTGCCTCTCCTACTCAAGTGCTAATCACCCTTGGCTCATCTAAACAGTGTGAACAACTTTTAAATATCGATTCATGTAATCTTTTCTATCAATTTATTAGCTCATTACAAGTAGTCTGATCTAAAATTATCCTATATTGCATTGTCACGAGATATACATAAAGCTGGAGGATCCCAGAGTCGAATGCCCCTGAAAATATACCGAATATTTTGTGAGTGGTGTGTGGAACTAAGCGCCTCGTTCTAAAATTTCGCTGTGCCGTTAGCAATTTCCTCAAATTTCTAGACCGCAAGAAATGAGAGTGATAGGATTGAATGCTGAAGATTGCATGGTATGCCTTATTAAGTTATGCTCGCTCTAAAATCAAGCAGCGTTAAGCAGGCTTGGCATATAGCATCTAGCGTATATGTACTCGCAAATGACATGGAATACACGATTAGTCCACATTAAATCTTGCTATATGACTAGAAGACTTTCTGCAATGGCGGTTCGCTCAATACTCATCACCGGTTGCAGTCGAGGCGGGGCCGGTGCAGCACTTGCCCGCAAATTCCACCAGAATGGGTTTAGAGTCTTTGCAACAGCAAGAGATTCAGCAAAATCCAAAGTCTGGAAGTTGATGGTATTAAGATTGTAGAAGTCTCCTATCAAAATTTAATACTCTAATTTGCTAAAATGGTTTGGGATAACTTTCTAGCAAACTCCATCCAAATAAAATCATTTTTCGGAACAGATCCAACGAGTTAATGCTTGCTCGGGCACGATATGACCTTGAGAACAGCACAAGTATAATTATCTATTGTAATAGATTCATAATACGCGAACTTGGACCCCTGAATTTTGGACTCTAATTGGTTCAGAAGCTGCAACGCAATGAAAATCGCAAGACCCATGTGAGCTCTAGATAAATATGTCCGCACAGATGACCATCTGTTGTTTTTGCCCTTGAAAATATCACAGTACAATGAGCAAACCAGTAGCAGATTACAATCAGATCATATATTTTGTTTCATCAAACTATAATCAAGGGTCGAAATTCCTGTTTCCAAAGTGCAAATAACAATCAAGGAAGTCTAATGTTACCTATATTAATAGGGGCCCGATCCCTCCTCTGAACATTCAGCTATGGATGGAGCTATTACCGATTTGGTAAATTTTCTATTTCTCCATTAATATTTAGGCCTTTCCAAATCACTTATAAGTTCATCAGATTCAAGCCCGATTTCCTACAAGATGTCTTCTCGCGGATGTATTACTTAATACTCAGGCTAGTATTCTCCACTTTGTAACTCAACCTGCGGTCTTGCTATATATATTATATACGCAGCCTTACATTCGAAATTCTGCTTTTGCCCTAACCACGTTCATTTACTGTGGGCCACTTTACCCTTATAAGCTATTAGCTATGTTTAGCAATACTTGTTGAATTCTGACTCCTTTGGTTCCACCATTAATAATTTAAACTCTAAGGGGTAAGGTAGAGCCTATATTGGAATCTTGAATAGGTAGTGAAATTCACCATGGTAAGGTGGCTTGGATCCTTAAATATTCAATCTTCCAGCTATTTTTGCCTTAGTAGCTTTTCAAGAAGCCCGATATTATGTGTAAGCTATCTAGGTATAATTGTGGGAGTTAAGAAGAGACTTGTTTAATTGGAAGAATTGAGACAATGGAGATTATCTTCAACCTTGAACTTGGTGTAAGTTACATTGATGTGCTCCTGAGCTCAAGCTTTGCTATTCTCAAGATCATTTCCTGGATCGTTACAGGCAAAGGTATTATCCTGGTCCTTTTCAGAAATTAGCCATCGTTTTATTCTACTGTCGAGTCGCAACTACATTGAAATCATCTTCTAACTATGTGAACTATCGTTTGTTCTTTTCTATAACCCTATTCATATAGCTATATCGGATTTTCACTCCACACTAAAGGACTTACTATAGGTTGACGTTATCTTCTTCATATCACCACTCCTTTTAGTTGTAATTACGCTTTTATAAAAAGTTAATGGAATATTGGGCCGCGTACAAAGGGAGGGGAGTCTCGCGATACCGCAATAATAAGCGAATGGAATGACTAGCCTTATTAAGTCATGTCGCGACGTCGCGATCTTATATATTTACTTTGAAAGTCTATCTAGTTAGCAAGATTGAATTTGGGGGGAATCGCGTCGGGTATATCGCTAGACATTAGTCTCGCAGCTCATAGTTTCTTATATATTGGAGAGCGCCTATCCCTCTCTATCATAGTTCATTATCGCAGAGCAAGAGACTCGAAACGTCCCTAGACGTCTTCATTTTACCATCCCCTCAATAAAAATAGCAGAGCATCTACTCTAATATCAACATAAAGTCCTTTCTGGGGTCACTCCAATAAGAAGGTACATCATCGAAATGGAATTCATTACAACTTTGAGAGGTCAACCTGGCAGGAACATTGAGGGTGTAAGTAATTTTTTATCCCATCTCTTTACTAATCGTAAATGCAGTAGCTGGCATTTATACCTCTTCAATTTTGGTACGAAGAAGACTATTATTGCCGATTGCCTTCATGTCCTGCCTGGGTTGTGCAATGGCTAATCTCTTTTAGGTGTTTGTTTTCTGGGACAAGTGCGAGATGCCTAGTGGACAAGAGTGTGTCTCTACTATGAAAATATGCGCCCACCTGGCCCGTGAGAAGGGATTCGGAATTGTTGGGATCCGGTATGTTTTCTCTCCTATAGAATGGTCCTTCTCTTTCTGCTATTTATCTTCGTCCATAATTCGAAATCATGCTTATAATAACGTTTGTCATACAGTCACAAGATACACTCGGAAGGCAAACGTACAGGTCAATATGATGCCCCACAAATAGGAAGATGGCGCATCACAGCGTATTTTGCAAAAGATAAGGATGATTATCTGTGGGAAGATACTATACACGTCCATATCTACACGGATGGAAACTACAGACCAGGGTTTCAGGTGGAGGAAGTTGAATGGTTTGATTTTCCTGCCCGGGGTAAAGATACGAAGGAGCCCTACACTGGAGGTTACTGAGAGAAGCTAGAGATAGATCGAGCCCACTTGGGAAACTATCAGGGTACATGTTCGGCAATCCTATACTTTGAATAGCCACTATCTACCATAAATAAATACTTGTTCACTGATATCCCTTCCATTTATAATATGGGGAACCTTTGTGCTGATTATAGCTACCCTCCGTGCTACCAAGGATCAGTCTCATAACTCTAAATTTTCAATTTGAGGGAGGGTGATTATCCCACCCCAACCCTCTATTTCTATCTTCTATCGTCGTGTAAGGGGCTTGGACATCAGTTCTATGAATCTGACCTCCTCATCCAAACTAACAAAACTCTAATCCCATGGCAGCCTCATATATTTTTTTCAAGCATAAACCCTGACAGTAGCAACAGAGAAGTCTATCCGAGGCCATGAATAAGATTTCTGATGAATTGGTAGGCTTTGACTAGTGCTGCTGGTGGTGTAGGTACTTAATTCCATCATTCGACTACTTAGCAATTTATTATCACTTACGCCTCTCCCGCCTTCTTCGGATAAAAGACTGCTTCTATTTAACAACCCCCGCAGTTGAGCAGCTCACAGGCCCGACAGGGATACGTGTTCTAAGATAACCGCCCCTAGCGGAGAGTAGCAAATCTTCGCTATAAGGACCCACTTCAGGAAGTAGCAAAGGACATCACGCTCGAGCACTACCATTACGACGGGTTCTTTGGTCAAATAAATATTAAGATTACTGCGCCTCTGAAACTTAAATGGAAAGAATAAGTGCTTTGAAAACCTATGATGCGCTTATTTCAGAGTGATAACTTCTCAAGTGCGAATTCGCATTGGCCAGATTCATCTCGTCCATCTATAGATTGATCTTCGAAGAAATTAGAGTCCATGAATTAACTTACTGTGCCTCGATATGCGAATACCCAAACAAAAGCAGATAATAATGAGCATGTCAATCCTTCAATTTCCTACAAGCTCAAGCGGATGTAAATTACTAAACCTTCGGACTTTAATTGAATCCCGTCCTGACTAGTAAATATACTCAAAATTGGGAATTATTAGTCTTACGTAAAGGAAATTAATGTTGTATTTCTGGAGTCTTTTTTAAACGCTTAATTTATACGGTTAAAGACCGAATGAGCACACTGTTAACATATAAAGACTAGATAAACACATTTTCAAATTTTATAGGCTATAACACCTTATACTGTGCTACCTATACCTTAAATAGTATACTATCTACTTTTTCTTCTTATCCCACGCTCTTTATCCCACGCTCTCTATTATACGCTCCTTGTTTTATACCCATTTTTTCTTTTAAATAAATATTTTCTATTATATATACTTTTTATTTTATATATATATTGTTTTAAATATCTCTAAATACTAAATACTTTATAAAAATAAAAATAAAAGTGTGCTTATCCAGTCTTTTAATATCAATAGTATGCTTAGTGGGTCTTTATTGAAAAAAAAGTACGCTTATTAAGTCTTTAAGCGTAATTTATATTGAGTTATCATATTATAACCGTGATTAAGAAAGTGTTTTAACGAACAAACCGGAAGGAAAGCTATAATTAAGATTAGACTCCTCCCTAAAAGTCCTTCAATTAAGCCAAAATTTAGTTCATGACGACTTCTCATAAAAGCAATAGTTTCCCAAGCCCCCAGCCAGCTTTGAAATTCAACTGTAAGCGCCCCCGCCCCCCGGCCCACGTCACAGATGTTGTCACACAAACTGTGAAACATCTCCTGTCTTCTCTAGATGTACCGTTGTGCTTGAAACCACTTCCTTCATGTCCATCAAGCGTTCTGGAAGAGCTCCAGGTGCCATCTTTAATCCATGGAACAGGAGCGGTAGAGACGAGGACTTCCATTTCTCGTGTCCCACACTCCTTATTATCACCAGAACGAGGAAAATTGCACTCAGAACAACAAGAAGGGTGGGAATAATCATATAGCCCCACCGGATGCGGAATTTGCTTACCCACAAAGAGGTACTGCCAACCGCGTAATCGAGATTCACTCCGTCCATTGTTTGTTGCCGAATATTAAATGTCATTTCAGTCGCTAAGTTACTGATAATTTGGGTATAAGATCCTAGCAAATCGGTGGTCTCTGCGGCTGTGGTCAACAAGACCTGGATAAATTGGTTGTCAATATTCCACCCCCCTGTGGTAGAATTCCTCGTTGCATGGCCTGTGAAACTGTCTACAAGATAATTTTGCAAAGCGGTCTGGGAGTAGGCACCGATTGTTTTCACACACGGTGATGTGTCTGAGTGGCTTACTCTATCATCGTTCAAGCAGGTAGGAGGGGTCAAGACAATGTCGTCCTGTTGGTGATAGAATGTTTGGGGTGCATTTACATCAGTCCAAATGGATGACTGGCTACTGGTTACGTTGGTGTAGTTTACCATGGCGGTGTCAGTCCATTCGTAAATGCACCAGTATAAGGCGCAGTCGATGCCGAAAGGAGGATCTGAACTCGAGGGTTCGTGAACCATTGCGACGAATTTGAGGATGAGTGGCCCAATATTTGGCAGTTTAGCAGCGTCTGGGTATGTGGTATAACCAGCAGAGGCTATGATTCCAAACTTCATTTCGAGCTCGAGACCGTTCGATACGATCCAATGGTCTCCAGACGTTGTGATCAGGTCACTGACATCTGCACACTCAGAGCACACGCCCAGACTCTGGACATGAGGCCATGTACAGTTCCCCGTCGTACAAGTGAAAGGGAGCAACTCGAATTGAATATCGCTCTTGGACATGTCGTAGAAAACAGCAAAGTCGATGGCAGCTACCATGTCCGGAGTAGGTTTTTGGTCGCCGAGTGTGGTTCCAGAGGAATATTCGGCCCATACGGAGTAGTTGTCTCCCCTTGGCACATAGGATGGTACATCGAGTTGAACAGATCCACCTTCAGTTGAGATAGCGGCCTGTGTCAATGTATGGAGGGCCAAAGAAGTGATTGTGAGGATGGCGCCGATAGATGCAAGGTACCTGAAATCCTTTTTTAGGGAGAGATTCTCTACTAAACATTGTCTTTAAAGCACAGAGCTTACTTGAACGGGCAAGATAAGAGAAGGAAGACTGCCCCAAACGGCCCTCTACTCGCCTGGTCAAACTTATCGATATCGGCCAGCGAGTGGTCTTTCTCGTACCACAACCATTTCAACTGACTGATCCCTGCGGCAATAGGGACCATCATCCAACCTGGACGATAGTAGTGATAAAGCCAACCACCGAGTTGATTTTCCATATGACTGGCCAAGCATCCAAGCTCTCGTTATCGTATTTGTTGAAGATGACAAATATTGAAGCAAGGAGAACGAGGGAGATGATGCTAGCGAGTATCTCCCATATCCACCATCTATTGGCGAATTCTTCAATGGTGTGTTTTGAATGATCGTGGATGGATGTATTGTTGTTGTTGGGATCCATATCGGAAATTGTAAGTAAAACAGGTGCAGTGTTGACGATGCATGTACTTACAGTATTGAAGGCAAAGCCAGATAAAATATAGACAACGAACACACCAGAACAGAGAATCGTCTAATGCTCTCAGAGAATGGCATGGGATGAGTGTGTTAGTTACGCCACCCCGAGACAGTATTCTCTTCTTTCTTTTGTTGTCAATGAGGCTTTTCATGGCGAACAAAATACTACCCCGTCCGAATTTTATAATACCACTCTCAGATCTCGTCAATAACCCCAAATAAGGGGAATATCGGGTGGCTTTGAGAGTCTTGGTTGGCTGGAGCCCCCTGCCAGCGTCTGTGCCCCAGGTGGTGTTTATAAAAATCATGTCACACGGTTTTTTTTTAAAGAGGAGGGGCAAGGGGCTGGGGTTGGGGGGCACGGAAATAGCTATGGAAGCATCACGATCAATCAAACTTACTTGCGATGCATGGGGAATTTTTATTCAATTCTGTGAATATAATTTAGAATAGGCAGCATAATGTTCTGTTTCGGGAGAGAATCATTACTTAAAGAATCCCAGATTGGAGTGATTAAGCGGCTGTTGTGGGTAAATCCCGAGTTCGGCACAGTCCGGCGCACCCCAACATTGCAGGGGCTGTACTCCCTTCGGGACCTGCAGCGAGACTTCCCGTGCACGAGAACCTTCTTTTGGCATATGTTTGCGCGAGGCTACGTGTGTTAGTCAACATCTCATGATAGTCATGTGGCTCGATGTCTCAGCTGCTAACTGCATCGAAACTGGGCCCATGTCCACTATTTCTGGACACTGTGGGGGGAGGTTCTAGCTTACCACATGTGCATCGAACCTTCAAC
>Ga0182030_10017088_pt1 | contig 14036 bp, 14 predicted proteins | sample 812S3MmetaG_FD_121299 | JGI IMG/M metagenome (GOLD analysis project Ga0182030, IMG submission 121299) | Permafrost microbial communities from Stordalen Mire, Sweden - 812S3M metaG (Illumina Assembly) | ecosystem: Environmental > Terrestrial > Soil > Wetlands > Permafrost | place: Sweden...
ATTCACGAGTCACTCGACTACGTGCCGCCGGTCGAGTTCGAAGCTCACTACTATGGCTCGAACGAGTCAGAGAGCCTGGCCGTTTAGAAACGAATTGCTCTCTACAAAACCCGGGGCGAATCACTATTCTCCCTGCGCGAATCGAAAGTTCATTCTGGATGTCATTTTCACTACAGAACCAATCCAAGTGCAACCCCTGCGGCGGCTCCCGAAAGTCCCACTACAAGGCTCGCCACAGCATTGAGGATCGCTTCAAGGATCTGTCCGACCTCAATCAAGCGCAATGTCTCGAACGAGAATGTCGAGAACGTCGTATATGCACCGCAGAAACCGGTGCCCAGTAGTAGTTTCGCCATCGGCGCCAAATGATTCCCGAGCGATAGTCCAGTCAAGAAGCCGAGCAGGAACGACCCAGAAATGTTGACGAGAAAGGTCCCCCAAGGAAGGTCCGACTCAATACGTCGGTTCACCGCGCGATCCAAGAGGTATCGCGAGGGTGCCCCGACGAAACCTCCCAGTGCCACCATCAGATAGTTTTCAATCACGTTCGTGCGACAATTCCCATGTCGATTCTCAGAGGTCCACAACTTCAACGTCAGATATCGTCATGACTACATTGCGCAGTAGATCAGCCGCGTCATTCAAGAAGATCTCAATGCGCTCTGGCCGATCAATGATGACAATGCTCACGGGTGCGTCGTCGGACAACGAGTGGGTGCGCCGGATTTGACCGGCGGCTCCGTACCCTTCGAACGCTTCGAACGCGGTCGCCCCAGCCAACTTCGCCTTGCGAGCCTTTTGCAAGATATGCACATACAACGAACCGTGGTGGTCATGGTCACGTGCCCGCAGCAAGATGGTCAATCTCTGCTCCCAGTGCGTTGGTACGTTTTTTGCCTTCTCATCCATCACATTTCTCCTTGCAGCCAATGCTCAGCTCGAATAGTGATTCGCGCCACTACGGTGCCTAACCAGACCGCCGCAAGGCCAGCCACGAGGCTCGCCACGAAGTACGTGCAACCGAGTCCTAGATGATGTGCTCGAAACAGGAGAACAGTATCGACCTCGAACGTCGAAAACGTTGTGTAGGCCCCGATGAGACCCGAACCCAAGAGAGGGCGTGCAAGACGACCTCGCGGAAACTGCTCAATCAACAATATGAGAAGGAAGCCAAGTATTGCGCTTCCAGAAATATTTATGAGAAATGTGCTCCACGGAAAGGAATTGGATGAAATGGGAAGGCCCAGCGATACTGCATATCGAGCGATCGCCCCGACAACGCCGCCGGAACCGAGTGCGAGGATGATCACCGCCTGCGTTCCTCGCTGGCGTCGTCGGCGTTCCAGGTCGCGTCGACGTGCTTCATCCTCGTGTCGACGGTCGCTCGGCACCGTCACATCGTTCTCGCCCGGTTGCTCGATCAATCCGCGTTCCTCAATTCTCTCTCGAACGATTGCACCCTCATGGTGCCACCACGACTCGGCTCGACCGAATCCTGCGCACTAGAGTTAGCACTGTCGGTACCAGCGAAGTGTGTACAACCGCGGGGGTGAGAAATGTCATTTGACGAAGAAGCCGTTCGAATCATGATCTTTCTCAGCGAAGACGATCGGCACCACCACCACGGCCTCCACGAAGTCCTCTTGAAAGAGGCGCTCAACCAAGGCGTCGTCGGAGCTTCGGTATGGCGAGGCATAGAGGGATTCGGTACGTCAGGACGAGTCCGAACCATGAGATTCCCCGACGCGAACACCGGACTTCCCTTGGCCGTCGAGTTCATCGACAACGCCGAGCGAATAGAGGATTTCCTAAGGACGGTCGCAGATCTGGCGCCCGGGTCGCTCGTGACGAAAGAGACGATTCGACTTTCACGATTGGTCCCCAACCCAGGCGTCTAGTGCTCGTCGTTCGCTTGTCATCGCGCCATTCCGTAAGTCAGAACGTGGGCGGTGTCAATCTCTAAAAGCCGGTTGTATTTGGCAGTGCGCTCACCTCGAGCCGGCGCACCACTTTTCAGGTGACCACATCCAGAGCCAACCGAGAGGTCGGCGATGAAGGCATCGCCGGTCTCTCCGGAACGATGGGACACGAACTGGGCCCATCCCGCGTCGCGACACAACTTCATTGCCTCGAGAGTCTCGGTCACGGTGCCAATCTGATTGACCTTGATGAGAGCAGCATTTGCAATGTTTTCTGAGATTGCTTCAGCAATGATTGAAGGATTCGTGCAGAGGATGTCGTCACCCACGAGTTCGATCGTGTCACCAAGTCGACTCTCGAGTACTTTCCATCCCGCCCAGTCTGACTCGGCCAGACCGTCTTCCAGAAGCCACACGGGATAATTAGTTGTCAGTTCCTCGTACCACGTGATCATCTCTGTGCTGGTCAGCGACTCCCCCGCAACGTGGTACCTGCCATCACGATAGAACTCGCTTGCGGCGGGATCCATCGCGATTGCTACACCGCTTCGATCTGCCGTGTAGCCTGCCTCTTCGATCGCATTCACTAGTAGAGCGAGAACTTCTTCCGGTCGGCTGACGTCCGGCGCAAAGCCTCCTTCGTCGCCCAAACCCGTCTCGTACCGCTTGGCGCGCAACACTCCTCTCAATTTCATATAGATCTCGGCGCCCGCTCTGACTGCCTCAGCGAGTGATGGAGCTCCGAGAGGAGCAATCATGAACTCCTGAAAGTCCAAAGAGTTCTGCGCGTGCGCTCCGCCATTAATCACGTTGAAATGCGGCACGGGCAGTCTCGCCGTTACGCCATTCGGGCGCAAGTACTCCCAGAGTTCCAAGCCGTCGGACATCGCGCAGGCTCTCGCCGCGGCGATGGAAACTCCCACGATTGCGTTGGCGCCAAGCCGGGACTTGTTCGTGGATCCGTCGAGCTGAATGAGCAATTCGTCGAGTTCACTCAAATGGGCGAACTCTCGCCCGACAAGGGCGTCGGCGATCTCACCATTGACATTCTCGACGGCGTCCAAAACTCCCAAACCTTCGAAGCGCGTGATATCCCCGTCTCGCAGTTCGAAAGCCTCTCGAGTCCCCGTTGAGGCGCCCGACGGCACCGCGGCACTTGTCAGCAATCCGGCGTCGGTCGTCATTGACGTCGCCAAAGTCGGTCTTCCCCGCGAGTCGAGTATTTCGATCGCGGACACCTTTGACACTCTTATTCCCATGGTGCATCTCTCCTTCTCTCGAGTCTTCGACGAAGAACTCTCCGGACCTTCGTAACCTCTTGGAGCAACGCGACATTTGTCGCTTCAACTCTTCGCACTATTCGATTGAGTTGAGGTAAACAGCCATGAGGACGCAAAGGAGATCGCCATCCAACACCCGGCGTAAACGAATGCCGCGGTCGGCGACACCGTGGCGTACAAGATACCGGCTGTCACCGTGGAGACAACGTCGCCCACCGCCTGGACGCCCCCGAGTAGACCGAAGCCAGACCCCCGTAATGCGTCGGGCAGCGTTCGTGCAACCAACGCCGATTCGGAAGTCTCGCTCAAGCCAATGGCGCCGCCTGCCAGGACAAAGGCGCACAAGAGGAACGCCCACGAAGTTGAGCCATCCGCGAAACATCCGTACGAGAGGACATAGAGAACCGAGCCAGTTGCGAAGACCATTCTCGGACTCGACCGATCTATCCAATGGCCGCCAAAGAAGGACGTGACGGCCGCCGATGCATTGTGCGCGGCGTAGATGACTACGGCCAGTGACGTCGCTGCTACCAGGGAACGATGGCTCGTATGGAGGAGCTGCACGGCTCGAAGGATCAGCAGCGTCGAGGCCAAATTGCCGAACTCGAAGAAGATGATCGGTGCGAACGGCCGGATCATCCCAGCGTCCCGCAGCGCCGAGACGTCAAATCGTCGGCTCGGCCTCTCATCTTTTGGACTCCGACGAGCTTCGCGAGCGGCAACGATGATCGCGACCGCGGCGAGCATTCCAGGTATGGCTGCGCACCAAATCGCCGGTCGAATTCCAATACGAACGACGAGAAACGCAGCAAGCAAAGGTCCGACCACCGCCCCAAGGTTGTCCCCCGCGCGCTCCACGCCGTAGGCACGACCGAACGCCGCCGGCGGAGCCAGCTGCGCGAGCAGCGCATCTCTGGACGGAGAGCGAACTCCACGCGATATCCACGCGATCGATCTAAGGACGCCCAGTTCCCAGACCCCAGAGGCGAGGCCAATCGCACCGGTCGCAAGTGCAGTTCCTACATATCCACCGACAGCCAATCGTTGACGACGGCTCGTGCTGTTTGCCGGAGGACCGCCCACGAGCTTGGCGACTCCCATGAGCGCGTCGCTCACCCCTTCGACTACGCCGAGACCGGCCGCAGATCCGTGCAAGACCGAGGTAAAAAACGAAGGGAGCAATGACGTCGCCAGTTCGTGACCCGAATCGGAAAAGAAGCTCGCGGCGCCGATACTCCCTATACCGGCGCTGAACCAATGACCTGCTTCATCCCCGTGGGCATGCGACGGGTCCAGGCGATTCGCTTCAGAATCACGATCTTCAGGATTCGGTGTGGGGGGGCTCGATTCGTTCGACATTTCAGTTCTATGTGCCACCAGAAAGGTCGATCGAATGTCGAAGTCCGAAGGTCTGCGATTCACGATTCGAATCGGCATTGTCAAAAGCTCCCTGTCTACGGCGGTCCATCATCACTCAAACGATCAGAAGTGGGCACGGGTGCAGTTTGATAAGAACCTCCAGCGAGCGTCCGAAGCCGCGATGCATTATCTGGTCAGTGCCGTGAGTCCCGATGACCACTAAGTCAAAACCATGTTCGCGCGCGAACTCCGCGATCGCATCGGCCGGTTCGTCATCGTCGACCACGTGGGCCACCGGTGTCTTTTCACGATCGTCCATCACCTCTAGCTCTTCCAAGAATTGCGAGAGTCGAGAAAGCTCCTCCTCGATCGCCTTTTGTCGTTCGTCGGTCGTCTCAGCATGAGCGCGAGGCGTGATGACGGACAGGACGTGCACATCACCGTTCACGTCCGCCGCCAGCGAGCGAGCGATGCGAAGCGCTCGATGAGCTTCACTCGATCCGTCGTATCCCACGAGAATCCGTCGGATGACGCCGCTCTCGATACCTCGACCACGTTCACGTTCTTCCGCCATCACTCTCCTCTCAATGAATCGCCGCTACCGCGGCGAGTACGGCTAGCAGAGCCAACAGCATGTATGCGACGTACGCGTTTAGACGGCCCGACTGCAGTCGCTTCGCGACTCTGGCCACAGTTATGACCGCGTGACGAATGGGGCGGTAGAGATACGTCTCAACCGGTTCAATGACGACCGTTGTGGACTCGATTCGCGCCACGTCGTGCCGTGACTGCGCCTCATCGATGTCGATCGACACCGTTTTCGTAGTGCCAAGCACGTTGGCCAAGACGTGTCGCAAAGGATTCGCAAACCCAAATGCGGTGTAGCTTGTGGCCCCGCGGACACCCGAACTTGCCGATCGCCACGGACTCACGCGTCGAATTCGCAGTAGCCGACCGCGTGACAGCAGCATCGTGACGAGGAACACGGTGACGACCGCAATTGGAAGAATCACCCAGAGCCACGAAGGCGACAGGATCGAGAACCCAGCGAACACCGGCTGCAAGACCCACGGCGACTTCGCGGCACCCATAGTGACGGCTCTTGGCACCAGTGGTGCGAGTCCGCTGGAGATGAATCGAACCTCCAAGGGACTCAGGGCAGCACCGACCGAACACGCAAGAAAGAGGATCGAGAGTCCAAGTTTGTTGAATATTCCTCGCTCGATTCGTCGCTCAGATTTCTTTGTTGACTTACCAAGGAACGTCAATGCAAGCACCCGTAAGAACACGAGTGCGGCCAGACCGGTTGTGAGGGCTACCAGTGCGGCAGAAACCGCGAGTCCCAGCCGCAGCGCCAATCCCATGACGCGAAATTGCTGCATGAGGGCTTCCAAGATGAACCACTCGGAGACGAAGCCAATGGTTGGAGGGAGTCCGGCCAGTGCCATGGCCCCCGCACCAAATGTGGCACCACTCCAGCGCATTCGACGCCCGACACCCCGTAACTCATCCAGATTATCAGTTCCTTCAGCAGCCTCGACATTGGCCAACGACACGAAGAGAGCCGACTTTGCAACCGCGTGCGCACACGTTTGTAGGGTGGCTGCGAGCAATCCGAGTGCGACGAGCGTCGTCGAATGAATCGCGCTACCTGTGAGAGCTAAGCCATACGACGTGACAATGAGGCCTGCGTTTTCGATACTCGAATACGACACGACGCGCGCGAGTCCCGACTGCACGCCCGCGAATGTGATGCCGAGTAATGCGGTCACGCCCCCACAGAGCAGCACGGCGATGACGAGCCAAACGGGTGGGCTCCCCAAAATGCCCAAGAAACGCCAGAGCCCATAGACGCCCACGTTGGCCGCCACGCCCGCCATCGCGGCCCGTGCGGGTCCTGGAGCCGATGGGTAGCCCGGGGGAATCCACACTTGAAATGGCACGACACCTAACTTCGCACCGAAACCAATAACAACCAACACCCATACGACATCAAGCAACGCTCCGTGCCCGACAGCGTGCCAACTCGAGAGTTCCAAACTCCTGGTTCGACCAGCGAGTAGCAAGAAACCTAGGAGCAGAGCCGCTCCACTGAACTTGCCCATCCCGAGGGTCGACCACATAGCGCCCGTCTGTCGGCGTGCGACGCGCGACATCGACGTCAACACGTAGAAAGCGAGTGTTAACGACTCCCACGCGAAGAGAAAGAGGAAGGCGTTGGCTGCGAGCACGATGATGGCGACGGACGACAACAAGAGCAAGTATCCCGCCGCGGACCATCGGTGCGGCATGCGTTGAGACAACTGGACCCATGAGATGTAATTCGCGGAGATGGCAGTTGATAGACCGAAGAGCAACGTCATGAAGAGACCAGCCAAGGGGTCAACGCGCAACGCGTGATCTCCAGCGCCCGACAGTATCGAGAAGTTGACGAATTCGACTCTGGAAACTGTGGCGTGTATACCGAGGGCGAAGAGACAACCGCTGCCGATCATTCCGAAGAAATACGGCAGCTGACGTCGGATCCGCTTTCGAGTGCCGAACACGCCGTCGATGAGCGCACCAAGGAGAAAACACGCGAGCGCGATTTCAGCGAGCGCGCTACTCATCTCGAACTCCCTTCTGAACGACTCCAGTCCTCAACCCTGTGCTCATCTCCCTCAACGGCAAGCGGTTCAGGGCGGTCAATATGCCGTGCAACAAGGAGAAGGGAGACGCCGGTGAGCCCGGCACGAAGACGTCTACGGGAAGTGTTCCCGCCACCCCACCTCGCGAGGCGTAGCCCTCACCAATGAGTCCCCCGCTGATGGCTTCCACTCCCGCGACGATCACAACTTTCGGATCGGGCATGACGTCAAAGGTATGGAGCAGTGGCTGCATCATGCCTGAAGTAACGACGCCCGTTACGAGCAATATGTCCGCGTGGCGAGGACTCGCGGTGAAATATATCCCGAGGCGTTGCACGTCATACACCGGGTTCGTCAGGGCCGCGATCTCCCATTCGTCTGAACCATCAGAACCAGCGTCCACGTGGCGAATATGGATCGACCGGCGTAGGGACCTGACTCGTCGAGTGAGGCCGTCACGTACGAGTCGCAAGTTATCGTCGCTCTCCTCCAGATCGGGAATGCGAAGATCGCGGCGACGAATCGCCGAGGTTTCGAACGAGGAGGAGATCACGAAGACATCGGGTGCGATCTCGGCGCAGCGTCCACAGAGAATGCATTTGCCCCTATCCAATTGAGGTGCGCCGTCAACGAAAGTGATCGCCTGTGTTGGACAATGTTCGGCGGCAGTCGAGACCGTTTGGGATTGCTCGACATCACGGATGTCAATTGTCCCTTTGAAGGCTGCGTCGTACCGATCGGAGCGTCGAGGATACGGCGATGTCACAATCCCGTTCCGTAGTCCTCTTGGAATCCAGGGCATTATCCGGATACCCCCGCGATTGACAATCCGAAACTTGCTTCGATGAATGCAAAATCCGTCAGTATGTCCTTCGGAAACGCCAAGGGGAAGAGCGCCAGGTTGTGGAACGACGCCGATCGTGGCTTCACCCGGGTCAAGAGTCCATCACGCAGTTGCACCCAGGTCAGGATCTCCCCCTGTGGAGCTTCGGCCCATCCGATGGCTTCCCCACTCAATCGCGAAACGTGCGCTGCCCATTGGTCATTGACCGGACCATCCAGGTCGTTAAGTTCTTCAACTGCACGACGAACGAGGGCGAAAGCGATCTCGATCTCCTGTATTCGAACTCTCTGGCGCGCGAGCGCGTCTCCGTCTCCAGAAACCTCAATCAAACCGTGACCGAGAGAACCGTACGCCGCATAGGGGCGGACAAATCGGGCGTCCTCCAAGACGCCCGACCCGCGAGCAACTGGTCCCAGCGCGCCATGGTCCAACACCGTCCTCGCCGAAAGAAAGCCCGTACCGCGAAGTCGGTCGAGAAACGATGGAGTGTTCATTAGGAGTTTAAGGTCTGCTGCTATGTCCAATTCAAGGCTGTCGACTTCGGCGAGCAATTCGGTGGCACGAAGCTTTGGGGAGCCGCTCACCCCTCCCGGCACGACAACACCACGTCCGAAGCGACTTCCGCAAAGTCGAGAACGGAGTCGTTGGATTCGTTCCTTGTGGAACGACAACCGAGCGAACGCCACGGCCTGTCCCGACGCCTCCACGTGGCGAATACTTGAATCAAGGTGATTGGAGATTCGTTCCAGTTCCGCGTGAATCACTCGGACGTAACCTGCCGGCTGCGGTATTTCGATTCCCCCGATCAATTCGACGGCTCCACAGAATGCGATCGCATGGGCTACCGAAGCAACGCCCTCGTATCGTTCTGCAAGTAACACGCCGTCATTTACACCTAGGCCTTCAAAGCTCTTTTCAATCCCGCGATGCTTATAGGTGACACGAAGATTGAGGGATGGAATTTCCTCGCCCGTGGTCTCGACCAGGTACTCGATTGACTCAAAGACGCCCGATCGCACTGGCCCATAGGAAATTGTGAACGCTCCCTCCCCCTCCAGCCGGGTTCGAGGTGGTGTCTCGCCGAGGGTCGCCCACGACAATTTCGTGCCGGACCCGGGACGTGGTGGCTGTGCACCATCGGCGAGTGGGAGGACCAGAGCGTCGTTGGTACGATGTCCACTGAATCGCACGCCGAATAAATCATGGATTTCGCGCTCGTACCAGATGACCGATGGAATCTCCGGGGTCAGAGACGGAAACTGATGCAAATTCGATGGACACGTCGTCTCTTCAACGCTCAGATTCCCCCGTCGACTCAAAACCGCCAACATACGCACAGCATCTCCACTGGCGCCCGCCATCAAGGCAGCCAATCGAGCACCATTGGCGACCTGCGTCTTTACATTCGCCACCCACACACCAAGCGATGTCGAACGATCTTCAGAACGAAACTTCATCGGACACTTCCTAGTTCGGCAGCCGCCCGATCAAGCAGGTGCGAGAGCGAAGCCGGAGGATGCACTCCAAGTATCAGGAGCGCTACGAGGCCGACGACCATCGCGGCGACGATCCAGTTGCTCACTTCCCCCTTCGTGACAACCAACACGTCACCTTCGAGAACCGAAGCGCTCGATGGAGGCTCGCTCAACATGGTCTCGGTCGTAAACCACGACAGACCGAAGAACGCCATTACAACGAGCACAACGAAGATCGCCACGATGACATCCCGCGGTTCGGAAAGCCCACCCTCAACGATGTAGAACTCGCTTCGAAAAATTCCGAATGGCGGCATTGCTGAGAGCGCCAGTACTGCGAGCACGAACATCGGACCACTCCACGGGAGGGCGCTCACCGCCCCACGTATCTTTGTCATGTCCTTGGTACCAAACTTGCGGACCATCGAACCCGCTCCGTAGAAGGCTGTTCCTTTCGCGGCGGCGTGCGCAAGTACTTGCAATAACACTCCGACGACGGCGATGCTCGCGCCAAAACTCATGCCAATGGCCAATATGCCCATGTGTTCGACACTTGAATATGCGAGTAAACGTTTCATGTCTCGCTGGCTCAGCAGATACAACGACGCGAGAAGCAATGTCGCTACTCCGAAGACGAGGAGGACGTCCCTTGGGAACGTCGGTCCGAGTGATCGCTCAGCGATCTGGAAAAACCGCAGTATCGCGTAGAAGCTCACTGCGAGGAGAGCACCGGACAGCAATGCCGAGACTGGTGTTGGCGCCTCGGAGTGAGCATCCGGGAGCCACGTATGAACTGGAAAGAGACCCATCTTCGTGCCGTAGCCCAAGACTGCAAGGACGAATGCGAAACGCACGATCACAGGATGGAAGTGAAGCGCTCCCGACAAGAGTGTCGAATACGAAAGACTGTACGACGCCCCAAACACTGCGGTACCCGCGTAGTACATCATGATTGTCGCGAAAAGAGCGATTCCGAGCCCCAGCGAAGCGAGCAACACGTATTTCCACGCAGCTTCCGACGCCCCTTCGGTATCGTCAATCGCTACCAGTAACGCCGAGATGACAGTGGTTATTTCGATTGCCACCCACAGCAGTGCGAGACCATTCACGAGCGGAACAACGATCAGGCTCCAGCAAAAGAGGTTTAGCCCCGCGTAAAAACGCCGACCGTACCGACGCGCGTTGGCACCGTCACCGAGGGCAAGATAACCCTTGGCAAACAGCGAAGTCGTAGCGTAGAGAAACGCTACGGCGAGTAGAAACACCATAGAAAGCGCGTCGACACGAAGAAGTCCACCCGCTGTAATGGTTGCGTGTGATGCCCTCGGGAGTAGCACTAACGCCATTGCGAAGGACGCCACGCCAACACCAATTGTGAGGTTCTGCGAAACATTCACCGGTGCGTACCACGTCACAATGGCCGCGGCCAGAGGTACACAGACGATCAGTATTACGAGCACTGACACGTTCAGCCCTTCAGCCGATCAAAATCGGACGTCGACAATGTGGCATTTCGCGTGTGGTGCACCCTCATGATGACACCAAAGACGACGACGGCCACGAGAAGGTCGAAGAGGAAAGCGATATCGACGATGAGTGGAAGACCAGAAGCGACGACCAAACTAGCGACCGAGACACCATTCTCGAGCGAGAAGAATCCGATGGCCTGAGAGACAACGTCCGATCGCAGAATTATCAGAACGAACGCGACGAGAACGATTGCGCACGCGATTGCGAGGGAAGACGTGGGAAGCGACGCCGAGTTGACATGCAGCGAACCGACAGCGAAGAAACCAAAAGCCGCCACCACGAGGGCGATGAGAATGGCACTCGCGGAACCGACGACGGAACTTCCTGCCAAGTCCGTGTCCGCGTCACGGAGCAGTCGCAGTATGAGTGAGGGAACGACCACCACCTTTAGAAGGAGCGAGAGACCCGCCAGGACGAACAACTCGTCAATGTGCTTTGACGCCGCGACGTACAAAGCGAGGCCAGTGACCACGAGCGATTGGAACGCATAGAGACGTACCTGCGAACGCAGAAGCGGAGCGCGGAGCATCGCAAACTCGGTCAGCAAGACGAGAAGTGACAGTCCGGCGGCGACACCGTCATACGTTGATGGCAGTGACGACATCAGCCTCCTCCCGCGTAGAAGACCAATACCGAGAGCACCGCCAATAGGAACGCGCTAGCTATGAATTCTGTGATCTTGAAAAGTCGAAGCTTGGAGAACAAGTTGTCAATAACCGCGAAGACCAACCCGACAACCATCGCCTTACCTAGTAGTGCCGCAACGGCCAGCACGACAGAGCTGACTTTACCCGTCGATGCCAATCCCCACGGTGCAAGGAATACGTTGATGAGAATGGTGTAAAGAATGAGTTGCTTCATCGTCGATCCCCACTTCAAGAGTGCGAGCGGCGGACCAGAATGCTCGAGTGTGCGAGCCTCATCAATCATTCCGAACTCCAAGGTTCCCGAATGTGTTTCGACAGGAACTCTGCCGGTGTCGACCAGCACTACGAGGAAGAACGCGACGGCAGCGAACACATGGCTCGGTCGAACCATTTGAGACGCTGACGACCGAATAGTGGCTGACAATGCGTAGGGCAAGTCCGTATGAGTGATGAGTGCAACGGCGAAAATAACGAAGAGAATGGTCGGTTCAATCAGCGCCCCAAATGTCATTGCACGACTGGCGCCTAGTTGAGCGTATGGCGCACCTGACTCTGCCCCCGAAAGGGCGACAGAGAAGCCAGCGAGTGCCAAGATGAATCCACCGCCGAGAATGTCGCCACTGAATCCCAACGGCAATGGGAAGGTCGTTAACACCGGGATCAGCAGCGGGACGGTCAGGTAACACGCGAATGCGACGATTGGACCGGCGAGGAAAACCCAACTCGAATCATTGGTAACGAGTGTCTCTTTTGAAAAAAGCTTGATGATGTCGTAATACGGCTGCAGAATTCGCGGCCCTCGTCGCCCCTGCATCCGGCCCTCTGCATGAGAGATGAATCCGCTAACGAGAGGAGCTCCGAGAAGGATCGTCAAGACCTGGATTGCCTGAACGCCGTAGGGTGACACGACTATCGAATCCATAACACAGCCTCCACGCGATATCACTCTCGTAGAAGCCATCAGCCCGGTTAAGAGCATTTGCGGCCAATGCCTGTCGGGGCCTCATCCGACAAGAAGTACCATATCCGATTCCGCAACCGTGAGTGGCTTTCTTATTGGCATTCAAGTGATTTTCCGCCAACAACGCGGCTGGTTCTGTGCGAAAAACGCCGAGGTGTTTCGCATATTCCTCTCAAGTCCTTCGAAAAACACCATCAAATTCCTTGGCCGTATCACGAGGAGGAACGATTGTGAGCGGGCAAATTGCGTGCCGAACGCAGTGCGTCACCACGGACATGCCAGGCGCTTGGAACATATGCCGAACTCGAGATGATCCAATAACAAGGTGGTCTGCATCCTTGGAACAGGCAACCAGAATCTCACCTGCGAAACCCTCTCGTACCTCAGCGACAACTGATGCTCCAAGATCGCGAGAGAACGCAACCGCCTGTTCAACAATCTGGCGACCTGCTGCGATTACGTCATCATTCGAATACGGCATTTCAGTAGATAGTCGTCCAGTGACACAATGAATCAGTTCGAGCGACGTCGCGTCCAATGAGAACGCATGAATCGCCCACCAAAGGGGTGAGGCATAATCACCATCGTTAATGCCGACGACAACACGCGTCTTCATTTTCCGCGCCGCCCCTCCAACGAGTCGGTACAACGTTGAAACAGTAACTCCAATCTCCCCCAGTCACATTCTCAAGTCGAAAGCCGCCGCCACCTGGTCCATCTCGAACTCGGGTGCGCGGAAACTACTGGATGCCAGATTTCAAAAAAGTTGTTTCTTCGAAGCACCTTGCAAACTTTGACATGGAAACTACTGGCGGAGCAACAACGTGCCATTCGCGACTCGTCAAAGCGATCAATCGTTGTTTGCGCACTTATGCAGTGATAAACCTTCGCTGGGTCGTCACCCGGACGGCCCGCAAAATTTTTTGGGGGTCGAATGTCTCAAACAATTGATCAGGCCTTGCAAGGTCGATCTGTTTCAACACTCGCGGATCCAGGCGCTTGGGCGGTGACAGCCTTCGCTACGACATCGTTCATGCTGGGCATGTACAACGCACATCTGTTGAGCGCTGGTGGAGCTGCGATTGTGATACCGGTCGCATTCTTCTTTGGTGGAATGGTGCAGATCATTGTTGCCATTCTGGAAGTAGCGCGCGGAAACGTTTTTGGCGCCGTGGTCTTTGGAACTTATGGTCCCTTTTGGGTAATCTACGGTTTCATCGCGCAGCACTACGCAGGCGTCTTAGCACCCGCTTCAGTGGGTAGCGCACTCGCGTTGTTTCTTGCGATGTTCGCTGTACTGACCTTCTATTTCTTCATTGCCTCGCTCAAGACCGACGTCATCTTGATGTTTGTCTTCGCACTGATCTTCATCGGACTTGTCCTGCTCGCCATTG
>Ga0182030_10017089_pt1 | contig 14035 bp, 17 predicted proteins | sample 812S3MmetaG_FD_121299 | JGI IMG/M metagenome (GOLD analysis project Ga0182030, IMG submission 121299) | Permafrost microbial communities from Stordalen Mire, Sweden - 812S3M metaG (Illumina Assembly) | ecosystem: Environmental > Terrestrial > Soil > Wetlands > Permafrost | place: Sweden...
ACCCGGTCCCAGCAACTCAGCACTCCAGCAATCTGAGTCGCATACCGCTCGGTCAGAAGTTCGATGTCCACCAAAAAATGATAAACAACGCCCTGTTTGGTTCCGGCTACGCCGGGTTAGGTTATGTAAGTCCGCCTTACGTTTGGGTTCGGACATTGGGGGATTACAGAACCGGGTGAAGACTTTGAATCTTCGCAATCGCCCAGTCGATCAGGGGCGCATCTGTAGAATCCGTCTTACGCATGTCCCGGAGAGTCTCAAGAGAATCGGTGTCGCCTTGCCACGCTAGAATTCGTATCGCGCGATTCCTGAGATCGCTATTCTCACTGCGGAGAGCTTTCCGCACATCGGCCAGGACGTTCGGACCGGCCTGCACCAGCATCCATTCCGCTCGGTCCTGAGCCTGAACATCGGTCGATCCCAAAGCCTGCACAGCAGGAAGTGCGTCCAGGCCAATTCGATCCCACAACTGGAATGCAGCTACGATGCTGTCAAGCTCCGCAGAATCCTCACCTGGACGAAACGCTATCTCCTCAAGGGCTTGCATTGCACCTGCCCCCTTGAGCATCGACATCGCCTGGACCATCTTCATCTGGCACCGGAAGTACCCCATGATCTCGTCGGTCTCAGCTTGCGTCAGTTTCGGCTTTCCGCGCCGAACGTAGTCGTCGCCAAGCCTGACGGCTGCGATCATCTCCAGCCTAAGCTGCTTCGGGATGGCCTTGAGCGCCCTATCCGGCTGGTGTCGCGCCAACGCCAGAGCCGCCTCACCGCGGACCGTCACATCTCCATGAGACAGGATTGGCAACAACACCTCGGCCTCGACGGCACCCTGTACCCGGCTAATCGCAAGGAGTGCCTGCCGGAGCACCCGTGGGTCCTTGTCCTTCAACAGAGGCAGCAGGCTGCTTACCGGCGCTCCCAATAATCCCAACGCCCACGCAGCGTTTGCCCGTGCATCCGCATGCTCCGACCGCAGTGCCTCGGTAAATGCGGAAACGGGTGCATGGGGGCGTGCAGTTACCAACGCGAGCGCGGCAGCCCGGGAGACGTGATCGTCAGGGTCCTGTAACCAGCGGACAAACTCTTCCTGCAACGGAAATCCCCTATATCGCGAGAGCTCCAAAATCGCTTCCGACCGCGCACCACTCTCGCCGGCGTTCGCCGTCATCGCTAACGCATTCAGCCTGGACTCCACCGGTCTTCCAACCGCATCCGCACCCAGGCGCGGATAGTCCACATTGATTCCGTCCACTCCGGCAGCCACGGCGGCCTTCATCGAAGCCAGATCCATCTCGTGTGCGTTGGCAGAAAAGTTAGCCACGACCGCTTTCCCCTGGCCGTGATATCTCTTCACCTGCTCGGCGGTCACACCTGGCTGAACCCACACCGTCCCCTCACCGGCGTCCGTCGCATCCGGATGCAGCTTCTTCACATCCTCCCATTCTCCGTTGAACTGAACGCGCTCCAGCATGCCTTCGCGTTGCAGCAACTCGAGCACGTCGCCCCCTATGCCGTTGGTCTTGATATCCAGGATCAAGCGGATGTACCGCTGCCGCGCCAACCGCAGCGCATCATCAAACAGGGCGATCCGCATTCCGCTGAATCGCTCGCCCATCCACCCACCCACATCGAGAAGTCGCAGATCGTCGTAATAGGTATTCTCCGGATCGCCCTCGCCGTCTGTAAGCCGCTCAAGGACTCCGTCATGATTCAGCACGATCTTTCCGTCCAACGTCCGCCGCAGGTCGATCTCAACCACATTACAGCCCAATAGCGCTGCCTGTTCCAGCGACTCAAGCGTGTTCTCCGGGACATCTTCGTTCGCCGTGCGGTGGCACAGCAATTCCGGTCGCATGGGCTGCAACGCGTTAGCCTGAATTCCAGTCGCGATAACAAGTAATAGAACTACGATACTGAATCGTCTCATTCCCAATACCTCATATTCATCAAGCGAATCAAGAACCACAGCCTACAGCCCGACCGGCACGCTTCGATCCATCGGGCCAACGAGCGACCAGAACAGAAGTGCCGCCACAACGGCCAGGACCGCGATCCCGGTGAGCACATGTGGATACCCGAAGCGCAGGAAAAGAGCTCCGGCTCCTGCCGTTGAAGCCGCCCCGACCAGCGCATTGCAGAACAGCGCCATGGATGAAGCATTGGTTTGTTCCTCTTCAGATACCTTGCTCATCAACAGGTTGTATAGGCCTGGGGAACTCATCCATTGCATTCCAAAAAAGACCAGGTATAGCACCACCGCAACCTGAGCGTTCTGTGTTCCGGCCAGAAAGCCTAAGGCGACTGCCGTCAATAGCTGGGTCGCGACAACACCCTTGACGGTGCCAAGTATTCGAAAAACCATTGGCGACAGAAGTGTGACGCAAAGCTGCGTCACCTGCGCTGCGGAAAAGACCAATCCGATCCGCAAGAGAGGGACATGCAAGTCACGCGAAAGATATACATTGGCAAACGGTGTGAAAGAAGTGACCACCACCGTCCAGAGCGCCATCGCCGGCAAAAAGCGGAACAGGAACCTGTCCACTCTCAAAAATCTGCGCCAGGTGCGGTTTTCCGCCAAAGTCCCGATCGGCATCCCCGCCTGGAGCGGAGGTAACCGCAACCGCAACGCGGCTAACAGGCCAAGCGCGGCGATGCCGGATGAGGCGAAGAGAATCAGCCGCTTCACTTCAATCGGCTGCATCCCGAATCCGGCCCTGTTCAACCACTGCGGCAGGTAGCCGCACACGACTCCTCCAAAAATGCCAGTGCCGACACCGGCAGAGAATATCAGGCTGAAAGCGGACGCGCGGTTCGCCTCTGTTGTGGTCCGGGCCACTGCCGGCAGTAAGCATACGCCCCACGAGCACATTGCCAAACCTGACAAAAAACCCAGAATAATCTGCCAAGCTTCACCCGTCGCCATCGCCCGCAACACACATAACAATGGCGCAATAACAAAGCAGGCTATCAGAACCGGGCGAATCCCGATCTTGCGCGCCAATAGTCCCGCCGGCAGTGTCCCTGCAACCGAGCCCAGCATCGCCGCTCCGTTCACCAACCCGATCGACCGATCATTGAATTGGAGGTCAAGCAGGTAAAGGTTGAACATAAAAACGTAGATCAAAATTCCAAAATCAAAGAAAAACGCAGCCGCAAAAACCACCCAGAAGCCTTGGCTCAGCTTCTTTCGCCTTAGCCAGGCGGCAGGATTTTTCAAGAATCGAATGGCCTTCTCATCGCACAATGGTGCAGGATTTGACTGCAGCAGTGGCTCCACTAACGTCCCTCTCGAACAAGGGTCCGAAGCCGGTCGATGGCCCAGGCCAAATCCGTATAGCGAAGCTCCAGCACGTCCATCGTCAAAAGCCGCTCGATTGTCGAATACGAAATGGCGAGTGAGTCCGGCGTCCCAAACAGTGTTTGTCTCAATGCGTGACGTGCAACATCCTTGCGGTAGGGTCGAAGCTCGGGCGGCCCGCCCGCACGGCGGTTCAGAAAGACAACAAAATCCACCCGCGTCGACGGCGCGCAAACCATCTTTGGGAAGAACGCCGTCGGTAGCTCGATCGACGGCTTGCCTACCAGTCGCGGTGTGATATCCTGCCCCTGCAACTCGGGAAACAGCTCAGCCGCCGTGGGCCTGAAGCGTACCTGATGACAGGCGCCAATCACAGTTCGGTCAGTTCCGGAGTTCAACAGAAAACTTGCATCGTCGCATACGTAGGTCCAACCTGCCCGGGCGCACGCATACGACAGCGTTGATTTACCCGCACCCGAGTCGCCGCATAACATCACCCCGCACCCGTCCAGTGCCACGCATGCCCCATGCACTGGAGTTATGTGGCGAACTGAGAGATGAGGCCCGGGCGCGGCAGCCAGAAACAAAGACCCCATGAAAAGCTTGTGCCGCATAGCGCCGCTTGTAACCGTTATATGCGTACAGTTATGCTCCAAGTCGGAGATCATGAAGTTGTCCTCGTCCGCGAACGTCAGGAGCAGCGGCCAGTTGAACCGGTACTTCGGCGGCGGCGGGCACTCGGTTGACCCGCCTTCCGTCACGTGCACGTATATGCGCACGGGCTCCGTGGAATGCTCTTTCTCGAACATCCCCCATTGTTCGGAGGCAATCTGAAACACCTCGGGCGAGTTCGTGATCACTTCCACAGGGAAACCGTGCAGATGGAAGATTTCCTTCAGTTGAAGCTTCGGCTCTTCTCCGGGGTGCTCGACAGAGTCCAACGCCTGCGAAGACAAAGCGGTGCACGCGGACTCGATTTCTTCAATAGTCATCATCGGTTGCCTTTCCCGGAAGTCGAAGTGTGCTGCGCGGTGCGAGGCTCAAACCGCACATACGCATGGTTAGTAGATATATTTCAGAGCGAACTGAACAATGCGCGGGTGCGGACCGTCTTGTTCACCCGTGATCTCGCCGAACGAAGAGCTCGCCGTCGGATTCAGCAGCGTGGGATCGCTGTAGCCCAGACTGGTGTTCGGATTTCCGAACTGCGGCGTATTCGTCAAGTTGAAGAACTCCGCCCGGAATCGAAAGCTCTTGCTCTCCGTTACTGGAATGATTCGTTCGACCGCCATGTCAAGGCCATGTTGCCCCGGGCCTCGCACAAGTCCGACACTGCTATTACCGAAGTTCTGGTCAGCCAGGCTTGTCCCATTTGGCGCTTCGGGTGCGCGTGTGAAGGCGTTCGCGTCCAGGTAACGTCCACTTCCAACCACACGCGAGAACAGCGATCCATTCGTCGAAGGATTGCTCCCTGTCGCCTGCGCCCGGTTGTTGAAGTTTCCATAGACCGAGCCGGCGTTCCCGTCAAAGATGCTGAGCGCAGCGCCAGATTGAATCAGGCCGATGCCGGAGAACTCCCAATTTGAAAGCAGATAACGCGGCAGTGACGGGGCCGATGCGAGCCTCGGCACGACCCAGGTGAAGTTCGCCACCGCTCGCTGGTCGCGATCGTCGCCCGCCAGACCATATGACGATTGCCGCAGATGGTGCTGGTCGTTGGTCGGAAGCTGTGTCTCGAAGGTATCGTTGCCTCCCTCACCATTTAGCTCGTCCAGGTTCTTCGACCACACATAGCTTCCTTGCAATTGGAATCCATGCGCCATCCGTTTTGTGATGCTGGCTTGCAGTGAATTGTAGTTGCCCGTGAAAACCGATTCCGCGAAAAGCGACCCCTGAGGCACGCCTTGGAATGGCTGGCGAGCAGCGACGTTGTTCACCGAGTTCGCAGTCTCTCCATTGACTGGATTTAGCGGACTCGCAAGCAGCGACTGGTTGAACTCGATCTGTCCCGGACGATGCACCGACCACGTCCCCACATATCCCACCTCTAACAAGTAGTCGTGTCCCGGCGCATACTGCACATTCAAGTTGTACTCTTCAGTTTTCCCATCCTTTATGTTAGGATCGGCTCCCTGCGTGAACGGAAGAGGTGAGGTGGAGCTACGCGCCACGAAGATCGGATAACTTGAAATGGGCAGCACGAGTGGATCGTAAGGGCTCTGCAAGGTAGCTGCACCATTGGCAGCTCCCTGCACGATGTTTCCTGTCGAATACGGCGGCTGAGATAATCCCGACTCCACAATGCCGGTCGAGTGCTGATCGAAGTAAATTCCATACCCCCCGCGCATGACAAGAACCGGCTTTTCGGTCATCTGCCACACAAACCCCAGTCGCGGAGAAACGTCTCCATGCGGGGTCTTCCAAAGTCCCGCAAAAGAATTCTGCACTACGCCCGTCGGTATCTTGCTCTGAAAGTTCGAAGGCACTGTAAACCCGTTGAATGTTCCGGTGGCCGGAACCGGTCCCTGCACGGCAATGTTCGCGTCGAAGTTCGCCAGCCGGCCGCCGGTCTCCGTCGGTGCGCCAAAGATCTCATACCGGAGACCGGCATTGACAGTGAGCCGCCGCGTCAGCTTGACATCGTCCTGTGCGAAGCCGGCGAAATCCGTAAATCGGACGTTCCGGCGAAAAATACCGCCTCCCGACTGCGTTGTACCGACATTGCTGAACCCAAACGGGCTGCCGTTCTGCGCCGCGCTCTGTCCCAGCAGAAAGTCATCGAAACTCGGGATTTGCAGTAGTCCATCCGTCTCGTTCGGCGAATCAACATCCACCTCGTGACGCCTGAACTCCGCACCGAATCGCAGGTTGTGGCGGCCCGCGGTGCGCGCGATCGTGTCCTGATAGATGAAAGAGTTTGTCACTTGCCACTCCGATGGGGTACCCGCATCGCCGATCGAGAGACCTGCGACCATCAGTCCGGGGCCGTTCAAAGTCGACCCCACCGCGCCAGTCGGCGTGCCTATTCCGAGCGCCTGAGCGGTGAGAGGGCTCTCGACTCTCGACAGTCCATCAAACCTGGTGTAGCCAAACCGCGCGATGTTTAGCAGATTCGAGTTGAAGACGTGGGTATCCGCCAGCACAAACATGGTGTTGCGACTTAGATCGTTTGTGGGCCAGCCTGGAACATTCGCTGCTCCGTTGGGCGAAAACGCCAGCGTCTCGGGCGCACGCGCATAAAAGAACCGTCCCGCCAGAGTGTTCTTATCGGTGAGTACCTGGTCGATGTCGACCGTGAACTGATCCTCCCGATAATGTGCCGGAATCGCATACGTCGAGGCTCCTAAAGGCAATTGGTCCGAGGCGTCCGAGCCGCTGTTCGGCACTGCGACCTGCGGACTTGGCACAGCGAGTTTTCCATTTGGGAGCTTCGCATTCAAAATTGCCAAAGCTACGGGGTTGATGTTCGACCCATCGCAAGCAACCTGTGTCCCGCCCGCCGACGTCAGGTACCCGGATGCCGGCTGCCCCGCGCTGTCCAGGTGCCCGGCCGGGCAAAACTGCGCCCCCAGTCCAGCCGCCGACCGGTCAGAGGTGAGCAGGGGATAAACATCGTTCTGTTCATCGCCCAGACCGTTCACTTCGATCGATCCTTGGTAGGCCACAAAAAAGAACGTCCTGTCGCGAATGATCGGCCCGCCAGTCGATGCGCCAAACTGGTTCTGCTTCAGGTCCGCCCGCGGCTGGCCATCGAGTTTCGAAAAAAAGTCATTCACGTTGAAGATGTTGTTGCGCACAAACTCCCATGCGCTGCCGTGAAACTTGTTCGTTCCGCTCTTGCTGACCAGATCGACGTTCGCTCCCGTTCCACGTCCGTATGCCGCGTCGAAGTTCGCCGTTTGCACCCGGAATTCCTGGATCGTATCCGGCGCCGGAATGGCCGTACCAACGATAGAGCTCTCGGCATTCGAAGCCGAGTTTTCGTAAAGATTGTTGGCGTCGATACCGTTGAACTGAAGATTGTTGTTGGTCGCCGTCGCCCCATTAGAAGCAATGTTCAGAGTCCCATTTCCCAGAGCGGTCGCGACCGGGAGATCGACCACCACGCCCGGTGCTAGTCCCAGGATCTGTGTGTAGTTGCGGCTCGATAGCGGCAGAGCCTCGATCGCCGTTTTGTCCACCAGGCCTCCCATCGTAGAGCTTTCGAGGTCGGCCATCTCCGCGTCTCCGCTTGCCACTTCCACACTTGCGCTGGCCGTCGGAAGAGCCAGAGTCAAATTCAATGAGGCAGTCTCGCTCACGGTCACTTCGATCAACCGCGATGTCTTTACGGCAAACCCAGGCGCCTTGACCGTGGTCGAATACGTTCCCGGCGGCAGGAGGGGCAGTCGAAACACACCCTCCGGCGTCGTCCTCACGGACCGGGAAAGATGGGTCGCATCATTCACCGCCAACACCTCTGCATCGGGAATCACTCGACCGGAAGGGTCATACACCACGCCGGAGATGGCGCCAGTTCCCGGCGTTTGCCCGAAGGACGTGCCCATCAAAACGAGCAGAAGCATCATTGATCCAGCAAGTAATCTCTGCATCGAACACACGGTCATTGAGTTTTCACGCAATTGACTCTTTCTCATGAATTCCTGTTCCATTGAGAATGAGTATGAAGAGATCTTGGCCCCGACTTGTTATCGAAGTGTCACTATTTTGTATCAATCTACGCTGATGGCCAGAGCACGAGGGCACGAATCGAATTCCTCAGGTCCTGTCCTTCGCCAAAATGCGATCCGGCGGCGAAATAGGCCTGACTCATCGACTTGGTGGCGGTTTTGGCGGTAGCTTTCGACTCGGGATCGGCTGTTCGGTGACTGACGAACAGAATCAAACAACGGCGAAGTGTTGAGTGGCGGGATCCCGGGCACACTTCTCCCGCCGGTCATCCTCAATTTTGACCAGGGATGTCCGACGCAGCAGTTCAGGCAGCACGATTGTAGCGATGATGCAGACCACCCAGCCTTGGCATCGATGTCACCTCGTGACCGACGCCGGGAGTTTCCCTTGCTTCACGACCCGCAGGCGTTCCCTTTTCCAGCGCGAGATGTGTGCGATCCTCGAGATAGTAGAGGACGTATTCGTTCATCAGGCGTTTCAGATGCCTCCGATTGAGAACGATCACATGGTCGAGCAAATCCCGGCGACAGGTGCCAACCCAGCGTTCCGCAATGCCGTTCTACCATGGACTTCTGAAGCTCGTCTGCTTTGGGCCGATACCGAAGCTCTTCACGGTTTCGGTCACTTCACCATTGAACTGAGGGCTGCGATCAAAAATCAAGTAGCCGGGAGCCGAGTTATATGGGAACGCCTCGCGCAACTGCTGAATGACCCATGCACTCGTCGGATGGCTAGTCACCTTACACTGAAGAACACGCCGCCGGTCATGCGCGATGACGAAAAAGCAGCAGAGCACTCCGAAGGTCAGCGTCGGGACGGTAAAGAAATCCATCGCGGCGATGGCTTCCCGATGATTGGTGAGAAGGGCCGCCCATCGCTTGGCCGGCTCAGGACTCCTCGGCGCTCTCCGCATCCAGCGCAACACGTTGGCTCCGAAACATCGAAGCCAAGCATTTTCAACTCGCCGTGGATGCGCGGTGCGCCCCATGTGGAATTCTCCGCTACCATCCGGAAGATCAGCTCGCGCAATTCCTTGCTGACGCATTTTCTGCCCGCCCGAACCCGACGCCGCGAGAGCCACGTCCAATACAGCTTGAACCCCGCACGGTGCCAGCGAACGACAGTCTCTGGCTGGACGAGGATCAACGCGTGCATCCATTCTGGCCAGAACCGCCGCAAGATCACCCAGAACAGCTTGCCGGACGTGGAGACCTGTGCGCGAGGATACCGCTGCTTTAGAACGACAAGTTGCTGGCTAAGCACCAAGTTCTCAAGCAGCAGATCGCGGCGAGAGCGAAAAATGCGGATATGGAAGTCAACCAAATACCTCAGCAGGCACAGCATGAAGTCAGTATCATGCCGCGGCGGACCAAGTTGGGACTTATATGGCAGCTCTTTGATTTAAATGTCGATCGCTATTTTGGCGATCCACAATGTGATGAGCAATCGATTTGTTACAAAACAATCACCTGATTTCAAGGGAACAAGAGGACGTTTATTCGACATTCTCCTGACAATCGTCTTCCCATTCCGAGCCTATCGTAAAGCTCGGTCACCTCGTGAAGAGGAGCCTATCTTCAAACAGAATCGGAAGAGGAAAAGCGATATATGAAAAATCCGGTGAGCAGCACTAGACGTCCAGTTGACCGCCGTTCCTTTATGAAAAGCCGCCTTCTGGCAGGAGGCGCAGCAACAGTGGGCGCTGGCTTGTTAGCGAGAGGAACGTCTGTCCATGCACAAGAACAATTCCATGCGGTCACAACGGAAAAGTTCACCTCGGCCACCTTCGACGCCCTGGATGCCGAGGTTCGAAATTAATAGCGATTGGCGGCATCGGCTTCGACAGCCAAAGCTTTCAGTGTGTTGAGAAAATGCTTGTTTTGACAGAACCACTCTTGCCTCGGCGCGGGGCAAAGTCGTTTTCCTGATGGATCAGCGCCCGGTCGGCCCCGTGTATCTAGAGGGGCACCCGTCGCTGCGCGGAAGAGTCATCTTTACCAACGCGCAGCCCGGCGAGCCAGATTGCGCATTCATCGAAGAGAACGAAGGGACCCCCGAAGTCATCTCGAGTCTGGTTCAAAAGGGTTATCTGATCCGTACCCGGACGGACGAGGAGACCGTAGAGGCACGTACCAACCAGACTGCCAAGCGCGACGCCGCGCTGGGCAGTGGAGCGCAGATCCTGAGCACTGACTACCCGGCGTCGGAACCCGCATCCTGGTCCGGCTATTCTGTAAGTCTTCCCAAGGGGGCGGTGGCTAGATGCAATCCCGTACATAAGCCGACCTCCTGTGACGACGCGGCTCTGGCGGAAATCCATTGATATTGAAACCCGCGTAACGGTCGGGGTCAACCGCACCCTGGTCATCCCGCGTCGTTCTCGACGAGTTTCTCGGCCAATGAGCGGCTTCGTCACGCTTGTTCATAACGGCCCCCGATAGCAACTGTGCCTAGGCAAACAATCTTCCGAGCGCAAAAGGAGGTAGACATCGAAGCCCTGTGATTGTTTTCAGAGTAGTCTTCGGCCGCAATCCTTGCGGATCGAAGTTCGGATCAGGTGGTAGACTCGCCGCGGCAACGCATCTTGGCCCTGCCGGATGAGCGTAGCGCCCTCACCGGCTATCGGCGAATACGTCCAATTCAGTCTGCCGAACGCCTGAAGTCAGCTGCTGGTCGAGCGGGCGATGACGATATTCGAGTGCTTGATAGCGCCCTGGATTCTGAGCCTGCATGAGCTTTGTCTCGCTCGGCGCGATGCCGGCGTGATAGCTGTTATGCCTGCCAATCAACTGAATGTGGTTCATCCTTGTGGCGTCGTTCGAGGAGGATTGCCGCGCCCGCTTAGATAAGCGTCGCCGAATTCCAATGCCGACGGAAAGGAGGAAAAGGAGTCGGACACTACCACGACGAGAAAACCCGCCGCCGCTCCGTTCAAGATTCAACGGCACAATAGGCCTGCGGAGATATGGCCTCCACACATTTCGCTTTCCTCAGAACGCTCCATCACAAAGCAATTCCAGGCTCCGGCGACGATGGCGGTTATTTCTGCGATACGGTATTTAGAAATCATGTCGATCGTCTCCTTGGCCGCTAGGCTGTCATGCGATTCGTTATCGATCTCGATCTCTCAGTGACTAATGAGTGAGATTCAACAATTGCAAGAGCACACGCTCGCTCTCCGGACCGATTCGCATCAGGCTTTTCAGGTCAACGATGAGTTCCTGCCCCTCCAAGGTCATCCCTGACTGAGCAATCGGATTGCCAAACAACAGGTCCCCGCGAATCAATGACCCTCGATCTTGCCACAGGTTCAGCAATCGACTCCCATACCTCTCTTTCAGCAATTCCAGACGAATTGGCGCGGTAAGCGACAATCCTGTGCCTTGGCGTGGGCTCGCCGAAGCATGCACGGGTGTTTCAGAGAGGAGTACTGTCTACTGTTCGTCACGATCGAGACGAAGTGTCAAACTGCGAACAGCAATTTGGGTATTGTCCGCACCGGTTTTCGCAGCTCGAACAGATTTTCTGACACACGACGAACAGATAGTCGTCGCAACGCAATTCGCACGCCGCTGCTACCGCAGAATGTGGTATTTATCCACATTCATGAATGCAAATGGTTTGCAAGAAATAAAGAGAGAGCTTGAATACCCAGGCTCCGACGCGTTACAGCGTGGACGACCCTTGGATCCAATCACCATTCGTCTTCTGTCATTTATATCCCGTGAAAGCATGTCTTTCTTGTCCTGAGGGTGCATGCTAGTCCAGTCAGTTGGAAGAACAACAAATCCCCGGCAACAACGCGATTAGGTTCACGGGGGTTTGGCAATCAGCTTGCATAAGGGATGTTGCCGAACAAGAACTATTCCGGCAAAACGGAAGCCCGCCCCAGCAAAAGCGGCACCTGAATAACCCGGAATACAAACTCGGAGGACTCTCGTGGCAACTGCATCGAATGAATCCGATTCCTACTGGCGATCTCAGTTGCAAGCAATTCTGTCGGCAGGAATCAAGCTGATGGAAGAGGACATGGACGTGCAGATTATTAAGCAGCCGCTCAGAGTTACTTGTCTGAGCATTTACTTGCTTGGTGCAGTGCTATGAGAGCTGCGTCGCTTGGTGTCGTCCAAACACAAAGTTATTCGCTTGATCGGAAGATGATTGTTATTGAACTGGAGCGCACGCTCGCAGCCGTAAGCGAGCCAGAGATCGCTGCTGCGCAAAGAATGATCCAGGCAGCCAACCGCCTATTCGTGATGGGCGCGGGACGCACCGGGCTGGCGCTGAAGATGGCAGCCATGCGACTGATGCATCTGGGCCTTGTAGTGCATGTCGCCGGCGAGGTAACTACTCCTGCGATCGGGCCGGGCGATCTGCTGCTGGTAGCTTCAGGATCGGGTACGACGGCTGGCCCAGTTCATGCGGTTGAGGTTGCCGTAAAGGTCGGAGCGCAGGTTTTGGTGCTGACAGCGTCGCCCGGTTCGAAACTGGCCATGCTCGCGCAAGGCACGGTCGTGATTCCGGCGGCGGCCAAGCAGGATCATGGCGGAGCCATCTCTGAGCAATATGCCGGGGCGCTTTTCGAGCAGAGCACTCTGCTGATCATGGATGCAGTGTTTCAGGGAATGTGGCGCGATGGCGGCGCCAGTGCGGAAGAGTTATGGAAGCGGCACGCAAATTTGGAATGAACAGACGGGCTCATTCGGAACCTTGTCTTTCTGTTGGAATCATTGGCTGAGTCTTGCGCTTGGCCGGTTCTTCCCGATGTCAAATGTTGCAACGCATGGAAAAGGAGTACACGATGAAGCTACAACTTGCAATTGATCTACTTTCAGTACCGGATGCGCTGTCCTTGCTCCATAAGGTTGCGCCGTATGTGGATGTTATCGAGTTGGGAACACCACTGATCAAACAGGAAGGAATGAACGTAGTTACAGATATCAAGGCAGCCTATCCAGAAAAGCTGGTGTTTGCAGACATGAAAACGATGGATGCCGGCGAGCTGGAAGCTGACATTGCGTTCAAGGCGGGCGCGGACATCATGACCGTGTTGGGCTTGGCCGGCGACAGCACGATTGTGGGAGCCGTAAAGGCGGGTAAGGAGCATGGAAAGGCGGTCGTGGCTGACATGATCGGTGTGGCCGACAAGCCCAAGCGTATGAAGGAACTGAAGGCCCTGGGCGTGAGCTGGGTCGAGCTGCATTCAGGTTTGGATGAGCAGGCGCAGGCAGGGTATTCAATTGAAAAGCTGCTGGAAGTTGGTCGAAATGCTGAGATTCCATTTTCGGTTGCGGGCGGCATAAATACAGAGCGGATCGAAGGCGTCGAATCCGCTGGCGCGACGATTGCGGTTGCGGGCGCGGCGATTTATGGAGCCAAGGATCCGGAAGTCGCTGCGAAGCGTCTACGGGAAAAAATCAAACACCTGGGATAGGCGCGAACTTTGCATTGAAGGCGGCGACGGGGCGTGCATTGCTCTGTCGCCACTTTCCTGAAGGTGGATTATGTAGATGCCATGATCTCGCTGGCCAGAGTCCTGCAGAGATCGAAACAGCCGAGGCAACCATCTTCAATGAATCGCTCGGGCTTCTCGCTCAAATCATTGACCACGAAGGATGGTTCCAATGGCGCTCGCGCTAACTTCCTGTGCGAGCTTACAGCTCCACAGAACATTCGAGCAGTGTTAACCTGCGGGAAACAACAGAGGGAAGAGTTCGGATTCCGCATCTGCCTACTCAACATCAATGGCCTATTGGAGGGTGTAATGGATGGACGAAGCTTTCTTGCTTACAGCAACCTATTGGCCTTGTTGGGGATGGCTCCCGCATTGTTTGCGAATCCTATTGCTAAGCAGCTAGCGGGAGGAGAATCCAAATCCGTTAGACCCTCACGTGTCGGCAATGAGGCGGCGTCGGGGTCGGAAGAATTCGACGTTGTGATCCTAGTGTCCTGTCTCATATAATTATTTACAATGAGCCGAGATTATTCTATGCTCGATTATGTTCACCACGGCGGCTCCGCTCGCTTTGAACGAGGTGCAGAGGAAGGAACTGGAAGCGCTGG
>Ga0182030_10017091_pt1 | contig 14032 bp, 13 predicted proteins | sample 812S3MmetaG_FD_121299 | JGI IMG/M metagenome (GOLD analysis project Ga0182030, IMG submission 121299) | Permafrost microbial communities from Stordalen Mire, Sweden - 812S3M metaG (Illumina Assembly) | ecosystem: Environmental > Terrestrial > Soil > Wetlands > Permafrost | place: Sweden...
CTCTTTGACGAACTCGTACGCCTTGTCGATGAAGGTCAGCGTCTGCTGCAGGTCGATGATGTAGATGCCGTTGCGGTCGGTGAAGATGAACCGCTTCATCTTGGGATTCCAGCGACGGGTCTGATGCCCGAAGTGGGTGCCGCTGTCAAGCAGCTGCTTCATGGTTACTACGGCCATGCTTATGCCTTACTTGTGTCGGTTGTTCGCCTGGCATCGGGTGAAGCCAGTCCCTGGCGTCTGCTGCGATGCCGGACCCGTTACGGGAACCCCGAGGGGAAACCGTCGCGGGACCGCCCGGCATGTGGTGCGATCTCCTAAGAAACGGGAGCCGCGTTGCAGGCGCGCGAAGTCAGCCCACTAATGCGAGCTGCGACCAGCAGTTTACACGTCTTACTCCACAGAATTCGCCACGGTGACTGGCCCCTTCGCCGTAGCGCCGCTGAACTGACTCGATGCGACGGCTGGCGCTGGTTCTGTGGCTAACGCTTTTCGCGGCTGCCCCGGCGTCTGCCGAGGACGCGCGGCTGGACTGGCCGTTGCGTCCACCCCCGACGGTGGTGCGGGGATTCGACGCACCATCGCCGAATTGGCATCCCGGGCACCGCGGCGTTGACCTGTCGGGCACGCCTGGCCAACCGGTCTACGCCGCGGGCGGCGCGACGGTGCTCTTCGCCGGGCTATTGGCAGGCCGGCCGGTGGTGTCGCTGGCCCACCCCGGCGGTTTGCGCACCAGCTACGAGCCGGTTCGCGCCGCCGTCCAAGTCGGTCAGTCGGTGACTTCGCAGACGATGATCGGCCAGCTGATGGCCGGGCACTCTGGGTGCTCGGCCGCGGCATGCTTGCACTGGGGCGCGATGTGGGGTCCGGCGTCGGATGCCGACTATGTCGATCCGCTGGGGCTGTTGCGATCCACTCCGATCCGGCTCAAGCCCCTGAACCGAGGATCCCGCGCCAAGCGCTAAGCCCGCGGGTGGGCCTGGTCGTGCACCGCCCGCAACCGGGCGACCGCGACATGGGTGTACAGCTGGGTGGTCGCCAGGCTCGAATGGCCGAGCAACTCCTGGACGATCCGCAGGTCAGCCCCGCCTTCGAGGAGGTGGGTGGCCGCGCTGTGCCGCAGCCCGTGTGGCCCCATGTCGGGCGCGCCGTCCACGGCGGCGACGGTCTGGTGCACGACCGTGCGCGCCTGGCGCGCGTCCAGTCGGCGCCCCCGGGCGCCCAGTAGCAGCGCCGGCCCGGACTCCGCGACAGCCAGCGCGGGACGCCCGTCGGCCAGCCAGACGCGCAGCGCGTCGGCGGCCGGCACCCCGAATGGCGCAGTGCGCTGCTTGTTGCCTTTGCCGAGAACTCGCACCACCCGGTGGTGGGTGTCCACGTCGTCGATGTCGAGGCCGCACAGCTCGCTGACCCGGATCCCGGTGGCGTACAGCATCTCCACGATCAGCAGGTCCCGCAGTGCCATCGGATCGCCCTGCTCGGCGCCGGATTTCGCCGCGGCCATGGCGTCCAGCGCCTGGTCTTGGCGCAGTACCGCCGGCAGGGTGCGGTGCGCCTTCTGCACTTGCAGCCGGGCGCCGGGGTCCTCCGTCAGCAGGCCGCGTCGCGCTGCCCACGCGGTGAAGGTCTTGACCGCCGATGTGCGCCGGGCCAGCGTGGTGCGGGCGGCACCGGCGCCGGCCCCGGCCGCCAGCCATGAGCGCAGGATCGGCAGGTTCAGCGCGTCCAAGCCTCCGCGTCCGTCGAGAAAGCCGAACAGTGACCGCAGGTCGCCCAGGTATGCGCGCCGGGTGTGCGCCGACCGGAGGCATTGCAGCTCCAGGTACTGGTCGAACTCGTCGAGGATCGCCTGCATTCCCCCACCGTCGCAGGCGGAACCTTCCGGGGCTCAGTCGACGCGCCGAAGCGTTTCCAGGGTGAGATCTTTGAGTGTCGGATATCCGTCGACGGCCATGATCAGGTCCGCTTCGGCGAGCATCATGCGCAGCACATGCACGATGCCGTCGATGCCCCCGAGCGCCAGACCGAAGGCGTACGGGCGGCCGACGCCCACCGCGGTTGCGCCCATGGCGAGCGCCTTGATGACGTCGGCTCCGCTGCGGATGCCCGAATCGAACAGGACCGGCAGTCCGTCGGCCGCCTCGACCACCCCCGGCAGGCAATCCAGCGCGGGTAGGCCGCCGTTGGCTTGCCGGCCGCCGTGGTTGGAGCAGTAGATTCCGTCGACTCCGCCGTCTTTGGCGCGCCGCGCGTCGTCGGGGTGGCAGATGCCCTTGACCAGTAGCGGCAATTTGGTGAGCGAGCGCAGCCAGCCAAGGTCGTCCCAGGTCAGTGGTGATCCGAAGACCTGCACCCAACGCAGGACGGCGCCCTGCGGGTCTTCCTCCGGCGGCCGTTGCAGGCTCGCGCGGAAGACCGGATCGCTGGTGTAGTTGCTCAGGCAGTGTCCACGGAGCTGGGGGAAGTTCGACGTGCTCAAGTCGCGCGGGCGCCAGCCGGTGACCCAGGTGTCGAGCGTGACGACGATGCCCTTGAACCCGGCTTCCTCGGCGCGCTGCACCAGGCTGGCGGCCAGCTCGCGGTCGGTCGGTGTGTACAGCTGGAAGAAACCGGGCGTATCGCCCAGGGCCGCGGCGACGTCCTCCATTGGATCCACCGACAACGTGGAGGCCACCATCGGGACGCCGGTGCGGGCGGCTGCGCGTGCGGTCGCCAGGTCGCCGTGGCCGTCTTGGGCGCACAGCCCGATGACGCCGATCGGCACCATGAACATCGGCCCGGGCACGGTCAGGCCGAACATCTCGACGGAGAGGTCGCGTTGTTTAGCGCCGACGAACATGCGCGGGATCAGACCCCACCGGTCGAAGACCTCGCGGTTGGCGCGTTGGGTGCGCTCGTCGCCGGACCCGCCCGCGACGTAGGACCAGATCGATGGCGGCAGCGCCTTTTCGGCCTTGGCCTCCAGCTCCGGGAAGACCATCGGCAGGGTTGGAACCACACCAGCCAGGCCTTGAAAATAGATCTCGTTCTGGTAATCGCCGAATGACATGCGATCAGAATGCCAGCATGCGGCCACGCTGACGAGCCCCTACGGAGCCGCCGCCTCAGCGGTGGCCAGCTCCTTCTTCCACTGCCGGAACGTTTCTTCGGTGCGCCCGCGGCGCCAGTAACCGGAGATCGACGACGCCCATTTCGCTTCCACACCGCGCTCTTTGCGGATGTAGGGCCGCAAGTTGTGCATAACGGCTTGCGCCTCGCCGTGGATGAAGACCTGCACCTGCCCCGGGAGCCACTCCGCGGTAGTGACGGCTTCGATCAATGGCGCGAAATCGCCGGCATGCTCCTCAGGAACCAGGTCGGCGCGGCCACCGCGGTATACCCAGTTCACCTCGATGCCTTCCGGAGCGGTCAAGGGGATCTCGTCGTCCGGGCTGCCCACTTCGATGAAAGCCTGGCCGATTGCGTTGGCGGGCAGCGCTTCCAGCGCGGCGGAGATGGCCGGCAGCGCGGTTTCGTCGCCTGCCAGCAAGTGCCAATCTGCGGCCGGATCCGGCGAATACGCGCCGCTCGGTCCCATCAGGTAGATGGGCTGGCCGGGTTGAGCCGACCCCGCCCAGGCGCCCGCTACCCCGTGGTCACCGTGGACGACCATGTCGAGCGTGATCTCGCCGGCCGCCGCGTCGACACGGCGAACCGTCATCGTCCGAACCCAAGGCCGCTTATCGGGAGGCACGTCGGCGAAGCTGTCTTGGGTCAACGGCTGCGGCAACCCGGCCACGTCGACGTCGTCGGCGACGAACACCAACTTGACGTAGGAGTCGGTGAAGTCGCTGGGCACGAAGGTGTTGAAAGTACTGCTCCCGAGGACTACCCGAACCATGTGCGGTGCCAGTTTGCGAGTACGCACTACTTTGAAGCTTTGTACAGGTCGACCTGCCACTTGTCCTCCCGTCTAGGTCTAGCCCCACCGACTATACGAGCCGCGCGGTTGCCGCGGCCCTTACGGCTTTGGCGCGAACAATTCGCCACCGACCGCGCGTTCGGCCACCCCGCCAGATCGGCGGTGACCTTTTCGCCATCGCTTGTACGAGTCGCCGCAGGTGAATCCCCTTGCCCTGCGGCCGATTATGTGTCGCGCCGGCCGCGGGTCAACTCGGGAGTTCTTTAGTTCCATCGTGATTGGATACGGCAAGCCATCTTGTTTGCTGCGACAATGCCTCGTGAAAACCCCCGTAGGTCGCGATAGGATCCCTTGTTAAGGGGCAACACCGTGTCGGGCGGTGGAGAGCGAGACGGCGATGTCGTTCGTGCTTGCGGTCCCCGAGACGTTGGCGTCAGCGTCCGCAGATTTGAGCAGTATCGGCTCGGCACTGAGAGCGGCGAATGCTGTTGCCGCTCCGGCAACTACGAGCTTAATTTCCGCCGCGGGTGATGAGGTGTCGGCGGCGATTGCGTCGCTGTTTTCGAGTCATGCCCAGGAGTTTCAGGCGCTGAGTGCGCAGGCAGCCTCGTTTCATGCCGAGTTCACGCGCGCATTGAGTGGCGCGGGCGGTGTTTATACGGCTGCGGAGGGGGCGAATGCCTCGCCGTTGCAGGCGGCGGCGCAGGACCTGGCGGCTTTTTCGCCGGTGAAGGATCTAACGGGGCGCCCGCTGTTCGGCAACGGCGCCAATGGGGCGGCGGGCACCGGGCAGGCCGGCGGGGCCGGCGGGTGGCTGTTCGGCAATGGCGGCAACGGCGGCTCGGGTGCGGCCGGGCAGGCCGGTGGTGTTGGCGGGTCGGCGTTTTTGTTCGGCAGCGGCGGTCATGGAGGGGCCGGCGGGACCGGGGTGACCGGCACCGGCGGCCCGGCCGGCGGGATCGGCGTTGACGGCGGCACCGGAGGTGCGGGCGGGGCCGGTGGGCGCGGCGGACTGCTGTTCGGCAACGGAGGGGCCGGCGGTAGCGGCGGAGTCGGCGGCACCGGCGGGATCGGTGGCCAAGGCGCGGGGTTGGGTGCGGCCGGCACCGGTGGCAACGGGGGCACCGGCGGGACACCGGGTCTCGGCGGCGGCGCGGGATTGTTCGGCACGGCCGGTCACGCGGGCCTGGGAGGAGCCGGCGGTGTCGGCGGGGCCGGTGGTCAGGGTGCCACCGGCGACGCCGGTAGCAACGACCCGACCGCGCCGACCGCGGGCTTGCAAGGCGGCCAGGGCGGCGCGGGCGGCCTAGGCGGCGCGGGCGGGGCCGGCATCGGCGGGGTCGGCGGTGGCGCCGGCGGTGCAGGTGGTGACGGCGGCCAGGGCGGCACCGGCGGTGTGGGCGGCGTCAACACCACCAGCGGGGGCACCAGCGCGAACGGCGGCAACGGCGGCAACGGCGGTGTTGCCGGAGCGGCGGGCAGCGGCACCGACGGCGGTGCGGCCGGTGCCAACGGCACCGGCGGGATCGGCGGCACCGGCGGTGCCGGCGGCCAGGGCGCAACCGGCAGCGCGGGTGACAGCGAGCCGGTTGTGCCCACTGCCGGAAGTCAGGGCGGTCAAGCTGGTGCGGGCGGTCAGGGCGGAGCGGGCGGCGCGGGTATCAGCGGGGTCGGCGGCGGCGCCGGCGGTCAGGGCGGGGACGGCGGGCAGGGCGGCACTGGCGGTACGGGGGGCGACAACACCCCCGGTTCCACGGGCACCGGCGCCAGCGGTGGCGGGATGGGCGCCAATGGAGGTCAGGGCGGGACCGGTGGCACTGCGGGTGCGGCGGGGGCCGGCACCGATGGTGGCAGCAACGGGAGCATCGGTACGGGCGGGGTCGGCGGCAACGGCGGCAACGGCGGTCAAGGCGCAACCGGCGCCGCCGGCAGCCATGTCGCGCCTACCGCCGGCCTGCAGGGCGGCCAGGGCGGTGCGGGTGGTACCGGCGGTGACGGCGGCGCCGGTATCGGCGGGATCGGCGGTGGCGCCGGCGGCCAAGGCGGCGACGGCGGCCACGGCGGCACTGGCGGTGGCGGTAGCGGTGGCAGCAACGCTAGTAACGGCGGGATGGGCGCGAACGGCGGCCAAGGCGGGACAGGCGGTACCGCCGGGGCGGCGGGGGCCGGTACCGATGGCGGCAGCACCGGCACCATCGGCACCGGCGGGGTCGGCGGCACCGGCGGCGGCGGAGGCCAAGGCGTCATCGGAAAGGCCGGCGCGAGCACGAGCGGCTCGGGTGCGGCCGCGGCAGGCGTTCAGGGCGGCCAGGGCGGTGCGGGCGGCCAAGGCGGAGACGGCGGCGCGGGTATCGGCGGGGTCGGTGGCGGCGCTGGCGGCCAAGGCGGGGCCGGTGGCGAGGGCGGTCTGGGCGGTATCGGTGGTAACAACACCGGCGATGCCGGTGGCGCGGGCGGTGCGGGTGCTCAAGGCGGCACCGGGGGCACCGCGGGGGCTGCCGGGGTCGGTATTGATGGGGGGCGACCGGCAGCATCGGCACCGGCGGCCAGGGCGGCTTCGGCGGAATCGGCGGGGCCGGCGGTCTGGGTGTGGCCGGTGCCGCAAGTTCGAGTGCACCCACCGCCGGTGGTCAGGGCGGTGCCGGTGGTGCGGGCGGCACCGGCGGTGACGGCGGGGCCGGAATCGGCGGAGTCGGCGGCGGCGCCGGCGGTGACGGCGGCTTCGGTGGCACCGGTGGGGCTGGCGGTGTCGGCGGCGCCAACACCGGCACTACGGGTGGTGCGGGCGCTGCAGGCGGTCAGGGCGGCGCTGGAGGCACCGCCGGCGCCGCGGGTACCGCGGGCACCGCCGGCTCCCCCAACGGGACCATCGGTACAGGCGGCATCGGCGGTTTCGGTGGCAACGGCGGCCAAGGCGGCACCGGGACCGCCGGCACAGCTGACCCAAGCTCGCCCACTGCCGGTGGACAGGGAGGCCAGGGAGGTGCGGGCGGCCAAGGCGGTGACGGTGGCGCCGGCATCGGCGGGGTCGGCGGCGGGTCCGGCGGCCATGGCGGGATCGGTGGCAGTGGTGGTGGCGGCGGCTTGGGTGGCTCCAATGAAAACTCGTGGGTCAACTGGGCCAGCGTTGGCGGCGCCGGCACCGACGGTGGCCAGGGTGGTGCCGGAGGCACCGCCGGCGCGGCGGGCAGCGGGACCGACGGCGGCGCCGACGGGTCCATCGGCACGGGCGGCGTCGGAGGGACTGGGGGCACCGGCGGCAGCGGACAGACCGGCGCCGGGGGCGTGCCTGGCCTCCCCGCTTCCCAGGGCGCCGGCGGTCAAGGCGGTCAAGGCGGTCAAGGCGGCATAGGCGGTGACGGCGGTAGTGGCATCGGCGGAGTCGGCGGCGGCGATGGCGGGCAAGGCGGGGGTGGCGGTCAGGGTGGTCTCGGCGGTGCCGGCAGTAACAACGGAGAACTTTTCCCTGGTATTTCAAGGGGCGGCAACGGTGGTCAGGGCGGCACCGGTGGCACTGCCGGGGCAGCGGGCACCGGGACCGACGGCGGCACCGACGGGGCCATCGGCACCGGCGGGGCTGGTGGCACGGGCGGTAACGGCGGTGCGGGGGGCCCAGCCGTCGGCGGGGCCGGCGGCAACGGGGGGCAAGGGGGCACCGGCGGCGACGGCAGTGGCCAAGGGGGCGACGGCGGCGACGGCGGCGGCGGCGGAACCGGTATCGGCGGGACGAACGGCGACGCGGTGCTGGCCGGCGGCGGGGGCGGCGGCGGCGGCGCCGGCGGCGCCGGTGGCATCGGCGAAGGCGGCGCCGATGGCGGCACCGGAGGCGCAGGTGGCATCGGAGGCAACGGAGGCACCAGCACTTTCAGCGCGACCGACATTGAGTCCGTTGGCGACGGCGGCCAAGGCGGCGGCGGGGGCGGGGGTGCCACCGCGACCAGCACGGCGGGCGGCGCCGGCGGCGGAGGCGGCGGCGGAGGCAGCGGCGGTGTGACCTACGGGGACGATGCTCGCTCCGGCGCCGGCGGCGGCGGAGGCGCAGGCAGCGGCGGAGGCGCAGGCGGCAACGGCGGCGCCTCCGGCGAGGCCAGCATCAACAACGACGGCACGATCACCATCGCCGAAGGTGGCACCGGCGGCACCGGCAGCCCCGCCGGCACAGGAGGAGGGGGTGGCGGGGGCGGCATCGCGTTCATCGACGACCAGCCGCCGGGTGCAGTCCCTGGTGGCAACGGCGCCGCAGGTCAAGCGGGCGGTGCTGGCGGCGTCCCCGCCTTCGCAGGCAGCATCCTGGCCGCTGGCGCCGGCGGCGCTGGCGGCAATCTGGCCGGCGGCGGAGGCGTCGGCGGCGGGGCAGGCGACAGTCCCCCCGCCAACGCCGCCACCACCCCCGGGGCCGATGGCCAGGCCGGCTAACCCACCGCGAAAACGGCGACAGCACTGGCTATACGAGCCGCGCCTTGGAAATCTTGGCCCCAGCCCGAACAGCTTTGGCGCGAACAATTCGCCACCGACTCTCGTGACGCTGCGCCAACCCGGCCAGTTCCAGCATCGCCAGCGGTCCCAGCACCTGCTCAGCCACCAGCCCGGACGCGACCGCGATCTCGTCGATCGTCACGGAGCCGCGCCCCGGCAACGCCTCATACACGCGGCGCTCGGCCTCGCTGAGCCCGTCGAGCGGAGTGCTGGGATGCGGTTCTTCGGGCGCCAGCTCACCGATGTGACCGACAAGCTCGACAATGTCCTCGGCCCGGGTAACCAGCTCCGCGCCGTTGCGCAGCAGCGCGTGACAGCCCGCCGACGCCGAGGATGTCACCGGTCCCGGCACGGCAGCCACCACCCGACCCAGCGCCCGCGCCCAGGCCGCGGTATTCGCCGCGCCGCTGCGCAGGCCCGCTTCCACCACCACCGATGCACCTGTAACCGCGGCAACCAGTCGGTTGCGGGTCAGGAACCGGTAACGGGCCGGGCGGACGCCCGGCGGGTACTCGGTGAACACCAGCCCGTGCTGACCGATGCGATGCAGCAGCCCCGAATGCCCGCTCGGATAAGGGACGTCGAGGCCACCGGCCAGCACCGCTACGGTGAGCCCCTCACAGTTCAGCGCTGCACGATGAGCCGCACCGTCGATGCCGTAGGCGCCCCCGGAAACCACCGCGACGTCGCGCTCGGCGACCCCACTCGCCAGATCGGCTGTGACGTGTTCGCCGTAGGTCGTCGCGGCCCGGGTTCCCACGAGGGCGACGGCACGCATCGCCGCTTCGTCCAGCCTCGCTGGGCCCAGCGCCCACAACACCATCGGCGGCCCGCCGCGAAGCTTCTCTCTGCCAACGGCGGCACTCCCGAGAGCAGCGAATGCGGTGAAGGCCAGTACCGGCCACTCGTCGCTGTCCGGTGTGATCAATCGCCCGCCTCGCCGGGCGAGCAGCTCGAGATCATCTGCGGCCTGGTCAATTTCGCGCCTGGATTCGGTGTGACGCGCCAGCTCGTCGTCGACCAGTCCCCGCCGCACGCGCTCGGCTGCCTCAACCGGGCCAACGGACCGCACCAGCGCGGCGAGCTCTAGGCAGGGCGGTTCCGCCACCCGGGACAGGTAAGCCCAGGCCCGCGAATCGTTGGCCGCCGTGGTCATCGCAGCGCTCCCGGCTGGCGAAAGCTCAACGCCGCCGCAACCTCATCCCGCCCTGGCAAGGTCCGGCCGGCCAGATCGCTCAGGCTCCACGCCACCCGTAGCGTGCGATCAACACCCCGGAGGCTGAGCAGGCCCCGGTCGACCGCGGCGCGTAGCGGGGCCATCGCGGCGTCGCCGGGGCGGAACTTCCGTCTCAGCAGCTGCCCGCTGACTTCGGCGTTGGTGCTGAACCCCTGTGGTCGCCAACGCTCAGCGGCCGCTTCGCGGGCCACCGTCACCCGATGGCGAACCTGCGATGTCGACTCGCCGTCGACGGCCGAAAACGCCCCTGCTCGAACCGGATCCATCTGCACCCTCAGGTCCACCCGATCCAGCAACGGCCCCGACAGCTTGCCCAGGTAGCGCCGCTTGACCGCCCCCGGACAGATGCAAGCCTGTGGCTCGGCCGGTGCACACGGACACGGGTTGGCCGCCATCACCAGTTGAAACCGGGCCGGATAACACGCCACTCCGTCGCGACGGGCGAGGCGGATCTCGCCGTCCTCCAACGGAGTTCGCAACGCCTCCAGCGCGCTGACGCTGATTTCGGCACATTCGTCAAGGAACAACACCCCGCGGTGCGCCCGGCTGACCGCGCCGGGGCGGGCCATGCCCGAGCCACCGCCGACGAGTGCGGCGACGGTCGAGCTGTGGTGCGGTGCCACCAGTGGCGGCCTGGTGATCAGCGGCGTGTCGGCCGACAGCAGGCCGGCCACCGAATGGATCGCGGTGACCTCCAACGACTCCGAATCCGTCAGCGCCGGCAGTAGGCCCGGAAGGCGCTGCGCCAGCATCGTTTTTCCCACCCCCGGCGGCCCGGTCAACATCAGGTGATGGGCCCCCGCGCCCGCCACCTCGACCGCGAACCGCGCCTGCGCCTGGCCCACCACATCGGCCAGATCCGCGGCGGGTTCCGGATCGTCGCCGACCGCGTTGATCCTGTGGTCCAGGCCGCCGGCCCCGTTGAGCCAGGCCTGCAACTGCCCCAGGGTGCGCACCCCCCAGACGTCGATGCCGTCAACCAGGCTGGCTTCGGCCAAATTACCCACCGGGACCACGACGGCAGGCCAGCCGTCGTGTTTGGCGGCCAGTACGGCAGGCAGCACGCCGCGCACCGGCCGGACGCGGCCGTCCAGCGACAGCTCGCCCAGCAGGACCGTCTTCTCCAGACGGTGCCACGGGCGCTTCCGCTGCGCCGACAGCACTGCCGCCGCCAAGGCGATGTCGTAAACCGATCCCATTTTCGGCAGCGTCGCCGGGGACAGCGCGAGCGTGAGCCGGGCCATCGGCCAGCTGTTACCGCCGTTGGTGACGGCGGCACGGACCCGGTCGCGGGACTCTTGCAACGCGGCGTCGGGCAGACCGACCAAGTGCACGCCCGGCAAGCCCGATGTGATGTCGGCTTCGATTTCCACGATGTCCCCGTCAAGTCCGCGCACCGCGACCGAGAAGGCGCGCCCCAGCGCCATCAGCCGACGCCCTGCAGGTGGGTGATCTCCGGAGTACGGCGCCGCCCGACCCGCACACCGATGACGTCGATCCGGATAGCCGCCCAGTGCTCGTCCTGACCGGCCAACCACAGCCCGGCGAGCCGGCGCAACCGGCGGACCTTCCGCGGAGTCACCGCCTGTGCCAGTCCCCCATAACAGTCGCCGGTACGGGTTTTGACCTCAACGAATACCACCGTGCGGTTGGCCTCGTCGGTGGCGATCACATCCAGTTCGCCATAGCGGCAGCGCCAGTTGCGGTTCAGGATCCGCAAACCCATCTTGGTCAGGTGATCCACGGCCAGCGCCTCACCCATGGCCCCCAGCTGGATCCGGGTCGCGATCTTCTCAGTCGTCATGCGGCCACAATGCGTCGGGGTCCCGACAGCGCGTGCCCGGGCGACCGGGTTATCTACGGCCGGACGGTGAGTTATCCCCAGTGCGGCGCGGATCCACAGCAGAGTGCGTCCGCTACGTGATTCGGTCCGCCCGTGTGTAAACGTTCATCGAGTCCCCCCGCAGGAACGCCACCAGTGTCAGCCCGGACTCCTCGGCCAGCGACGCCGCCAGCGACGACGGCGCTGAGACGGCGGCGAGCACGGGAATGCCGGCCAGCACGGCCTTCTGCGTCAACTCGAACGACGCGCGCCCGCTCACCAGCAGCACGGACGACCTCAGCGGCACCCGGCCGTGCTCGAGCGCCCAGCCGATGACCTTGTCGACGGCGTTGTGCCTGCCGATGTCTTCGCGCACCACAAGCATCGTGCCGTCGGCATCGAACAGCGCCGCGGCGTGCAGGCCGCCGGTGCGGGCGAAAACCTTTTGCGCAGCGCGAAGTTGGTCGGGCATTGCGCGGAGCGTGGCCGCCGCGACGGTGACGGGATCCTCGCCCGGCGGAAAACTGCCCAGCACTCGTACCGCGTCCAGCGACGCCTTGCCGCAGACCCCGCATGAGGAGGTGGTGTAGAAGTTGCGGGTGATATCGACGTCCGGAAGTTTGACTCCGGGAGCCAGCGTGACGTCGAGAACGTTGTACGTATTGGCGCCGTCCTGCAGATCGGGGTTGGCCCCGGCGCAGTAGCGGATGGTCAGGATGTCCTCACGAGCGGCGACTACCCCTTCGGTGAGCAGAAAGCCTTGCGCGAGTTCGATATCCGATCCGGGCGTGCGCATGGTCACCGTGACTGCCGCGCCATTGACGCGGATCTCCAAAGGCTCCTCGACGACCAGGGTCTCCGGCCGGGTGACGGCACCGTCCGCGGTGAGGTGCTGCGCGCGCCGGCTCGCCGTTACGTGCCTCACAAAATCAACGTACATCGGTTGAAGGTGAGCCGATAATCCGCCGCGATCGGCGTTCCGTCCGCCCGCCACCGGATACCGCCTAAAATGGGTTACAACATGGCAGACGATTCGAACGCGGACGCGCAGGGTTCATTACCGGGTGGGGAGAAGGCTGACCCGGCGACGGTCTTCGCGGCACTCGCCGAGATCATCTATCAAGGTTCGGACGCCAATGAGATGTACGCGGCCATCTGTGTCGCGGCGACCCTGATCGTCCCCGGCTGTGACCACGCCAGCCTGCTGGTGAAGCAGAACGATCGCTACATCACCGTCGGCGCGAGTGACCGGATGGCGGCGCGCGTCGATGATTTCGAACGGCGCGCCGGCGAAGGCCCTTGCATCGATGCGATCGAGGAAGAAACACCGCAGATTGAAACGGACCTGACCACACCGAACCAGTGGCCCAAGCTGGCGGCAATCCTTGTCGAAGAGACACCGGTGCGCGGGGCCATGGGGTTTCGGATCCTGGTGGACAAGCGCAAAGGCGCTGCGCTCAATCTCTTCAGCCGGACACCCAACCTGTTCGACCTCGAGTCCGCCGGTCGAGCGGCGGTGCTGGCATCGTTCACCAGCGTGGCGATCAACGCCGTCGCCAGGGGAGAAGATGCCACTACCCTTCGGCAGGGGCTGCTCAGCAATCGCGAGATCGGCAAGGCCATCGGCATGCTGATGATGCTGAACGAAATATCCGAAGATGACGCGTTCGAACTGCTACGACGCCACTCGCAGACCCTCAACATCAAGCTGGCCGACGTCGCGCGGGCAATTATCAATAGGCGCGGCCAACTATTAACCGACGGCGACGAGGCTCCGAAGGCGCTGTAGCCGGCGATAGCGCGGCCTACTCCGGCAGCCGCAGCTCGGGCTTCTCGACCTCTTCGATGTTGACGTCCTTGAAGGTGACCACCCGCACCTGCTTGACGAACCGAGCCGGCCGGTACATGTCCCACACCCAGGCGTCGGAGAGTCTGAGCTCGAAGTAGACCTCACCGTCGGCGTTGCGTGGCAACATCTCCACGCTGTTCGCCAGGTAGAAGCGCCGTTCAGTTTCCACGACGTAGCTGAACTGGCCGACGATGTCCTTGTATTCGCGGTAGAGCGAGAGCTCCATCTCGGTTTCATACTTTTCGAGATCCTCAGCGCTCATCTGCCACTCATCTGCTCAGACGTCCCTTTTGCCCGCGAATTCCGTGCGAATACCGTTCTGCTGTCATCTTTCCTCACTGGTAGTCGCCGCGCTCGCCCGGAGGGTCCGGTTTGCATTCCGCCACCATCCGGGCGGCCGAGCTGGTCGCTACGCGCCGGACGTTGATGAACGAGTACCGGTGCTCCGGGCAGGGGCCCAGCTGGTTCAGCGCCGTGCTGTGCGCGGCGGTGCTGTAGCCCTTGTGCACGGCGAAGCCGTAGCCGGGGTGGTCAGCGTCCATCGCAACCATCAACCGGTCCCGGCTGACTTTCGCCAACACGCTGGCTGCGGCGATGCAGGCGGCCGCCGCGTCCCCGCCGACCACCGGCAACGACGGCATGGGCAGGCCAGGCACCCGAAAGCCGTCGCTCAGCACGTAACCGGGACGCACCGACAGGCCGGCCACGGCCCGGCGCATCCCTTCGATATTAGCAACATGCACGCCGCGC
>Ga0182030_10017092_pt1 | contig 14032 bp, 18 predicted proteins | sample 812S3MmetaG_FD_121299 | JGI IMG/M metagenome (GOLD analysis project Ga0182030, IMG submission 121299) | Permafrost microbial communities from Stordalen Mire, Sweden - 812S3M metaG (Illumina Assembly) | ecosystem: Environmental > Terrestrial > Soil > Wetlands > Permafrost | place: Sweden...
TCGGACGAAGAATTAGCCAAGGTCAATATCGCGCGCGACGAGTTCCACGGCGAGTGGAATTATAGGATTTCACCAAGGCAATGTCAGCTTAAGCTGTAACACTTATTAAAGCACGGGCCCTTATCCGTCGAATCTGGCAGTCAAGCGATGGGTTCCGAGGCAAAATTACACGGCCATCCCGTATTGAAAACCTTAAACTCCACCACCTCCAGCAATGCCGGCACGAGGATTTCGGTCTTCAGTTTCATCGCGCGCAACGGTTTAAAAAGTTCTTGTCATTCGGACAGTGGACAAAGGGCTGGAGACAGGTAAATTGGTGGCAGCGGATTCGCCAAAACTTGAAAGGACGCGTGATCAAAGAACCGGGCCGCCCGTTTTGCCGGCCGCCAGCGCTGCCTTTGCCCGCTTGATTTCGGTGGCCGTGCCGGCGTGAATGTTAGTGATGGAATCAAACGTCATAGAAAGGAATTTATGTTTAAAAATCTTTCTGACACGGTGACCGTGTTGGTTTCTGTTTTTGCGCTGCTCTTTTCTTTTGGAACCACTTATTTTTCGAGCAAGCGCGACAAAGCTCAGGATATAAAAACCCTGCGGTCGGATCTCCGCAGCCTGCTCCAGCGGTTGGCGTCCCTGCCCAAGGAAAATTTTGAATTAAGCCAGACTTACGCCTCCAATCCGCAGGCCATCGCCACATTGTCCAGCAGCATCGCCCAGGAAAACGCCCTGCTCGCCCGGCAGGCGGCGGAAATTGCCCGCATGTTGCCGGCCAATAAAGTTTCCTCGACCGAACACTATTGCATCGCGCTGGCGCTGCAGAATTGCTTCAACAATGATCAGGCCATCGAATTTCTGGAACGCGGCCTGCAGGTGGCGGATGATTTTAATGACGAAATCGCGCTCATTCGCGTCTATGCGAACTTGCTGTTCATCATGGGACAGATTGAGGCCGGGCGCGCCAAATACACGCAGTCATTGAATATTTTCGCCAAATACAAAGGCTACAATGATTACACCCAGCGCAGCACGCATATCTGGACGGAACTCGCCTGGGCCGCGTCCGAAGCCGGCGGCGGGTTCAAAAATCTTGCCAGCCAGCACGTGGCCAGCGCCAGAAATTACGTGGACACCATGATGCCGGGGCCTTATACCGACCAGCTGATAAAGCAAATCAACCAGGCGCAGGCGCAGATGGATCTGGGTTCGGCCGGCGCGCCGCCCGCCGGTGTTTAGCGGTCAAATCTCCACCACCTGCTGGTATTCCGGCACGAGGACTTCGGCCTGCGGTTTCATTCCGCGCAATGTTTCCGCATGGGCGAGGCATTGGGATTCTTCGCCGTGGATGCAGATGATTTTTTTGAGGTCGCCGGAAATTTTTTCGACGTAGCGTTTCAATTCATTTTTATCCGCATGGCCGGAATAGGTGTCGAGCGAGACGATCTTCGCCCGCACGGTCACGGGTTCGCCGAAGATGTTGACCGGGCTTTGGCCGGCCGTGATGACGGAGCCGAGCGTGCCTTCGGCACAATAGCCGATGAACAGCACCAAACTTTTCGGATCGCCAAGGTGATTTTTCAGATGATGCCGCACGCGCCCGGCTTCGCACATGCCCGAGGCGCTGATGATGATGGCGGCGTCCTGCAGGTCGTTGAGTTTCTTGGACTGCTCGGCTTCGCGGACGTAAGTCAGGTTCGCCATGCCGAACGGGTTGGCTTTCTCGTGCAGGAATTGATTGATGGAATCGTTGAAACATTCCGGGTGCAGGCGGTAAATCTCCGTGGCGTTCACGCTCAACGGGCTGTCCACGAAGATCGGGCAGCGCGGCAGCTTGCCGGCGACCGTGAGCTGGTTCAGCACATAAACAATCTGCTGCGTGCGCCCGACGGAAAACGCCGGGATAATGACCTTGCCGCTTTGGTTCAAGGTTTCCAGCACGAGCCGGCCGACGGTTTCGTCGGCATCTTTCCGGATAGCGTGTTCGCGGCCGCCGTAGGTGGATTCGACTTGGAGATAATCCACGTTGTCCGTCGCGACCGGGTCGCGCAAAATTTCATCGCCGCCGCGGCCCACGTCGCCGCTGAAGAGGTAGCGGAACTTCCGGCCTTTTTCCTGCACGTCCAAAATCACCTGCGCGGAACCGAGAATGTGGCCGGCGTCGCGGAACGTCACGGTCACGCCGTCCACGACCAGGAACGGGCGCTCGTAACCGACGGCGACAAATTGGTGCAGCGTTTTTTCCGCGTCGGCGATGCGGTAAAGCGGGTCCACCGGCGGCAGATGTTTTTTGGCGCGCTGCTTGGAGACGAACAGCGCGTCCGCTTCCTGAATGTGCGCCGAGTCCACGAGCATGATGCTGCACAAATCGCGCGTGGCGAAAGTGCAGTGGATGTTGCCGGAGTAGCCCTGCTTGACCAGGTTCGGCAGATTACCCGCGTGGTCCATGTGCGCGTGGCTCAAAACGACGGCGTCCAGCGTCTTCGGGTCGAACGGGAAACAGCAGTTGCGATTGGTCATTTCCTCGCGATGGCCCTGGAACAGGCCGCACTCCAGCAGCAGTTTTTTGCCGTTCACCTCGATCAAATACATCGAGCCGGTGGTGGTGCGCGCGGCGCCGAGGTAGTGGATTTTCATGGGGATAAAATGCGCGGTTGCGGGCGGCAAGCAATCTTTTTGCGTTAAATTGCGGTGGACTTTCCGGCACGGTTCGCTACATTCAGCGCACCGTTATGAAATCTGATACGACCACGCTTGTCCTGAATTTTGTGCTCGCCGTGCTGGTGATTCTCGGCGTGCTGTTCGCCGTGCTGGCCATGAACCGCGCGCGCGACCTGCGGCAGATGTCCAGCGCCGCCGCAATCGCCAACAACGCGCTCTTGCGGGCGCAGGGGCTGGCCAACGACACCGCCGCCTTCAACGCCCAGGCCAAAAGCCCGGAACTCACAAGAATTCTCGCCGCGATCCAGCCCAAAACCGCCCACTAAAATGAACGATCTCACTTCCAACTCCACCGGCGAACAGGTCGCCGCGCTGCAACGCCAGGTTTTTTCCCTGCTCGTCGCGCTTATCGTCGTCAGCGGCACGCTCACGGTCTATCTTTACCGGCAGGCGAGCATCGCGCGCAAAGATTACGACGCCGTCGCGCCGCAGGCGCAGCAGGTCATCGGCGTCTTTAACCAAAACCAGAAACTGATGATCGATTTTGTCAATCAGCTTGTCGCCTACGGCCAACTCCATCCGGAATTCCGCCCCGTGCTGGCGAAATACGGCATCGTGCCGAACGCCGGCGCCGTGAAGAAATAATTCACGCCACCTTCCCGCCGCAGTTCGGACAAAAGTTCGCCTGCGGCGGATTTTTTTGCCCGCAGCCGGCGCACGTGGACCGCGCCGCCTTGTTGCGCCGGTGGATCACCAGATTGCGGATGTAGGGAATCCAGGTGAACGCATAGGCAAAAATGAAGACGGAATCCTGCTGGTGCAGCGAATAGCACAGCAGCGTGACCGAGCCGACGAGGCTCAGCCACCAGAACGCCTGCGGCACCACCACCTGCTTCTTCTTTTCCGTGGCATACCATTGCACGAAGAAGCGCGAGAAGAAAACGGCGTTGCCGCACCAGCCAACCACTTTCCAGACGCTCCATGCGATGCCGAACAGCCGGCCGTCGTGCCAGACAAAATCCATCAATGAGTGCATCGGCAGATTAAGCCGCACGCGCGGTGTGCTGACAATTAAAAACAAAAACGCTGAAAACGGACATGCTGAAAAACTGAAACCATTTCAGCTTGTCACGGTTTCAGCATTTCAGCTTTTCAAATAAACCGTCTGGCTCGGAAACGCGAACTCGATCCGTTCCGCGTCGAACCGCTGTTTGATCTGCAGGTTCATGGCCTGCATTTCCGCGAAATGCGTCTTCGCGTCCGTGCCGTTCCAGACGTGGACGATGAAGATGTTCAGCGCCGAGTCCGCAAACTTGTTGAAGCTGATGATCAGGTCCACCGTCTTGGGATTCGACTGAAAAATCTCTTCGAGGATGATGGTGGCGCGCTTCACTTTTTCCACCGGCATGTCATAAGTCAGGCCGAGGTTCAGCTCCGTCTTGATCGTCGGTCGGCGCGTGATGTTGGTGATGATGGCGTTGCCCATCAATTTGTTCGGCACGGTGACATGATGGCCATCGCCGTTCCGGATCCGCGTGCTGCGCAGACCGATGCCCTCCACCGTGCCGTCCACATCCTCAACCTTGATCCGGTCGCCGATGTAAAACGGCTTGTCCAAAAAAATGGCGACCGCGCCGAACAGGTTGGCCACGGTGTCCTGCGCGGCGAGGCCGAGCGCGAGGCCGCCGACGGACAGGCCGGCCAGCAGGCTCGTGACTTTGATGTTGAGGTTGTCCGCCGTGAGCACGGCGGCGGCGATGATGATGGCAATTTTCGCCGTCTTGCGCAGCAGCGGGAACAATTGTTCCGCAAACGCCTTGTCCTGCACGGACACGATTTTTTCGCGCCAGACGCCGAGCAGCAGGTCGATGATTTTCAGCACCACATACGTCACCGAGCAGGCCATTACCACGATGAGCACCCGCGAGAACAACAATTGCGCCCGCTCCGGCCAGTCGAAAATGCCCAGCCCGATGTTCAGAAAAATCACGAACGCCACCACCTTCACCGGCCCGCGCAGCAGCTCCAAAATCAAGTCGTCGTATTTCGTCTCCGTTTTGGCCGCCCAGCGCTTGAGCCAGACGTTGACGATGAAATCCAGCAGCTTGGCCACATAAAATGCCAGCGCGATGAAAATCAGCGAGGCGGCATATTTCCAGAGCGGCTGGTCCAGCAGGGTGTTGTCGCGCAAAAAGTCCACGCGCTCCAGGCCGAATGACAGGGAGTGTTCCGCCAGCTTGAAATGCTCAAACGCGGGCACATTGGTAATGCCTCTGACTGCGGCGGCCGGCGCATTCGTCTCCTGCGCGCTGGCCCAGACCGATCCGAACGCAACGGCCAGCAATGCCGCCAGCCCCAGCCAATAGACCCAAGCAAATCGCCACTTCATAAATTCAAAATAATTTCGGACGGAAATGATGAAAATACTTTCCGTTTCATTTTTTCATTCTGTCAAAAAATCAGCCGCCCGCGACAATTTTCACAATTTCCAGCCGGTCGCCGGCGTGCAGCGGCCGGTGCGCAAATTCCGACGGCGCGACGGCCTCGCCGTTGTGCTCCACGACCACGCTGCGCGGCAACAGATTCTGCGCCACCAAAAATTGCTCAATCGAGCACGGCAGCACCGCTGCGATCTCCAGGCCGTTGGCGATGATATGACTCACGGAATGCTTTTCTCCTCGCCAATCTTCAGGGTGAACTTATCCGGCACGCCGTCCACCTCCAGCGTCACGTCGGCGCGGCTGATGTCGCAGCAGTGGACCCGCAGCGTGCGGTTTTGCAACGGCACCGGTTTCACGTCGCCCGCCGCAAAGGTCACGCCGCTGATGACTGCGTGGCGGCTCAGGCCCTCCAAAAGCAGGCCGCCCAGCTTCAGTGTTTCCGGCAAGGCGGGCGGCGTATTGGTGAAGGCCAGGACCGGAGTTTTCACCGGCATGGCACGGGCGGCGGCGGGTGTTTCCAGCGTCGGCGTCGTGCCGTTTTTCACCCAGTTCAAAACGGCGCCGATGCCATTTTCCTTTTCGAACGCGACCAGGTTTTTGATTTCGCCGTGCGTGTAGGGATTGGCGAGAATTTTCTCCAGCTGTTCGGGCTGCGCGCGCGCCTCCATCAGCTTGTAGGCGGACAATTCGCAGATGGCTTCCACCGTGTCGGTGGCGATGACGTGTTCCGCCGGGCAGTTTTCATTGATCCACAAATGCGTGTATTCGTGGGCCGCCGTCGCGGCCAGCTCGGTGCGCAGCCGGCCGCTCAACATCACGACTTCATGCGTGCAGTCGCCTCGCGGCGTCTTGCGCGTGCTGGCAAACCCAAATTTATGCAGGCCGTCCGGCCGGCCTTTTTCCGACCAGTAATCCACGTCAAAAAGATTTATCGTCACGTCGGGAAAATTCAGCGCGAAGCCGGCGCCGAACAGTTCCACCAGCTCGCGGCGCACGTCGGTGAAAACGTCCTTCGCCCCGTCCAGATCCAGCACGGCGTTCGGCTTGTCAAATTTGCAGATGAAGCGGCCGTCGCCGGTCTTGACCGAGCCGTCGCCGTCGCGGAGGGGCAGGCCGCAGAGCGAACAGTGGTTTTCCAGCTTGTAACAATCGTTGCAGACCGCACCCCATTTGGACATCCAGATGCGGCCGGTCAACGGCCCCTTGCCGCAGACGACGCAGAAATAATTCGTGTCCTCGGCGGCGGCAGGGAAAACCGCGGCGAACAGAAATAAAATGAGCAGGAGTTGGCGCATGATCATGGCGTCACAAAATCGTTGGCAGCGCTGTTGAAAATCAGGTCGTCCGCGTCGCCGGTGATTTTGTCGGGGCCGGCGGATCGGATGACGAAATTGGTTCCCGCGATTTGAATTTGGAACGGGCTTTGCCAGCGGTCAATCGCTTCGCCCTGCGCATTGGTTTGGCAAACTGAAAGAAATGCTGGCGGATTCGTGCCCTCCGCGGACAAAGTCGCCATGATGGCAGCATTTGCTCCGGCCGGCAGCCGGCCGTTTGCCTCGAGGTATTCCTCGAGCCGCCAGCCCAGGCTCCGAATTTCGCTGCGTGTGGCCGCGCTTAGCGCCGGCTTTTTGCCGAAGCGCGGCTGAAAAAAAATTGCCGCAATGAAAAGCACCAGCAACAGCGCCAGCCATGCCAGATAAACTTTGTAAACCGGAATTGGTCTGGTCAGCCAGTGGCCCATAAATGTTCACATCGTCAGCGCCGCATCCCAATCTTTCCAGACCGGCTCGTAGCCGAGCTTGCGGATGAGCGTGGCGACTTCCTGCGGCGTGCGTTCATCGCCGATGTTGAACTGCCCGGTGGCGTTCGTCGGCCGGTGGGCTTGCGGCGCCCATTCGCTCGCGCCGGAAGCGAGTTCCTTGATGATGCCGCGTTCGGTGTGATGGATTTTTTCACGGCCCGCGCCGGTGTAGCCGCCCGGCTCGGTGCGCGCGCCGGCGCTCATCGTCGTCACGCCGAGCGGAATCAAACCGTCGCGCAGCTTCGGCGCTTCGCGCGTCGAAAGCGAAATGCCGACATCGGGAAACATCAGGCGCAGCGCGCAAATCAGTTGCGCAAATTCTCGGTCGCTGATGTGCGTGAGCGGCTCAAACTCGCCGGCGCACGGCCGCAAACGCGGCAGCGAAATCGTCACGGCGGCTTTCCAGCAATGGCGCAATAAATAATCCGCGTGCGCCGCGACGCTCAGCGCTTCGTAGCGCCAGTCGGCCAGGCCATAAAGCGGGCTGATGCCGAGCCGGCGGAAGCCGGCGGCGTAGGCGCGCTCGGGCGTTTCGAGCCGCCAGTCAAAATTCCGTTTCGGGCCGGCGGTGTGCATCTCCGCATAAACCGCGCGGTCGTAAGTTTCCTGGTAAACAATCAGGCCGTCGGCACCGGCGGCGACCAGCGGCCGATACTCTTCCGTTTCCATTGGCCCGACTTCGAGCGAAACGCTTGGCCAGTCGGCGTGCAGCATGGCGATGCAGTCGCGCAGATAATTATTGGAGACAAATTTTGGATGTTCGCCCGCGACGAGCAGCACATTGCGAAAACCTTCCTGCTTCAACGCCTCCGCTTCACGGCGCACTTCGTCGAGCGAGAGCGTGACGCGCAAAATCGAATTGTCGCGCGAGAAGCCACAATAGGAGCAGTTGTTGATGCACTCGTTGGACAGATACAGCGGCGCGAACAAGCGGATCGTTTTACCAAAACGCTGTTGCGTCATGGCGTGCGACTTGCGGCCCATCGTTTCCAGCAGTTCGCCGGCGGCGGGCGAAATCAGCGTGGCAAAATCGGCGAGGGAAAACTTATTTTTGCCAAAGGCTTCCTGCGTGGCGGCAGAACTGGTGGCGGCGGATTTTTTGACCAACGCGTCCAGCGGCAACGAATTAAATTCAGCGACAAAACTCACGGAAACAATCTAACCAAAATCCGCGCGAAGTCGAGGCGCGCAATGCAATTGTTAGTGGCAGCGGACGTGAGTTCGCTCCGACCAAAACGTTTGAGCCGATTCACATCGGCTGCTACGGGCAGTTATTGATAATGCGGCGGCTTGGTGTGGTTGGATTTGATGCGTTCCATTTCCAGCGTTTCCATGGCGGACGACTGGCGCTGGGCTTCCTTTTTCAAGCGCTCCAGCAGTTTGCCCTGCTCGACGATGACGGTGTTCATTTGTTCGACCTGATGCTCAAGATGCGCGGCGTTCGATTCGAGCTGGCTCAGGCGCGTGGAAAGTTCATCGTTCATAAGTTTTTGTCCCGGCGCCGGTTTTCACGCGTCCGTTTTTTTCCAGACGTAACGGAACATCAGCACGCGCAGTGCGGCGGCAAGCGGAATGGCGAGCACGCCGCCGAGAATGCCGCCGAGCAAAGTCGTGCCCGTCATCACCGCGATGATGATCGCCAGCGGCGGCAAGCCCACGCGATCGCCCATGATTTTGGGCGAGATGAAAAGGCCTTCGAGCGATTGCACCACGCCGAACACGAGCAGCACCAGCGCCGGATGCTGCCAGTCGCCGTATTGCACGAACGCCAGCGTCAGCGCCGTGACGCAAATCACAATCGCGCCGAGAAACGGGATCATCGTCAAAAACACCGCCGCGAAACCGAGCAGAAACGCATAGTTCACGCCGATGATCAGAAATCCGATGGTGTAAAGCACCGCATCGCACAGGGCGACCAGCACCTGTCCGCGAAAAAAGGCGACGAGATATTGCTGAATGGATTCCAGCACGAAAACCACTTCTTCCTTCGCTCGCGAATCGCGCAATGGCAGGTAATCTTTCCAGCGCGTTTCGATGCCGCGCTTCTCCAGCAAAAAATGGAACGCATAAACCGGAATCAGCGCCAGGCCGGCCAGCAGCCCGAAACCGGAGGCGACTTTGGCGATGCGGTTCAACAGCCACGCGCCCAGGTCCGGCAGGCTGCCGGTCAGCCAGTGGGTGGCCGAGGCGAGCGCGGAATTTTCCGGCGTGCCGTCCGTGTCGGCATCCGCTGGCGGTGGCGGCAAAAAGTGGCGGAGGAATTCCGGCGGCTGCGCGATGAATTCGTTGACGCGGGTTTGCAGGCGCGCGGAATATTCGGGAACTTTCGCCGCGAGCTGTTCCGTTTCCACCACAACCTGCGGAATCACACTGGCGAGCACACTTACCACCACTGCGCAGGCCACGACAAAAACCAGCAGGATCGCCCGGCCGCGGGACAGGTTTTTACGCTCAAAAAAATCCACGACCGGCGAGAGCAGGCACGCGATCACGCCGGCAATCGCCAGCGGCCACAGCACCGGGCTGAGCAAATCCAGCACGCGGCCGAGTCCCCAGACCGCCGCCACAACAAGCGCGATGACCGTGGCCACGGCCAAGCCAGTCAGTGCGAACCAGAGGATGCGCGTTTGCTTTTCGGTGGGCGGAATCATCCCTGCCCCAGTTTTTTGGATTTTTCCGTCGCGGCGCGGACGGCGCTGATGACGGTGGCGCGCAGCTTGCCTTTTTCCAGTTCGTGAATGCCTTCAATCGTCGTGCCGCCGGGACTGGTCACTTGATCCTTGAGCGCGCCGGGATGCTGGCCGGTTTCCAAAACCATTTTTGCGCCGCCCAAAACGGTCTGCGCGGCGAGCGTCGTCGCGATGTCGCGCGGCAGACCGGCGGCCACGCCGCCGTCGCTCAACGCTTCGATGAATTGATAAACATACGCCGGGCCGCTGCCGCTCAAGCCGGTTACGGCATCCAGCAAACTTTCTTTAACCTGCAACGCAATGCCGACGGCGGACAAAAGTTTTTTCGCCAGGTCACCATCGGCGACGGTCGCATTTTTGCCGAGCGCAAAACCGGCCGCGCCGGCACCGACGAGTGCGGGCGTGTTGGGCATCACGCGGACGACGCGCGCGCCGGCGGGCAGCGCATTTTCCAATTTGGCGATCGTCACGCCGGCGGCGATGGAAATGAGCAGATGGTTTTTGGTGAATGCGCCGGAAATTTCCGCGAGTGCGGCGGCGACTTGATCCGGCTTGGTGGCGAGAATCAAAACCGTCGCTGACTTGGTCGCTGCGAGGTTGACCGCAAAAGTCTTGGCACCGGTTTCGGCGGCGAAATGTTTCCGCGCGGCGTCGAACGGGTCGGCGGCGGAAAGCTGGCTCGCCCTCACGAATTTGGCGTTGAGGAAACCCGTGGCGAGCGCGGTGGCCATTTTGCCCGCGCCGAGAAAACCGATTTTTAATGGAGCTGCCATGCGGCTTTTGTAACAGGCGGCGACGCGAAGCGGAAGCTGAATTCGCAGCTTGAAATCAGCGGGCCGGCCGTTAAGCTTTTCCGGCTCGAAAAAACATGTCCACCGTCCGCAAATCCTGGGATTCGTTTGAACTGATGCGCACCGCCGCGCAGGAAGGCGACGCGCAGGCGCAATGCTATCTCGGCGTCTGTTTTCAAAACGGCCAGGGCGTGCACCAGGATTACACCGAGGCGGTGAAATGGTTCCGGCGCGCGGCGGAACAAAATGATCCGGTGGCGCAATGTTATCTGGCGGTCTGCTACCTGAACGGCGCGGGCGTGCCGCAGGAATACACCGAGGCCGCCAAGTGGCTGCGCGAGGCGGCGGAGCAAGGCGATCCGGCGGCGCAATTTAATTTGGGCATGCTATACGAAACCGGCCAGGGCGTGACGCAAAATTACGCGGACGCGGTGCGGTGGTATCGCGAATCGGCGGAGCGCGGCTATCCGGCGGCGCAATTCAATCTCGGCGTGTTCTATGAAACCGGCCAGGTGGTGCCGCAGGATTTCAAGCTGGCGGTGGAATGGTATCGCGCCGCCGCCGAGCAGGAACTCCGGATGCGCAATGCAATCTGGGACTGTGCTACCAGACCGGCCGCGGGGTGGAAGCCGATCCCGCCGCCGCCGTCAAATGGTTCATCAAAGCCGCCCGGCAGGGCAACAAAATGGCGCAGCACAATCTCGGCCTGCACTATGCCTCGATGGAAGCGGCGGAAATCGCGGCCATTGAAGCCGCCAAAAACAAGTCCCGCTGATTTTTAACGCGCGAGTTCCGCGAGCTTCGCTTGGGCTGTTCCCGCATCAATGGTGGCGGCCGCCAGTTCCCAGCCTGCAAACAGCGATTTGGTTTTTCCCGCCACGAACAGCGCCGCGCCGGCATTGAGCAGCACCGCGTCCCGTTTCGGGCCGCGATCCGTGCCGCCCAGAATCCGGCGGGTGATTTCCGCGTTCTGAAATTTGTCGCCGCCGAGCAGGTCGGTGAGCGTCGCGGGTTGCAACGGGAAATGTTCCAGCGACAGGGCGGAAGCCGTGAAGCCGCGCGCGTGATAAAATTCGGCGACAAAATTTTCGCCGAGCGTGGACAGCTCATCAATCGCATTGCCGATTTCCGGTTGCCGATTCCCGATTTTTCCCGTGACGACCATGCCGCGGCGGACGCCGAGGGATTGCAGCACTTGCGCCAGCGGTTCGCAGAGCTCGGTGCGCGGCACGCCGACGAGCATGGCGGAGGGCCGCGCGGGATTGAGCAGCGGGCCGAGAAAATTAAAAATCGTCCGCTGGCCGCGCTCGGCGCACAACTTGCGCGCTGGCGCGATGTGCTTGAATGCGGGATGGAAATTCGGCGCGAAGAAAAAGGCGAAGCTTTTTTCCTGCAATGAACGCGCGGCTTCAATGGGTGTCAGATCAATCCGAATGCCGAGCGCCTCGAGCACGTCGGCGCTGCCGGCCTGCGAGGTGACGGCGCGGTTGCCGTGCTTGGCCACGGCCACGCCGGCGGCGGCGCAGAGAATTGCGGCGGTGGTGGAGATGTTGAACGTGCCCAGCCGGTCGCCGCCGGTGCCGACGATGTCGAGAATTTCCCGCGACTCGCGCCAATTTATATCCAGCGGCAGCGGCACGGATTTTGCGCGCAGCGCGGCGGCGAAGGCGGCGATTTCCTGCGGCGTCTCGCCCTTTTGCGCCAGGGCGATGAGAAATTCCGCCTTGGCCGCGGCGGGGATATTTTCATCGGCCAGCAGTTCGACGGCGGCATGAACCTGCGCATCGTCGAGCGTTTGGGCGGCGGCGAGTTGTTTTACGAGCGGTGCGAGCACGCGCGGATTTTACGCCGTGGCGCAAAAGGCACAAACTGAAATTGCGGTTGGGGTGGCATTTGTCGTAACTTAAGGTTTCCCTGCGGAGTCTCTCTTAAAGAATTTTATGGCAGAAAAAACTGGCGGTGGTTGGTGGAAGTGGATTTTGATCGTCGGGCTCCTCGCGGCGTTGGCGGGTGGCTATTTGTATTTCCGACACGCGCGCAAGCCGCTGGTGACTTACACCACCACGGCGGTGACCCGCGGCGAGCTGACGAAGCTGGTGACGGCGACGGGCACGCTCAATCCGGTGGTGAACGTGACGGTGGGCAGCCAGGTCTCCGGCCGCATCAGCCGGCTCTATGTGGATTTTAATTCGGTGGTGAAGTCGAACCAGGTCATCGCGGAAATTGACCCTTCGACGTATCAGGCGGCGGTCGAGCAAAGCACCGCTGATCTGGCCAACGCGAAGGCGAACCTGGAATTGCAGCAGGTGGAGGCGAAACGCAGCAGCGATTTGTTCACGAACAAATTGATTTCCGGTTCGGATTACGACACGGCCATCGCCACGTTGCACGAGGCCGAGGCCACGGTGAAGATCAAACAGGCGTCGCTCGACAACGCGTTGGTGAACCTCAATTACTGCAAAATCCTGTCGCCGGTGGACGGCGTGGTGATTTTGCGCGCGGTGGAGCTGGGCCAGACCGTCGCCTCCAGTTTCAGCACGCCGACGATTTTCCAGATCGCCAATGACATGACGAAAATGCAGATTGATTCGGCCGTGGCGGAGGCGGACGTCGGCGGAGTCGTTGAGGGTCAGGACGTGGATTTCACGGTGGATGCATATCCGGAACGGACGTTTCACGGCACGGTGACGCAGGTGCGTAATTCGCCGACGACGGTGAACAACGTCGTGACCTACGACTGCGTCATTGGCGTGACGAACGCGGATTACAAGCTGAAGCCCGGCATGACGGCGAATGTTTCCATCGTCGTGGCCCAGCGCGCGAATGCGCTGATTATTCCGAATAGCGCCTGGCGGTTTCATCCGCCGGAAACAGCCGACGTGTTGACCAACGCCGTGGCGGCTTCACCGGTGCCGGCGACAAACAGTGGAAATTTCGCGAGTGCCGCCGGCGGGCATCGCGGCGGTGGTCACGCGCATGGCGAACATCCGGTGATGCACACCGTTTTTGTGCTGTTGGACGAAGGCTCGGACAAGAAATTGCAGCCGGTGCAGGTCCGGACCGGCATCAGCGACGGCATATCCATCGAGGTGCTTTCCGGTCTCGACGAAGGCGCGCAGGTGGTGACCGCGATGCTTTCAACTGCGACGGCGGCGGCCCCGCCCAATCCGTTTGGCGGCGGATTCCCGCGGCGCTGATTTCTTAAAAATTTATTTCGCGTGCCAGCCAACCCCGTCATCAAGCTCGATGCCATCCACAAGACGTATCACACCGGCGAGGTGGACGTGCATGCGGTGCGCGGCATTTCGCTGGATATTTTTCCGGGCGAATTCGTGGCCATCATGGGTTCGAGCGGCTCCGGCAAGAGCACGTTGATGAACATGATCGGCGCGCTCGACCGGCCGACCGGCGGGCATTATTGGCTGGACGGCATTGACGTTTCCACGCTCGACCGCGACGCGCTGGCGGATGTCCGCAATGCGAAGATCGGTTTTGTTTTCCAAGGCTTCAACCTGTTATCGCGCACGTCCGCGCTGGAAAACGTCGAGATGCCGATGCAATACAACCGGCACCGCATCCACTCGCACGAGCAGCGCACCCGCGCCCAGCAGTCACTCGAACTCGTCGGTCTCGGCGCGCGCGCCGACCATCATCCGA
>Ga0182030_10017093_pt1 | contig 14030 bp, 21 predicted proteins | sample 812S3MmetaG_FD_121299 | JGI IMG/M metagenome (GOLD analysis project Ga0182030, IMG submission 121299) | Permafrost microbial communities from Stordalen Mire, Sweden - 812S3M metaG (Illumina Assembly) | ecosystem: Environmental > Terrestrial > Soil > Wetlands > Permafrost | place: Sweden...
AAAGAGCTATTATTTAAAATAATTATAGATTAAGAAAGACTAAAATATAGAAAATAAAAATAATATTTTCCTTTTATTAGTATTAATCATAGAAGATTAACTAATAAAGTACTATAACGTGCATCCCTGCGTGCCGAAAAACCCTCCGTGCCGGAAAAAATAACAGGTACATTGAATTCAAGTATCTCAAAATTTACGCACAACGCAATATCTCTTATTATTTTTTGTAAATTATATTCCGTAGTCACTCCGAGAAACACCAGATGCTTCCAACTAAAAAAAACACATTCGCATTGTCGCCCTCACGCCTAATAATAAGGAGTCTCCTTTAATAACATAATAGATTTCCTCTACTACAGTTCTACTACTAAGCTTGTACTATCTCTAAAACTTATAAAAAGACCTTAGCCAAATTCTCGGTCCTCCCCCTTATACAGGAAATAGTAAATAGCCTTTGTGGCGGCTATGGCATACAGATTAATACAAGATCGCCACACGGGTTGGTACCTCGTATCAAAGCGAGCGACGATTTCTGGTTAGTGCTAAACTACCCCGCATCTCCTAGAATAATTACGACGTAAATTCAATTATGTAATCATTTTCCAAGTTCGTGCCTGTTCGCAGGAAGCTGTTGCCTGAGGATTGGTCATCATCATCGAAGGGCTTGCTCGGACCCAGCCTCTCCCCATCGTCACCTCGCGCAGCTTTGGAAACCCTCGCCATGGTCAGCAACGTATCATCACGCTTCACATCAATATTGACAGTCGATTATATACCCGACATCAATGAATCCTCCAAACCAGGTCTACCGCACACCATCTGATTCGTCGTCCCGTCGAGGACATCCTACAATCTACCCCCCTCCACCAGCAGCCGTCTTCCCCATCCCTCTGGGGTCCAACACAGAGAATTCTTCAGGAACGTCATCTTCAGGCTCAAAGAGAAAACGCGTAGTCGTAGATGACGGCAGTGATGCAGGCCGCTCCCGCACTCGGGCATCAAGTACGTCTGACTTCAACAACAACACAAAGGCGCAGGTGAGAGAACAGTACAATAACAAATGCTGGCATTGTGGAGCGAGTCCCGCGGATGTCTGCCATGTTATTGGCAGCAGAGATAATACTGTAAGTGTCGTATGAGTTCAGCCGGGGCCTATCTGACTTCGTCCCAGTTTCACGACGCCCTTAGAGATGGTCTGATCGACTTCCAAGAAAAGCAAAATCCACAGAACGCGATCGCACTCTGCGGTACTTGCCATACGAATTTCGATCATATCTATAATCCCTCATTCTTCTTCTTACCAACCGATCTGAAGTATTTCCTCAACTACGAGCGACAAGATCGGAAACGTCGTCGAAAACTGGGTCGTCGCACGGGCACAATTCCGGGACGGATGTGTCCTACTGCACAAACATATCAGGATCACCAGAGACGTCAGGGAGTTGAAGGGGCTGGGTTAGGAGGGCTCTATACACGAATTGTTATAAACGACTTCCTCCCCGAATATCCTGGACGCGCTCCTTTTCAACCCGGTCCTAGTGAGTATGGTGCGACAAAACCATGGACGGGTTCGCCGATGGCATCCTTGCAGCGTGCTGTACTTATGCTACGGAAGCTCAACCTCTATGGGATTCCTCGGGAAATTCGAGATGATCTGCGACAATTACAAGATGCGTACAGTGAAGCATTGAATCTTGACAGCTCAGATACGAGTAGCCAAGGGAGCATCGAGCTCGAGCCCGGGGAGCCGGTAGAAAATGATTTAGACGACGGGCGGGGGGGCATGTTTGAATATGGGAGAAGAGAACCTGGAATCACGTCGCAACAAAGCGGGGCAGAACCGAAATTTGCAAGCGGGACTAGAGCGCAGGATGATGAAGGGCACACAGGCAACAAAGACGAGGGATGCACGAGCAATTCGGAGGAGAGAGAATACTCAGAGGCGAATCTGGAAGGGACATTTTCATGCCCAAGGTGGCGCCATCACGATATCGACTGCAAATTACAACCAAGCAACGGTTCATCTCGGTTCTGGCGCTGGGGACCCAGCGCAACGAGCGAGGATGCGGTGAAGTTCTTTCAGCGGGTATTGTAGGACCATTACATATGTTGATATCGCTACTCCTCTTCCTTCAAACTAAGATTGTCCAGCTTGACGTTATCCAAAGCATCTGCATCCTCGGTCTGCTTGTCAGGCCCATAGAGTATATCTTCAACACTGAGCTTCATATCGTAAGGTTTAAGGCCTTGGTCCAATTCTTCTCTTATCTTTCTCTGCCATACGTCGGCAAAAGAATCTTTCCAATCTTCAATGAAAGCTTCCGCTTGAGAACGTGTCCTAAACCGTTTGTGACATGCGCCAGAAATCTCCTTCACTTCCTGCTCTGTCGATTTACTGCAACTCGTCAGCGTTCAACAACTACCTAGCGTCGGGCGCTCATACTGCCAGTATGGATAAATACCAGTGTTTCTACCATGCGCAACAGCATAGAAGGCCTGGCTATCCCGCACTGGAGTAGTTGATCCTGCCCCATCTTTAATAACCTCTTTAGGTACTGTCACTCCTTTCTTCTTCATATATCCCCGTGCATCTTCCAGCGATAAGAAGGCCTTGTGTACAGAGGAGCATCCAGTCACCCGTGGATGTGCATCCCCCCTGTTGGGAATTATCAGTCTTAACCTCATCAATATGCCCGGAAAGGAAAGGAAGATACCAAAAAGAAAAGATCATAGGTTGGTCAATGCGCCCACTGATGATCGCGTAGTACTCCATGTTCTGGCGACGCTGTGATACCATACTGGACAGGTCTGAAGACCGTAATTTGAGATGATGTACGTGTCTGTTTCCTGTCTCAAGCTATTACAGTGAAGATAGCTCCGCCTTAACAGCATGTTGTTGATAAAGTGATATTCAGTCTAAAACGTGGTGTTTTGCCTCAGCACATGGCCGGGCCAATGAGAGCTTATTCAGCTTGTGTACACCTCACTTGTGCATTTAGTGACCATGTGGTTATTCAATCGAAGAAGTTGTATTAAGTTAATCGGTCAGTTGCAAAGCCTCTTGTTGAGTTTAGAACAACATCTTATTGCTTTTACATTCAACAGCCTCCCAATACAGCAATCCCTGTAGGACTCGAAAGAGAACAGGAGCCATGCAGCCAAAGCCCTTGGTGTGCATCTGCAGTAAGTGCTTCAATACCGAAGACGCAATGCTCCAACACCAACGCGATTCCCCACATCACGTTACCGTACCCCAAGCACAACAACAAATATCGCGTTTTGACCAGCTGGTGCAAAGACTATCGCTGCAAGACCAGGAAGCTGATCACGGCGTAAGACGCGCTGATTAAACGAGTTATGAGCTCTACTAAGTGCATGAAGTTCATCCCTTTCGCAGGCGGCGGGCCGACGATATTTTTGGCCATAAATTCGGATTTACTTAATTCTAAGCAGATTATGGCTGGAGCAAAGAAATCCTTTGTCGCTAAGGGATCGAAGCCGAAGAAGAAGAAGGTAAGAAAGAGAACCTCACTGAAAATAAATCAAAGTAGTCATACAACCTTAAAGGTAAATCAAAATACGGGGCAAACCATGAACTTGCTCGAAGATCAGGATTGGGCGCTATGCGATAAGGATTATGGGTGGTGTGGGCATTGCGCTGAGGGTGCTTCGTACTAGGTTCTAGAAAAAGCTGGCCAAGAAGAAAGCGAAGAAGTTGGAAAAGGAGGAGAAGGCCAGTGACCAGGGAAGATCTGAATAGCCAATTCAAGTCTTGATGTTGGGGCCCTATAAATGATACTTTTTGCCCACTCGACTCTAGTCGACTCCTGCATATGACTTTCATAGCCTCCAATCCGACTATATTATACTGAAATGGTCCAATATTATATAGCCATACGTCGACAGTTTCAAACGAACCTGGGCGCTATCTGATCGTTAACCAGACACATATCCGCAGTCATCCTGCGATATGTACCGAACCACCGACTTTCCAGCTGGTAGTTCAGATGATGGGATCGAAGTCTTCCAGGACAAGTCTTGTTAAACGCCGTCCTCCTCTTCACTCTGATTGTCTGTCGTGCAGTATAACTTCTCTTTCTTGCGAATCAAATCACGACGTTGAACATGGTCTCGAAGCTCTCCTAGCCCACCTTGGTGTTTTGGCCAAACCATTAAAGGATGGCCGAAACAATCTGTACTCTCGACTAACATTTGTATTGGTACCTCGTAATATGAATCAATCTTTAAGTATGAATACTTTGGCAATATCGGAATAAGTCGCGCAGCATCTCGATGATGCCCTTGACGGTAGTTTCGAAGTCGAAGTTGAATTGCATAGCACTTCTTTGGTGCTGGCGAGATCGGGACGTAGTCGCAGTCATCCTTCAACGTGGAGGTAATCTGGAGGTTTAATGTTAGCAGATGACTGTTTGAAATTTAAGTACTGACCGTCATCACTTTTACATAATCCAACTTTCCTGGCACAATATTTAGGACGAGGACCATGTGGCTGCGCACGATGTCGGGGACATCGGGAGTCAGCATGCCCAAACCCAAGCATTCTGACCTGCTCTTGAATGTGTAAACCCTGCCCTGGACATCTCTTAGCAGTACCATTTTGTTTATCCGTTTGATAAGTCGCAGTTCTGGTGAGAGCAGCAACGAAAGGAACAAGGTTGATGACGGGATGAAGCAGAGCCGCAGACGCTTCCACAAAGCTGCTCGCGAGCACATCCTCCGACGACAACCCCGCACCTTGATATGGCGACCACAAATACCCAGGAGGGACTGCTTGATGCGGCTTTCGAAGACTTTGCAACGTTGTTAGTAACTTAGTTTCTAATATCTATTACCTGTTTCCAGCTAATAATCTAGGCTTCTTCCACTCTACACCGGCCCTCAAGTCACAATCCGCGGCGGATCTGCAAACAACGAGTATAAGCTCCCGAAAGCCCTCCTCTGCAAGCAGTCCCCATATTTCGCAGCTATGTTTGAAGGGTCCTTTAAGGAAGGGGAAGAGCAGTCAACAATTTAGAAGAGATAGATGACGTGGTGACACCTCGAAGTTTACAAGTGCTTGTACAGTGGGTGTGCCTTAGCCAAGTCGTGTTTGGAGAGTGTGCACCAGACGTCTCTATCACCACGGCCATCGAATTTGCTAGATTAGCAGATATGCGTCGCGTCACTAGCATGGAATCCCTCATGGCTGAGCGTATCAAAGCTATAGCAAATCCAGCTCCGGAGGATCCGGAGTGGCCTGGCTGGAGAGCGCCAGACACAAACACTTTTTGCCTCACGTCCCAGCACATTACTTCAGCATGCGCTTTGCCTCAAGGGCATCCAGTGCGTGCAATATTAGCTGCGGCAACTGTTGAAGGATAAGTCAGACAGCATCATTAGAAATTTGAGAGGGAGGCTTCAAGAGTTCCCAAATTTGCTGTCAATCTCCTCAAGGCTGTGAGAGCAACCATTGAGTTCAACGCAACCACTGTCGAGGATCCTATCAGTCGGCTGAGATTCGGGCTCAAGGGGATCTAAGAGATACGAGGTGATCTATTGCAACTTCCTTTCCATTGCGCCGAGAACATGAAGTCTAACTCTACTATACAGGAATAAGTTGCGATGGCCTATGGCGAGCCTGCCTCGAAGAAACTCATTCGAAGGCTCCTGATAAGTTCTTCAGTTGGCGTCCAAGCATGATCTATCAGAAAGCGCTTCCCATCGGCTTACAATGCTATCAATGATCCACGGTCCGCAGGACTCTTCCCAGACTGGACGCTGGCAAGACATCTCGGGGGATACAAGGGACGAACCGGGTAGTTAACGTAAGTTGGTGACATCAGAAGGGAAATAAGTTAAAGTCACAGATAGAAAATCAACATAACCATCGAAGGTAATTACGATTAAGTATTGAACCTCTAACTTAACATTCCATGCCTCGTCCTTTCTGTTTGCGCCGATAATGCAGTGACTGACTCTAACTCTATGATTAGTCGCGAGGCCTATGCAAGCCTCATAAAACCCACCTTGAATTCTCCAGCGACACAATTCTCCACAATCTACGCCTTAACTTAATACATACGTGCCACTGGTGCTCTCCATGCTACTAACGCTTCAAGCGTCTGTGCCACTTCTGGCTCTGGCTCTGGCTCTGATTCACGCGCTGGCCCTGGTTCAGGCGCTGGCTCTGGCTCGTCTACATCCTGTAAAGCACTTCGACGCTTCCGGCCACGTTTCCTCTTGCCTATTGTAACCTCTTTCGCAGCATGTGCTGCTTCTGGCTCCGCGTCCGCCTCTCTATCTAGCTCACCCGTCTCGGTCGCAGCACGTTTGCGCTTCTGACCACGTTTTCCTTTGCCCTTTATGGCATTTTTCTCAATACGCGTTGCTCGTGCCTCCTTAATGTCTTTATAACTTATTACCTTTTCCTGACCTTTTCCTAGTACTACGGACTTGGTCGATTGGCGAACTTTGGCTTCGTTGTTTAAACTTGTTAATACTGTATTTTGTTTATTAAGAAGGGCACAATAGGTAATAGATCTTTAGCCAGTATTAGCAAGCTTCTGTATATGTCTCTGTAACTGTGGTAGACTTGTTTTGATAAATGTACTAGTATTCTATTTGATTATGTTATATAGCGACATAAGTGTATCTACTGTTACTAACGTTATAGGTGTTTGTGGTACTTGATCTTGCTGATACAAACCTACCTCTACCTTATAAGCCCTTAGGACAATTGACTAAGGTGGAGACTTCAGTGTTTTCCTTAGTACTCTGTCTGGGTTTAGTGGAAATAAACCACAGACCATCTATACAAATATGATATTTCTCTTTATAAAAGTTTTTTCTCTTGCAAAACTATATACTAAAATAAAATACTCCTTGCCGATTATATTTACACTACCTCAAAATAGTCGCTTAACCTCATCTCGGTAAATGTCCTTCAAAGATACAAAGACTCCAATATTACACAGCTAAAGCTTGTGAGTAGTATAAGAAAAAAGGTAACAAAGAATAATATTGTTTTTAAAACAAAACTCTAAGACTTTGAGGGTCTTGTATATCCCAAATCCGTCCAAAATTAATACTTGTGGTTTCTAGTTAGTCTATCCTTTGGTTTAGAGATTAAATATATACTTAAACTACTCAAGGCTAATCTTAGAGTTAGTGTATCCAGATTTGGAGCAGGTATAGTGCCATTCAGAGATAGAAAATATAGTTCAGTTACTTCAATGAATAATAGCTAATCAAATAATTATTAGTAACAAAGACCTACTATCTACACTAATACACTCAATAGCAGTTACTGTTATACATTTGATGTATACGCTTCTATAGTCTTGCCAATCATCTTTATCTACAAGGACCTTAACAGAGCCAAGCATAGACAACATAACTTCTATCTCATTCATATTATAGACGTTTTGAGATAGAATAGCAGAGTTATTCAATACTTTCCCAATTATCTCAAACCAGTTTATTATTTTATTATATATATTTATTTTATAGCGTTTTTAGTTCATTGCCTTTATCTGTCAAGATTTGAGTACTGAGTAACACTTCTAAAAGACTTGAGCCCAGTTCTTATTCGGAGACTTTGTTACTTTATTTGTAATAGAACACCAACAGATAATACTAAAGACTAAGAATAGTAAATACTTGATTTATACAGAATTCCTGAGATCAGCCATCTGTTTCATATACATTTCAAGAGCTTTCTCCTTCAACAAAGTAAGATATTGTTGGCTCTAAGTCTTCTCTTCTTTTAAGGACTGCCTATGGTCACAATAATAAAGAATAGTCAGAGAAACTCCACTATGTTTCGATCTGGCATTGTATGTTCAAGGCTCTTCTGGCAGAGAGGCCTCTTCAAGGGCTTTACTGACGCAGTTGCTCATAAGGCATTTACCTCTGTATCTTACATGGAGATGGGGATGGGGATTAGAACAACTGAGTAGCAGGTGCAGAAACAGACACGTATGTGGCTGCTTATGGAAACTTTTAGAATACCGTCACACCTCACGTGAGTTTCGTACAGTGGAGCCAAAATGACGAAGGTTTGACTGTATTGCAAACACAGAACGCTCACTGCAACCTACGACGTTAGCTATTTCAGTATAAGGACAGTTAACTTACTCAAGGTTATATCACAAATCTGCACATGCTGCGAATCTGTGAGATTCGGCGTCATTCTAGGGAGTGATTACTGTGAGCATGAACATCTTCACTGACATGCTATTGTGAGAAAGAGTCTTTGGCCCTATTGAAATTTAAAGATGTCACCGTTTCAATCAAGAAATGTATCAATCAGCCGTTACAATAATAATCATATGCTCACTTTCCTCCAAAACTGATTTTATTAACTCTGTCATTGATGTTTCTAGCTTGAAAGCCCAAGTTCTAAGCACCAAAGATTACTGTGATTAAATTAGTCTGGTTTTCTGTAGCTTTTGTAATAGCTTTTTTCTGTGATTTGAACAGTAGTTTATTTAGTAGTTTTTGTGATGCTTTTACTTCTTTGAGTTCTTTCTTAAGTTATTATAGTATCTTAGCTTTGTTTTTACTAGATTTAGCTGTATCATTATTATTATTGCTAAGGTTTAGATTTTTTAGCTTGTTCTTTAATATTATTAGTTGTTAATCTACTGTGGTGATAGTACCATTAATCTTCTTTTACTTTATAGATATTGTCTTTTTTATTTTCTTTGTAATATAACTATTATAGATAGAACTATATCTATAAGAAGGTTAGTTTTGTAACTATATAGACAGAATCAGAACTACTTATAATGTTGCAATACCAACAATGAGATTAATGGCTAGCTTATAGCTTTAAAGCTGCTTCAATATAGTTTTGGTTTGGTCTTTCTTAAAGAATTTTATATTTACTTGGTTTAGCTATATTAGCTTTCTATTTTTGGAGTATCTAGTCTACTTTTGTAGATCGGCTCTGAAAAGGTTGTAAGCTTACATACAGCTACTGATTGTTGTCTTTGACTTCTCTGCTACGTTTTAGCTAAGTGACTTTTAATCTTTGTCTTCTATTTCTTAAAGCAATTTCAGTATTGTACAAACTGAGTAAACATTATTAATTAAATACTTAATAGTTCTAGATATATTGTTAAGCTACTGCAGATCTTCTAAAAGTAGTTGTATACTATATAAGACTGATACAATAATACCGACGATACTTGTAGTAATACTAAAAGAATTAGCTATTTTTGTTTATTAATAACAAAAGCAGGCATTAACAAAGGATACGCTGAGGCTAAGATCCTGGAAACACCGACTATTCTGGTTGGGAAGTAGCCGCACATTAGTGCGGCTAAAGGATGGCCACCATAACCTTGAGATACTCAGCTGCTACTACCACTTCGTCACAAGATCTCTACTGTAATAGCATATTTTGGCAACAGCAACTCCGGCTTTTAAGCCTATAATATTAATGGTCCAGTTAATAATCAGTTTTATTACTATATTCCTCCTAGTAAGTCGTAAAGGTCCAAGCTAACCCTGCATTAATGATATTTTTATCTACAAAATGATCAGAGACTTTACTGAATCTGTTGATTATTATATTCTTTAATTGTAATACAGACTTTATCGAGTATAGAATTCTTAATCAGATTTAACAGAAATGTACTGTTGTAGAATCTTGAACCGTGCTTGTTGACTTAGACGGCGTTAGGTAAGCACAAATCTTTTAGTTAATACTTATAGCTAACTGCTGTAATACAAATCGTAACTTGCTATCAAATACACTTATCGAATTCGAGATTGTTTGTCGGAGATATAGGTTTTCTGAATCTACGTAAGTAATGCCACTTGGTTCGAGCAGAGCTTTCAAGATATTACAAACTGCACCAAGATCTATAGGCAACTGAATCCATAAGCCGATATCTTGTAGCTTGTGCACAACTAGCTGTGCGATAAGAGAAAGGAAAAGTGGATTCTTATACTTGATAATGTAGATAAGGCTGGCTTTCTCAAAGCTCAAAGGAGTGAACAAGATAGGCAAACAAGCGGCATAGAGAACAGGAACCCACGGCCGCTTGTGTTATACCTGCCGCAGTATCCATATAGATCGATCCTCGTAACAACACGGAGTAAAGATAAGGCTCTGAAACTAGTTGAACAGTGCAATATCATTACAGTTGAACCGATGAGTGGGGCAGATGGGCTAGTATTATTTGAGAAGAAGCTAGAATGGCACGACGAGGGTGAGAATGTTGATGAGCTTGCTGCGGTCCTCGAGTATATGCCTCTCGCCATTGTCTAAGCTGCTGTATATATCTCCCAAAGGGTACCATACTATTCCGTATCACAGTATTTCCAGGACTTTCGGAGAAGTAATAGTAAAAAAACTAGCCTTTTTGATTGCAATAGCAAACAGCTCCATCGCAATAGAAAGGCAAAGAATTCTATTATTATTATATAACAAATATTATTCAAGTATATTCGTAAGATACGATTAATAGCTACTAATTTATTATCACTTATGAACTTTTTTGACCGGTAAGGAATTCCCAAGGCTCTACTTCAAAATCGAGAAGAGCAGTTGTAGTACAACCAGAAAAAGAATAATAATAGTAATTATTCTAATATTAATGTTAAGTATAGTAATGGTGATAAAAATAGAGAATCACAGTCTAGCATAAATAACAGATTTGAAGACGATCTCTTAGCCTTACAAAATTATTCATTTATCTCTTTAAGTATAAACAGCACAATATTCGAAATACATGGGCTAGTACAGCTAGCCACACGAGAGTAGCTAAAAACTAACAAACAGCAAAAGCGGTAAAAAGAACAATTTATCAAGAATCTTTGCACAGAGTTTCCAATAGGAAAGTATAAGAATTGAAAAAGGTATCAGACACTCTTTCTACATATACAATCCACAACAGTACAAAAACCAAAGGAACAAGATTCTTTAATAAACTAGACTTTAGTACTCTATAAGGTAGCATAGTATACATAAAAAATAGGAAAAGGTATGGAAACAGAAAATCTAGTGTTTACTATAATACAAGTTCGAAAAAAGATTCTTGATAATAAGTACAAGAACATGCTAAGTGGGATGGTAATAATAGGCTTAGTATATAAGCTAAATAGTCAATAGAACACTGCTAAAAAGCTAAAGATATAAGTTATGAAAACAAGCAAGACAAAGCTTAAAGTAGATTACCTAAACATACTAATAAGCATAGCCAATCTAGTATCGATATACCAAAACCAAGGCCAGTAGAATAATACTAAAAAGCTGTTTATACAAATTATAAAAACAAGCAAAACAAAGCTTAAAGTAGACCACCTAGACACACTAACAAGCATAGTAAACCTGGCATTTATATAAAAGAGAAATGGCAAAGAAATTGAAGCTATAAGACTTATAAAAGATTGTATACAAGGGCAGAAATGCATCTTGGAAATTAATCATCCAGGTTTTATTTCATCCTACACAGCTTTAGATATATGAAAGGCTAAATAAGAGGATGTTGTTGTATTGTTAGTTCATAGATAAACTTGATTGATGTTGAAGCATGCTTTGATACGTGTAACTAAACGATCGAATTGTACTTTCCAAGTTACACAGCGAGAGTATTTAAGCACTTAAGTAAAGGCACCTCTGCCAGCTTCAACAAAGTTCAGGCATGGGATCACGTGAATGTGTGGATCAGAGTTTAGACGAGTGTGACGTAAATGCAGTGGGGTATATAAGGCCGTTCCCCACTAAGATCGGCACTCGCTTCGATCCGAGGTACCGATCCGCACAGCGATCTTGCATGACTTTGAACACCACAGCCGCCACGGGGCTGTTAGCGATTTTCTGCGTTTTAGGAAGGACCTGGAGCTCAGTTAAGACATTTTTATATGATTCAGGAATAGTATAAGCTGGGCAATACAGCTGTAGATGTAAAAGTCTGTTACGCTATAAAAGGAGACTCTTTACAAATCAGGCGTAGGGCGGTGACGCAAACAACATTTTTTCAATCAAACGTATTCAAGGTGTGCGGGAGTGGTTACGGAATAAAAATTTCAAAAAAATAATGGGAGATTTTGTGATCTGCTTAGATTTTTATGATGGTTGAACTCAATGTACCGGCTACATTTTCCGGCACGGAGGGTTTTCCGCTACGCAGGGATGGACGTTAATATTTATACTAATAATACTATTAACAAAAATATATAGCTAATATTATTAGACTTATAATTATTATATTTAGTAGTGTAGATTAAGTAGATAAAAAGTTGTCTAAAAAAGGAAAGCTTGTAGAGAGTATCTGAGCTATATATATAGGGCTCGGCTGAGTCAGCCGAGCACGTGACCTTACTGCAACATGTTCCATGTCTGATCATCTTGTAATTGTATTCAATGTTCCCAACTCGTTTCCTCTCCACTTCTCTCTCATTCCCTTTCTAGCCCATTGCAAAAATACCGTTGGTAGTACGGCAAAGACAGCGATAATTCCCACCATCAAGCCCCCGCTTCCACTCAACCCCAGACTACTGAACATATCTGGGAACCAGAAGGGACCTGTTCTCATCAGAATGACCTCGAAATAACAAAGGAACAATTGTACAAGAGGGAAGCATACCGATAAATCCCCACGTACTCCTCACTAGGTTAATAAACACCCCGATACTTGCCGCATGCTCATGGTGGCAATCAACAGCATATGTCACCATAATAGTAGTAATAATCTGGGTTCCAAATGCCGCAATCGCAATGCCCACAATCGGCGTCACGTCATAACTCTTAATCTTATCAACTTGCACACAGAAAACAACCAAGCCAATGATCACTGTTGCAAATCCTGGATATGAGACCCAGATACGATGTTCCGGTTCCGCTTTCCTCGATCTCCCAAGCTTGGCAGCTTTCCTTCGCATCCAGAAATCACTACCTCTCCCACCCAACTGCTCTCCAATCACGGATCCAATGATGAGACCAAGAAATTGGAGACCGATTTGTTGAGAATTAAAGTGGAAATTTGGGGTGAAAATTTGCGGGATCTCGACTGTGAGGAGAACAGAGGTGAAGTTGAATACTATGCTATATGCAATAGTTGGAATGAGGATATTTGGATATGCGAACAGTATTATCGGTGTGAAGAAATTTCTTGCGGTGAGAGGCTGCGGACCGATACGGCCGAAGTTGAGGTATTTGCGTTGGAAAGGTGATTTGGAGGTGAAGGTTGTAGGACTATTTCGGACGTAAAGCGTTTCAGGGGAGAGGAAGAAGTAGGAAATGAATTGGACGCCATTGGTTATTGCCAGAATCCAGTATATCCACTGCCAGCCGTTGGTGTGGTACGCTACGAATCCCATGATGAATGGTCCTATGGGAGGCCTACTGCCATCAGCATGTTTCGGGTAATGACATGGTGAACCACTGACCCAAGATTAACCATCAAGGCCCAAACCCCCATTTTCTCGCCTCTCTCCTTCTGAAAGAAGGTTTCTGCTACGACCGCGCTGCCGATCGCTATGGCGGGAGAAATGAAAAATGCAACCAAAAGCCGGGTCACTACCTGTGAGGCATAGGAGTGGCTTTCCGCACAACCGATATTGCAGATCAAAGATCCAAGAGTCGAGATCAACCAGATCGGACGACGCCCAAAGCGATTGGAGATCGGTTTCCAGAAAAGGGGCGAAAAGCCTAATATTAAGATTTGAATACTAGTCAGGTAAGATGCGCGGGTGAGTGATATTCCTAAGTCGATAGAGAAGTACTCGAAGGCGGGAATAACACATGCCGCAGTAAAAGTCGTCATCATTGCGTGGAAGGCAACGAGGAAGAGGTTCGTATTTTTCTAGACTTATCAGTAATGATTCTTTTGGCAGTGAAGGGAACTTACTTTCCAAGACGGCCAGTTTAGGGGATCGGCTGGATCCATCGTTGGCAACGGAACAAGTTCGTGTGTGCCATGTCGTCTTATCAAATACTCCTTGTGCTCTGTCACACTCGCAGTACTTGCTTTACAAGGGCCTTAATTCGGTACAAATAAAGAGGTAGTACAAGTTCA
>Ga0182030_10017094_pt1 | contig 14030 bp, 10 predicted proteins | sample 812S3MmetaG_FD_121299 | JGI IMG/M metagenome (GOLD analysis project Ga0182030, IMG submission 121299) | Permafrost microbial communities from Stordalen Mire, Sweden - 812S3M metaG (Illumina Assembly) | ecosystem: Environmental > Terrestrial > Soil > Wetlands > Permafrost | place: Sweden...
ATGTTTTTTCATGTATTTCATGATTTCATGTTTTCCTGTTGAAAAATGACGGTTTCAACAGAGCATGAGTTCCTCCAGTAAGTAATCTCATGGCCGCTTCATCCCTCAATAACAAAACCACTCCCCTCCATTTTCTGTGCGGCTCCGACGAGGACGCCGTCAAGAAAGCCGCCGCCGATCTCGCGGTCAAACTCGCTCCTGACGACGCGATGAATCTCGAGACCATCGACGGTCGCGCCATCTCGGTCGATGAAGCCATCACGTCCATCCAGAAAGTCCGCGAGGCCATTCTCACCCTCCCGTTTTTCGGCGGAGGCAAACTGGTCTGGTGGAAGGCGGTCAACTTTTTCGATGAGACCGGCGTGGGCCGTCACGCCTCGGTCAAGGAAGCGCTCGAGTCGCTCCAACCCGACCTGGCGCGTGTCGATGGCACATCGGTTACAGTCCTCATCAGCGCGCTGGGCATCCACAAGGGACGCTCATTCAGCAAGGCGCTGCTCAAGCTCGCCCAGGCCAAATATTTCGACCTGCCCGACCTGCGCAAAACCAGCGAGGACGAAATCATTTTCCAGATCGAGCGCCGCATGAAAGCCGCCGGCATTCGTCCCGGCCCCGGCGCGGCGGAGCGCTTCTTTCAGGCCACCGGCATCGACACGGCCGCTTGGTCGCAGGAACTGGAAAAGCTCGCCTGCTTTGCCGGGGAGGGGAGCGCTGAGTTGACGCAGGCCGACGTCAACCGGGTCATCAGCGGCAGCCGCGAAGTGTTGATCTGGGATTTCTGTCATGCCGTCCTCGGCGGCGAAGCGAAACTGGCGCTCGCGCAGCTTTCCGCCCTCCTGGCGCAGGACGAATCGGAAGTCGGCATCCTCATTCTCCTGGCCGGGCAGATCCGTCTCGCGGCACTGGCGGCGGTCTTGTGCGAGAATAAAATGATGCGAATCAGCCGCGGTTCCTTCACTTCGGCGCAAGTCTCACCTGAGGGAGAGGCCTATCTGCCGCGAAAGAAAACGGGAGAGCCGATCAGCACCTATTCGCTCGGACAGGCGGCCCAGCGCAGCCAGCATCGCCCGGCCCGATTTTGGTTTCACGCCCTGGCCCGCATCTACGAGGCCCAAAAAGAAATGCTAACGGGTGAGAGCGACAAAAGGCGCGCCTTGGAGCTGGTCGTTTTGGAAGTCGTCGCGGGGTAATTCCGAACGTGATTTACAATGTCATCATCTGCAAGATTTGATTAGAATCTGCGTAAAATGTTTGACCTGTGACGGGGATTGAAACTACATACAAGTATGTCATTTCGCGCAACGATACTTAGGCGGCGTCACCTGGCTCCTTTTTTACTTCTTTTATCGGCAGTTGTGCCGGTGTTTGGACAGGCCGCAAACTCGCCCATTGCCTTCGCGAATGAGCAAGCGATAACGATTTCGTTCGTGCAGGCTCCGAACCTGGCCGGGACGTCCGGAGCGGCTGGCACCGGAAACAAGCAATGGCTTAAAGTCGAATTTCATTACGGCACCACGACCGCGATGGCCACACCGTTTTTGGACTCCGTCGAATTCAAAATCTGGATTGAAGGCTTCGACATGCTCGCCAAGAACCCACCCGCCGGAGCCAAGGGCGTCTCCGTGGCTCTCACCGGGGATGTCACCTACGTCAATGTTCCCGCTGGCCGTGATAACTACGGAGTCTTTTACGTCCACCCCAACACCTTGGCGCGCTACAGTGACGACAAGGGCTATGAACAATTCGAGCGTAAATATGACGTTCACGTGGAGGCTTATGTCGGCGGCGCTTTGATGGACGAGATCAACAAGAACAAGGAACAAGACGCCCTCGGTTGGTTCAAACCGCTGACCGTCATCCCCAATCTCGTCTACCGTCAGGACCAAACCCCCTTTACCATAGCCGATCCGGATCGTTACCCTGCGATCAAATTGACTGCGCCGGCCGCCCAATAGTCCTGACGACTGTGCAACAAACCCCACCGGCTTAATTTTTAATTTTGGAAACATTCATCCATGGCTTCCGCCAATAAAGTCATCACGATCGATCTTGGGACCAGCACGCTCAAAGTCGCCGAATTTGGAGTTAGTCGCGGCGGAGCCCTTACCCTCCTGCGCTTCGGCGTGGCCGAATTGGGGCTCGATCCCAACAAAGAGGAAGAGCGCGCCAAATTCATCACCCCCACCCTTTCCAAGCTTCTCAAGGAGAGTGGCATCAGGGGCCGCGAAGTCAGCCTTTCCATCTCGGGACAGAGCGTCTTTATGCGCTTCGTCAAATTACCTCCCGTCGATCCGGCGCAAGTCGAACAGGTGGTCAAGTTCGAGGCGCAGCAAAACGTCCCGTTCCCCATTGATGAAGTAACATGGGACTACCAGATGATGCCCGCCCGCACCGCCGGCAGCAATGAAGCCGAGGCAGTCATCGTCGCCATCAAAAAGGAAGTCATCGAGGCCGAGGTCGAGGCCGTCGAGCGGGTCGGGCTTAAGATCAGTCAGGTCGATGTCGCGCCCTTCGCCCTCCTCAACGCCTTTCGTTATAGCGAACTGCAGACGAACGAATGCTCCCTCATCATCGACATGGGCGCCCGGTCGACCAACCTCGTCTTCGTTGAGAAAAACAGTTTCTGGATTCGCAACGTCCCCATTGCCGGCAATCAAATTTCCCAGAGCATCTGCAACGAAATGCAGGAACCCTTCACGGCGGCTGAAACCCTGAAAAAGGGCAAGGGCTTCGTCTCGCTCGGCGGTGTTTATGCCGATCCGGATGACGCCGATGCTGCCCGCATCTCCAAGCTGATCCGCTCGACGATGACGCGGTTGCACGTCGACATCAACCGTTCCATCGCCTACTACCGCACGACCCTCAACGGCGCACCGCCCAAGCGCGTATTCCTCACCGGCGGCAGCTCCCAGTTGCCCTACCTGGATCTCTTCATTGCCGACAAGCTCAGCCTACCGATTGCTTACTTCAATCCCCTGCGCAACGTCAACCTGGGGCCCGCAATCCAGTCGTCAAACCTTGAGCAAAACAATTGCTATACGGCCGAATTGGTCGGCCTCGCCCTGCGTTCGACCGGCAGCTGCCCGGCGGAAGTGACCCTTGACGCCCCCACCCTGGCCGCCCGAGCCGACAAAAAGCACAAGACGCCCTATTACTTCGGCGCACTCGCCGCCTGGGCTTTGCTCTTCGTCTGCCTGGCGCTCTATTATTATCAGCAAATGGCCGTGGCGCAGAATACGGCGAAAGACCTCCGCGATAAAACCCAGGATCTCCAGACTCTGTCTCCCAAGATCGGCGTCCTGGTCAAAGTGCAGGATGACCTCCAGAAAGAGCTCAAGGCAGTCGTCGAGTTGGGCGGTCAGCGCGACGCATGGGCGCAGATTCTCACCGCCCTCAACGACAAAATTCCCGACGGCGTGTGGATTACAGAGCTAATCCCCGTGGGTAGTGCTCCGGGCGCGAAAGGAGCGCCACCCGGTCGTCCGGGTGCTGAAACGGCAATGACGGAAATCGACGCCATAACCATCAATGGACTCTATCACTCCAATAGCCGGACTGAGATGGTCAATTACGATCGCTTGGAAGACTTTGTCAAAGGATTGGCCGATTTGCCTTATTTTGACATAGATAAAAACAACATCACCGCAACACTGCCGACCTACGGTTCGGCCGATACCAATGCGTTTGCCCAGAAATTCTCGATGCATCTCAAGCTTAAGACACCCATCCGCCTGGTGCCCGGGGGAGGCCAGTGATGAAAAAGCTTTCAATTTCCGGGTTTGATATCGGAGTCATCATTGCCGCCGTCGTCATTGCCCTCCTGGGTGGTGGCGCCTGGTGGTACCTCTCAGGCGCGCTGGCCGATGCGCAGGCGGAGGTTGCGAGCGCAAAATCCGACTTCGATAAATACTCGACCAAATCTGACATCATCGTCAGCGCCTCCAATGGGCAGGTTCTGCAGGCCAATATTGACCTCCTCAAGGCGCAACTCGATCCGCTCGTCCAAAGCAAGCTCCTCCCGAAGGAAAACAAGCTCAGCTCCATCCAGAAAGAAGACCCCGTTGCATGGAAGCACGATCTCGATAATGAAGTTCAGCGCCTCACTGCGGCCGCCAAGACTCATGCCGTGACCATACCGACTAATTTCTATTTCGGTTTTTCCCGTTATCGCAACCAGAGCCCCGGCGATGAGCAAACCGTGGTCCTGAGCAAGCAGTTGGTGGGCATCGATCAAATCATGAGCATCCTGATCAATGCCCCCGTTAAGGAGATTCAATCGCTCCACCGCACTTACGAAGAGGATCCCCATTCCAATTACACGGGTGGTGGTGGCTCGTCCGAGTCTTCGGATTCGGATCGCCTGGGTGGATACGCGGTTGATTTCCCCGGAAATATTTACACCGACTTTCCCTTTGAAGTCGAATTTGAAACCACTCCCGAGAATTTCCGCCCCGTCATCGATAATCTCCTCCAATCGCCTTATATCTTCATCGTTCGCACCCTGGCCATCGAAAATACAAACCCCACATCGCCCGCGACCAGCACCCTCGATCAACTCGCCGGTACGCCCGACAGCTCCGTCGTCAACTCCCCGCCCGGCGAAGTTGGAATGGCCGTCAACACCAAGGGACCGCAAAAGTTCTTCGGTTATTCAACCATCAAGATCAAGGCCCGAATCGACATGATCGAGTGGAACGTGGTCAAGCCGAAGGATAAATGATGACCAAATCGATTGAACCCATCATTCTCGCCGTAGCCCTTTTCCTGCTCGCCTTGGGCGCCGGAACACTTGCCTACATGTTCCCGCCGGCCGCCGACATCACCGGCGTCAAGAATCTCGAACCCCAGGGACATCCCGGCACGAAGATCAAGACCGAAGACCTGCAAACCAGCCTCGCCATTTGGGAGACACCTATTCTCTGGCAGGCACCCGCCCAACCTCACCGCCTTTTCGATTCCGATCCGTATCTCTTTTTCCCCTCCGCCTACCCGACCGGAGATTACATCAAGAAAGTTTCCCCGGAAATGCGCCTCCCCAGCGGTGTGCTCGTTACTTGGTATCAGAAATATGGTCTCGATTTTACCGACCCAAACATCGACCGTGAAGATCCCGATGGCGACGGCTTTTCAAACATCGTCGAGTTCAGGAACGACTCAGTCGGCGTGAAGCAAAAGGCGTCCGATTGCGATGGCGCCAAATCGACCAATCCTATCGATCCGCAAAGTCATCCCAACTATCTGGCCCGCGTCCGCTTGCAGAAGTACGAACTCCGCCCCTTCCACATTCAATTCAAGGGCTACGAACAATTGAACGGCGTGACCTTCTTCCAGCTCTATCTCCAGGATGTCCAGAGTTTTAACCAGCCTCCGTTGAAAAAAACCGGGGATGACCTGGGTTTTGAAGGTTATACCATCGGCGCGTTTCACCAGATATTCAAAGACGAGACCGATCCCAACACCCACGTTACCGAGAACAAGGACGAATCTGTCCTGGACTTGGTCAAGTCGGAGATCGGGCTTACGGTCCAACTTCCTTTCCGCCAAATCATCGACTCGCCAGAGTCCACCGCCGATTTCGTCATGCTCATGCCAACGGAAGTGGATAAAGTCATCAAAGTTTCTCGTGGTAAGATTTTTACCGGTCCGGCCCCTTATCTTAACGACCGCTCCTTCCTTGTCATCAAGGCTGACGACAACGGTGCCGTCATACGCGATACCAAAACCAAAGAAGAATTTACCATTCCCAAGTTAGACCCAGCTGAGTGGGACGAAGTTCCCCAGGCAGCCCCCAAATCGCCCTAACTCACTTTCGGCACTTGACTCTTAACACTTTTTTACATAAAAACCTTTAAATCGGAGGCCTTTCGAATGAAATCTAATCAAGTACGCTTTCTGCTGGTCGCCTCGCTTTTGCCATTGTCTCCACTCTGGCTCAACGCGGCAGACCCCTCAACCTCCACGCAAAGCGCCCCGGCCGCCCAAGACCCTCACGCGGAAGCGGTTAATCGTCAGCAGCTCGCGCTTCAAGCCAATCAAGCTATTTCCGACGGCCAGCGTTTTCTTGCCAGTGGCAATTATGATCAATCCGCTGCTCGCTTTCAATTCGCCGTCGATGCGCTGAGTCCTGCTGGTGTTTCAGCGACCTCCTATCATCGTGCAGAAGCAGGCTTGGCCGCCGCCAAAGCGGGACAGGCCCAGGAGCTGGCCAAAGACTTTAAATTTGCCCAAGCGGCTTCACTCCTTCAGCAGGCAGTCATACTTGATCCCGCGAATCCGGTTTATCAGGCGGACATCGAGGAATTGAAGAAAGAGCAGTTGGCTTACGAGCAACAGGTGCGTGATCCGGAAGGCACCGTCAACAATCCCGCCGTAACGGACGATTTTAAGGCGCGTGTCGCCACCGTCCAAAAGCTCCTCTTCCAAGGTGACGCCTATTTCCGCACCGGGCAATTCGACAAATCGGAAGAGACCTATTCCAAGATTCTCATCCTCGATCCTTACAACAAAGCGGCACGGGACAAGATGGATCATATCGAGCGTTACAAGGAGCGCGCAGATGGTTTTCGGCATGAACAGTATGAGGGCGCTGCCATGGAGCATGTTGACCATGCTTGGGCTGAAGCTATTTCGCCCGACATCGTTCAGGCTCCCGTCGGCCCTGTAGCTGTTCAGGAAGCCTCCAATCGCGCCAACATCACGCGCAAGCTTCAATCCATTATCATTGATAAGGTGAATTTCGAGAAGCTCGATATCGCCGCGGTCATTCAGTTCCTTCAGCAAAAAAGCAAGGAGCTCGATCCCGACCATCAGGGAATCAATTTTGTCCTGCGCCTCACCGCGGATCAGGCTGCTGCCGCTTCAACCGATGCGTCTGCTGCCCCTGCGGCTCCCCCCGCTCCGGCCGACGCTTCCGCCGCCGCTGCTGCGCCGCTGCATCCCATTCATCGCGAAGTCAGCATCACGCTGACCGACGTTCCTCTTTCCGAAGTGCTCGGTTACATCATCCAACAAACCAATCTCCAGTACTCGGTTGAAGATTACGCCGTCTACTTGCGGCCCTCGATCGATGAGGGTGAAACCCTGACCGTGCGTACTTTCCTGGTGCCGCCCGACTTGTTTGAAGGTTCCGGGCTCAAGGTCCAATTGGCTACGACCACGGAGGAAGCGCCCAGCACCGTCAGCAGCGTGGCGGTGGATGCGCAAAAGGCATTAACCGACAAAGGCATTCGCTTTCCGGCCGGCGCCACGGCGACATTTCTTCCTGGCTCCAGCAAGCTCGTCGTGCGCGATACCCCCGAGCAATTGGACTTGATCGCCAACCTCATCGAACAACTGAGCAAGGAAACGCCGCAGGTTCAAATTGAGGCGAAGATTGCCGAATTTAACCAGGACGCCATCAAGGCCCTCTCCTTCAATTACTTCCTCGGCTCGGGAACCGTTACCTCGAATAACATCGGCGTTGAGACAAGTTTGCGTAATGGCAACTTTGATACGGGAATCGAATCAAGTGCGTTATCAGGTGTGGGTGGGCTGACTCCGGATGGCATTAGTACCCTGGTCCAGCAAAACACCACCTCGTCAGCAATAACATATCCCATTACGGGCGGGCCGATTTCCAATAATGCGCCCAATACCCTGCTCGTGGGCGCCGTGATCGATAACATAGGGTTCGCAGCGGTGATCAATGCGATCAATAATATGCAGGGAGTTTCTCTGCTCTCCGCCCCAAGCGTTACGACACAAAACGGGCTTAAGGCCAATATCGATATTGTGCGCGAGTTCCCTTACCCGACCAGTTTTGAACAGCCCAAGCTAAGTAACAGCTCTAATCTTGCTTACTCCTCCGGGCCGAGCGCCAATGAGGCATTGGTCATGGCAATTCCGCCCACCCCGCGCGAATTCGTCACTCAGGACGTGGGCGTCAGCCTCGAAGTCAAGCCGACCACGTATCCCGACCAGCGCATCGATCTCGATATTTCCAAGGCGCAAGTTTTGGACTTCGATGGCTTTATCGACTATGGCGTGCCCATTCGCGCTCGACTGCAAGAGGGTTCCGCTGGAAACGGTGACGCTGCGGGTGAAGGCGTGGTGCTCACTCTGGGCACGATCAACCAGCCTGTTTTCAACCTTCGCTCCATGGTGACCGATCTTCAGGTTCTCGATGGGCAGACAGCCGTCTTGGGCGGTTTGATCAATGAAAATACGCAGGAGGTAAACGACAAAGTCCCGTTGCTGGGAGACTTGCCGCTCTTTGGGCGACTGTTCCAAAGCAAAGTCACGGAACGTACCAAGAAAAACCTGCTGATCTTTGTCACCGCGAAGCTGATTAAATCCAATGGCAAGCCGGAGTACGTCAAGACGCTCAACGCTGAACCAGAGGAAGAGGCATTACCCGAACCGGAACAAATAAACAATCCAGGGGCCAGCCTGCCTCCGCTACCGGAAGGAACGCCGAATTCATGATCACTCTCATTGACCAAGCTTCGATCAAGTCCATGAAACGTACTATCTACCTCAGTGCCTTGTTTTTGATGGTAGTCCCGATCGGGTTGCGCGCGCAGGAATCCGCCGCTGGCGGGCAGGCTGCTCCGTCCAGTCAGACACCTGGTCTCCTCACTCCGCCTCCCGACAACTCGCCGGCTGTGGCGCCGACTCCATCGGCAACGACGCCCGACGCGGCAGCCTCGGCTGGTGCTCCGGCGACAAAAACATCCTCGACCAGCACTGCGCACCTCAGTGCGCGCGAAATCGCCCAGATCAAGCAACAGGAAGTCATTCGTCGCCAGGAACTCATCTATCGCGCTAATGAATCGCTGAGCTCTGCGCGTAAGGCCGAAGTGGCCCAACAATACCCCGAGGCGCGCAAAGACTATCTCTTTTCCGCGGAAGCTTTCAGCTCCATCTCCCGGTCCACGGCATCCTACGCTACAGCGGCGGAGGGCCTGACACGCGTTGATTTTCAACTCTATGATGACGCCCTTAAAATCGGCGATACGGCCCGCGCCAGGCGCCTGATGGACGAAGTCATCCAATACAATCCCAATAACAAGCTCGCCAACGAAAAATTGGCCGCGATCAACCGCGCGCTCGCCAACCCGAACGACACGACGCAACTGGGCAATCCTGCAATTACGCCCGGATTCGTCAACAGGGTTAACGAGGTGCAGCAGCTCTTTGCCGAAGCGGAGCAATTTCGTCGTACCGGACAATGGGACGAAGCCGACGCGCGTCTAAAGCGGATTCTTGGCATCGATCCGTATAATATCGCCGCAACCAAGCAACTTGAGCGAATCGATGCGGAGAAAATGGAATATGATGAGCATGCCCGCATGGAAAGCCGTGATGAGCGCCTCCGTCAGGTGGAGGAAAAATGGTATGAACCCATTGAGAACAGGGATACCACAACTTCAGCACAGGAAGGCCAGCCCGCTCTTCTTCGAACCACCAATTTTAGCTTGGACGAGAAGCTAAAGGACATCTTCCTCTCGCTCGATTTTAATAATGCGACCATTGAGGAAGCGACCAACTTCCTCAGCATCGAAAGCAAACGCCTCGATCCTGACAAGAGAGGGGTCAATTTCATCATCCAGCCAGAAGCCTCGACCACGGCCAAGCCGGTGTCGATAACCTTGAACAACGTCCCCTTGGGAGAAGCCCTGCGCTATGTCTGCCAATTGGCGAACGTCAAATTCAAGGTTCAGGATTATGCGATCTCGATTGTCCCCTTTAGTCAAAGCACCGACGATCTCATCAGCCGCACATTTATTGTCCAGCCCAACTTTGTCGCGCCTCCTGCCGCAACCGGCGCGATTGAAAGTGCAACGGCTGCCCTGACTGGCTCCCGTCCCATTGCGACAACACCGGATACGACCGGCGCTGCCGCCTCGCCTGAAAGCACCGGCGATACCGTACGAGATGCTCTGATTGCTAAAGGGGTCAAATTCCCGCCAGGCGCCAGTGCCGTCTACACTCCTACGACAGGCCAGTTGACAGTCGTCGATACGGCCGATCAAATGGAATTGCTCGAAGAATTGGTCAATGCCGGCCAGGCGCCTACCCTCATGGTCCGGGTGGCCACCAAGTTTATTGAGATCAATCAGACTGACCTTAACGACTTGACTGTTAATACGGCCTTCAATTTTCTTCCTACATTTTTCAGCAATAGTTTCGGTAATGGTTCTATCCAAGAGAATAGTGCCGGCGGTCCCAAATTCCCCCAATATTCCACGCAATTGGCCGGCTCACTCGGTTTTACGGCGGATGGGATCGATCAATTGATCAGCCCGCAGACAACAACTCCTAACACGTTGGCCATACGTGGCTTCCTTAATAACAATCAGTACAATCTGGTTATCACGGCGCTGAATCAAAAGAAGAGTGCGGATTTACTCTCTGAACCCGCTGTGCTGACCAAGAGCGGTGAACAGGGAGTCTTGGAAGCAGTCCGAGTCTTCCCATACCCGATCTCTTTCGACCCGCCACAATTGGTCACCCAGACGACGACGGGAGTGGCTGTCACGACAACTCTTCAATTTACACCGCCGACTGTCATTGCCACCACTCCCACCGATTTTAAACGGCGGAATGTGGGCGTGCGTTTGGTCGTTAAGCCGCAGATTACCGCAGATAACAGGACAATCGATCTATCGCTCTTTCCCGAAGTCACCGATTTCGAGGGATTTATCAATTACGGTAGCCCGATCTTTGTCGCAAATCCTGACGGTAGTCAGTCTCTTCTCTCGCTTAACGAAATCAATCAGCCGGTCTTCAACACTCGACGAATCAATACCAAGATCCTGATCAAGGATGGGTACACCGTCGTTATGGGTGGGTTGATACGAGACGATGTCCAGACGATCACGGACAAAGTGCCCTTCCTGGGTGACATTCCCATGGTCGGTCGTCTCTTCCAGTCCAAAGCGGTGGAAAATACCAAGAAGAATCTCATCATTTTCGTCACGGCGAACATTTACCGGAATGATGGCGAACTGCTCAATGCGCCTGAGGTAACAAACACTGCCGATATCCTGACGGGCAACGCCGGATTTAGAGCCCCTGCCACGCCCTGACGCCTGCCAGCCCGCTGGGAATGGCTAGCGGGCTTCGGGAGAGAGTCGCGGCATATTTTGTGACACAGAATCCTGTGTCACAAAGTTCATATCAACTTCGTTTTGACATTACGCGTTGATGCGTGATTCTTATCAGGATATGGAATCACTCACTGCGACAGGCTTTAATGAGAACGAGATTCTCTTTTTAGCCCTCACAGTTGCGGTGGCAGCATGCGCCTCCCTGGCCGTCGCCTCGGCCTGCTTTTACTGGTTTCGCCGGGAACAACGCCGCTGGAAGAAAGAACTTCTCCGAACGATGGCCGGACAGGGGCAGGGCCCGGAAGAACTTTTCCTTACCGGCCGTGAGGCCATGATCTACGGAGAACTGATTGCGCAATTCAAGGTCAATCAGGGCAAACAAGTTGTCTCGGTCCTGGAATCGGACGGCAAGCGGTTTATCCATGTTGTGGGAGACCTCACGCCCAGTGAGCGCACCAAAATGATTCGCTATCTAAAGTCCGAAGGCTTCATGTCTTAGACATGGGTTGCCTTTCTGTAACCTGACCACCCCTTGCCAAGCTTGGGAGGCCACAGCATATTGTGGCAATTTTAGGAGTATCCTATGTTTTTCGATCCCGTTTACTGGTTGATGATCGGTGCAACGGCCTTGCTCTCGCTGGGAGCCATGGCCTATTTGAAAAGCGTCTACGCCAAGGCTTCCCAGGTTCCGGTTTCATCGAGGATGACCGGCGCACAGGCAGCGGCGCGCATTTTGCAGTCGGCGGGTATTACCGATGTGGAGATTGTCCAGGGCGAGAGTTTTCTGGGCGATCACTATAGCCCGATGGAAAAGCGATTGGTGCTCTCCCCTGAAAACTACTCGGGAACATCCGCGGCGAATGTCGGCGTGGCAGCGCACGAATGCGGGCACGCTTTGCAGCACCAGCACCACTATGCGCCGTTGCAGATTCGAATGGGCGCGGTTTATGCCACTAATTTTGCCAGCAATGCCGTCTTTTACGTCATCATGGCCTCATTGATGTTCCATCTGATCAGCGCGCATCTCTGCTTATGGATTGCCGCCGTTTGCTTCGGTATCATGGTCTTCTTTCAACTGATCACCCTGCCGGTCGAGTTTGATGCCAGTGCCCGGGCAAAGGTTGTTCTGCAACAGCTCGGCATTGTCCGTCCGGGTGTCGAAGCTGACGCAGTCAACTCCACCCTGAACGCGGCGGGACTCACCTATGTGGCGGCATTGGTCGGCACGATTTTAAATGCCGCGTATTGGATGCTGTTGCTGTTGAATCGCTCGCGCAACTAGGGCGACTTCGATCAAAGCAGAATCAAGCGCTCCGGCTCTACTTGGAAGTGAAGGGCCTCTCCCGCAGACACGGGTGTGTTGGTCCAAAGTTTCAGCGTTTCTCCCGTCTGGGTTTCGACCAGCAACTCCGTCTTGCTGCCGAGATACGTGGCGTGTTTTACCACTGCGGCTATCCCGGTCCCGGACAGTGTGACCGATTCGGGACGAAACCCCGCCTTTCGGTCGCGCGGGCCGCCCAGCATACCAGCAAGTGGACTGTCGGGTGCGACCACGTTGAGTTCTCCCATGAAACGGGCCGTGAATTCATTCGCAGGATGCTCGTAGAGTTCGCGCGGCGTCCCGATTTGCTCGACCCGGCCGTGATTCATCACCGCGATGCGATCCGCCAGCGACAGCGCCTCCTCCTGGTCGTGCGTCACGTACAGGCAGGTCGTGCGGGTCTCGTGATGAATGCGCTGCAATTCGCCGCGCAGCTCCAGCCGAAGGCGCGCGTCCAGGTTTGAGAGCGGTTCATCGAGCAGGATCAAATCGGGTTCGACTGCCAGCGCCCGCGCCAGGGCGACCCGTTGCTGCTGGCCGCCGGAAAGTTGCGCGGGCTTTCTCAGCGCCAGTTCTTCCAGCCGCACCACGCGCAGGGCGTCGGTCACGCGTCGGTCAATCGACTTCTCATCGAGCTTTCGCGCGCGCGGTCCATACGCGACGTTTTCGTAAACGGTCAGGTGTGGCCAAATGGCATAGTTTTGGAAGACCATCGCTGTGTTCCGGTGTTGCGGCGCCATGCCGTTCATGCGCTTTTGGTTGAAGAGAATATCTCCACCGTCGGGCTGAAGAAATCCGGCCAGCATGCGCAGGACCGTCGTTTTCCCGCAACCGGACGGGCCGAGCAGAAAAAACATTTCGCCCGGTTCGATGGAAAACGAAACGCCATCCACCACGCGGGAGTCCACGCCGAACGATTTAATGAGCTGGTTTACCGTGATGGTCATGGGCGCAATTTCGGAGATGAGATCAGTTGGCGGGAATTTGCGCCAGCACGCTTTTGTAGCGCTCGAGCGCCTCGTTTTGCCAGTGATTGATCAGCGCGGTGCGCTTGACCGGATCTTTCCAATCCGTATCGGCAAGACGAAGCAGCTCCGCCTCGGTGCAGGGCGGTGCGACAAAGGCGGCCAGCAGCGCCTGTTGTTTTTCGGCGGGGAGTTTCGCATCGGCGGGCGAGTGCAGCGCCTTCCATGCGGGCGCAAGGACGTCGTGCGTATCGATCATCCAGGCGGCGATGAGCACGCTCAAGATCGCGCGACGCTTCGAGCTGAGCGACTGCGAATAGACGAAATCGGAATGCATCTTGAATGGATTCGTCAGGACAGGAGTCACCCCGGAAAGCTCATCGTAGAGCGCGGGTACAACGCTCATGCGATTGACGATATCGTGCGTCGCGCCGCCGGGTGCGCCCTTGGGCAGCATCCAGAGAAGCTGGCCTTCGCGGGACAGCACGAATTCCAGAAAATGCCGGGCCAATTCAGGATGGGGCGGGTTTTTCAGGATCGCGATGCTGTCGGGCGTGACGACGGTTTGGCTCTCGGGCAGGACAAAGTTCACGTTTTGCGGGCCGTAATATCCCGCCTGGGCCTGGCCATAAACGTCGATGGCCACACCGTAGG
>Ga0182030_10017095_pt1 | contig 14030 bp, 14 predicted proteins | sample 812S3MmetaG_FD_121299 | JGI IMG/M metagenome (GOLD analysis project Ga0182030, IMG submission 121299) | Permafrost microbial communities from Stordalen Mire, Sweden - 812S3M metaG (Illumina Assembly) | ecosystem: Environmental > Terrestrial > Soil > Wetlands > Permafrost | place: Sweden...
AACAGGTCCGTCTCGAAATTACTGACCTTCCCCTGCAAGACCGCCGCCACGCGCTCCAGTCCCATGCCGGTATCGATGGATGGCTTGGGCAGCGGGGTCAGTGTGTAGCTGGTCTTCTTCGTCTGCGAATCCACCACAGCCGAGCGATCGAACTGCATGAAGACCAGGTTCCAGATCTCAACGTAGCGGGCCTCGTCTTTGCCGAAGGGCAGATCGACGCCGGGCGTCTCCGCTGCCTCCATACCCATGTCGTAGAAGATCTCGGAACACGGCCCGCATGGCCCCGTCTCGCCCATCTGCCAGAAGTTGTCTTTGAGGCCGTACTCGAAGATGCGCTTCTTGGGCACGCCGGTTTCAATCCAAAACTGCTCGGCTTCGTTATCGCGCGGAACACCATTGGCCGGGTCGCCCTCGAAGATGGTTACGTAGAGCCGGTCTTTAGGAAGCCCGAACCACTCTTCGCTTGTCACCAGTTCCCAGGCAAACTTGATCGCATCCTGCTTGAAGTAGTCGCCGAATGAGAAGTTCCCCAGCATCTCGAAGAATGTGTGGTGCCGGCGCGTAAATCCAACGTTTTCAAGGTCGTTGTGCTTGCCGCCCGCGCGTACGCACTTCTGGCTGGTCGTGGCCCGCACGTACTCCCGCTTTTCCGCACCGAGAAAGAGGTCTTTGAACTGGTTCATGCCCGCGTTGGTGAATAGCAGCGTCGGGTCGTTGGCAGGCACCAGCGACGAGGAGTGCACACGGCGGTGCTCCTTCGTCTCAAAAAAGCGCAAAAACAGCTCGCGTATCTCGTTCCCTGTGCGAAGTTTCATGACCTTTCCAGTGTAATCGGCGTTTGCGCGGCCCGCACTCGACCCAGACGGCGCCGGAACACCGCGAGCTAGAGTTTTCGCATCCAAACCCGCGAGGATGAACCGGGAGGAACTTATGGAAAAGCTCGCACTCTACGCAATGCTCGAAGCCAAGGCCGGCAAGGAACAGGAAGTTGAATCGTTCCTGAAGTCGGCCCAGCCACTCGCCGTAAGGGAAAGCGGCACAACCGCCTGGTATGCGCTCAAGCTCGGCCCCTCAAAATTCGGCATCTTCGATACTTTTCAGAACGAGCAGGGCAGGGAAGCGCACCTGACCGGCGAAATCGCCAAGGCTCTGTTTGCAAAGGCCGAAGAGTTGTTTGCTAAGCCACCACAGGTGGAAAAGATTGAGATTCTGGCGTCCAAGACCTAGGCACGCTGTACGCCGTGGCGTGTTCTCCGTCCAACCGATCATGCTCATACGCCCGTTCCGGCTCGTTCTCGCGCTTGCCGTTCTGTCGGTGTCTTGCCTGCACTTTGCCGCCTACGGCCAACCAGGAGGCGAACCGCACCGGCCAGCGCCTGTCGTTATTTCCTCACGCACGCTTTCATTCGGCGCGGGCAAAATCCAGGTTGACTTTGCACAAGGGGACCTGGTCCTTTCTCGGGACGCGATCCTTCAACACATCCACACCGCGGCGGATGCGATTGTTGCCTACTACGGCCGCCTGCCGGTCGCGCAGGCGCGCATTTTAGTGGTGCCGGTGGATCAAACACGCGGCGAAATCGGTGGAACCACGTGGCCGGGAAACGGCGGTTTTCAGGCCTTTACCCGTCTCCGCGTCGGCCGGCACTTTACCGCCGCGCAGCTTGCGGACGACTGGGTTACAACCCACGAAATGGTGCACTGGGCGTTTCCCTCCATGCCCGACGATCAGCACTGGATCGAGGAGGGAACGGCGACCTATGTTGAGCCGCTGGCCCGCGTGATGACCCGCGAGCTCGCTGCGAGCCAGGTGTGGGCAGACATGGTGCACGGCATGCCCCAAGGCGAACCCACAACGGGAGACGCGGGCATGGACCGGACGCATACGTGGGGACGCACTTATTGGGGCGGCGCACTCTTCTGCCTGGTTGCCGACGTTGAAATTCGCCGACAGTCCAACAATCGCAAGGGCCTTCAGGATGCTTTGCGCGCTGTGCTGGCCGAGGGCGGGACCATCGACCACGATTGGCCGCTCGATAAGGCACTGGCGATTGGCGACCGCGCCACGGGAACTCATGTTCTGACCGGGCTGTACGCGGCGTGGAAAGACAAGCCGGTCTCTGTGGATTTGCCCGCCCTTTGGAGCCAGCTCGGTGTGCGCTCTTTGGGCAATGAAGGCGGAATTGAATTCGTAGGAGGCGCACCCCTGGCAAACATTCGCGAGTCGATCGCCGGCAATCCCAGACCACACTCTGCGCCGACCTCTCGTTGAGAGCTATTCCCCCCCGGTTTGATCGTCCAGGTTGTCGAGCGCGGCTAGCGACTCGTCCGGCACGTCCCACTTGCGCAAGATCTTGTAAATAACGCCGGTCGAGAACCCCGCTGCGACTAGCCGACGCATGACTCGTGCCGTTTCCTTCTCGTTCGCGGGCTTACGGATACTCTTGCGCTCCAGGTGTTGGCGCGCCAAAGCCTCTTCGTTGGTTTCGCCGTAGCGCGCATCGACAGCCTCTTCCGCTACGTCGTCGCGAATACCCTTCTGCCGCAGGTCGTTGCGCACGCGACGCGCGCCGAGCTTTTGATTCTCCTGCCGCAGTCGTGTGTAGGTCTCGGCGAATGCCTGATCGTCGAGATATTTTCTTTCTTTCAATCGTGCAATCACGGCCTGCACCGCGGCCTCGCCATGCGCGTCCGGTTCAACGCGCGCCTGCATGAGTCGCTTCAGTTCCGCTTCCGTTCTCATATGGCGGCCGAGCGCCTTGAGCGCGTAGTCATAGAGGCCGGCCTCATTCAGCGGCTCCCTTTTCTTCGCGGATTTGGGGGCGAACGGCATAAGAGCAGCTCTCAGCTTTCAGCTATCAGTTGGTACTGCTCGGCTAGACGGTGAGGGCGTCTCGATTTGAGAATGTTGCTGTGGCACGAAAAAGCTGACAGTTGATAGCTGAAAGCTGTCGGCTGCCTTACTTCGTCCACTCATCTACCCAGTCGTTCACGGTTTTGTACCAGAGCTGGGAGTTTTGCGGCTTCATGACCCAGTGACCTTCGTCGGGGAAGTAGAGCATCTTCGATGGGACCTTGAGCAATTGCAGGGTGTCGAAGAGTTGGAAGCCTTCGCTCACATCGAGCCGGTAATCGAGCTGACCATGAATCACGAGTGTCGGCGTTTTGAAGTTTTTTGCGGAGAGCGACGGCGACCACTTGCGGAAGGGGTTCTCTGCATCGGGTCTGCCGTAGTAATCCCACGGGTGGCCTTTGAACTCCCAGATGTTGAACCAGTCTTCTTCGGTTGTTCCGAATGCCGACTCGGCATCGAACATGCCGTCGTGGCTCACGATGCATTTGAAGCGGTTGGTGTGGCCGAGGATCCAGTTGGCCATGTAGCCGCCGTAGCTTGCGCCCAGCGCGCACTCGCGCGTTTTGTCGATGAAGTTGTTGTGCTGCTCGGCGTAGTCCAGCCCGTCCATCAGGTCGGTAAACGGCTTGCCACCCCAGTCGCCGTTCACGCCGTCGACAAAGGCTTGACCGTAGCCGGTTGAGCCGCGCGGATTGATCATGACGACGACATAGCCGTTGGCGGCGAAGAGCTCGGCGTTCCAGCGATAGCTCCAGGCATCGCCCCACGCGCCCTGCGGTCCGCCATGAATCAGAAATTTCACTGGGTACTTCTTGGTTGCGTCGAAGCCGGGCGGACGGATGAGGAAGCCCTGGACTTTCGTTCCGTCTTTCTCGGTAAACCAGAAGTCTTCCATCCTGGGAAGATCGAGTTGCGCGAGCAGGGAGTCGTTTAGATGGGTGATCGCGATTTCCTTTTTCACTTCGTCGATCGCGTCGGGAACGGCGATATCAGCGCTGTGTGCAAATGATCGTGCGGTGTGCCCGATCATCGATGAATCCAGGCCAACAACCTCTCCCGGCGTCCCCACCGTCATACGAGTTGCGATGAGCAACCGTCCATCCGCAGTCGGATGAAGACTTCCGTATTCTCCCTCTTTCGTTAGCCGCAGCACAGGCGCCCACGAGTTGGGCCGGTGCTCCGAAAGTCCTGCGATCTGATCGAAGGCAAAAACAGGGGACTCACCTTTTTCACCGCTGGTGAAGTAAATTGGTGGGTTCGAACCAGGCCCCCAGGCGAACTCATCTACCCAAGTATCGAGCTTCGGCAGCAGATCCTTTTCTGTCTTCTCTGCGCGGTCGTACAAGAACAGGAGGAACTTATCGCTCTCGTAGCCGGCGCGCGCCTGGCTGCGCCATGCCAGATATTTGCCATCCGGCGAGTAGGCGGGGTTGAGATTGCCGCCTGCGGACGTCGAAATCTTCACGGGCTTCGCGGCGGGATTCGTTAGGTCGAGCGTGTAGATCTGCGCGCTGGTGCTGGTGGCTGGGACCGGGTCGGGGTTCTTCATGAACGCCAGCTCCTTCGAGTCGGGCGAAATGTCGCAGCCGCAGCCAACGGGGTCGGTCGGATAAACCGTAGGTACATCGTGCTTGTCATTCGGCGTCAGATCGCGCAGCGCACCGGTGCTGGTGGAAGCCATGAATAGGTGCGAACGCTTGTCGCCTGTAAGGTGGTTCCAATGGCGATACAGCAACTCCGTGAATATCTGCGCCTTTACTTTGCTCGCTGCCTTCGCCGCATCGCGGTCAGCGTTGCACCTATCGCCCGCGCCGCCATCATCCGGCGCGATAGCCGGACAATCCGGATACACCGAAGACGTGAAGACAACGAAGTGCCCATCCGCCGACCACTTTGCGCCGTCCGCCTCGGTTGAGATCGTTGCCAGCTTCTTTGCGTTGCTCGCTGCACCTGTCTCCTCGTCGAAGTCCGCCAGCCATACCTGCTGGCCAGTCTCCCGTCCGCTCAGGAACAGAATGCGCTTGCTGTCCTTCGAGAACTGCACGCCGCTGTCTCCCGCCTGCGCTACTGCGAGCTTGAGAGGATCGCCGCCCTCAATCTTTTGCAGCCGCCATTCCGTTGTCCTGGTGTTTTGGGCCAGGTCAACGGCGGTCACAGAATAGGCCAGCCATTTTCCGTCCGGCGAAACAGCGGTCTCCCCCAGCCGTTTCATGGCCATCATGTCTTCAAACGTCATGGGGCGCTTGGCGGGCTGAGCCGAGCACAAGGATCCGGCAAGAACAAAGGCGGAGGCGAGTTTGATAAGAGATGTACGCACTGGATCGTTCCTCTTTGCGCAGACGCGTTGTTCGCGTTTGCGCGAAGGAGAAGTTTACACCTGAGCGAGGGCGTTCACCGCGGCCCTCCGGGACGCGGATGGTGTGGGCCGGAGCGGACCACGGATTTCATCCGTGGCTACGTTCAGTTCTTCCCTCCGGGAAGATTGCGGATGCGAAGGGGGCGGGTCTTAAGGTCGAAGTGGCCCTTGGGACGGAACACTAACTTAAGTGTGCGAAAGCGGGGCGGGAATTTCAGACTATTTATTTTCGTTGCCGGTCAGCCGGAAGGTGATCGTTCCCCAGAAGAGGCGCGCACGCATCTGCACCGGAAGATGCCGCTCGTCGTCTGTGTACCAGATCCAGATGCTGCCACGGTTCTTCACCACGCCCGCGTCGGCCGTCGGTTGCACCCGCAGCGTCTTGAAGGTCCCGAGGGTCGTCTTGATCTCTTCGCGGCCTTCCACCTTCATCGTCACAGGTACCGAGTGCAGCGCGTCGACAACGGGAATTACGAAGCTCTTGCCGATCTCCATGGGTTGCGATGCGGCGTAGTAAATGCCTGTCAGCAAATCTGTCAGGCATCCGGCTACGGGCATTTCTACATGCTTGGTCTGCCCGTTGACCATGTTCTTTTCATCCAGAATCGACTTTCCCTGCGCGTAGTCGAGCTTCAAGGTCGAGTTGATCTGACGCCTGCCTTCCACGGTCTGCTTGTCGAACTCGTAGGTGCAGCCCTTGTCGCGGTCAAAAGTCGATTGGAAGTGGTCGCCCACGTGAAAGAGCAAATTGATTGCGCCGATGGTGTCGGCATTGGCCGTGAGGCGCTCGTTGGAGCCATTGGCTTCAAAGTGCAGCACCGCGGTTCCAGCGGGAAAGACGCGCCAGTCCACCGTATAGGTGAGCGTTTGCTTTTGCGCAAAGCTGAACCCCGCGCGCGGCGCCGCGAGCGGCGGAATCTGCTGCGCCCATGCCCCTGCACACAAGGCAACGACACAGCCCAGGACTCCAACATGCATGCGCGTCTTCACCGTCAGTGGAGAACTCCTTGAGACGCTTAGATTGACTGTTCCAGCGCCGGAAGCGCTCACTTCAACTTCTGAATGATCGCACCCAGGCCCGGCCGCAGAAACAACAAGCTGAGATAAAGAAGCGCGGCTCCTATTCCTGCATTGTACTCGCGGTGCTTGAGATAGAGCTCCCACGAGAACCGTCCCCGTTCCCCGTCTTCCGTCGAAAACCGGGCGGGCGTCAGCCTTGGAATCAGCCGTGGAACACGCCGGCAATATTCGTCGAATTCCGGGAAGGTCGCGCGCAGAAACCGCTCCTCCGACGCGATCACCGGAATATAAATGATCGCGAATCCAAATCCAAGCACAAGCGCGATGGGCCAGCTCAGCAGCGCCAACGCGAAGCCGCCGGCAATCAAGATCGATCCCAGGTAAAGAGGATTGCGCGTATGTGCGTAGGGTCCCGTCACCGTCAGCTCGCGGTTTTTCTTCACATAACCCGCCGCGTAGCCGCGCAGCCATAGCCCGGGAATCACGAGTGCCAGGCTCCAGGCCATCGCCGCGGGCTGGGGAGCGTTGCGGCTGAGTTCGTAAAGATAGAGAGCCGCAGTCATAAACCCCAGCGGTACGCGAATCCGCCGGGCAATGCGCTGCCAGTGAGCGATCCAATCCTGCCCGGCCGCTGGATTTTGAGATTGGTTCACCTGGCAGGCTCCTTCGCCAGCAAATCGTCGGCGGCATGCAGCACATCGTCCGGTTGAATGGTCATCAGCCCTGCTTCCGGTGCGTCGTGTCGAGCGTGGTTGCGGCGGCTTTCGGGGCTGCGCAGTACGCGGAACGGACAACCGAAAGGGCCATTGCGGCTGGGGTCGGTGGGCCCGTAAATGCCAACGACGGGCCGGCCCAGCGCACAGGCCAGGTGCAGTGGCCCCGTATCGCCGGCAATGGCCAATTGAATGCGCCGGGTCAGTGCGATGAGTTGTTCCACCGAGCAGCTTACCGGCGTGGCAGCGCCGCCCGTTGCGCCGGAGATCGGCTCGGCCAGGTCCTCTTCGCCAGGTCCGACATTTACGAACACGCGCATGCCTCGAAGGACCAGCTCTCGCGCAACCGCCGCATATCGCTCCACCGGCCAGCGCTTGGCGCCCCACCCCGCACCAGGGTTAACCAGGACGGCCGGTTGCTCTTTCCCGCTTCCCGCGCCAGCCATAACCGCATCGGCCCACGATTCCGCCGCCGGGTTCACTGGAAGCAAGGGGGCCATCGGCTTCAGGTCGTCGCCCGCCACCGCGGAAGCCAGTTCGATGTCTTGCTCAATCATGTGGGCGCCCTGCGTCTCTACGCGTTCGGTGAACACCCACCGCGCTGCCCACTCGCGCGGAGCGTCTTCACCGATAAGCCGCCGGGAGTTGGTCATTCGCCCGAGCACAGCCGAACGCACCGCTCCTTGCAAATCGAGGATCGCATCGTAGCCATCGGCTTGTAAGGCCTTGCGCAGCGTCTTCACCTCCTGCCAGGTCTGCCGGCTCAACGGAGCATTGCGCCAGTCCCGCGTCGGCGCGAAATGCAGGCGGTTGGCCAACGGTTGCAGGCTCGAAAGCTCCTCAACCCGCGATCCTATGTTCATTTCGGTCGCCTGATTCGCCGACAGCAGTGCGCGCCAGCGCGGCTCGACGACCCAGTCGATCACCCAACCGGGATGGGCCTTGCGTAGCGCCGTCACCGCCGGCAGCGCGTGCAGAATGTCGCCCATAGCGCCTAAACGGACCACAAGCAAGCGGAACTTGGACTGCGTGTGCAAACTCTGATTTTCTCACAACGAGGGTTTTGCCGAAGCCGACATCAATCGATGTATCAGCGCGTCGAGTTTTTCATCTTCCTGCTCGATCGCGATGCGCAAGCTGACCGCTTGCATCGGCAAATCATTTGCAAAGTGCTCCGCGAACCTGCCCATCCGCACCAGGTCCTTTTCCGTCGTGAAAAGCGCCGCTGCCCCTGTTGCCTTTGCCTCCGCAATCAGTTGCCGCGCATCTCGTTCAGAGAACCTGTGATGATCCGGAAAGGCTTTGCAGGCCGAAAGGCGCGCGCCACCGGCTTTCAAGCCCGTAAAAAACTGCTCGGGCCGCGCGATGCCGCAGAAAGCCAAGGCGGGGCCATCCAACGGGGGAATTTCCATCGTGCGCCGCAGGCGCCAGATCGTGCCTTCGTATCTCGATCTGCGCAGTTCATCTTCCAACGCAACATCTTCGGCGGGGAGTGCAACAATGTCGGCGCGATGAATCGCCTTCAATGGCTCGCGTAGATCTCCCGCCGGTAGCAGCCTGCCCTGCCAGTCCTCGCGATTCAGCAGTACAACGTCCACGTCGCGCGCAAGCTGGCTATGCTGAAAGCCGTCGTCTAGCAGATGGACCGCTGGCTTCGCAGATCCATCCGCGTGCGATGCGCGCCGGTCAGCCTCGGCCAGCACGCCGGCTTCGTAGCGTTGCCGTGCCACGTAAACGGGAACACCCGCCTCGCGCGCAATGAGGAGCGGCTCGTCGCCAAACTGTTCCGCTGATCCACCTGGATCGACGCGCGCTGCGTCCTTGCCCTCCCGCCCATAGCCGCGCGAAAAAACGTCGACATGGAATCCGCGCTTCTTCAGCGCTTGGGCCAGTGCGATCGTCAGCGGCGTCTTACCCGTGCCGCCGGTGGAGAGATTGCCGATGCTGACCACCGGAAATCGAAGGTGTCGAACCGGCTCGAAACCAGCCTTCAATCGCATCGCACGCAGCCACACTGCAAGCCGGTAAGCGGGCGTCAGAGGGGCCAGCAGTTTGCGCGAAGAAAAGGGCCGGCTCATCGAGTTTGCTCCTCGGTTCGTGTGAGCAACACACGCAGTGCGTCCACGCAGCGAGCGGTGGCCCCGGACTGCGCCTCGAAGACCTGACGCGCCTGTGCACCCATCCAATCTGCCGACCTGCGGTCTTGCAGCAACTCAATCAGCGCCTGCGCCAGATCAGTCTTCTGGGCGATGCGAATCGCTTCATGCGCGAGCAGATCTTCGGTCATGGCGCGGAAGTTGGCGTAGTGCGGGCCCATGACAACCGGCACGCCAAACTGTGCCGGCTCCAGCGGATTATGTCCGCCGGCCGGAACCAGGCTGCCGCCAACAAACGCGACCGATGCCAGCGAGTAGATTGAAGCCAATTCTCCGATCGAATCGAGCAGAACAATTTGGCCCGCCCTGACTAACTCGCGTGCTTCCGCCGACTGGGCGCTCCACGCAGACCGCTTCACCCACGAGAAGCCGGAGGCCTTTAACAACGCCTCAACAGCGGGGAAGCGCTCAGGATGGCGCGGCGCCAGCACAAAAAGCAGATTGCGCTCGACTGCAAGAAGCTTCGTCCACGCTTGAAGGAGCGCCTTTTCTTCCCCATCGAGCGTGCTGCCGGCGACGATCAGGCGCAAATTCGGCACCAGGCCCTTCAACAGCCGCGTGGCCTCAGCCTCGGCCGGAAACCGCACGTCGAATTTCAAATTGCCCGCGACGGAGACGCGGTCAGGGCGGCAGCCGATTGCCTTCAGGCGTGCCGCGTCGGTTTCAGTTTGCGCCAGCACGCGGCTCAGTCGCTCAAGAAATGGGCGCCACAACGACCGCAAGCGCAGATAGCGTGGGTAAGACCGATCGGACACGCGCGCATTGACCACCGCAACCGGGATCCCGCGGCGGAAACAGGCGCTCAGCATGTTGGGCCAGAACTCTGTCTCCGCCAGCATCAACATGCGCGGCTGCAAGGCCTGCATATAGCGATGAACCGCCCAGGGCAGGTCCAGCGGGCAATAAAAAACGCGGTCGGCCCCGAAGCGTTCCCGCGCCAGAGCCTGACCCGTGGCTGTGGTCGTCGAAATCAGCAGGCGGTGCCCCGGCAGCGCCTTATCCAACTCGGCAACAAGGCGGCTCACGGCCAATACTTCGCCCACCGAGACAGCGTGCAGCCAGAGGACAGGTCTTTCCTGATGCTGCAACCGTTCCGGCACATTGCCCAGCCGTTCTCGAAGCCCGGCGCGGTACTTGCGCACTGTTGCCATGCGCCAAAGCCACCACGGGGAGCCAATGATGAGCACTGCCAGCAGGGTCAGGTTGTAGAAAAACAGAATCATGCGTGACAGAACGCGCCTTTCGCCGGTCTAACGACAAATGATACAGTCGAGCACGATGAGGACCTTGTGGGCAGCGCTGCCCCTCCTGCTCTGGCTGGGGCCCTTGGCCCGTGCGACCGAGCGCGCGGCGCCACCCGTGCAGCCGGCAACGACCTTCGCGGCCGTCGAAGTGCACGACGACGAAAAACTCGCCATCGCAGCCGAACCATACGACAGCAAAGAAAAGGAATCGCTTTTCCGAGTCGATTACCTTTCCCATGGTGTGATGCCGGTGCGGCTTATCGTAACCAACAACGGAGACCGCCCCATCAGCCTGCGCGACGCGCGCATCCTTTTTATGACCGCCGCCAACGAGAAGATTCAGGCTGCCGAGCCCGAAGACGTTGAGCGCCTGATGACGCAGAAAGAACGCCAGGGAGGCAAAATCCCCATGCCCGGCCCCATTCCGGCCATCAAGCTCAAGCCCAAAGCCAGCAACAAAGACATCGAAGCCGACTTCAACCAGTTTGAATACCAGGCAATTGTTGTGGAACCGCACACCACGCGCGCAGGGTTCCTTTTTTACGATGTGTCGCAGCTCAACCACCCGCTGATGGGCGCCAAACTCGAATTGCATAAGCTCGAAAATGCCGATGGCAAAGAGCTCTTCTACTTCGAAATCGCCTTCGACAAATACCTGAAGTCGAAATCCAGCCAGATGAACTGACCCCTATTCGTAGTAGGTGGCCGTGGTCGTGTCCGTCTCCCAGATTGTGCAGTCTTTCACCCGCACTCGGCCCGCGGTCATGCCGGCAAGTTGCTCGTTGGTCTGGTCGTAGAAGTATTTCGCCAGGTTCTCGGCCGATGGGTTCAGCACCGTGAAGGGCTCCAAATCGTTGAGCATCTGGTGGTCGAGACGATCGATCACAGGGCGCATCACGTGCTTCAGCAGCTTGAAGTCGAGCAAAAGCCCCGCTGCGTCGAGCGTCGTCCCTGCCAGCGTTACGCGGACCTTGTAATTGTGCCCGTGCGGGTTCTCGCACTTGCCCTTGTAATTGCGTAGAAAGTGGCCGGAAGAAAATCCCGACTCCACGGTGACTTCATACATCGGCGTTCGCTCGATCCTGCGGGGAAGAGTCCCACACCTCTATTTTAGGCTTTTGGGTCCACCCCCGCCTCTGCGGGGCCGAATCGGGCCGCAGGAATGCGGGGCTGCCTCAGTCTTGCTTGCCGCGCCGTTTGCGCCGTTCCGCCTGGCGAGAGGCGTCGGAACGACGGTCGACCTGCTCGAAGAGGTGGCTCATCACGCCAAGCAGCGCGAAGCCGAGCCCCACGAGGAGCAGGAACATGGCGACCGTGCGCCAGAGGGAACCGTTCGCGGGGAGGCCCGGCTGAAAGCTCGATGGCACCATCGACATGCCAGCCGAGATTAGCGCGAACAGAAGCAGCGATCCAGCCAAAATGTAGAAGTTGCGTGACATAAGAGTCCGTCTCAGACCTTAACCCAAAACTTCCCGCACATCCAACAGATTTACGCCGGAGCGCGCGAACTCGGATTCGATGGTAGCGACGGAGCCGTTCAGATCGATGGGCCGGCACGCGTCGCGGAAAATGATTGCCTCGAACCCCAGTCGGCGCGCGTCGAGCGCCGAGTAGCCGACGCAGTAATCGTAGGCCAGGCCGCATAAAAACACCCGATTCAGATTGCGCTCGCGCAGATACCCGGCCAGCCCGGTCGCCGTCTCGTGGTCATTCTCGAAGAACGCCGAGTAGGAATCAATCTCGGGGCGAAAGCCTTTGCGCAGGATAAGTTCCGCTTGCGGTATGGTGAGCCCGGGATGAAATTCGGCTCCTTTTGTCCCCTGCACGCAGTGGTCTGGCCACAGGGTCTGCGCGCCGTAACGCAGCTCGATCTGTTCGAAGGGTCGTTTGCCCGGATGCGCCGACGCGAACGAGGCGTGATGGGGACTGTGCCAGTCCTGCGTGAGCACAATGTGTTCGAACTTTTCAGCGATTTTCAGAATCGGCTGAATGACCAAATCTCCGCCCGCTACGGCCAGCGCTCCCCCAGGGCAGAAGTCGTTCTGCACGTCGATCACCAGCAGCACATCTGTTGAGCCAATGTCCATCGGTTTCTGTCTGCACTCAGTGTCTCAGGCGAGGGCGAACCTATGATAGCCCGGCGCGCATTCGATCAAACTGGTCGCATGGGGCGGCCCAAAAACGTTATGGTTGCAGCACGGGGAGGCGTAGCTTGGGTTCAGACGAACAATACAATCGCTGGCGCAAGGCGCCCAGGTCCACCACCGTCGTCTTTTTACTGGGTGTCTTTTTCATTTTTGCCAGCTTCGGCTTCGTGAGCGATCTCACTGACATGGGGAGCGAGCGTCCGCTCCGCTTTGCTATTTACGTGATTCTCTCCGGGCTGTTTCCTGTCGTTTATGCCTACGCGGGGGTCACACTGCGCGGCAAATTCTGGAAAGCCCTCATCCCCGTTTTTGTTTTGCACTTTGCCTCCTTCGGATTGCTCGGGCGCTACCTCCCCGAAAACCCTCGGCCGAAAGCGCTCAATCCCGCAGCGACGATTGACCTCCAGAATCGTCTTGTCTTCGATGGCATCTCCATCATCATCGCGGTCTGTCTCGGCTATACCGGCTTGATCTTCGTTTCCATCCGCGAGGGTCGCCGCTACGGCAAAACGGAGATGGAGAAAGCCGTTCTCGAAGGCGAAATGACCGCAGCGCGCGAAGTGCAGCGCGTGATGGTACCCGAAGACCTGCCGCAGATCGCCGGCTACTCCATCGAGAGCGTCTACCGGCCCGCCGCCGACGTGGGTGGCGACTTCTTTCAGGTCGTTCCGTTGAAGAGCGGGCGCGCCCTTGTCGTCATCGGCGATGTGAGCGGCAAAGGCTTGCGTGCCGCCATGATCGTGTCGATGATTGTCGGCATCCTGTCCACTGTGAGCGGATACACCGAGGAGCCCGCCGAAATTCTCGACGAGTTGAATCGCCGTCTCTGCGGGCGCGTGTACGAGGGCTTCGTCACCTGCCTTGTGCTACGGCTCGGCGACGAAGGCCGCATCGCCATCGCCAATGCCGGGCACCTGCCGCCCTTCGTCCACGGCGCCGAACTTCGGGTGCAGGAATCGCTGCCGCTCGGACTATCGCTCAACCAGGCCTACGAGGAAGCCGCGGTGCAGTTGAATCGCGGCGAGGCCTTGGTGCTGCTCACTGACGGCGTGGTTGAAGCCCGCAACCCGCAAGGCGAGTTGCTGGGCTTCGGCGAAGTCGAAACCATGCTGCGTGCGGGCGCCACGGCGCGCGAAGTGGCCGAAGTCGCCGAGCGCCAAGGCCAGAACGACGACATTACCGTGCTGCAGGTGGCGCGGAAGGTCTAACCACGATTCTCTACTTGCTGCCCACATCGGCGAAGAACGCTTCCACATCGGTGATGGTTTGCGTCATCCGGTAGGGCGGGAGGCTGGCGAGAAACGTCTGCCCGTATCTTTGCCTGCGCACGCGCGGATCGAGCAGCACCAGCACGCCGCGATCTTCAAGCGAGCGAATAAGCCGCCCGAAGCCTTGCTTCAGCGTGAGCACTGCCGCCGGAACCTGATAGTCGAAAAATGGCTTGCCGCCAGCTTCTTCAATGGCCTTCATGCGCGCGGCCACAACTGGGTCGCTGGGCACCGCAAACGGCAGCTTGTCGATGATGACGCAGCTCAGCGCT
>Ga0182030_10017096_pt1 | contig 14030 bp, 6 predicted proteins | sample 812S3MmetaG_FD_121299 | JGI IMG/M metagenome (GOLD analysis project Ga0182030, IMG submission 121299) | Permafrost microbial communities from Stordalen Mire, Sweden - 812S3M metaG (Illumina Assembly) | ecosystem: Environmental > Terrestrial > Soil > Wetlands > Permafrost | place: Sweden...
CAGCACGTAAGAGTCCAGCACGTAAGAGTCCAGCACGTAAGAGTCCAGCACGTAAGAGTCCAGCACGTAAGAGTCCAGCACGTAAGAGTCCAGCACGTAAGAGTCCAGGATGTGGCTGTCGATTCGCTGCACATCTATACCGATCACTACTATAGCACCGCCTACCTGATTGCATTGGCGGGGCGCCAGCGCTATGCTCCGGAAATTGGAGGGAGCATAGCGATGATTCGAGGGGTAAAGTTTGTCGGGGTTCCGGTGCGGGATCAAGATGTGGCGTTGAGATTTTACACCGAGGCGCTGGGTTTCAAGGTGGTGACAGATCAGGCATTCACGCCAACGCAGCGGTGGATCGAGTTGATGATTCCAGGGGCGGAGACGGGGTTGGCGCTGTTTACGCCGGAGGGGCATGAGGACCGGATTGGGACGTTTCACTCGATCTCATTCTGGAGCGATGACGTGTTTGCAACGGCAAAAGGGATGGTGGCGAAGGGAGTGGTCTTCGTTCAGGAACCGAAGACGGAGTTCTGGGGGACGAGCGCGATCTTTGCCGATCCGGACGGAAACAAGTTTGTGCTTTCGAGCAAGGGGAAGGCGAAGTGAACAGCAGGTTCCCTTCGGGAATGACAGAAAGAAAAGCAAAGGCAAAAGCGGGTCCTTCGCTTCGCTCAGGATGACAAAGGTCTAGGGGGATGTGCCGGGGGTGGTGGGCATGTGGTATACGTTTCCACATGCTGAATTTCCGTGGAATTGCGCTGCTCTCCGTCTTTGCCTTTACTGCTGGACTTTCCGTGGCTGCTGCTCAAACGCTTGCCCCTACTCCACCGATGGGGTGGAATAGCTGGGATGCTTATGGATTGACGATCAATGAGGCGGATTTCAAGGCCAATACCGAGGTGCTGGCGGGGATCAAGCAGTATGGCTGGCAGTATTCGGTGATCGACGAGGGGTGGTATATGGAAGACCCCTTTGCCGGGACGCGGGAGAAGCAGAAGTATGTCTATGACGAGTTTGGGCGGCTGATTCCGGCGCTGAATCGCTTTCCGGATGCGGCGAATGCGGCGGGGTTGAAGCCGCTGGCGGATTGGGTTCATGGGCAGGGCTTGAAGTTTGGGATTCACTTGATTCGGGGGATTCCGCGCCACGATTTAGAGGTGAATTCGCCGATTGCGGGGTCGAAGTTTATGGCCGCGGATGCTGGCGACACGACGGATGCCTGCCCGTGGGACGACGGCAACTGGGGTGTGAAGGATAATGCCGCGGGCCAGGCCTGGTATGACTCGATGATCGATCTCTATGGCGGCTGGGGCGTAGATTTTCTCAAGGTGGATTGCATCTCGGACCATCCTTATAAGCCGGTGGAGATTCGTTTGATTTCTGAGGCGATTCGGAAGTTTGAAGCCAGGAGCGGTAAACAGATTGTGCTGAGCCTTTCGCCGGGGCCGACGAACCTGCGCAATGCTGCGTATGTGGCGAAATACGCGCAGATGTGGCGGATTGCGGACGACCACTGGGATGTGTGGTCGCATGTGCCGGAAGCGGGCAAGGGCGAGTTTCCGCTGGGGACGCGGCAGGCTTTCGACCGGCTGGAGGCGTGGCAACCCTATGTGAAGCCGGGGAGTTGGCCGGACGACGATATGCTGCCATTCGGGTCGCTGACGCCGCATCCGGGATGGGGCGAGCCGCGGGAGTCTCGGCTGACGGAGGATGAGGAGCGGACGGAGTTTACGCTTTGGGCGATTACTCGGTCGCCGCTGATTCTGGGGGCGAATCTTACGAAGATGGATGCGTTTTTGCGGGGGTTGGTGACGGATAAGGAGCTGCTGGACTTGAATCAGAGCGCATGGGAAAGCCATCCCGTAAAAGGCTTGCCGGCGGGTTTTGAGAATGTTCGAGTGTGGCAAGCATCGGAAGAGGCTGATGGCAACCCACGCTCCTTTATCGCGTTATTCAACCTGGGTGATAAGCCGGTTTCTCTTCGCGCTACTTGGGCGCAGCTTGGCCAGCCGGGCAAGTTCGAGTCGATGGATCTGTTTTCAGGCAAGCGGCTGGCGAAATCGGACTCTCTCGGATTGACACTTCCAGCTCACGGCAGTGCGATCTATCGGGTGCAGGGTAAGTTGACGCTAACCAGGTAAGTCGATATGCGACGAAGGACCATGCTCGGCGGTTTGACACCGCTCACCGGCATCAAACCACCTGTACTTCACGTCATGTTTAAGCCGATTTTGAAAGCTGCCGGTCGGCCTCGAGAAGATCGATAGGAGCTACATTGCACTCCTATCGTTGGCCGCAGCGACGATCTGCTGGAGACAGATCGTTGCCATTCACGGACAAGTTCTAAGGGGATAAAGCTGATCGATACAGCCGAAGCGGTAGCCACAAACAAGGCAACGGCTGCGTAGCGCAAGAGGCTATTCCACAGCCGCCGCCTTGTGTCGGAGCAGCTCTCTCAGGGTTGGAACTTCCACACATCGTTCAGATAGCCCTGCGAGTCGGTGGAGTCGTTGCCGAGTCCGCCAAAGAGCCACAGGTTTCCCGATGCATCGATCCACGGCACTGCGCCAATGCGAGCGCCTGGAGTATTTGCCGGAGCCGGCGTTCCGAGCGTGCCGTAGACTCCCGGTTGTCCGCTCTGGATATCGGAGTTTGAGCTTGGCGGAATGACATCGCTGCCGCCCATCCAGGCCCAGCGGCCCGTGTTGTTCGCGTTTGGCGTGTACTCCCAGAGATCGTTGAGGATACCCGAGGATGCGCCTGTCCAGTCAAAACCCTGGCCGCCAAAGAGCCAGAGATTTCCCGAGCCATCTACCCAGGTGGAGGAGCTGAAGCGCGCTCCTGGAGTGTTGGCGGCGTCCGCCACACCCTCAACACCGTAGACGCCGGGCTGGCCGCCGTTGGCCCCGATAGTGTCGCTGCCGCCCATCCACGTCCACTCGCCCGCAGTTCCATCCGCGCCTGGTGTGTACTTCCAGAAATCGTTCAGGTAGCCGGTATTGTCAGCCCAGTCGGCGCCGAGACCGCCGAGGAGCCAAAGGTTACCCGATGCGTCACTCCAGGCCATGCCAGCGGATCTTCCACCGGGGATGTTCGCGGCGTCCGCGGTTCCGAGCGTACCGTAAACTCCGGGCTCTGCGGCTTGACTGAAGGGAGAGGAGCTTGCGGCAACGGTGGAGTTGCCGCCAATCCAGGTCCACTCGCCCGCGGTTCCGTTTGAACCCGGAGTATATTTCCACAGGTCGTTCAAATAGGCGAGGGTGCTGGCTGAGTCCGCGCCATTGCCGCCATAAAGCCAGAAGTTTCCAGATGGATCGGTCCAGGCGTATGCGCCGTAGCGGCCTCCTGGAATGTTTGCAAGAGAAGGTGTTCCAAGCGTGCCGTAGACGCCGTGGTTCCCATACGGTTGGAAGAAGACTTCATCGGCGGCGGGAACAGTACTGCTGCCGCCCATCCACGCCCACTCGCCATTGGCGCCTAACTTAGGGTTGAACTCCCAAAGATCGTTGAGGTATCCCATCATTCCAACAGAATCGAAGCCGATGCCGCTAAATAGCCAAAGATTTCCCGACGCGTCGATCCAGGTCACGGCCTCATCCCTACCTCCGGGAGCGTTATCGGGCGAAGCTATTCCGATCGTGCCATAGACGCCCGGTTCTCCATTCGGGAAGACCGAGGCATTAGGGGCAGGGGCTACCGTGCTGCCGCTCATCCATGTCCACTCGCCACTCGTTCCCTTGGTAGGATCGAACTTCCATAGGTCGTTGAGCTGTCCGTTTTTGCCCGTTGAGTCGTAGCCAAATCCGCCGAAGAGCCATGTATTGCCCGAGGTATCCTTCCAGGCCGCAGATTGCTCGCGTCCACCGGGGATATTTGTTGGGCTTGCAGTGCCCAGGACGCCGTAGACCCCGGCCTGACCACTGTTGAGCCCGACCGTACTGCTGCCCCCCATCCACGACCATTCGCCAACGCAGACGATGCCTGCGTCGATCACGGTCGCAGAAACAGTGCCACTGCCGTTGGCCACCGAGCAGTTTTCCGCTGCCGGTTGGGTGACGATGGTGACATTGTACGTACTCCCGATGGCTAGTGGCGTAGCAAAGGTGAAGCTGGTGGCATCGGCGGAAACGGTAAGATTGTCGCCGCCATTGTCCGCAAGTACCAGGCCTGCGCCATGCAGGCCGGTTACAGAGCCGCCGATGCCATACATCTGCGAGCAGACGACACTCGCATTGGCCACATTGGCGCTTGCCTTGCCAGATCCGTTGTTCACGACGCATTGCTCGCCGCCAGGTTGCGCGAGCACTGTGATGCTATAGGCGCTGCCCGAGGCAAGCGGCGTGGGGAAGGTGAAGGTGGTGGCGTTGGCGTCCACGCTCAGGTTATCGCCGCCGTTATCTTGCAGAACCAGGCCCGGACCGGTGAGTCCCTTAATCGTACCCCCGATGGTGTACTGCTGCGAGCACGCGATGGTCACATTGCCGACGTTGGCGGTCGTGGTGCCGGCGCCATTGTTCACCGTGCAGCTTTCACCCGCAGGCGGCGTAAGCACCGTCACGCTATACACGCTGCCGCTGTCTATGGGCGTGGCAAAGGTGAAGGAGGTTGCGTTCGCAGCCACTGCGAGGTTGTCGCCGCCATTGTTCTGCAAGACCAGCCCGGTGCCGGTGACGCCGCTAACCGTGCCGCCGATGGTATATGAGGTCGACGCGGTCTGAGTCGATTTCCCTGAGCCGCTACAACCGATCATAGGTATCCCCGCCGCAAGCAACAGGGTGTATATACCGACTCTTATCTCGCTTCTCATCTCACTCAAGCCTTTCCCTAATCAAGTCGCTTTGCCAAGGTGTACGCAGAGAGCGTCGAGCTTGTCCCTCTATGCAGCCGCTGCTTTATTGCACGGTGAGACTCACCTGCGTGGTTGCAGTAATCGATCCGCTCATAGCCGTGACCGTGACCGTGTAACTGCCTGCTGGAGTTCCGCTGGAGCCGCCCGTGCCGGTGCCGCTATGTCCGTTGCCACCGCAGGCTGTTATTGCCAGAGCTCCAGCCGTCAGCAGGAGCAATCCCAGGCGGCCCCAGACTCTTCGTTTGGGAACGAAGAAGAGCAGCAGGCAGCCAAGTACGATGCCGCCGGCGCGCTCCCCGAGTTTTCGGCTTTCGTTTGCCGCGAGAGCAGTCGAAGGGCTGGCAGTGTTTACGGTGAGCATCGCGTTCACAACTTCGGCTCCGGTCACCGAGGCCGTCGTTGGCACAGTGCAGCCAGGAGCGCTCGCCGAGCCTCCGGTCACAGCGCAGCTTAACTGAACCGTTCCTGTAAAACCGCCGCTGGGGCGAATGGTGAGGGTGTCGGTTGCCGACTGTCCGGCAGAGGCAATCGAAATGGTGCCGCTGGCCGCCGATAATCCAAAGCCGGCCGATGCGGCCGCTCCCTGGACTGTAAGCGGCAAGGCCAGCGTCGCCTGCACACTGCCCGAGGTTGCGGTGATCGCCGCCGTGTAAGACCCCGGCGCCGTCGTTGCATCGCTGCCGATCTGGAGCGTCGCCGTCTGCGTCGCGGCGCCCAGCGTTACGCTGCCGGGAAGCGTGCATCCCGGCGCTTTGCCTGAGCTGGGAACTGGCGAGATCACACAGTTCAGTGCGACCGTCCCCGTGAACCCCTGTAGAGGAGCAATCGAAAGAGTATCGCTTGCCGACTGGCCCACCGAGGCGAGCGAGATAGAGCTGTCGGCAGCCGTCAGCGCGATGCCCGGGCCAGTGGTCACCTGCATCGGAATCGTCACAGACTGGCTCTGGCCTCCGCCCGCGCCGGTGACGGTGATGGTGTAGTTTCCTGCCGGCGTATCGGCATAGGTGGCTACCGTTACGGCTGAGGTTGCGCCAAAGCTTCCGTAGACGGTAGCGGCGACAGCCCCACAGGTAGGCGTATGTCCCGAGGGCGCAGCGCTGACTGTGCACGTAAAGCTTACCGCTCCGGTAAAGCCGTTCGCCGGCGTTATCGAGATTGTCGTGGAGCCGGTCTGCGAGGCCTCAACCACAAGCGGCTGGGATGGACCAGCTAGCGTAAAGCTGCCCGTCTCACCTGCAAGCGTAACGCTCACGCTATTGCTGGCGCTTTGATAGTTGCTATCGCCCCCATAGCTCACGCCGATCACGTTCGAGCCTGCCGCCAGGTCGGAAGCGGGAACGGTAAAGTAGAATTCGTTGGCCACAGCCCCGTTATTAGAACCGGCGCTGCTCGAGGTCGGGGGGTAGGTGTGGCCGTTCGCCGACGCCGCCACCGTTCCTGTGGGATAGAGCGCGATGCTATCCGTCTGCAGAATCGCCGTCAACGTCACCGTATCTACGGGAGTCACAGCCGTTGCGCTCGATTGCAGCAGGAACGAGGTGGTCCCTTTGGTGATCGTCAGGGTCTGCGCCGTGCTGGTGCTGGGCGCAAAGCTGGCGTCGCCAGGGTAGCTTGCCTTGTAGGTATATGTTCCGGGAGCCAGCGAGTTGATGGAGAGCTGCGCGATGCCCACGCTGTTGATCGCGGCGGTCTGCGTTGTTCCCGCATTCGAGGTGAAGGTCACGCTGCCGGTGGCGATTCCATCCGGTTGCAGCGTCCCTGTATATTGCACCGTCGAGTTGTTTCCAAATGGCTGTGCGTTGATGTACGTGCCTTCGCCATAAGCCACTGAGCTGATGCCTTCGCTATCCGCATTGGTCACCGGATCGTAGGTGCCGAAGGAAAGCGAGGTCGTGCTCGACTCCTGGCCGATCGATACGCTGATGCCGTTTGAGGATTGGCTGCCCGTGTGCGTCGTATCGCCGGCATAGTAGGCATAGACCGTGTAGCTTCCACCTGGAAGGTCGTTGGTCGTCAGGTTGCCGGTGCCGGTGCCGTCGAGCGTTCCATAGTCCAGGTAGCTCGCCGCATTGGAGCTGTTCGTGGTGACGATGCTGAACTGCCCGGTTGCATCGCCCGGTGTCACCGCCGTGGTGAACGAGAGCGACGTGCCATGCACCACGCTGATCGGCGCAGCCGACATTGAGCCACTGGCAGTAGTGCCGGCGGTAAGCGTGTTGGTCGTGCTGATGAAGTTCGTCGACGTCCACAGGTCGATCAGCTGCGAAAGATCGATGCTACCCAGGCCGGTGGCCATGTCGTAGCTCGGCGTGGCGTTGTAGCCTTCCAGGAAGTTGTTGGTGCCGCAGTTCAACGTACCGCTGGCGCAGTAGACCGAGTTATTGCCGATGGCGACATCATGGAAGGCGCGCTGGTATTTACCTGGGCTGCTCGGACTCGGGTTATAGTCCTGCGCCAGGTTATAGAGAACCGTGTCGGCCTGCCCGAGACGGGCGCCGCCCTGCGACTGCGAGATCATCGCCAGCATTCCGGCAAATGCCGGAGCCGCCGCCGAGGTGCCTCCAATCAGGCCGATAGGGGTGTCAGAGAGAAGCTGGCCATTCGCGTCGGTCTGGCAGTCGGTGTAGACGCCGCCCTGCGCATCGACCGTCGAATCGGAGCAGAAGATCCACGAAGCGCCATAAAAACCATTCGCGGAAAGCAACGAGACGTCGGGAACCGAACGAACCGGAGTCTCCTGCTGGAAGCCGGTCTGATACGCCGGCTGCGGGTAACCGGAAAGAGCCTGCGAGCAGCTTCCATCCGACTCCTGATAGCCCTGGCATGAGGCTTGGCTGCTAAGTCCGCCGCCACCGGCGACAATGTTCGTTTCACTAACTCCGTTATAAGCCGGTTGATTTTGAGTAAAGCTGCTCCCCACTACGCTGGATGAGTTGTTCCACGGATTTTCAGGAATATAGCCGAGTGCGCTCGCGTAATAAGGATAGCTTCCAGCATTCGCAGTGTTGACGTAAGTGCCGAAGTTGTCGGCCAGCGAATAGTAATCCGTTCCGCCGACCGCGATGTTGTACGGAGTGGAGGAAAGACCGCTTACGGAAAGCCCCAGTGAGGCCGCTTCCTTTGACGAGCTCCCGGTGTCGCACGAAGCCGAGCCGGAGTCGCCGGTAGAGACCGTAACCGAGATGCCCTGCGCCGCCGCCTGCTGCCACAACTCTGACCACTCCAGATTGCCGCCGAACCCCAGATCCGCTTCGCATTCGCCGTAGCTGACACTGAGAATGTTGACCTTGTTATCTTCAAGCGCCCGCAGGCCGGCCAGGATCAGCCCATCCGACAAATCGGTAGAGGCAGCATAGTAGTAGTTGATTGCAGCGCCGGGTGCAAGACCGCCGGAAACCTCCGCGTCCAGCAGTCCTTCTTCGGCGACATCGCCATCGATGACACCTGGGTCGGTCCCGCCGTCCAGGATCTGCGTCGGCAGGTTGCTGGATGCCCCCGCCGGTAAAAAGGCCGTGCGGTAGTTCTGCACATCGGCCATTGCCAGCGCCGAGTAGCCGAGGATGCCGATCGTCACCCCGGTACCGTCCAGCGTCTGCGTCGCCGCCGGGTTGAAGTTCTTATTGGGCGTGTCGTAGATCATCGAGGCATCGGCCGGAGTTACATAGAGCGAGTATCCGCTGGATGCACTGCCGCCCGTCAACGCAGGCTGGGCCTTTGTCGCCTCCGTCTGGACCGGCTCTATCCGGTGTGAGCCGGCATCGTATCGCGCCCCTGCGCCCAGTACGTGCAGCGGCTTGGCGCGAAAGTCGTTCATCGGCGAGAGCCCCGCAATCACTGGCGCGAGCGCCGTCGGAATCTCAGGATCGCTCACGTTAGTGACATGCAGCGTCTGCCCCACTGCATAGCTGTGAATGCCGGTATGGAAGGCATTCGCTACGTCGCCGACCGTGCCGGAGAAGAGAATGGCGTTCCGTCCGGCGGAGACCTTCTCCACCTTCAGGCCGTTCGCCTGCAACCACTGCTCCACCGCCGCCAGGTCATGGTCTGAAATGCCATAGGCCGCGCCGTAGCTCGCCGGGGTCATCCAATGGCGAAAGCTCGCCGATTTCGAATCCTGTACCTTGCTCAGAAACTGCCCGAGATGCGCCTGCTGCTCGGCGCTGCGTCGCAACCAGAGCACCATTCTGCCAGTCGCAAGGGAGGACGAGACCTCGCCGAGATCGATCGCCGCCGGGTCCATGCGGCGCGTCTGGCCCCTGAGGATAGTGCGCTGCTCTTCGGTCACCAGGCTTTGAACGCGATCCTGCGGGGCGGCAACGTGTGCTGCCTGAGAATCAAGAACGTTGGATTGTGCCAGCGCGGAAGTCGCAACAAGCGCCATCCCCAGACAAAGCTGAAGGAACCGCACATTCAATGGAATAGATCTCACGTTGTTCACCCTTGGGAGAAATTGACGAATCAGCGGTGTAGGGTAACGGACCGGTCAGCACGCCGCCAGCCCGGAATCGAAACTCTTGCGAAAGAATCCCCGGGCGCCTTGCCAGGAAAAATATCGTTTAAAAGCTGAATCCAGAGGAACGCTTTGTTGCAATTGAGTCAACAAAACTTATGCTTAAGGCATTCTTAAGCGATAACGCCTTATTGTTCCGCCACTTGCAAACAACTCCCGACTAGACCGGGCGTCTCAACGCGAGATTTACGATCGATAGGCGGACTTTCAGGCTTGGTATTCTAGGTACATTATTTCTTCCGATGCGCCCCAATCCGCGTGCGATGGCTATCGGTTCGGCCAATTCGAGCTTTGGCCCCGAACGGGCCTTCTGCTGCGCGATGAGAGACGCATACGCATCGAAGAGCTCCCGTTACAGTTTTTGCTCGTCCTGCTTGAGTCGCCCGGCGAGGTCGTCTCCAAGGAGACTCTGCGCAGTCGGCTCTGGAGCGACAGGCTATTCGGCGAGTTCGACAACGGCCTCCACGTAGCCGCAGCCAAGCTACGAGAGGCGCTGGGACAGAAAGCCGGGTCGACACAATATATAGAGACCATCCGGCGCCGGGGCTACCGCTTCAACGGCGAAGTGGAGCAGATTTTCAACTCCCCCGCCGAAACCGCAGCCGCCCCTGCTTCAAGCGAGATCGCTCCCGCAACCGATCCGATCCCCGGCGCCCTGGCCGCCCTCCCTTATCACTTTCCCTCAGAGATCCGCAGCCGTCCGAGAAATCTCCGTCTCAGCCTCCTTTCCCTTCTCGTTCTGTTCGCCACCGGCGTGGGCGCGCTCTTCTTCTACAGGCATCGGCGTAGCCCGTTGCTAGGCCCCTCGGATCAGGTCGTGCTCGGCGGTTTCACCAATGCCTCCGGTGACGACTCCTACAGCGGACTAGGGCACGCCTTCCGGGTCAAACTCGAAGAATCGCCCTACCTCAACCTGATTCCCGATCAAAATCTTCTGCGACTCGTTCCCGAGCCTGCATCGGCCTCGCTCCAGCAACTTGAGGAGGGCTGCCTCTCCCTGGGCGGTAAAGTTCTGATTACCGGCTCCATCGCCTCCCGCAGCCAAGGCTACGAGGTCACGACCACGGCACAGAATTGCGCGACCGGCCACCTGCTGGCGAGGCAAACCGTCATGTCGGCGACTCGCGAAGGTGTCATTACCGCCCTCGATCAGGCGACCGATCACCTGCGCAAGAGCCTCGGCGAACCCAGCGCCTCACTTCAGCGATTCAACGTGCCGCTGGCCCAGGCCACAACCTCGTCGCTCGCAGCACTGCGAGCCTTTACGCTCGGCGAACAAAAGCGCGACCTCGGCCAGGAGTTCGATGCCATCCGCGACTACAAGCTCGCCGTCGACCTCGACCCCGACTTTGCCCTCGCCTATGCTCGGCTCGGCACCATCTACTCCAATGCCGCCGAACTGACTCAAAGCACCCTCTATTATCAGAAAGCCTTCGATCTGCGGAATCACACCACCGACCGCGAGCGGCTCTACATCGCAGCGCACTACTACTCGATCTCCGGGCAGACCGAGCGCACCATCGAAGCCTACGAGCTATGGCGCTCGCTTTATCCTCGCGACTCGTCTCCCGACGAGAACCTCGCCATCGAATATCTCGACCTCGGGCACCCGGAGAAGGCTTCAAGCATCGCACGCACAGCCGTACAGTTCGATGCCGGCTCCTCTCTCTCCGAGGCAATACTCGCCCGCGTCTATCTCGAAACCGGCGAACAGACAGCGCTGAAAAGCCTTTGCACGAATGCACGCGGCCGAAAGAGCAATAGCGCCATGCTACAGGCCTCCTGCTTCCTGCTAGCCTTTCTCCAAAACGATGACATAGCCATGGGAGAACAGATTCGCTCCGTGCGCGGAAACGCGGCCGAAAGCGAACTGCTCGACGACGTCGCCTGGGTTTCGATGTATCAGGGCAAACTCGGCTCAGGAAGAAAGCTGTTCGCACAGGCGCGTCAGGCGGCACTGGCCCAGGGCTTTTCCGAACTGGCAGCAACCGTCGACGTTGACCAGGCGACGCTTGAAGCCGAGTTTGGCTATCCACAACAGGCGCGTACCCTCGCCCACAACGCCCTTCGACTCGCCCCGGACGACGTGCATATCCAGGCCATGGCAGCCTTGGCGCTCGCTCGCAGCGGAGACACCGCGCTCGCCGAATCGACGGCAGCCAAAGCCTCCTCGCAGGCTCCTCTCGATACGATTCTCAACAAGGCCGAGATCCCCGCCATACACGCCGCAATCCAGTTACAGAAGCATGATCCACAGGCGGCAATTCAGGCACTCGAATCCGCCCGTCCCTATGACCAGTGCAGCGCCCTCGCCCTGGCGCCTTCCTACTATCGCGGGCTGGCCTATTTTGCCGCAGGACAGCCCGACAAAGCTGCTGCGGAATATCGCAGCGTTATCGAGCATCACGCGCTGGTTCCAGACTCACCCTATGTTCCCCTGGCCACTTTGCAGCTAAGTCGCGCCTTGCGACGCATCGGAGATACCAATGGCGCAGCCTGGGCCGAGTCGAAGCTCAAGGAAGCCTGGCAGCACGCCGACAGCGACTTCCTCCCGCTTCACCAGTAGAAGAGAGAACGACCTCTCCCGCAGCCTCAACATCAGTCGCTGCACCCGCCGCTTGCCTGCGCGAATCCCGCGCTTGACTAAGGCATTTTCCGGAGATGATTGGCCATCTTACTCAGGCAAGGCTTCTTATGGGAGCGTGATCTCACGTTTGACTCACGCAGCCGCCGTCTGCTCTACTTCGTAAGACGATATGAAGACCTCGCACATTCCCGCGATTCGAATTATTGGACCCAACTCCATTTTGGGCGCGCGCGGGAGACGACGCCTGACATAAACTCCGAAGAAGATTCGGAGAGCAACACACAGACCACCTCCCGCTAGAGCGGCCGGTGGTTTTCCTACGTTAGGAGCATTTCTTGGAACCGGTGACACTTTCGAGCATTGAAGCTGCCCGCGAACGCCTCGGCGACGCCATCCACCTTTCGCCGTGCCAGCTTTCGCATCATCTTTCCGAGCGCATCGGGTTGCCGATCTTTTTGAAGCTAGAAAACCTGCAGCGCACTGGCTCATTCAAGGAGCGGGGCGCGCTGAACAAGCTGCTGACGCTGACTGAAGAGCAGCGCAAGCGCGGAGTAATTGCCGCTTCGGCTGGAAACCATGCGCAGGGCGTCGCGTTTCATGCGACCAAGCTGGGCGTCCGGTCGCAGATTGTGATGCCGCAGGCTACGCCGCTGGTCAAGGTGGTTTCAACGCGCGGCTTTGGCGCTGAAGTCATCCTGCATGGGGCCAACTACGACGAGGCCTGCGAAGAAGCGCTGATTCGCTGCGAACAGCAGGGGCTTACCTTCATTCACCCCTTCGACGACCCGGTGGTGATTGCCGGCCAGGGGACAATTGGCCTCGAACTGCTGGAGCAGATCCCCGATCTCGAAGCAGTGGTTGTGCCAATCGGCGGCGGTGGCCTGATCGGCGGCATTGCTTGCGCACTCAAAGAGCGCAACCCCAAGATTCGCGTGATTGGCGTAGAACCTGAAAAGCTGCCCTCGATGCTGCGGGCGCGCGAAGCCGGTACGCCAATCACGCTCTCACCCCAGGCCACGATTGCCGACGGCATCGCCGTGCGCCGCGCCGGGGATGTGACTCTGCCGCTGGTCTCGCGCTACGTGGACGAGATTGTTACGGTGGACGATGAGGAGATTGCCAGCGCCATCCTGATGCTGCTGGAGCAGGAAAAAACGCTGGCCGAGGGCGCGGGCGCGGCGGCGCTGGCGGCGCTCTTGCAGGAGAAGACCAGCCTGCGCCATCAGCGGACGGCGGTGCTGGTCTGCGGCGGCAATATCGATGTGACGCTGCTGGCCAAGATCATTGCCCGCGGTCTGGTGAAGGATGGCCGCCTGCTGCGCATCCGCGTCTATTTGCTGGATCGGCCTGGCGCGCTGCTGCAATTGACAGAGGTTCTGGCGCGGGAGCGGGCGAACATTGTCGAAACCATCCACAATCGTGCGTATTATGGGGTGAGCCTCGGCGAAACGGTGATCGATGTGACGCTTGAAACCCGCGGCGCTACGCACATCACAGCCATCAGCCACGCGCTCGGCGAAACCGGTTTCCGCTTCGAGCGCATTCTTTAGAAAACCTCTGAATTTATCGCGGTTTTGAAGGGGCGTGACTTCAGTCACGCCGCAAAGCCAAACAAATCGACGCGGCTTTAGCCGCCGAGGGAATGTCGGAGACTTGCTCGGGTCTCCTCAGGGAGAGCGATGTACACGCCTGCTTTCAATCGGGTCGAGGATCGCGCCGTGTTGCTGGAAGCGATGCGGACGTGGTCCTTTGCCGTGCTCTTCGGAGCCGACGCCAATGGAGCGCCAGTGGCGACGCATCTGCCGCTCGTAATTTTGGATGAAGGCGAGTTTGGCGTGCTGGAGGGCCATTTTGCCCTGGCCAATCCGCACTGGAAGGCGCTGGCCGGGCGGGAAACGCTGGTGGTCTTCTCCGGGCCGCACAGTTATGTTTCGCCGTCCCTCTATGCCGAGCGGAAGTCGGTGCCGACATGGAATTACATCGCCATCCACGCCACTGGGAGGCTGGAAGTGGTGGCCGACGAGCCGGGCGACGATGCCGGGAATTTCGCCCGCAAAGATGCCCTGCTGAAGCGGTTGATCGCCGCGAAC
>Ga0182030_10017097_pt1 | contig 14029 bp, 8 predicted proteins | sample 812S3MmetaG_FD_121299 | JGI IMG/M metagenome (GOLD analysis project Ga0182030, IMG submission 121299) | Permafrost microbial communities from Stordalen Mire, Sweden - 812S3M metaG (Illumina Assembly) | ecosystem: Environmental > Terrestrial > Soil > Wetlands > Permafrost | place: Sweden...
AGTTCTATGCTTGTTGTTACTATGGTGCTGCCAATACTTAGAGCATCAGTTGTTAGCGCCGCTCCAACCAACTTGATCACTAATCCTCTCGTTGAAACGGTTGACCCAAATAACGCTAACGCACCGGCTAATTGGTTGAGCAGCAGCTGGGGGACCAACACCACTAATTTTAGTTATCTAAATACTGGCTCAACTGGTGACACTAACAGCGTCAACGTTCAGACTACTAGCTACACTAGTGGTGACTCAAAGTGGTACTTTAGCCCAGTCAGCGTCAGCGCCGGGACTGAGTACACCTATAGCGATTATTATCAGTCAACCACGGCTAGCGAAATTGATGTTGCCTATACTATGAGTGATGGCAGCCAGCAGTATGTTGATCTAGGTGATCCATCGGCCGCTAGTGCTTGGACCCAGTTTTCAGCTAATTTTATTGCACCAAGCGGAGTCGTTAATGCAACCATCTATCACCTTATTAATAGTGTCGGCTCACTGACGACTGACAACTTCGATCTAAGCGCTACTTCAACGCCGACTATTAGTCTTACCGCGCCAGTAGCAAGTTCAGCAGTTAGCGGCACTAGCGTAGTTTTAAGCGCCAATGCCAGTGATCTAAATGCTATTGCTAGCGTTCAATTCCAGGTTGATGGTACAAACGTTGGTAGCCCGGTGACTACTGCTCCTTACCAGTACAACTGGGATTCAACAACCGTAACTAATGGCGCCCACTCAATTACTGCCCAAGCTACTAATACCGAAGGCGTAACTACAACTTCAGCTTCTGAGCAAGTAACGGTTGATAACGTTATCCCACTTGGGACTAACCTCATCCCAAACCCCTTAGTTGAAACTCCTACACCGGGTAACTCTAGCACTCCTAATGACTGGCAAACTGGTGGTTGGGGAACTAACACCACTTCTTATAGTTACCTAAATAGCGGCTCAACTGGTGACACGAATAGTGTTAGCGTCCAGACTACTAGTTACACAAGCGGCGACAGCAAGTGGTACTTTAACCCAGTTAGCGTAACGGCTGGAGCTCAGTATACTTTTAGTGATTATTACCAGTCGACAACTACCAGCGAAATTGATGTTGCCTATACTATGAGTGATGGTAGCCAGCAGTATGTTGATCTAGGTGATCCAGCGGCTGCTAGCGCCTGGACTCAGTTTAGTGCAACCTTTACCGCTCCTGCTGGTGTAGTATCAGCCACCGTCTACCATGAGATTGGTAGCGTCGGAACTTTAACTACTGACAATTTCTCCCTTATTCCTAGCTCAACTCCAGCTGTTGTAGTTGCCTCACCGGCCGCAAGTTCGGTCGTTAGCGGTACAACCGTTCAATTACTGGCTAACGCCGCCGACGCAGGTGGTATCAAGTCTGTTCAATTCCAGGTTGATGGCGTAAATGTCGGCAGCCCACTTACTACCGCTCCATATGATTACAACTGGGACTCAACGAGCGCTACTAACGGAACACACTTTATTACAGCTATTGCTACCAACACTGAAGGCATCACTACAACCTCAAGTGCTGTATCGGTAACCGTTAATAATACGGTTGCAGCCGGTAACAATGTCATTCCAAACCCCCTACTTGAAACGACTAACCCGGCTAATGCGAGTAACCCCCTGGATTGGAACCCTGGAACTTATGGTACCAATACCACTAATTTTAGTTATCTAAATAGCGGTTCAACTGGTGATACTAAAAGTGTCAAAGTCCAGACAACTGCCTATACTAGCGGTTCAAGCGAATGGATGTATAACGCCCAGAACGTTGTTGTCGGTGACACCTATAACTTCAGTGACTATTATGAGTCAACAATAGCAACCAATGTTGAGGTTGAGTTTATAAGTTCAACCGGTACTGACTCTTACGTGTCACTTGGTTCACCGGTCGCTTCAAGCACCTGGAAACAGTTTACCGGTAGTTTCATAGTTCCGGCCGGTACGGTTAGCGCTGTGGTCTATCACTACCTTAACGCAGTTGGTAGCCTAACAACTGATAATTATTCGCTTACAATCAGTACAGCTCCGACCGTTGCAGTAACCGCTCCAGTTGCTTCAACAGCAACTAGCAACCCTTACTCGGGTAACATTACACTTAGCGCAAACGCTAGTGACTATGCCGGGGTAAATAACGTTCAATTCCAGGTTGACGGCGTAAACGTCGGTAGTCCAGTAACAAGCGCTCCTTACTCGTTTGTGTGGAATAGTGCTTCAGTAACTAACGGTACTCACGCCATTACGGCAGTCGTTACTGGCGGAGACGCTAAAACAACCACTTCAGCAGCTGTCAGTATTGAGGTTTCTAACACTAACCCCGCTGGTAGCAACCTAATCCCTAACCCCCTTATGACAACGCCTAGCCCATCAAAATCCTCAGTTCCACAGGACTGGTCAGTAGCTACTTGGGGCACCAACACCTTTACTAGTTCATACCTGAGCACTGGCTCAACTGGTGATAGTAGGAGCCTTCAAATTAATATGACTAAATATACTTCTGGAGACGCCAAGTGGATATTTACACCCCAAAATGTGGCTCAAGATACCCAGTATATTTTCACTGATCAGTACGAGTCAAACGTTCAAACCCAGGTTAATGCCGTATTCACCATGAGTGACGGTACGACAGAATATGAAATTATCGGCATACCTTACGCTGCTACTACCTGGACACAGTTCAGCTCCAAGTTTTCAGTTCCTGCTGGCGCCGTTAACGTAACTATCTATCACTTGATCCAAAGTGTTGGTAGCTTAACTATCGACAACGCTTCAATGACGCCATATACACCTACGGGCTTCGCTCGACCGATCGTAACGCTAACCTTTGATGATGGTTATTCCACTGCCTACACCAACGCTATGCCTATTCTTAAAACTGATGGCTTCACCGCAACGGCTTTCATTATTACTGATCTAATCGGTAAGAGTGGTTACATGACCGCCACCCAACTTAAAACCTTCGCAACAGCCGGCGACGAGATGGCTTCACACACCGTGACTCACGATAATCTAACCCTAGAAACCGCTACACAACTAAAGACCGAGATGACTCAGTCCCAAGCCACTATAAAAACCGACACCGGAATATCACCAACCGACATGGCTTATCCTTACGGTCTTTACAATGCTGCCGCCGTAACAGCTACCAAGGCTGTATATACTGCCGCTCGTGGTGTTGAAAGTGGCTTAAACTCTAAGGATAACTACAACGCCTACGACCTAAAAGTTGAAGATGTCTATACTACTACTACAACTGCCCAAGTTGTTGACTGGTTAGCTCAAGCAAAAGCGACTAATACCTGGCTAATCTTTGTCTACCACGGTGTTGATACCAACCTAACAACCGCAGTTGATAGTGATGAATGGTGTGTTACACCCGCTCAGCTAACCGCTCAACTTGCAGCCGTTAAAGCCTCGGGCATTACTGTCGAGACAATGGCCAAGGGCATAGCTGAAGTTACCCCTCAGCTTTAAAGACGATACAGAAGATAACCGGCTCCAAAGTAATTTACTTTAGTGCCGTGGGCCTGAACATAGTTCTGAATCTGATTATTACCGCTACTAAGTCCTGACACGAATGGATTACTGATTGCGTAATAGTCTAGTTGACCAGTTTTAACGAGCAGCTTAAAAGCGCTCAAACTAATCGGGCTATCCATGCCATCAAAACCACCCAGCGCCATGACCGGTTGATTAGCCGCTATTTGAAGTGGGGCCTGGTCGGATGAAGTATTAACCGCAACTATCCATTTCGCCCCACCGCGGTGACTGAGCAGGTATTTAGATAATGTCCGCTGCTGAGGGCTAATAAAATCGGCCGTAGTTTGGGCAATTTCGCCAGTCGGGCCAACTAACGGCGTAGGACCATTATGACCGGCACTAATAGTTGCCAAACTGTAGCTTAGCGGACCGAGTAAGCCAGCCACTAAACCAATGCCAAGAGCGGCGCTAAGAATGTTGGCTTTTGGATCAACTAAATTCAGTAGTAACCCAGCCGCCGAAAGGACCGACAAATCCAAAATCAGCCAACGTAACCACGGTAAATAATGAGAGCTATACCCCATTAGTATGCAAGCAATAACCCCCGTTATAGCTACCGATAGCGGCAAAACGAAAGCCGCTGCCGAGCTGCGCTTATATTCCCTAAGCATAATTGGCAAACTAACACCGAGTAGCCCGGCGATGGCCGGGGCCATGACGACAGCATAGTAGGGGTGAATGACGCCACCAACCAAACTAAAGATGACCATATTAATAATTAAGAAACCGCCGAAGACTAGAGCTGCGACTTTTGTCTTATCGCCGCGTTTTTCATGACGATGTAACCAGATAACCAAGATTAAACCTAAGATGGCCGGAGCCAGTAACCAGGCTATGCCCGGACCAAAGCTAGCATTAAACATTCTAAGTATCCCGCTTGAGCCACCAAAACTTACTGACGAATCGCCACCGCTAGTCAATCGGTTGACGCCGTTATAGCCAAATATTAAACTCCAGATCGAGTTGTTACCGCTGCTACCGATATAGGGGCGACTAGCAGCCGGCGTCAGCCAAACAATTACGCTCCACCAAAGGGCCACGATTGTGCTTGGGATGGCCGCTAGCAATAATAGCTTCAATTTCTTTGAGAACATACCTCGCCCGGCATATAAATATACACCTACAATAACCGGCACTATAAGTAGCGCTTGAAGCATTTTAGTATTAAAGCCTAGCCCAATTAGAACCCCGCTAAAACTTAGCCAAATTAGTGGATGGTGGCCCTCAATTGCTCTAAGCAGACCGTAGATACTAGCTACCATCAGTAGTGTTAAAAGGCTATCTGGATTGTTATAGCCAAACATCATCACTGCAACCGGCGTAGTTGCCATAACTACGGCTGCTAGAAGTGCACTTTTTGCCGAGAACCAACGGCGGACGGTGGCATAAACAAGGGCCACACTGCCAACACCAGACAGAATGCTAGGCAACAGCATGCTCCAAGCGTGGAAACCAAAAACTCGGGTAAATATTTCCATTCTCCAAAGGAAAAACGGTGGTTTATCAACGCTTATAAAATTAGACCCGTCTAAACTACCAAAAAAGAAAGCTTTCCAACTGTGGGTACCGGCCTGGACTGCAGCGGTATAAAAACCGTTGGCGTAGCCATTTCTAGTCACACCGATAATGTAGGCGACGGCCGTGGCAATAATAATAGCCCTTATAGCCCATTTTTCTAAAACAGACCTAGGGTGTAACTCACGGTGTAGCCGCTTTATTCCTCTAAGGTCCTCAACTGAAGTTTTAAGAATTTTTACCCTGGAATCGGGGTCTTCATACCAGGTGACGGCCACCTCGTGGACTACTAGACCAGCCCGTTCAGCTTTCACTAAAAGCTCGCTGTCAAAAAACCAGCTGTTGTCGCTTATCGACGGCAAAAGCTCTTTAGCGGTATCGGCTCTTATTGCCTTAAAGCCACACTGGGCGTCGGAGGTTTTAAGATCAAGCACAGACCTAATAATGTAATTATAAATCCTAGAAATAATTTCCCTGTTAAGCCGCCGATCTATTTTAGAATCTTTTTTTAATCTAGAACCAGTGGCAACCGAGAACTTGCCTTCTACGAGCGGCGTAATCATAGGTTCTAGGGCTGATAGGTCGGTTGATAGGTCAATATCCATATAAGCTAGAATTTCGCCCTTTCCGTGGCTCCAGGCATGTTTTACGGCCCGCCCGCGGCCACCTAAAGATAACTGGGCGGCAGTAACTTTTGGATATTTTTTAGCCAAACCCTGGGCTACCGTCCAGCTGTCATCATGGCTAGCATTTTCGACTAGGACGACCCGGTAATCATAAGGAAAAGATGAGTCCAAGAAATCGATGAGTTTTGGCAGACTGGCAGCTACCACTTTAGCGTCATTGTGTAGCGGAATAGCTATATCGACTAATGTTTTTTTCGGTGGCTTAGTTTTTTTATTATCAATTGATAAGTCGCTCATTTTTGATCTTTATCTACTCTCCTTTTAGGAGAGCCCCCTCCACTGCCAAGTAGCCCTTATTATCAGTATCAATTATACTATAGATATGAGTTTTAGGCCGTTAGCTGACAGGATGCGTCCAGAAAAATTGGGTGATATTGTTGGACAACACCATTTAGTAGATAACGGTAAGATAATCCACGAGATTATATCTCACGGCCAACCGACCAGCCTGATTCTTTGGGGACCCCCGGGCAGCGGTAAAACCACCCTAGCTAGAATCATTGCTAATGAAACAAAAGCCGAATTCGTCGAGCTTAGTGCCGTAACAGCCGGCAAAGCCGATATTACTAAAGTCGTTGCTATCGCCGAAGCTAATCAGAGATTAGGGCTACAGACAATTTTATTCGTTGATGAGATCCACCGCTTCAGTAAAAGCCAACAAGACGCTTTTTTGCCCCACGTCGAACACGGCACAATTATTCTAATTGGCGCTACTACCGAAAACCCCAGTTTTGAGGTCATTAACCCTCTACTTAGTCGCTCGCGGGTTCTTATCTTAGAACCGCTTAATAAAGACGACATTATAAAGATTATTAAGTCAGCCGCTAAGACCGAAAAACTAAGCCTAAAACGTTTGCCTAAGAGCAGCATTGATCTCCTGGCCGAGTTATCTGGTGGCGACGCCAGAGTCGCTCTAGGGAATCTGGAGCTGGCTATGCAGTTAACCAAATCAACGATTACTACCGACATAGTTACTACCGCCGCTCAAAGACGGCTGCCGGGCTATGATAAAAAGGGCGAAAATCACTATAACGTCATCAGTGCTTTTATAAAATCAATGAGAGGTAGTGACCCAAATGCTACCCTATATTATCTAGCCAGAATGCTTAATGCCGGAGAAGATCCAAAGTTTATAGCCAGAAGGATGGTTATTTTTGCATCTGAAGACATAGGGTTAGAAGCTTCGGCCGCCCTCAACCTAGCGGTAGCTACCTTCCAAGCGGTGGAGCGAATCGGCATGCCAGAGTGTAAATTCGCCTTATTCCACTGCGCGACTGTACTGGCTAAAACCAAAAAATCAAGGATTATTGCAAGCGCTATGGCTAAAGCCGAGGCAGCAGCTATGGAATACCCCGATTTAGCTGTCCCCTTGGAGGTCCGTAATGCCCCCACAAGGCTTATGGCTGATCTAGGCTACAATAAGGGCTATAAATGGCAAGCCGGCTTTAAACCGACCGGAGGCTTCTTACCGAGCGAAATTAGTCAACTTAATCTATTTGACTAAATTTTATTGAACGCCGTATAAAGCGGCTGCTTGTTGCTGATATTCGGCGTAGCTCATTTGTTGTACGGGTTGCGCCGGTAACTGAAGATTATTAAAATTCTTGTATAAAATTTCGGATGTCCCGCTCACGACTGCGGTAACTTTAACCAGTTCGTCCGTCTTGATATTAATGTATAGAGTGGCGGATGTCGGGCCAGAACTAAACCCGCTTAAAACCGTTTGGGTCTCATCGGAGGTTAAGCCAACCATAGCGGCAACTTTTTTGTTATAGTCAGTTAGTTTTGATATGTCTAACTTGACCGGATAGACGAAAACACTCTGACCGCTAAGCGTACTTTTGGTTACTTTCTTTGCGTTAAACTGGTAAATATTGTTAGCTTCAGCGTAATTTACCAATTCTTGACGCTGGGTCGCCGAGAAGTTTCCGAAAATATATTGGCCAAAAAATTCAGAATATGGGTCGACTGACTGAGCAGTCCCGGAGTCAACACCCGATATTAGACTGCCGCTTGCTTTAAGCTGTAGCCATTTATTAAGAATCGGGGCTTTCGTTACAGTAACACCGCCGTTACTAACCGAGTCATATTTAATGAAGGTATTTTGAGTCGTCCCGTAGCCGTCGAAGGTTACGTTTATGCCAAAAACATTTAGCTTAGTGGTTTGACTTAAGATTGGATCGCGAATATTTGAGACCTCAAACTTTAAATCCTGATAGCCACCAGACCCAGATGTTATTTGCTCGACTTGCTTCGTAGAAAGAGCATTAACGAGGGCTTTGTCAAATACGTGCGTGGGGTTTGAGTTTTGAGACATCAGCCAGTAGCCAATACCCCCCAGCCCAGCGAGAATAATAATGATTAATGCAACGATTATGGGAAGTTTTTTAGATTTCTTCGTTGGAACGAAAGTTTCTGGTGTTACATCTTGAACTACGGCTGTTGGAGTTGATGATTGCCCATCGTTTAACGGCATAACAAAAGTTGGTTGGGTTTCGCTGGCGCCAGCGACAACGGTAGGGGGCGAGGGCGATTGGCCGGTATAGGGTTGGTTTACCGCAACTTCAGGCACCGGGTTCGGGGTGACTGCTAGGGGATCGACTACGGGTGTCACAGGAGAAACGGTTTGGGGCTGATAGCTAATAGGTACAGCTGGGTCGGGTGGTAAAGCCTGAGGCTCTGGGGTGACGGGAGGAATAACTGGTTGAGGCTCTTCTGGTCTGATTTGTTGAGGATCCATATTTTGTGTCTATACCAACTAGTTTAAGAAGTATTTAATCTACGTGGACATCATAGCATTAGAGGAACCCTAAGTCACATATTAAATTGTCGTTTTTAATAGTTATTACTCTTTAAATAATAAAAGACTCCCTAGAAAGAGAGTCTTATACTTTTTAATACTTATCCACCTCTGGATATTCAACCTCACGCACAAGTTTCTCGAACGTTATCTCCAGGAGATTTTATTTTTACCTCTTAGTTTTTAACGTTATCTACAATATATATCATTAATGACTTCAAAACAAGTGTATTTATTACACCATATTTCAGTTATCTATTTGTCAAATATAGGTCAAATAACCGAAAAAAACATATGTTATAGTATAGTTTTTAAACTAATAATTCTAATAGACAACTGGGGTGGATTATTATTTATAAGGCTGGTTTTGCAATAATCGCAATCACCGGGTTTGATATAATGTCCCTAATGAAAAAACTCTTGTTGTTTGACATCGACGGTACACTTATTCGATCAGGGAGTGGTGGTATAAATAGATTTACCGGCGCAATTAAGAACGTCCACGACATTGCGGTTGAAATCACTAAAAATTACCAGGGTTCTACAGACCGATTGATCATGACTGACTTACTACAGGATAAAGGATGGAGTGATAGCCAAATACAAAGTTCAATGCCGAAACTTTTAGCCGAAATTAATCATATTCATAAAACAGAATTTAAAGCTTCTGATGTCCAACTGTTCCCCGGTATTGTTAAGCTCTTAAAAACACTTAATGAAAAAGATGTTGAAATGGGTTTAATAACTGGCAATGTGATCGAGGTCGCTATCCGTAAACTCGAAGTCGCTGGTATATACTCCTATTTCAAAGTAGGTGGATTTGGTGATGATCCACATAAGCGCAGAGCCGATCTTGTTAGTGTTGCAATAGCCAAAGCCGGTTTCGAGAATAAAATGGAGGATGTTTTTGTTATAGGAGATACGCCTCTCGATATTAAGGCGGCTAGCGAAGCTGGAGTAAAAAACAGTGTCGGCGTAGTCAATGGTTACCGAGACGCCCAAGAATTAGTCGACGCTGGAGCAAAGTTTGTGCTTGAAGATTTCTCAGATCCCGACAACGTCATCGAGTTATTGGGCTTATAGTAATCGGTTCGAATCCCCCTTCCCCGGCCAAACCATAAACGTGATAATATATTCCTATGCTCGGATACAACCTAGCGGCAATCGCTGTTTTTATTCCGTTTCTGTTTATTAGTCTCCTTAACAGATCATTTTCTTTAAAATTGTGGCTAATAGTCTTTTATTGCTATTTCTTCTTAAGTGTCTCTATGGTTTTTTATGGGTGGCACCTCAGTTACGATACAAACGTAAATTCAAACGGATCGTTATATCGCTTCCTCGAGCTATTCCCTTTTCTTGCTTATTTTATAATTGTAGCCGTAACGGTCAAGCTAAAGCACGGCTACAAGAATTTAAAAAACCCGGTTACCGTCACACAGAAAAATTTATACCAACTTGCTAGAGCTATTACTATAGCGATACCGATCCTAGTAGTAGTATATATTGTTTATGGAATAACTAATTATGATTCTTAGTTCCAACTTTGTCCAATACGGCCAGACACAAACTATTTAACTAACTTTTTTGCAGAATTACCCTCAAACCATACAGCAATTTCAGCAATTGTAAGTTTTTGAGTAGCAACAGTTACCGTAAAATATTCAAGTTCTGACTGGCTAGATTTTAGTTCGTATCCGTTACGCATCAAGAATATAGCAGAAACAGTAACCGCTGTTCGCTTATTACCATCAGTAAATGGATGATCACCAATAATGTTCCTTAAATATACTGCAGCTTTATCAAAAACCGTTGGATACTGTTCTTCATCAAAAACAGTCTGTATTGGGGCTTTGACGACAGAACTTAAACGTCCTTCATTACGAACACCATGTGAACCACCAAAATCTTCTATAACTTGGTAGTGTAAACGTAGTATTTCTTCTAAAGATATATAATGTAATATCATTTATCCGCAAGATTTTTTAGAGTCTGACCATATTTACTCAAGAAAGTATTGTATTCATTTAACAATTTTTCTTGTTTTTCATCTTCTGGAACGAGCTGAACTGTTAATTTAAGGGTATCGCCACGTTTTGCGCCTAGTCTTAATAGATCTTTTTTTGATAAAGTTACACCTTGGCTCGAACCGATTTGGATAATTTTTTGAGTTGTTTCAATCATACCATTTATTATAACTATATTATAATCAATGTCAATATAATAACTCCCTGCTAGAGGTTCGAATTCCACCCCCCCAGCAATAGCAGCCATTACTTTGATTTGCGAGTCAATGATCATGACTTGGCGCTAGTCACTTTCTGTAGATTAACGGGCGTACAGACAGTTTTTTATCTGTTGCTTTTCCACAGCGACGTAAAGGGTATCACAACGATGGTGGGAGCCAGGAGGAATATCAAGGGATAGCCATAATTACTATCTAAAAGTTAATTATGTTATATTTATGCTAAATGAATAATGAGAATCATGACGACCAGACAAACATCGACTCGATGAATCCAACCGAAAGCACCGAATCTCAAGAAGCACAACCCACAGTTCCAGCAATTCAACCGCTTGCGCCAGCAACGAAATGGTATAAGAAAAAAGCTTTCTTAGTTGGTTTAATTACAGTGATTGTTCTTGGTGGCGGAATTTCCGCTTGGACATTGACACTTAAGAGCACACCTAAACAAACCCCTCAAACTCCCGTAACTAACAATTCAACCACGACGGCCTCCACTAATTTGCAACCGAATCAGATTTGCTTTACTCGATTAGCTCATATTGTATGTGTTGACTCTAAGGGCCAGAACCGTGTTCGTTATGACCTACCTAAGCTGCCAAATGGTCAAACAATAACTGATCTAGTAGCAATGCCAGACCAGTCTCAGTATTTGGCATTCTTCTCAGACGGAAAGAATAGCAGCGTTTGGACGCTAAATAGTAAATTGGAGGTTAATAAACAGCTGAACTTTAGTGAAGGTCTCATGCCTGACGACCTTCCTGATAGTGGTGCCTCGTTCAGTATAGACGGGAAGTCTGTTGTACTTGCTCTTGATACGGACCCTAGTAATAGTGAGCTTAAAGGTATATACCGCTATGATCTGAGTAGCGGCAAGTTAACAATGTTAATCAAAGCTAATGCTTTCGGATCTGTAGCAGTTCTCAAAGACGGGCATATACTTTATGGCAGTTGGGATGGAAGTTCTGGAAGCATTTATGTGATGAATGCTGACGGCACGGGCGCACGCGTGTTGAATCTATCCCCGATAAACGGTGTTCCGGGAGGTGATGTGTTTAGCTATGATTCGCGAACTGATAAAGTCTTAGTATTTGGTTGGGATAATCAATCAAAGGAGGAAATAGGTTACGCTAATTCATCTGCTTTACTTAGCGGCAAAACACTGAGCATTATCCCTACTGATCCCGACCAATACTCCTCTGCGTTCTTTACAGGATCCGACACAATCATTGCGTTTGAAGGTGCTAAGGCGAACATCATTGATCTTAAAGGCAAGGTTGTTGCCACAGTAACACAAGCTGGAGAACCAATTGGCCCACTTGATACTAGTAGCTTCACCAAAAGCGCCGAGCAAACGGAACAGATTTCAGAACAAATAAGCGGTTATAGTTCCGCTCCTGCCGATTTCCAGACTTTCATAGCACCATACTTTAGCCAGCAATACGCTCAGTGTACAAAAGCTTACGGCGGCACGCAGGAATTTATGTTATCAGTTATAGCGGTTGTAAGGGATACTTTTGTACGAACAGGTGAGTCTTGCGCAGATGGTGGCAGTGTATATTACGAGAAGATTAACGGAATATGGACAAAGACCACATTACCCGGACAATCTATAAGTAACTGTAGCGATGTAAATAAGTATGCGTATACAAACGAAATTATTCCTACTTGCGCAGCAGATAATGGCCAAGTAATAAACAATACAAACCCGTAAAAAGCTTAGAGCTTATTAATAAGCTCTAAGTAAGCAATTAGCATCGACTTCATTAAACTAATGTTATAGGACAAGATGCTCGGGAATATATGTGATTTTAGGCTCTATCAGATTTTTTTACGTAATATTTGACGTAATATAACACTGGATACGAGAGTTATAATTGCCACTAAGAACACGGGCATGTACTTTGTGCTATTTCCCACAAGCCCGTAACCCGTATTAGGCGCAGTTACTGCAGTACCAAGACCAACTGGATCGTCAATCTCACCTGCGATAGGATTCGTGTCTAAGGGTCCGTTGTCTACAATCGTGTATATCACCTGAAGTGCTGGCTTGCCACCAACGGTAGTTTCAGTGACTACTGCCCCAGGTACCGTAGCGAATGTTTTAGTATTCGGATTGTACTTTCGGACAACAACCTGATTTGGTGTTAAGTTTGTTACAAACGTTAGTACAATCTTATTTGATTGTTCGGCCTCACTAAAACAAAAATCAACCAAACCTAAAGGATAGGTATATGCACTATCTTGAACATTTAAGTTCGACTGATTAACGGCTGTATTACATGTAATTGTTGATCCACTAGGAGTAGTAATGACTACTGCCGCGTCATTCACAGGATTAGTTATGTTTGCTGTTGATGAGTCTAGGGTTGAGTCGTACCCAAGGTATGCATTAGTATTGCCAGCTGTTATCAATCTAGAACCATCTGCATTAAAAGCAGCAGACACCCAGGAATTACTGTCACTATTGTTGTCCGTAGGGTCCTCTACCGTCCAATTTGAGCCTTCATTGTTAGATATATACGTATCACTATTCGTGCCTTGGACTACCAGTTCGTTGCCCGAGCCAGAGACAGATAGTACGTTCCAATTATGAACATTGGTGTTGTCTGGCGTTATGTCAGTCCAATTCGAGCCATCATTGATAGAAGAGTAGACGGCATCATAATTAGTTCCATCCCAGCTATAATCACTAACATAGATCGTGTTGCCGTCTGAAGTCATAGCGACCTTCGTTTCAAAGTTAAGGTTATTGCTAGTGTCCGGAGTAATGTTTTGCCAATCATTGCCACCATTGTCTGAAAGATACGCCATAGAATTAACATCACTATTTTCACCACCGATTAACACTTTGTTACCGTTATCCGAAATAGTTAATGATTGCCATGAACTGACATTAGTAATGGGGCTAGTCTGCCAAGTAGCCCCTCCGTCGTTGGAGATATATACATCAGAGTGGTCATCACTAGCTAAAGCAACTATTTTACTTCCATCTCCCGAGATTACAACTTGTTGCCAATTTACAGCTCCGTTAGGCGTTATATTTTCCCACGTACTCCCACCATCATTAGATATGACTATTTTGCCATAGATTGAGTTATCTGAGTTACCCATATCTATACCAGAGCTACTAGCGGCCACCATTTTTTGTCCATTGTCTGAAACAGATACCGCTGTCCAGTAATTGTTAATATTTGGGTCAGCTATATTTGAGTCATCTGTCCAGTCTTTACCGTA
>Ga0182030_10017098_pt1 | contig 14029 bp, 12 predicted proteins | sample 812S3MmetaG_FD_121299 | JGI IMG/M metagenome (GOLD analysis project Ga0182030, IMG submission 121299) | Permafrost microbial communities from Stordalen Mire, Sweden - 812S3M metaG (Illumina Assembly) | ecosystem: Environmental > Terrestrial > Soil > Wetlands > Permafrost | place: Sweden...
AGCGTGCCCTGATCGAGTTCCAGTTGCACGGTGCTGTCGCTGACGTTGGTCAGGGTCAGGCTGGTCTCCGAGTTCATGCGGATGAAGCCATCGCCAACGTTCAGTTCGGCTTTCGAGTTCTTGTCCGTCCAGATGCGATCAGAGGTCGTGAGCGGCCGGTTCATGCTGGCCGCAATCCAGTCGTTTATGCCGCCCGGCTGCATCGAGACTTCGCCCGTCATGTATTGCACGCGGGCCACGCGCCCGGGAGGGTCCTGCTGCGGCGCGCCTTGTTGGTCCGGACCGCCTTGCTGTGCCGGATAACCTTGCTGTCCGGGATAGCCCTGTTGCCCCACGTTAGCCTGCTGCACCGAATTATCCGCCGGCGGAGGGGGAGCCATGCTCTGGTCCTGAGCGAAGACCGCTCCCGCCGATAAGGCAACAAACAGTAGTGCCATCAATAAACATTCAAACCGCCAACGTGATTTCATTGCTCGCTCCTCTTGCTTCTGTCCTGCCACGATGTCTTTCCTTCCAGGGCGACCCGCTCCCCATTGCCATATCCGGGAACTGTCGCATGCATCTGTATGAACCCAGGATTCGTAAATGTGTTGCGCGGCGTTTTTCCATCGCCGTCATCGTTGATTTGAAGCGACGCAGCGTTTGAGCTTTTACCTTAGATGCGACGGGAAACCTGCATTATCCGTGTCATTCGGAGGGATCCATGTCGTTGTCGTTCGGAGTGGCTCTCCATCAATCCGAAGGGCAACCTCAGGAGCCCGAAGGGCGGCATTTGTGTTAGCCGTGGGGCGTAAGCCCGCGGTCAGTGCGGAAAAAAGCACTGGAGAGCCGCGGAGCGGCGGCAGACACGAGACGTAATCGCCGCGATTCATGTGCCGTCCCTAACGGGACTCGGTTCCCGTAAAACGCTGACCCCGCCCTGACCACCCCAGCGAGCGCAACGTCGCCGCTCGCCGGGGGCCCCGGTGAAGGGCGGGGCTATCATCTTCCGTCCCGCCGAGCGGGACTCGGTCCTTCGCGGGGCGCGCTGTCGAGTCAAATCACATCGCCGGAGTTGTGCTTTGACAATCCCGCAACGCTACCGCTTTACGACGACGTGAGAAGCAGACTCAATGCAGACAAATTGCATTGCTCCTTTCCGCTCTGGCGTGAATGGACACACCTCGAAGTCGCCATAGATGTCTTCATCGCCGGAGGTAAATCTTAGACTTTGCGGCCAAATGGGAAAGCCTGCGTCGTCAAGTGTCGGACCTCCGGTAACGCCCAGCATCCGCTTCGTTCCCACGGGCCAAAGCCGTAGAACCACCGTATCAGCCCCCCGCGAGAGCCTCCCATGAACTGAGTAGCAAGCGCCAATAACCTTTGGATTCCCTTTGCACTTTGGTTGCTCAGCGAAAACCGTAATCGCCATTGCGAACATCGCCAAGATTAGCTTCATATCTCCGGCGGCCTCACCTTCAGCACATCCGCGATCATTCGCGTTCTTGGTTTGGCTGATTGCTAATTGCTAATTGCTAATTGCTGCTCTTCAACACAGCTTCCCGAACTTCGACGTGTACTGCAGCCCGATCTCGCCGCATGAGCCTTGCTCCACCGAATACACGATGCAGGAATCGAACGGACGCGAGTACACATGCAGGCTGACGGCGCGCTGGTTCCACTCGCGCGGATTGTGGACGTCGTGCACCGGATTCAGCGGATCGACGGCGACAGGATTCTCGGCAGTGATGTGCACCTCGTCGGTAGGGACGATGTTGCAGCGATGAGCGCCCAGGTCCTCCGAAATCACACGAAAATTCTGCACCGCGAGCCGCCCGATGGGAGCGGCCATCCAGCAGTTCTGCCCCTTGTGGTTATGGATCGAGCTCTTCATGCCAGGCTCCCAGCAGATGGCCAGCAGTTCGTAGAGTTCGGTCTTGTCGATGAGGTTGCGGGTGTAGTGCTGCGCGTTCCAGAAGAGATACGGCTCGACCGATTCCGGATCGACGCGATTCGCCTGCAGGTATTCCAGCGTGCCGCGCACTTCGGTGAAGTCCCGCTCCTGAAGCTTCCGCAAGCCGCCGATAAAGTCGTCGAGCGTGACCACCTGCATTATTTTTTGCGGCGAAGTCTCCATTGCCATAATGTCGCTCTCCTGGGACAAAACGCTCATTCTAGACCAAGTTCGGCAGTTCCTGCTGGCCAATCCCACTTGGCCCCGTCGATAGCGCGCGCGGAATCTTTGTATTCTGCCGTGGTTGCGGAAATCGATCGCGCCACAATGCGATTCCAAGCATATAATGTGCCCAAGAAGCACCCTGGCAAGGTGCAGTCCGAGTTGGGCACTGGAGTTTCCATGAAATCGCGTGCTTTCGCAGCGATGATTGCGGTGCTGCTGGCTGCCGGCCTTTCGCTTCCGGCGCTGGCGCAGAACAACCCACAATCGCAGACGTCAACCCAGGCTTCCAGTAATTCCCCTGACCAATCGCAATCGGCGAGCAGCCCTGCCGCTCCCGCCGCTCAGCCGGCAACCGGCGCGAGTGGGACCGGCAGTCCAACCGATACCGCTGCGGCCACAGCCCCCACGGCGAACGCGCCAAAGGATACTCACGACAAGGGCAAGACCGATATTGACGACATCGGGGACCGCAAGGTGGGCTCCACCGGAAGAAGCCTCGGCAACTGGTACTCGATCGACACCGACATCAAGATAGGCAAGCAGTACGCGATGATGGTGGAATCGAGTGCGCGCATGATTCAGGACCCGGTGGTCAACGAGTACGTCAATCGCGTCGGCCAGAACCTGGTGCGCAACTCCGATGCGAAGGTGCCATTTACCATCAAGGTCGTGGATTCCGATGACGTCAACGCTTTTGCCCTGCCCGGCGGATTTTTCTACGTCAATAGCGGTCTGATTCTGGCTGCCGACAACGAGGCTGAACTGGCCGGCGTCATGGCCCATGAGATCTCCCACGTCGTCCTCCGCCATGCGACCGAGGAGATGACCCGCCAAAACTATGTACAGCTGTCCACCGTTCCGCTGATGTTTGTCATTCATAGCTGGGGCGTGTATGAGGCGGTGAACGCGGCCATGAGCCTCGCGCTGCCGGTTACCTTCATGAAGTTCTCGCGCGACTTTGAAGCGCAGGCCGACTATTTCGGTCTGCAATACATGTACAAAGCCGGATACGATCCGCAGGCCTTCATCGCGTTCTTTGAGAAGCTGAAGGCGCTGGAGAAGCAGAAGCCGGGAGCGCTGGCCAAGGCCTTCGCCTCGCATCCGCAGACGCCGGATCGCATCCTCAAGAGCCAGGAAGAGATTCGCGAGATTCTGCCGCCGCGGCCCGAGTACATCGAAGATACCTCGGAGTTCGACGAGGTGAAGGCCCGTCTGGCGGCCTTCGAAAACGGCAAGAAGGCGATTCCCCAGGATAAGCAGGGGCCCACCCTGCGCCGGACGCAGACTGCGGATAGCACCACCACCACCCAGCCCAGCAATAGCGGGGATGATCGTCCGACGCTGCAACGCCGCGACGACGATTACGCTTCCGCCGCCAATCTTGGGGCTGTTCCGATCCCGTGAAGGGGCGCAGCTTCAGCCCGTGTCCCGAGTTTGCTGAACGAAGCCGTGTAACAGGGCACGGCTTCACAGGCTGCTAAGAAAGTCGCTTCTTAGCGCTTTGTAACAGGGCACGACTTCAGAGTCTGCCTGAGAACTAACTTCTCTTTTTGGTAGTGGAGTAAGAAGCTCGAAAATCGAGCGCCGCAGGCGCGGCGTCATGATAGCCCAGCACGGAGCGAAGCGGAGTGCTGGGTTAAGCGGGAAAAGTACCTGAGTCCCCTGGGGACGACACGGTTCTCACGCACACTCTTCAGTCGTGCCGATCAGCCATTTATCTTTGTCATCACGAGCGGGCTTCAGCCCGCCAGGGATCTGCTGTTCCCGGAAATGCAGCTGCTCTGGACGGTCAACTCTCACTCAGCTCGAACACCGGATACCTCGCCGCAATGGCGGCGAACGCCTGTGCCTCGGAGCCGGCGGCAACCGGAAAGTATCGCTGCACGGCGGTCCTGAAGCGGTCGAGATAGGCCTTCAGCAATTCGGGCTTCGCGGCATCGGGGACCGCCCGCAGTCGAAAGCTTTGCCGCCAGCTCCCCTTCTTCAGAGCGATCTCTCCTGCGGCTTCCGCGTTTCGCACCCATTGCGTGCGTCCTCGCGGGGCGACCAGGTAGCGCTTGCCATCAATCTCCAGCAGATCGATGGGCGTGGAATAAATCTTGCCCGATTTCCGCCCGCGCACCTGCAGCAGGTAATTGTGCTTCAAGCCGAGTCCCAGCCCCACCAGCAATCCGAAACAGCGGTTGAACAGCGATTCCATCGCACTCGGCTTCTGGAACACAGGCACTCCGGTGTTTTCCATCCTGCAATTCTACGGCGTCGAGCAGGTCCACTCACTTTTATCTCAGGCACGCGCCCGCCGGAGGCAGTAAAATAGAAGGAACTATAACGACAAAGGGACCAGGTTAGACTTCGAACTGTGGGGCGCCTGATCAGGTATTGCATGAAGAGATCTTCCTTCCTTTTATTGGCCGTGCTTCTCGGTGCTCAGTTCCTTCTGGCCCAGACCACGACAAGCGACACGGTTGTCGAAGAGATTATCGCGCGCGTCAACAACAGCATTGTCACCCGGGCCGATCTGCGCAAGGCGCGCGAGCAACTGTACACCGAGGCACGGCAGCAGCCCGACGCCTCGGTCGCCGAGCAGCAGGCCAGGGAACGCGAGAAGGACCTGCTCCGCGATCTGATTGACCAGCAGTTGCTCCTGCAAAAGGCATCGGACCTGGGCATCAGCGCCGACACCGATCTGGTAAAGAAACTCGACGAGTTGCGCCAGCAGATGCACGCCGAGTCCATGGAAGAAATGGAGAAGGCGGCCCAGTCGCAGGGCATCGCGTTCGAGGATTTCAAGCAGAACCTGAAGAACAACATTCTGACCCAGAAGGTGATTGGCCAGGAGGTAGGCGGACACATTACCGTCTCCAATCAGGAGATCCAGCAATATTACGACCAGCACAAGACCGAGATGGACCGGCCGGAGCAAGTGCGGCTAAGCGAGATCTTGATTTCCACACAGACGACCGCGCAGGTGAAGACGGGAAAGGGCCAGACCGCGCTGCCGGAGACGCCTACTCCCGACGCTGTGGCGCAGGCGCAAGCCAAGGCCAGCCAGGTTTACGATCTGTTGAAACAGGGCGGCAACTTCGCTGACTTGGCAAAGAAATACTCCAATGGCCCCACCGCCGGGCTGGGTGGCGACCTGGAATACTTCAAACGCGGCACGTTGTCCAAGGAGTATGAGTCGAAGGTCTTCGACTTGCAGCCCGGACAATACACCGAGCCCATCCGCACCAACCAGGGATTCGTCATCCTGAAAGTTACCGAACATCAGTCGGCTGGCGTGCCTCCGCTAAAGGACGTCCAAGCCGAGATTCAGGAGCAGATTTACATTACCAAGATGCAGCCGGCCTTGCGCGATTACCTTACCAAGCTGCGCGAGGAGGCTTACATCGATATCAAACCGGGCTACATCGATACCGGCGCCAGTCCCAACGAGACCAAGCCCGTCTACACCACGGCCACTACCAACTCCGATAACAAGGTCAAGAAAAAGAAGAAGCTGGGATTGTTCTAGAGGCAGCGGCGAGCCTTGAGCTGCGAGCCCCGAGCCATCAACGCCTGGATGCAACTGGCGCTGCAAGGCTGAAGGCCGCGGATTTCCAAACGATTCAATAGTAGGTTCTTGGAACTCGCAGCTAGAGGCTCGCAGCTACTGACAACTGGCTACTGACTACCGACTACTGCTACGATAGGGCGCTCGGCCGCTTTACGCGGCGGCGATGTATACCTGCAGACTTCGTATGAAGGAATTCTACATTTCCGATTGCGCCCGGATGGAGAACCAGACCATCACCTCTCTGTTTGTCGTCGCTCTCAAGCAGGTGAAGTCGAAGAAGAGCGGCGAGCTGTATCTGTCTTTGGTACTTGCCGATCGTAGCGGCCAGATACAGGCCAACATGTGGGACAACGTCGCCGAAGCCATCTCCGGCTGCGAGCAGGACGACTTCGTCAAGGTCAAGGGCGTGGTCCACAAGTACAACGGCCGCTGGCAACTTACCGTTCACAAAATGCGTAAGCTGGGCGAGTCGGAAATCGACTACTCGGACTACCTTCCCAAGACCAGCAAAGATGTCGAGCAGCTCTGGCAGACGCTGTGTGGCTTTGTCGACAGCTTCCAGAATCCCTGGCTCAAGTCGCTGATAAAGGAGTTCATCGCTGACGACGCTCTGGTCGCCGCCTACAAGACGGCTCCCGCGGCCAAGACCCTGCATCACGCCTTCGTCGGCGGCCTGCTCGACCACGTCGTGTCACTGTTTACGGTTTGCGATCTGGCGGCGCGCAACTATCCCCAGGTCAACCGCGATCTGCTGCTTTCCGGCGCCTTCCTGCACGACATCGGCAAACTGCACGAGCTAACGTATCAGCGCTCCATCGCCTACACCACCAAGGGACAGCTCCTGGGACACATGATCATCGAGCTGGAGATGTTGCACGAGAAGATCGCGCGTGTGCGCGGCTTCCCGGAGGAGCTGAAGGTCCTGCTGGAGCACCTGATCATCAGCCACCACGGCCAATATGAGTTCGGGTCGCCCAAACTGCCGATGTTCCCCGAAGCGCTGATGCTGCACTACCTGGACGACCTCGACTCCAAGATGGAAAGCATGCGGGCGCAATTCGAGCGCGAGGCCGAATTCGACTCGCCCTGGACCAGTTACAATCCTTCGCTTGCCCGTCCCTTGCTGAATCCGAAGAAGTTTATTGAGAAGGGACTGGTCAACTCGCGGCTGGTGGAAGTGCCGAAACCGGCCGCGGCAGCACCAGCAGCCAACTCGGCCGTCTCATCCGGCAACTCCGACGACAATTTCGGTGAAGACACCAATACCGGCGGGGCGAGGGTCGAGGAAGCGGAACCTGTCAACGCCCACGCGGGTGAAGCACCCGAAAAGCAGTCCTCTTCACCACTGGAGGCCTTGCAGCGCAAGTTCGAGTCGCACAAAGTCACCCCGAGCCAGGCTGCGGAAAAGGCCCGCTAGCACCGCGCTGCTGCGGTGATGGAACTCAGGTTGATGTGAACCCAGAATGGAGAAGAAACCATGAACAAGAGCGTTTTTTCAGTTCTAATTGTCGTCAGCACGTTGCTTTTGGGCACCGTGTCCGTCATGGGCCAGCAGGCCGCAGCGCAAAGTGCCCCCGGCACTGGCGCACCAGCCAACAACATCAAGGACCAAGACATCGAGATGCTGCGGGCGGACCTTCGCCAGCAGCGCAAGCAGATCATGGCCGAAAACATGACCCTCACCGCCGACGAGGCCACCAAGTTCTGGCCTATTTTTGACCAGTACCGGCAGGAAGCCATCAAACCCAATGACGAACGGTGGGCGGTGATCAAGGACTATGCCGCCAATTACACCACCATGACCGATGCGCAGGCGCAGGATTACATGAAGAGATCGACGGCGGTTGACCAGCAACTCCTGGCATTGCGCATGAAGTACGTTCCAATATTTGAGCAGGTCATCTCGGCGAAGAAGACTGCCTTGTGGTATCAGATCGATCGCCGTGTCGATCTGCTGATCAATCTGCAGTTGTCCGCGATGATTCCCATGGTCAACACCAGCAAGTAAGCTGCAGCCAGATCGTTGCCGAATCCCACTCAAGCAAAGTCGGTTTGGGTGGGTCGCGGCAACTGTATCCACCCGACGAACGAATAATTATTGTGGGATCGGCCTGTCGTACTTGACCGGGGCCGGAATCCGCCTTTGCGGGATTACCTATGAAATGGGTTGTGTACCGTACGCCAAGTGATTAGCCCAATGCTCGACTTCGCGCATTTCGAATGGCTTTCCTTTGACTGCTACGGCACGTTGATCGATTGGGAGGCGGGCATCCTTGGATACTTGCGGCCGCTGCTGCGCGAGAAGGGCTCCGCGATCGGCGATGCCGAGGTCCTCCGTTTGTATTCCGAGTTCGAACCGCGTGAGCAGAGCGGCGAATACCGCAGTTATCGCGAGGTGCTGGCGAGCGTCGTGCGCGACTTCGCCCGCGAGTTACGCTTCGACGTAACCGACGCTGAGGCAGCCGGATTGGCCGATTCCATTCGCAATTGGGAGCCCTTCGCCGACACCGTGCCAGCCTTGCATCGCCTGCATTCCCGTTACAAGCTCGCGATCCTCTCCAACATCGACGACGACCTGTTTGCTCCTTCGGCGCGCAAGCTGCAAGTCCCATTCGATTGCGTCGTCACCGCGCAGCAGGCGCGCAGCTACAAACCGTCGCTTAGGAATTTCGAGATGCTGCTGGAGCGCCTTGCGATACCGCGCGACCGCCTTCTTCACGTCGCCGAAAGCCTATACCACGATGTGGGACCGGCGCGTTCGCTGGGAATTGCGACCGTGTGGGTGAATCGCCGGCAGGGGAAGGCGTCTGCTGCCAGTAAGTTGACCGAAGCGCGGCCGGACGTGGAGGTTCCCGATGTCGGACGATTGGCTGAGTTGGCAGACTGCTGAACGGCCGCGGGCCAGCTGAAATAGCGTATTATCTTCTCGTCGCGGGCTTCCACATTCCTGTTGGAGGTCGCCTAATGGCTGATCTGGATACCGGCTCCCTTAAACGGGTAGCAATCAGCAAGCCGCTGTCTCCGGCACCGGAGTTGCTCTTGATTTTCGCCTGTGCGGAAATCGCAATCCTTGCTGCCGCCTTCCTCATCATGGCATGGGTACACGGCAGTTCTTTACTGTGGCCGGTTATTTGTACCCTGATGTGCGCTCTGATGCCGCTCATCTGGCTACTACATCGCCAGCGTATTCGAAACCTGCACGATTGGGATCGGGTAACCTTCCTGGAGTTGCGCGATGGAAGGATCGCCCTCGTACCGAGCCGGCGCATGCGCCAGGTCGGGTACACGGCGGCCGAGGCCCCGTTTCCATCTGGATCGAGCCTGGAATACCAAGTCAAAACCGGCGACAGTCTTTTTACTGGAGATCACGGGGCGCTGGTTCAATGGTCTTTGTGGGCGGTTGAGCCCAATGGAGCAAAGTGGCAATTGCGCGATTTTGTGGATGAGCTTCGCGTTGGAGTCGCGGCGGCCAACCTTGAGAAGGCCGGTATTGGGTTCCGAGTCATCAAGATTTATGACGGCCAGGAAGGCGAGCACGTGGAGGCCGATGTCACCGCCGAGCGCATTCAGGCTTCATCGAAGACACCGAAGAGAATGCTTGTCACCATCCTCGCCGGAACGTCGAGCCTGTGGCTTGGGGTGTTGGCCGCAGCTTTCGTCCATGACGTAGGGTACGTGGCTGCGATAGGGGCCGCTGGTTTCACCGCTACGGTCGTGCTCGCCCTGCGCTCAAAAACCTCCAGGCGCTCATCCCTCGTACAGGTCGCAACCGCGATTCCCTCCTACGCTGCGGGATTCGCTCTTTCCGTCGTTGCAGTTTGGTACATTTTCAAAAAGTAGAAACAGACTGCTTGTCGCTGGTCCAACGAGGGAGGTTGGGATTACTTCTTTCGCTTGGCCTTGGCGGGTTTCGCGGTTTTCTTGGGAGCCACCTTGGAAACTGTCTTCTTCGCAGCGGCCTTTTTGGCGGGAGCCTGTTGTTCCTCGCTGGCTTCTGACGCCGCCTGACGCTCCAACGCTTTGGTAACGACATAGGCCATTTCGGCAACGGGAGCGGGTTTGCCCGTCCAAATCTCAAACTGGCGGGCGCCCTGCTGGACGAACATCTCCAGACCCGGAATTACCTGAATGTTCTTGGCCCGCGCCATCTTGATGAGCTTGGTCTCCGCGGGGTTATACACCAAATCGAAGACGAACTTCGTATTCAGTTCCTTTTCTTCAAGTGGCGACTGCTTACTGCCGTTCATGCCGACTGGCGTCGCATTGATGATGACGTCGAACTCCAGCTTGGCGACGTCAGCGCGCTTGATGTATTTCACTTTCGCCTGCCGGGCCAGCGCCTGGCCCTTTTCCGCCGTGCGATTCGCGATGAAGACCTCCGCACCCTTACCCTTCAGTCCAAAGGCAGCCGCGCGCGCCGCGCCACCGGCTCCGACAATCAGTACCCTGGCGCCAGTCAGGCTCAAGCGCTGCTGCAAAGGCATGAGAATGCCAGCCACGTCCGTGTTGAAGCCGTAAAGCTTGCCATCGGCGCCGCGCACCACGGTGTTGCATGCGCCAATCTGCCGGGTCAGCGGATCGGAATTCTCCAGCGCCGCAATAATCTCCTGCTTGTAGGGCATGGTCACACTGAGGCCGCGAATGGGAATATCGCGGACACAGGCCATCAGGTCTTTCATGCTCCTGGCGTGCAGTGCCAGGTAAACGGCGTTTACCGCCTCCCGGCGGAAGGCCGAGTTCATCATCACCGGAGAAAGTGTGTGGGACAGCGGATCTCCCACGACGCCATACACTTGCGTGGCCTGATCCACCATATCGATGCGATAGATGTCGCGCAGTTCACTAGCCAACGCCTGACCGGGAGCCGTCTCCTCGCCCTTAGTCGCCGCGCCGAAAGTGAACACGCTTCCCGCCCGCACCCCGAGAACGCGGCTGATGATACCTTGTTCTCCCATGCATACGCCGACCATCTCGTACTTAGCAGAGTTTGTCTCCAGAAACTTCATCATGACCACATTGTCATGCAGACTGGTTGCCGTCGAAACCAGCTTGTAGAAGTCCGCCGGATACTCGGTCATCGCCGCAAACTGCTCATCTAAGCCCTTGGTAGAACGGAAGTTGTGGTGGGAAATAATCATGCCAACGCGGTCGTAGAGATCGCCCAGTTCGCTAGCTTTGAGGGCCTCTGCGCTTTGCAGTTCCAGGTCCACCAGAGGAAATCCGCAATCTGCGGCCTTGCGCAACACGGCCAATTCAGCAGCGAGCGAGCCCTTGAACTTGCCGCCGTTGGTGGCACGGCGACAGGTCCCAATGAACGTCACTTCAGGATGAACTTCGAGCAGAGATCTTAGCTTGGGAATTGCCGTGAGAGGCTGCGACAGATAGTCTAACCTCAACTCAATAAATGGGTTGTCCCGCACCAGGGACTCGGCGCGCTCGCTCATCGTAGCGGCATCAGGGCCGACCACCGCTATGCACAGGCGGGGCAGCCTAAAACGACGGATCCGGGATGCGTAAGTACTTGAAGACTCGCGCATGTAGCAGCCCGATGGTAACCATGCACAAGGAAAGATGCAACCCTCTTGTTGCAGGAATTTCAAATCGGGGGCAAAAAGTCCATCGGAGGGTACGAATCAGAAGTGCTACTGCTGTCGATTCCGGTCACTACTTTTCGCCAAAGACTTCAGCAGTAAATGCTTGCAGATCAGCGCCATAGCGCCATGCATCCGGCGCCAGTCCCGCTTTTAGACAGGTCTGGATAAGAAATGTTTCGGGCCCCCAATCCCACTCCACCGGAACCTGGGGCAAAAGCAGTCCACGGCGGCTGCCTTGAGTTACTACCAGGCCATGCTTTCCTATCTCGATTTGTTCAGGACGAATCGGCCGCAACGGAGAAAGCACACTGATCTCGACCTTCAGGAGCATTGCCTCGTCCGAGTTCACGGGATGGAAACGAGGATCGTCGAGGGCTGCAGCGCGGGCCGTCTCGGCGACGGTTCGATAGAGTGGGCTGGAGGGAAAGACGTAGCCGATGCAACCGCGCAATCGTCCCTGAAGGTGCAATGTCGTAAACGCTCCCCGGCATTCCGCTAAATGTTCGCTCGGGGATAAGAGTTCGAGTTCGCGCTCCTCCACCGCGGCTTCAATGGCATGGTGCGCCAGTCGCAGTAACCAATCTCTTTCTGGCGGAGAATATTCCGGAACTTCCGCAGTCATCACCGCGCGAGTTTCTTCAGATGGCGGGAACATCATCACGCTTCCTTCGCCGGCTCAGAACAAAGGAACGTTTGCGCCGGCGTTTCACCGCCGTCTGGTCGATTCGCTTCCAAAAAGCGATGAAGTAATCGGCGGCGGACCACAGCGACAGCGCCACCATCACCCATATCGACGCCAGCGCGATGGGATGCACCGGCAGGCTGAGGAAATACCACGGCAAATAGGACCAATGATGGTCGATGATCGCCGCCACCACCGAGAAAATCTGCACGAACATTTTCAGTTTTCCCAGGTCGCTGGCCTGGATGGTAAATCCTTCGGAAGCAGCGATGGAGCGTAGTCCGCTCACCAGGAACTCGCGGCCGATGATGATGACGGCTATCCACGCCGGAACGGTCCGCGGATTGAACTGGACCAGCGTGATGAACGCCGCGGCGATCAGCAACTTGTCGGCCACCGGATCCAGCAGCATGCCCATGGTTGTGACCTGTGCGCGCCGCCGCGCCAGGTACCCATCGATCGCGTCAGTGAGCGAGGCTGCGATGAAGACGAAAGACGCCAGCAACTCGCGATCGCCGTTGGCCGAACTGAAGCGATGGCTGGAAAGCACCCAGATCAGCACCGGTATGCTGAGGATGCGAGTAAGCGTGATGTAGGTCGGGAGATTCACAAAAGCCAGACAGGCACACCATCGCCCGCCGCGGCGGGCCGCACCACAGCCGATTATCCTCTACCCGTTAGATCGAAAGCAATCGCAGAAAAGAGGCCAGCCCCGGGATCCAATAACCCAGTGCTGATTTTTGGAACGCGTGGGCGAAGCGCGCTACTCGTCGTGGTGCACTACGATCTCGTCCAGCATAATCGCTGCCTCGTAATGCTCCCAGTAGCTGTATCCCACCGGAATTCCTTTCGCCCAGTCCAGCACGCCCATCCACACCCGCAGCGGGGTGCGCAAGCCGCTGCGGAACTGCGTGATCGAGCGCGCCAGCGTGGCTCCCAGTATGTACAGCAGAATGGCCGGAAAACCCACCGCCAGGGCGAGCAAGCGTAGACAGAAATAAACACGTGACATGAATAACTCTACGGGAGGCGTTCTACACGCGCTGAAAGTTGGACGTTATTATGCCCCAAGTGGAGGCGCGATGCTGCCGCTGATGCAAAATTATTTTTTTCTTCAAACAAAAACACCTTCCGTTTCGGGAAGGTGTTCCAGAAAGGAGTTAACCGAATTGTAACTACGCGTAGATCCCGCGTTGCCGGATCGTGTAGGCCACCCGGTCGATCGCCAGCATGTAGGCGGCAATGCGGTTGTTTACGTGGTGGGTCTCAGCGTAGCGCACCACGTCCTCGAACGAGGACACCATGATGTCCTCCAACTGCGAGTTGACCACCGATTCCTTCCAGAAGTAACCTTGCCGGTCCTGCACCCACTCGAAGTACGAGGCGGTAACGCCGCCGGCATTCGCCAGGATGTCCGGCATCACGAAAACGTGTTTGTCGGCGAGGATGTCGTCAGCCGCAGCCGTGGTGGGCCCATTGGCGCCCTCCACCAGGATCTTCGCCTTCACATGGTCGGCGTTGGCGGAGGTGATCACGCTCTCGGTCGCAGCAGGGATCAGGATTTCGCAGTCGGTCACCAGCAACTCTTCCGTCGGCCGGCGCTCGGCGCCTTTGAAGCCGTGGATGGTTCCTTCCTTTTGCCGGTGCTCCCACAGCGCCGCAATGTCGATGCCCTTGGCGTTGTATAGACCGCCGTCCCACTCGCCGATGCCGACAATCTTGTAGCCGGCATTGTGCATCAGCAGCGCCGCGTTGGAGCCAACGTTGCCGAAGCCCTGAATGATTACGCGGCTGCCCTCGCGCGTCATGTTGTTTTTCTTGATGGACTCGTCGCAGATAATCATGACGCCGCGGCCCGTGGCCTCACGCCGTCCGCGCGACCCGCCCATATTCAGCGGCTTGCCGGTTACCACCGCCGTTACCGTCTGCCGCATGTGCATGGAGTAGGTGTCCATCATCCACGCCATGGTCTGCTCGTTGGTGTTGACGTCGGGCGCCGGAACATCCTTTTCCGGGCCGATGAACTCGATCAGCTCGGA
>Ga0182030_10017099_pt1 | contig 14028 bp, 15 predicted proteins | sample 812S3MmetaG_FD_121299 | JGI IMG/M metagenome (GOLD analysis project Ga0182030, IMG submission 121299) | Permafrost microbial communities from Stordalen Mire, Sweden - 812S3M metaG (Illumina Assembly) | ecosystem: Environmental > Terrestrial > Soil > Wetlands > Permafrost | place: Sweden...
AGCCGTACCGTATTGCAGGGCGACTTGCCCTCTTCACGTGCTCAACGCACTGAACGGGTCTGAGCGAACGGTACAACTTCCTCCGGGCGTCACCTCAACTGGCGACGTCGCGATCTCGCCGGATGGTCGCACGATCGCCGTCACGGCTGCGCTCGGTTACGCATCTCGCATTCCCGACCCCCAAGGGGTCCTTTTGATCGGTCCCCGTACTCAGGTAGCGAAGATGCTGACCGGCTCAGAACGGTTGACTAACCCCAACCTTGGTCCGATGTCCCTCATATGGTCAACGAACGGCTGGCTGTTTTCATCCACTGTTGGGAAGACGACAGTGGAGGCTTGGCGTCCTGGTGCGAGTCAGGCCCGGGTGCTTCCCAAGTTGAGGCTTCCCGAGGTCACGCACCTTGTCAACGAGGATCCGTCGCTGATCGCGCTGTGACAAGAAGCAGTTGACCACTGAAGTCGACCGCGTTCCTTGACGCGACTGGCCCAGATGGCGAGCGGGCAAGATGTCGCGGGCATGTGGAAAACCGACAGCCACGCGAACTGACTGAACGTCCGATGAAGCTGTCTGGTGCCGCCAGCAGCTCTGACCGAACGCGATCGGGACCGGTCGAGATGAGACTGCGTATCTGGTTGAGGGCCTGGGTGCGGCCCGTGCTGGCCGACCCTCGAGCCACCCGCAGTACCCGCATGGCCTCGACCTATCGGTCTCTGGTCTTAGCCTCACCGTGGCGTAACCTCCTTGGGCGGACCGGGCAGCCAAGATGGCATCTTCGGGGTCGGACTTCCCGTGCCGGCGCCGGCGCTGCCGGTAGGCCGGACCACCTCGACCACCCGGACACCCCCACTGTGGAGGTGACGGGTGTTCCGACGTGCGACAGGGACATCTCGGGCGCTGGGTATGACCGCTACCGACCCCCGCATGCGCCCGGTCAGCCTCGAGTCGGTATTCGCATCGCCGAAAGATCGTTGGTCGGACGTTCGAGTTCGGACCGCCCGAACCGGCTCGGACGAATCGGACGGGTAGGACTCAGGGGACCTGTCGGACCGGAGTGCGAGAGCGCGCTTCGAGCACCAACCGTCCGTCGGGCTCGAAGGCGACTGCGGCATCCCCCGAGAGCACGCGGCGAATGGGATCGCCGGCGATGGATCCGCGCCAGCCCTGATCGAGCCGGCTGGGCTCGCCGGACACCAACTGAGCGATGTCCGCCCGAGTGGCGAGGAGTCCCTGGTCGAACTGCAATTCGTCGGCGATCTGCCGTACGAGACCGGTGCACACCCCCACCGCGGCCTGAGACGCTCTGGACTCGGCCGCGTCCGGGGGGAGTCGCAGTTCGTCGGGGGTCAATCGCCGGCCGCGATCGACCGCGTCGAGGATTTCTGCGGCTGCCCCTTTGGCCAGATGGCGAGCATCCACACCACGGAGCTTCTCGAGTTCCTGACGGTTGCGCGGTGGCCGTTGTGAGATGGTCAGGATCGCCAGATCCGACAGCACACTCCGACGTGGCCGGTCGACCTCGGCCGCCCGTTGCTCTCGCCAGGCCGCAACTTCCTGGGCCACCCCGCGTGATCGGCCGGTGAGTCTGCGCGTGTCGCCGACCCTCCACCACACTTCCTCGGGAACGACGTCGCGCCGTCTGCTGGCCAGCACCTGGGCACACTCCTCTACGGCCCAGGCGAGCCGACCCCGCTCCTCGAGCTGGTCGACCATCGTCGAGCGGAGAGCCAGCAAATACCGGACGTCCCCCGCGGCGTAGGCGAGCTGGCTGGGAGGGATGGGTCGGTTCAGCCAGTCGGACAACTGGTCCGTCTTGGGGAGGGTGACCCCGAGGACCTGTTCGAGCAATCGGGCCAGTGACGGCGTGGACATCCCTAAGAATCCGGCGGCGATCTGTGTGTCGAACAAGGACGACGGAGCCTCCCCACATGCGGCTCGGAGCACGTCGATGTCCTGGCCGGCCGCGTGGACGACGGCAGTGCCCGATCCGGTGAACAGCCGGCTCAGTGGCGCGGGATCGACAGCCAGCGGGTCCACCAATGCCACCTTGTCCACCCACCCCAGTTGGATCAGGGCCAGCTTCGGCCAGTATGTCCGCTCAGTGTGGAACTCGGTGTCGACGGCGTAGAACCTCTCTCCGGCCAGTTCGTCGCAGAGTGCCACCAGCCGATCGGAGCCTGTGATCGGTACAGGGCCAGGGTCGGTGCTCATCGCCTGGAACGTACTCCAGCCGGACTGCCCCGCCGGCCATGGAGACGGGATCAGCCCCGACGGGACAACTCCGGATCAGGCCCTGACCAGACGAGGGGACAGCAGCCAGCGCCATGGGGTCCTGGTTATTCAACCATGATCGGGCTGTCCGCAGGCGAAATCTGCTTCGCCCGCAAGTGTTTCCATGTAAGCCCGACCAGCAGAGCGGCTGCGGCCGCGCCGGTGACCGCGGCGGTGACGACGAAGGCTTCGAGCGAAGCGCCAACTGGGGTGCGGCTTTGCTCAAGTCCGGTATCCATAGTGAGACCTATACCCGGCTGGGGGTGTTGTGAACCCGCGGGTCGAAAGAGGTTTGCGATTGTCGGCTTGCGGGTAGCTCCACAGCACCATGAGATTGGAGGCAGGTAAATGGTTGGGGGACTGACAGCAAGCATCGTTGCCGTCGCCGTCGGGGCAGTGCTGGACTTCGCGTTCACAGCGAGCCCAGATCAGCATGGCTTCAACATTCACACCATCGGGGTCATTCTCATGATCGTCGGTGCGGTGGGTGCCTTGTGCTCGCTGATCGGGATCATGGGCACGGGAATGCGTCGTCATCGAACTGTGGTCGACGACGGGCAGGGCAACATTGTCCGTCGTGACGACACGTACATCTAGACACCTACATCGAACAGACGCGTACATCTGAGCAATTTCACGAAAGAAACGAAGAAGGAGAAAATCGGATGGTCATCTTGCTGGCGCTCTTGCTGGTTCTGATCTTTGCCGGGCTCGGCTTCACGCTCCACGTCCTGTGGATCGTGGCAGGCGTCCTCTTGGTCCTGTGGCTCGTCGGCTTTGTCCTCGGCCGCGGCGAGGGTGCTGGGAGGCATGGCTTCTATCGCTGGTAGTGCTCAGTCGTCGGTGACAACCGGCCACAGCATGGGCCGGTTGTCGCACCGCAGTGACGATCGGAGCTGCAGTGACGATCGGAGGGAGGACCTCAGTCCCGATGACGGCCTCGGCCCGAGGTTCTCGGTCGGCCAGCTTCTACCCGCCGGCCAGCTACTCTGCCGGCGCGACGGTGAGCGTGAGGCTCCCGGGCCTGACGGAACACTGGAGGGTGTCGCTCCGCCTTGAGCTTCCCACGCCTCATCAGTCGTGGCCCTCTACGGGACGTGTCGAGCCCCCGACAACGGAAGGCGAAAGTCCGAGGATCCGTCTGGCCCGGGTTGTGGCACACCACGGTGACCCGTTCCGATGCCAACCGTGGTGCTCGCGCATCGAGACGAGTCTGGACGCTCCCTGCCCGTTGGCGACCGGTGAACCAAAGTAGAATGCGGATGTGGAGCTCCAGCGCGCCTTGACCTTCGCCTCTGACCGCCGGAACGCACTTCTCACCACCCTGCGCCGGGATGGCAGGCCGCAGCAGTCGGTCGTCTTCTACCTGCTCGACGACGACCGGTTCACCATCTCACTGACGGCAGATCGAGCGAAGACGAAGAACCTGAGGCGGGATCCGCGCGCCGCGCTGTTCGTGCCGGGCGACGACGTCTTCGTGTGGGTCGGATTCGATGGTCATGTCGATCTCAGCAACGTAGCCGAGGGTCGGGACGACGAGGTGGTCGAGCGGCTCGTCGACTACTACCGACGGGCGAACGGCGAACATGATGACTGGGCCGCCTACCGGCGGTCGATGGTGGACGACCATCGGCTCGTCGCCACGTTCATTGCCACCTCGGCCACCGGAATACTCCCCGACTGATTGCCTACAGAGGTTCTGACGTGGGACCAATCGCCCTCGCTCGTCAGGCGTTCTCGGCCGACTCTGTCAGCTTGCCGCGGAGGATCCGCGATTTCCGAATGAGGCTTCCGGGCGAGGTGTTCCAGCCCACCGGTTCCGCATCCGGGGGTTGAGGAGGGCCGGAGTCGTCGAGCGACGGCATCGACTGGTTGACCGTTGTCGATGTCGGAATCCCGCCTACGGGTGGGCGAGCACCGTCACGAAGTCCCGGGTCCAACCGACCTGGTACTGATCTGCCGGCCGGTCCTGACCGGGGATGCCGACGATCAAGGGGCCACCAGGGAACGATGTCGCATCCAGCTGCACCCATTCCGGATTGATGTCGAGCTCCATCGCGGTCACCGCTCCCACCCCGATCAGCGCGTCGGCGAGGTCAGTGGGAACGGTGCCCATGCCGGCCGCGTAGACCAGGTTGCCGGCCGGGTCCTCCCCGAGCGAGCTCCGTGCCACCGCGGCCACACCGCCCAAGGTGGAGCCCCATGCGGCGATGTCGGAAATCTGGGGGCTGGGCTGACCGCCAACGACCAGTGGTACCAGGTTTTGGCGCACGCTGATCACCTGCTCACCCGAGGCGGGAAGGCCCGCACCCCAGACTCCCAGCCGAGCGGTTCCGTCTGCGTCGATGACCAGGCTGGCAACGCCGGGTTGGAGGGGGACCAATACGCGCGAGTCCAGCTCGAAGCCACCGGATCCGGAGCTGGTCTTGAACCCACCGTTGAAGGTGGCAAGGAGCATGGACTGCTCACTCGGGCCGACCGCCGGTCCGTCGTCGGGCCCAACGGTGGCCGGCGTGACCGGCGGGTCGGTGGATCCGGCATGGAGTGCGAATCGGGTACTTCCGGATCGAAACCTGAAGAGGGTCACGACGTGCCCGTCTGGCTCGGTTGTGGCGCGGGTGTCGACGGCGATCCGACCCGCCGACGATGCCACCGGCGTCCACCCGGGTTGATCGGTCGTCGTCGTGGTCGTCGGTGGTACCGAGGTCGTGGACGACGACGAGCTGGTCGAAGGTGCCGTGCCCCGAAGTGCCGAGTCGCGGGAGCATCCGGCCAGAAAGAGAAGGGCGAGTGCGATGAGTGCCCTGAGGGCGGTGCCCCGGCTCACCCGGTCAGGGCGCCGGTGACGATGACATGGTGATGAAGTCCCGGGCCCAATACGACTCGAAGTAGCGGTCGGGAGTTCCGACCATGTTCGACAGGAGATTCGTTCCGTTGGCTGTCGATGCCTGACCTGCCGAGGTCGCCGGCCGGTATGAGGAGAAGTTCACCCAGTCCGTGTTGATGTCGAGCTCCATGGCCCGCACGGCGCCGGCACGGACCAGCAGATCGGCCAAGTCGGTGATGTTCAGGCCCGGTCCACCGACATAGACGAGGGCGCCGTCCGCGGTCACGCCCAGCCCGGAGCGCCACACGAATACCCGGTTGCCGAGGGTCTCGCCCCACTGTGTCGTATCGGCCGAGTCCAACCCTGGGACGGGTTGGCCGTTGTCGACCAGGAGATCCAGATTCTGTCTGACGGAGACGACGGCGGGTGTCATGGTCACGTCCCGACCCCACTGACCGACCGTGGATGTGCCGTTGGCATAGACGACGAAGGAGGCGGCTCCGGAGCGCAGTGGCAGAATCGTCCTCCCGTCCGTGTAGTACCCGCCGTTGGCAGCGGACATGAGGAACCCGGCGTTGAAGGCTGCCACCAGACTGGTCGACGCCGAAGCCGGAATCGGGGCCGTGTGCTTGAAGGGACCGCCGCCGGGGATCTGGCTGCCTGAATACAGCGTCGCCCTGAGCAGCTTGGTGTCCATCCACGCCACGCCCACCACGTAGCTGGTGTGGATGGCATCAGGCCGAAGGGTCGTCTCGTAGACAGCGGGGATGCCGCCAACCAGCCGCCCGCCGGGGGACCACTGTCCTTCCCCGGCGATGGGAGGGTTGGCGATGGGGACGATCGGGGCCGGGGGAGCCAAATGGGGTGGACCGGCCGCCGATGTCAGCGGCAGGTGGGCCGGTTTTTGGATCGCTCCCTTGGGCGGCCTCCCCCCGACCCGTGGCGGGTGGTGGCTGTACCACTCGCTCTCCACCCAGTTGACCACGCCGCCACCGCCGTGTTCCCGAGCCCACTCTGCGAAGCGGGAGCTGGACGACGCGCCCAGTGCCGGATCGGTGAGTGCGCCGCCGAGGGAGATGGCGAGCCAGATCAGCAGGCCCGTCAGGATCACGGCGACGGCCAGGACCAACCGGCGGCGGCGGCGGTGCCGCCTTCGCCCAGGACGTGTCCGGCGGGCGCCACCCCGCACGACGGGCTCGTCGATGGCGTCGGGATCGACTTCGATAGTTGAGTTCGTCATCACGGGTGCAGAAGCCCCTCGATGTGCCCATGATGCCCAGCGGACAACCAAGGTCCTATCTGTGGCACCACCATCAGGGCGAGGATCAACCCCAGAGCCAGGCTACCGGCAATGGCCCACTGTCGGGCGCCGGCCCCGTCCACCTGGTGCCGCGTGCGGCGCATCCAGTCACGGGGTGCGATCTTCGTCGTCTCCCTCAGGTGGCCCAACACGTGGATGGTCATGACGACGAACCAGACGATGAAACTGTCCCGGTGCAGCACGAGCATCTGGGGGCGCCAGGAGTGCGGGCCGAGGAACAAGGCGATGCCCGTTGCGAACACGGAGGCGGTCAGGATGATCACGACCGGCCCGAGCAGCCGGAACAGGGGCAGCGGCGGGCCCTTCCTCCGGTAGTCGGGCGCGCCGAGGTAGTACCGGGTGAACCTCCAGATCGTGCTCCCCATCTTCAAGAGGACGGGCGGCACGAGAAGCATTCCGATGAAGATGTGCGGCGTGAGCAGTGCGCGGACTCGGAGGATGGTCAGGCCTTCGGCGGCCAGCAGGACAACGAGGACGACTGCGGTCAATGCGGTCAGCCGGGCGTTCGACTCGGCTCCGTCTGAGTGGGGGTACCGTCCCGGGGCCTGGTCCGAATCCGGGTGACTTTCGGGAAAGAGGATGCTGCTCACTGGTTCGAGTCCGCGACCTCGGTCGCCCGATGGTCGGATGTGAAGTAGCCAGAGGCGATCACTCGGCGGCGCCACCGTAACGGCCGTCGCGACAACAGGTCAGGACGTGTCCCCATGGGTCCAGGGTAGGAATCGATCCTTACGATCACATTACGGACGTTGATGATCCGGAGGACAGGCCGGAGCCGGTTGTTCGCGTGGGTCATCAATCCGGAATCGACGCTCATCGGCTATGCCACTGACGAGTCGAGCCTCATCAGTGTGAGGGCGAGGCGCGGGCACGAGGTTTCGGCGCGGTGGGCGTGATCGAGCAGCTCCGCAGAGATCGCCTCGGGGTCGAGTATGGGGAACCCCCAGGGGTCCAGGCGGATCCGTTCGGGCAGCAGCTCGGCGCAGACGCCCGCGCCATCGCAGGCTACGGGGTCGACCACCAACCGGTAGTGGGCGCGCGTCACCACGTGCGTCCCGCTCCCTTCGGGACCGGAAGGAACGGCAGTGCCGTCGTGTGGCACGGTCCACGCTGGAGGTGATGGGTGATGTGGTGGTCGAATACCCGAAGTGATGTACGCACGAAACGGGCGACGCCGTCCGGGTGCCGGCACGCGCCTCGACCCTCCACCAGTCTGCAGAGCTCGGGGACGTCGGAGATGCCCGCCCGGAGCCGGTTGGGCCGGAAAGCCAGGTGTTCCATGGTGGTGGCCAGGAGGTCCAGGCCATTGATGCAGGGTCCACACTGGCCGGCACCCTGACCCTCGAGATAGCGGACGACCCGCGCCACTTCGGAGAGGGGGCACACCCCCGCCGGAAGAAGGGCCACCACGCCTGCGCCGATCGACGATCCGAGTCCGCGTGCTGCGTCCTCGGTCAACGGCATGGTGATGGCCTCGCGCAAGGTGATCCAGCCACCTCCGTAGCCGCCGAGCAGTACGGCCTGGACCGACTCGGCGGCTTCGGTACCGAGACGGAGTAGGTCACCGAGCGGAGCACCCAGGGGCACCTCGACGATCTGAGGCTCGGGCCAACCTCCGGTCACCGTCAGAAGTGTCGTGCCCGGGGACTCCGCCGTGCCGATGCGTCGGAACCACGCCCCACCGAAGCGGGCGATGAGTGCCACGTGGGCCAGTGACTCGACGTTCTGGACCAAGGTCGGGCGACCACCCACACCTCGTTCCCGTACCGGGACGAGCCCGATGAACGAGGGCGTCGCCGGGTTACGGCCGTTGATCGTGTTGACCACCGCGGACTCCTGTCCGGCCAGAAATCGGTCTGGCGCGACGACGATGTCGATGGAGCAGGGGTCGAGCGCAACACGAGCCCGCTCTTCGACGGCTGCCGTCATCGCCCGGGCGCCGTCCGCCGGAACATGCACCAGTACACGGGACGCACCGAGGGTGGTGGCGGCGATGACAGCACCGTCGAGTACGAGGTGGGGGAGCTGGTGGATCAGGAGGCGGTCTTTGCCGCTCGCCGGTTCACCCTCGGCTCCGTTCGCAACGACCACGGGCGTTCGAAGTCCGACCCGACCGACCGACCGCCACTTGGAGCCGACCGGGAACCAAGCGCCACCATGTCCGCGAAGGCCGCTGGCGTCGAGCTCGTCGAGGAACTCGGATCCCTCCCAGCGCGGGATCGTCCCCCACTGGGCCAAGTGATCGTCGAGCGACACGGCTCGTCCATCGCTGCCGACACCGGCCAGGAGACGATGTTCGCCCGCCGGGCCGTCGGGCATCGGGCGCGGCGCGGATCTCGAGGGGCGCCGGCTGCTCCGGTAGGCGGTCGGGCTCATCGGGCCGCCGGCGTCCCGGACACCGTTCCCGAAAGTGCACCGGTGCTCTGGTCGACGTTGAGGTCGATGGTCAGGGCAAGGGGGGTGGGGGATGCCAGCGTGGCAGCAAGGGTGCCTCCCTCCAGTGCCGTCACCACGCCGCGGTAGGGGCCGAGTGCCACCGAGCCGGAGGACAGCGACACGCCGCCGCCCGGCACCGCCGCACCGTCCAGGACGACGGTGAGCTGCGTCGACGCCGCATCCTGCAGGCTGAGGGTCAATGTGATCCGGGCGTATCCCCGGCTGTCGGGGACGGAAGTGGTCTGGGTGCCCGTGAGAGGGAAGGTGAACGGGGCTGCGGGCACCGAACCGGAGCCCGCGGTGCCGGTGGTCCCGGCAGCCGGAGCGGTCGTTGTCGGCAAGGAGGTAACCGGGACGCCGCCGGCCGCACCGGTGCTTTTGGCGGCGATCTGGGCCAACAGGGCGTCCGAGGTCCCGGCACGGCGCGACCACCCCGGCCGGAGGGGCCCGAGGACGGCGAACGTCCCGATGGCCGCGGTGACGACAATCGCCGCCACTGCGGCCACCACTCGCCGACCGCCACCGAACGAGCGGCCCGTGGCGAGGCGCCAGCCGACTGCGGCGACCACGGCACTCATGCATGCTGCGTCGATCGCGAGGATCAGGGGACGCGAGGGGTCCGAGCCGCTTCCCAGTCCGTGGAGCATGGCGATCGGCCAGCACAAGTAGGCCTGCCAGTGAACGTACCGCCAGGCGCTGTACCCGATCCGGTGCCGCAGACCGCTGGTGACCAGGACGGCGAGCAGCAGGTCGAACGTGAGTGCTCCGAGCCCGACCCACAGGGGCCGGTACGGGGAACGGAAGGGAATGAATGCATCGGCGACGCCGATCGGCACGAAGCCGTCGCCCACGGTGGTGGCCACATGGATGGCGACGAAGCCCACGCAGAGCAGGGACAGGTTGCGGTGGACGTGCTGGGAGAGGAACCGTGGCCAGCGCTCTGCCGTCCATCCCACCGAAGCAATGACTCCCACGACGAGGGTTGCCGTCAACAGGATGATCGCCACGACACCGGTCGACCTCGTGAGGTACCAAAGAGCCTTGCTATCGGTCGCCGCGACCAGGACTTCAGATCCCGTCAACATGTGAAAGGCCCGTCGGAATCGGCCGGCCATCCGGCCACGACGACGGTGCTTCCGTCGTTGCGGACCAGGCGGGACGGAAGGTGGTGGTCGTGGAGCCAGGCGGCGGCGCGCTCGCTCATGACCATCGCCGCCGTCGACGCCGTGTTGGCATCGACGCAGGAACCCGCGGCGACCGAGACCGTCCTCCAGCAGGTATCGACCGGAAGACCCGTCCCGGGATCGATCAGATGGTGGACCGGGTGGCGCCCCAGCATCCAGCTGCGGTTCCCGATTCCCGAGGTGGCAAGCCCACCGGAGGTGACGGACACCGCGAGCGGAGCGGCGGGGTCGCCGCAGATATCGGCGATGCCGACCCGGAATCCGTCCCGGGGAGCACTGCGGACGGCGAGATCGCCACCGAGGCTCACGAGCACTCCGCAACCGATGTGGGTCTCGATGACCGCTGCTGCCCGGTCCGCAGCCCATGCCTTGGCGGTGGCTCCGAGGTCGATGACCACACCTGGGGGCACAGCGACGGTCGACCGATACCGATCGACGGCGATCGACCGCCACCCCGGTACCGGGTCCGGGTCCGGCAGGTCTCCTTCGACGCCGTCAGCCACGAGCGGAAAATCACGGTCGTACCCGAGTCGGCAGAGGGCGATGCCGACGGTCGGGTCAACGGAGCCACCGGTCAGCCTGCTGGCCCGCAAGCCGACGGAGATCGCCTCCAACAACTCCGCCGAGACCGGGACCGGTGCACCGCCGGCCATGGCCGCGGCGCGGTGGAGCTCGTTCAGTTCGGAGTCGGCCCTGAACCGGCTAGCTACTGCCTCGACGATGTCGAGCTCGCGACCGAGCAGTTCGACCGCCAAGACCACTGCGCATGGATCGACCACGATCATCTCGACGAGCGTCGACCATCTCGTGCCGCGGTAGACGGCCCACTCTGAAGCTGGTCGGGCGGCCGTGGTGGCGGAGCTCAACTCGATCCGCTGACCACCGGCGCCTGCTGTTGCACCGGCACCGGAGCATTGGCGGGAGGAGTCAGGCCGCTGGACTGGCCTCCTTGGGAGCCTCCGCCAGAGCCGGCCGTCGTGGCGCCAACCGAAGCGGCAACTCCGGTGGACCCAGCGGGAGTGGACGTGTGCCCGGGGGCGGCCTGACTGAAGTAGACCCCGAGACCGATGACGGCCGCCACCGAGGCGGTTCCGATCGCCTTGGTCATCGAACCCACGCGCTCGATTGCGGCATCCCGCTGCAGGCGGGCAACGCGGACAGGGTCCACGGACCGCGGGTGCCGCCGGTTCCTCGGGGTGCTCATGCTTCAAATGGTAAAGAGAGCATCCTGACGCCCGTATGACGTGAATGTAAGAAACGAGGAAGATAGGAGCCCAGACCGCTGGGTGAAGGCCCTGGTCACGAGGGTACGTCCGAGGCCGTCGTCGGCAGACCCGGGCCCATGGCGGGGGGGTCCGGGGTCGACCGCCGGTCCACGCCGGCCCGGTGTTCGTGCGCCGCCCTCCACGACACCTCCATCCGGAGACCACCGAGGGGGGAGCTCCCGATCGACCAGGTGCCCTCGGTCGACCGGACGACGGCATCGGCGATGGCCAGTCCAAGTCCGGTGCCCCCGGGAGTGTCGTCCGCCCGGTGGAACCGGTCGAGCACGAGCTGACGTTGGTCCGCCGGTATCCCAGGCCCCGAGTCGTCGACGGCGAGCGTCACCCGCCCACCGGTCTGCACGACGGAGACATCCACGGTACCGCCGCTGCCGGCGTAGCGGCAGGCGTTGTCGACGAGGACGGAGACCAGGCGGTCGATGGCCTCGGGGTCGGCGGTGATCGGAGTGACGGGCACTGGTTCGGTCGGGCGCCGGAGAGTGGTCGAGCCGGCAGCGGCGACCACATCGAAGCGCTGCGTACAGGACCGGGCCACGGCGTGGACGTCGGTGACTGCGTCAGAGCGGGAAGCTGGGACATCACCGTCGTGCCTAGCCAACCACAGGAGGTCGTCGACGATGGATCGGAGGCGCCCGCTTTCGGACGCGACTCGACCCAGCGTGGCGCGATAGCTGTCCGCGTCCCGCTCCCGGCTCAACGCCAGATCGACTTCCGCCTCGATCACGCTCAACGGGGTGCGGAGCTCGTGCGATGCGTCAGCGGTGAACTCGGCCTGCCGCCGTCGGATCTGCTCGATGGGGGCCGAGGCCCGTAGCCCGACGATGAACGATCCCGTGAAGGTGACGACGAGCAGGAGTGCGCCGAGCACCACTTCGGCGAGGATCAGGTCGCCGGAGGCCTGACTGATCTTGAGGATGCTCTCGCCGGCCACGAGCCAACCGCCTTCGGAGGGCGACGAGGCAAATCGGAACGTGCTTCCGTCGGTGGTCAGCGTGGCGTGCCTGCTGGACCAGTCGTAGTGGGGGAGCACCGGCGCGCCAACGGTGAGGGACTCGGCCTTGCCGGTGGGTGTGACCCGCCAGACGAAGGTCGGGGCATCGTCGAGATCACCGTCGTGGTCGTGTCCGGCAGAGACGACGAGGGGAACCGACGCGCCGGTGCCGGCCTGTTCCAGCCGCTGCGTCAACCGGGCATCGACCTCATGGTCGAGTCGGTGCACGATGACGAGATTGGTGATGACTGCGATGGCGATGGCGAGGATCGCCACGACTGCGGTCGCCCCAGTGGCCACGCGGGCGGCATGCGCCCACTGCCTCCCAGCACGCCTCATGCGTCCGTGATCCGGTATCCACTGCCTCGCACCGTCTCGATGCGGGCGGTCGCGCCGGCCAGCTTTGCCCGGAGGCGGCCCATGTGGACGTCGATCGTGTTGGAACCCACCGCGCTGGCCTCATCGTCCCACACCTGCACGGCTATCGACCGCCGATTGACCACTGCGGGAGAGCGCCGCAGGAGCAATTCGATGAGCCCTGTCTCGATTGCGGTGAGCGCCGCCGGTCGGTCTCCGATCATGACGACCCGGGTCGCCGGATCGAAGGTCACGTCACCGCACCGGAGGACCGTGTCCAGCGAGAGGGGAGGTCGACGCTGCAGCGCCGTGAGCCGTGCCACCAGCTCGCTGAAGGAGAAGGGCTTGACGAGGTAGTCGTCGGCCCCCTGCGTCAGTCCCTCCACGCGGTCTTCAGTGGTGTCCCGTGCCGTCAGCATGAGGACCGGTGTCCGGTCCCCACGACGCCTCATGGCGGTGATGGCCTCGAGGCCGGTCATGGTCGGCATGCGCCAGTCGAACACGGCTACCTCGTACTCGAACGATAGGAGGTACGAGAGGGCCTGGGCGCCGTCGGACACGGCATCGACCACGTAGCCGTTCTCCCGTAGCCCTCGCTCGATGACCGAGCGCAGCCCCGGGTCATCTTCGGCGACGAGCACTCTCACGGATGACCATCCTCGCTGGTTTCGCACGCCGCCGTGCGTCGCTGCTACCGGCTGGGCGGCATCTCTCGTTGCTGAGCCTACGGGTCGAACGCAGGCTACGCGAGCCTCGCCCGACAACCTGACGGTGTCATGACGGCCCGACTGGGTTGGAATTCCGGTCCGGTCCGGCGCCGACCGGATGTACCGCGGTCAGCGACGTGTCGAGGTCACGGGCGGGTGTCGGCGAGAAGCTCGATACGGCGTGCGAGGTTCACCGCGTGGTCGCCGAGGCGCTCGTAGAAGCGGGCGAGCAGCGTCACCTGGGCGGCGATGGTGATGGACATCTGTTCGGTCGCCACTTCACGGGTCAGGGCCTCGTGGAGGATGTCCATCTCCTCGTCTGCCTTCGCCAATCGCTCGCCGATACGGTCGCGATCACCGAAGGCATCGGCCGCCTCCTGCCACATCTCATTGGCGACCTCGGTCATGGACTGGACGATGCCCCGACTCCGCGGACTCATCGCCGAGCCCAGGTGGTCCACCGCCCGCTGGGCGACGTGCTCGGCCAGATCGGCGCTGCGCTCCAGTTCGGGGATGATGAGGAGGAGCCCGACCAGGTAGCGCAGCTGGTGGCCCTGGACCGGCCGCTCCTGCAGCTCGTCCCAGATGAGCAGCTCCACCTCGGCGGTCAGGGCATCGACGGCCTGGTCGCCGTCGATGACGGCCTGGCCGAG
>Ga0182030_10017101_pt1 | contig 14027 bp, 12 predicted proteins | sample 812S3MmetaG_FD_121299 | JGI IMG/M metagenome (GOLD analysis project Ga0182030, IMG submission 121299) | Permafrost microbial communities from Stordalen Mire, Sweden - 812S3M metaG (Illumina Assembly) | ecosystem: Environmental > Terrestrial > Soil > Wetlands > Permafrost | place: Sweden...
CGATCAGGGCGGCGAGGCACGATGAGGCTGGGAACCCGCTGGACACGCTGATCCACCGGGACGGCGGGGCGCCGCTGCGGTGCTGCCTGCGCGAGACCCGGCCGGCCGAGCGGGTGCTGCTGACAGGCGGGGTCGGATCGCGGACGGCGTGCTGGTCGCGGACGGACGCCAGGCCCAGGCCGTCATCGAAGAACTCCTGAGCCGACCCGAGGTCGAGCTCGTGCACCTGCGCAACGTCGGCTACGGCTGCTATAACTTTGCCGTTCGCGCGAACGGCGGCGAGGCCTGACCGCGGCCAGACCCCGACAAGGCGGTGACAGCTGAGAACCTGGCGGACCGGGGTTATCCGGCGTCTCGCGCATCCCGGGCGGGGGTTCACCCAGGGACTGATCGCGGATGGCGGGACAGTGTGGGAGTCCACCGGGCTCTACGGCCAGTCGGCGCTGTGCCGGTACCAGCTCGGCGCCCGCCAGGTCGAGCAGCGCGCCGCCTTGCCCGCCGAGTTCTTCGGTGAGGGCATCTGCCGGGTGGGCGACGGCATCTGGCAGCTGACCTGGCAGGAACGGGTCGCGCTGCGCTGGGATGCCCGCACCCTTGAGCTGGCGGACCGGGTGCCGTTCAACCGGGAGGGCTGGGGCATCTGCGCGGCGGAGCAGTATGTCGTGACCAGCGATGGGAGCAGCGAGCTGGTCTGCCGTGACCCGCGGACCCTGGAGCCGCAGGTCGTCGTCTACGTCCGCTGCGATGGCCGCCGGGTACCGGGCCTTAACGATCTCGCCTGGTCCGCAGGCACGATATGGGCCAATGTGGCGGGCACGCACTACCTGGCCGGGATTGACCCGGACAGCGGCGAGGTCACCGACATCGTCAACGCCCGCCCAGCCGCCGAACGGCACTTCGGCGACGAGCAGGCGATCATGAACGGGATCGCCGCGCTGCCCGCGCCCGGGGAGTTCTTGCTCACCGGGAAAGGCTGGCGATCGATCCGCCACGTGCGGCTGAAGCCAGTCCGCGAGGGAGCCGCCCGGGACCGGCTCCTAGCCGGCCTGAGCCGCTGATCCGCCGCAGGCTCGTCGGCATCCGCCGCAGGCCTGGCCGCAGCGGCTTGTCGGTGTAGCCGCCGTCGGCCAGCCCGGCGAGCCGCTCGAAGACGTTACGGGCGCCGAAATCGCCGGTGAGCGCCCAGGACACCCCCGCCGCCGCCAGGTAGAGAGGGATCATCGTCACCCCGCCGCACCAGGCGTACTGGCCGGCATGCCGCGCCTCGTGGCGGAACAGCGCTGATCCGGGATCGAGGTGATCGTCCCTGCTGATGATCACGTTACCGAGGCAGAACGCCGGGGCGGGCGGCACCGGCAGCCGGTAGCCGGTCGCGGTGACCAGTCCGTCCACATTGCGAACCAGCCGGGCGCCGCCGATCGCGGACACGCCCAGGCCGGTCAGCGTCGAGAGGTTGGCCAGGTTGACCGCCTGCCGCACGCGCAGGCCCGGGCGCATCGCCGCGGCCTGCGTCAGGACGGCTCGGAACCGTTGTGCCCGTTGAGTCCGAGCGGATCGGCGGCCACTCCGGTCGCCCAGGGCAGAGCGGGCGCGGCGGGCACCGGCAGGGCCAGCTGCTCCTGGCTGTGGTCCCGGTGCGCCCGGGCCGCGGACAGGTGGTAGTCGCTGAGCTCGGTGAGGAACCTCTCGTCCCCGTACGGCGTGCCGTCCACCACCGGGCCACGCCGGTGCTCGAGCACGGCCACGATGTCCTCGCCGCTCAGCGTCTTGTGCGTCTCCAGGGCGTGCGCGAGGGCCAGGACGTGGTTCCTGTTCTCCCTGATGATTTCCTCGGTCCGGTCGAGCAGCGTGGTCAGCTTGTCCTCGATCCGGTCGGCGAGCGCGTGCCTGACCTCAGCCTCCGGGTCCTGGCCCTTCTTCAGGGTGCCGCCGCGACCGCCGCCCGGTGAGCCGACCTCCAGCCGCTTGGCGGTGGAGTACGAGGACACCGTGGTGCCCATGCCCCAGAAGCCCTCCATGAATGACGCGACCGTGGTCGCGGACTCCAGGTCACCGGAGACGCCGGAGGAGCTGTCCTTGTCGAAGAACATGCGTTCCCCGGCGAGCGAGGCCAGCGACACCAGGATGTCGGTCTCGTACTCGCTGCGCCACCGGGTGAACTGGTCCTCGGGCGGGATGCTCGCCACCATCCCGAGGTAGTCGCTGCCCTTTTCGATCGTCGCGATGTCGATCTCCATGTGCTGGCGGGTGCGGAAGGCGACCAGCGCATGGCAGGCCTCGTGCACCGCGACGGCGTGCCGCTCGCGCTCGATGTACTCCACGTCCTCCGGCGGGCCGAGTTCCTTGAGCTGCTTGGCCTTGATCACGTCCGGCCAGGTGATGACGTCGCGCCCGTTCCTGATCGCGGTGATGAGCGCTTCGTTGACCAGGTCCTTGATGGTGGCGCCGGTGGCGTAGGGCGTGATGGTGGCGAGCTTGTCCATGTTCTCCGGCGTGAGCTCGTGCCGCACCTTGGAGAAGTAGCCTTCGTAGGTGCGGATCCGGCCGGCCTTGGACGGGTAGCCGACCTTGTAGATGCGGTCGATGCGGCCGGGCCGCAGCAGCGCCTCGTCCAGGGCCGACGGCATGTTGGTCGCCATCATGACCAGGATCCGGTACTTGGGCGGCGGCTTCGGCCGCATGCCGAAGACCCGCCGGACGTACCGGTTGACGATGCCGCGCGGCTTCTTCAGCCCGGACAGTTCGGTGAGCAGAGCCTGCAGCGTCCCCATCCCGCCGCCGCCGCCCCCGTTCATCATCCCGCCGATCATCTGCCGGCTGCGCCGGGTGTCCGGCTCGTCGGTGGCCGCCGAGTCCATCGCGTGCTTGGCGAGCTGCCACTGCGTGTCCCGCGACAGGTAGGAGAATCCGTGGCAGCCCGCGTGGGCGAAGGCGGCCGCGCCCGAGCGCTGCTGGCCGCCGGGGGCGCCCTGGGTCGTCATGCCGCGGTTGCCGAGCGAGTCGGCCTCGTCGAAGAAGACGATCACGCCGCCGTAGCGCAGCGCGAGCCGGCGCAGCTTGCGGAAGAGCGACTTGACTTTGAGGATGCCTACGCCCATGAACATGTTGATGAAGGCACCGGGATCGACAAACACGTACGGCTTGCCGGTCTCGCCGGCCACCGCCTCGGCCATCAGCGTCTTGCCGGTCCCCGGCGGCCCCCACAGCAGCAGGCCGCCCGGCACGTAGCCGCCCCGCTCCTCGACCAGTTCGGGGTGCTCGAGGTACAGGATGTTCTCCTTGACCCGCTCGAGCACGTGGTCCTGGCCCCAGACGTCGGTGAACCTGGTCTTGATGTCGTCCGGGTAGTACACGTCCACCCCGCCGCGCGACATGAACCAGAACAGCGCGGCGAACTGCACGATGATAAGCAGGGCGTACACCAGGATCTGGAACACGAACGGCAGCGCGTGCCAGATCAGTCCGGGCGCGCGGATCAGCGCGAGGATCGGCGAGGTGTGGATGAACTTGCTCACCACGAACGCGAGCACGGCGATCCAGAACACCCAGAGGAACATCCGCCAGAGCCGGAACCTGGTCCAGTCTGACAGCCTGCGGCGGGTGGACCGCTCTATGCCCGCGAACACCGTCGAGGTCCAGAACCGGTAATAGCCGCGCCAGTGCTCGCTGATCAGGAAGTGGATCTGCCGCAGCACTTCCAGGCCGATCAGCAGGAACACCCACCAGCCCGACCGGACCTCGATCCGCATCGCGTCCGAGAACCCGACCAGGGGGTCGTTCGCCATCACGGACCAGACCAGGACGAACCAGAGCAGGATCAGCAGGAGCAGGAACTTGATCCGGTCCCAGAACCCGAGGGGCTTACGGGTCAGCCGGTGGGCGTCCACCGGCCTGCCGCCGCCCGGCGGTGGCAGGCCTTCGTCGGTGGTGGCAGCTCGGGCCTGGCTCATCACGGGCTCCTGATGGTAAACGACGACATCACGTCGTTGATCTCGGTCTGGTCGCTGCTGTAACAGCTGGAGGTGCAGTGCAGCACGAGGAGGTACACCTCGGTCTGGTCGGCGTTGGTAAGCGCGATCTCGTCGAAGGTGTCGGTGACGCCGTTGTCGGTGTAGTCGAAGATCTCCCGGACCCCGTGCACGCCCTGGCCGGGCGTGAGCACCTGATCCCGGCTCTGGCTGAAGCCGGTGAGCGGGAAGCCCTGGGAGGAGGCATTCGACCTCGCGGTCGAGGTGACGGGCAGGAAGAAGTCCCGCAGCGAGTCATAGGAGAGTTCGTTGCTCGCGGTGGAGCTGAGCGCGCCGATCTCGGCGAATACGAATGGATGCGTGGTGTCGAACGAAAGGAAGTCGCTCGCCGTGGGGCTGGCGCCGGCCTCGTACGCGACCGTCCAGGCGCCGTTCGAGCTGCCGGTTTCCGTCTGTAGCTCGGATGCCAGCGAGGCATTGCTGATCTTGTGCCAGCCGTAGGGCACCTTGAAGTACGTGTCAGCGCCGGAGTTGGCCACGTAGGTGTACTGGGGCGCGGCACACCCGGTGACGGCGACCCCGAGGAGAACCGCGCAACCCCCGACGAGGCCCCTAACGACGCGGTGGGCCTTGCTTGCCAAGAGGTGCGACCTCCACGTAAAGACTACGTAGTGTCAAGTATGACGCCTTCACCGGCAATGGTACAGGTCCCCCGAGCGGGTGAAACGGCCCCCATGCCAGGTACTGGCGCACATCTCTTCGCGTGCTCACGTTAGTCCGGCCGCTGCGTGGGTAGCGCACCGGGCTCAGCCGGATTTAGCCCTCGACGACCCGGATGAAGAGGCGGTCTCAATGGAACGTTCAAGCGCGACCCAGCTTCCCCGTGATCAGGAGCACTCGACCGGGGAACTCGTCAAGATGATGTCCGAGCAGGTGTCGGTGCTCGTCCGTGATGAGCTCAAGCTGGCCCAGCTGGAGATGACCAGCAAGGCCAAGCAGGCGGCGGTCGGCGCGGGGGTGTTCGGGGCCTCCGGCATGGTGGCTGTCTACGGCGCGGGGTGCCTGGTGCAGCGCCGCTGGCCGCTCGCGGTGGCGGCGGGAATCGTGGTGGTCGGCTCGGTGGCCGTCTGGCGGTGGCGCAAAAAATGACGGCACTGAACCCGCGCCGCCGCCGGTCCGCGGACGCAACCAAAGACGGAGACGCGGCCGGCCCGCAGGACCGCGACCAGCGGCAGGAGACGATACCGCCGCAGAGCCAGGTGTCGGGAGGGCCAGAGACCCCGCTGGAGCTGGGCGGGACTGGCTGGAAGAACACGCTCAAGCGCACCGGGAAGAAGTTCACCCGCGACCGGGGTAGCATGACCGCGGCCGCCCTGGCTTACCACTGGTTCCTGGCCCTGTTCCCGGCCCTGATCGCCCTGCTCGGCGTGGTGGGCCTAGTGCATTTCGGCGCGGGCACCGTGAACAAACTGGTGACCGAGCTGGGGAAGCAGCTGCCGCAAGGCGCCTCCTCCGTTTTCGCCGACGCCCTCACGACCGCGGCCAACCACCACACGTCCAAGAGTTCGCTGGTCGCGGTGATCATCGGCGTGGTCATTGCGCTGTGGAGCGCTTCGAGTGGGATGGCGGCGCTTGAGACCGGGCTCGACGTCGCCTATGAGGTGCCGGTCGACCGCAAGTTCGCGGTCAAGCGGCTGTACGCGTTGCCGCTCATGCTGGCCACGGCGGTGATCGGCGGCGCCGCCTCGGCGTTCCTGGTGTTCGGCCCGGGCATCGGCGACGCGATAAAGGGCCACATCGGGCTCACGGGGACGGCGTTCGACGTCGTCTGGACGGTCGTGCGCTGGGCGCTGACCATCATCCTGATCACGCTGCTGTTCTCGGTCTACTACTTCTTCGGGCCCAATCGGGAGACGCCTCGCTGGCAGTGGGTCAGCCCCGGGGGGCGTGGTCGGCACAGTGATTTTCCTGCTCGCCTCCGTCGGCTTCTCCTTCTACGTGAAGGACTTCGGCTCCTACAGCAAGACGTACGGAGCGTTCGCCGGAGTGGTCATCCTGATCTTCTGGCTCTACCTGACCGGCATCGCCATCATGCTCGGCGCCGAGATCAACGCGGAATCCGAGCGCCAAGCCGCCGTGCAGGCCGGGCATCCCGGCGCGCAGGCCAGCGCGGCCGAACTCCATGAGGATAAGCCGCAGAAGAAGCGCTAGGCACGCCGGTGAGCGAGAGCAGCGGGTTGATGAACGAGGTGACGAACTGCTTGACCAGGTCGCTGAACTGCGTGCCGATCACCACCGCGACGGCGAGCTGGACCAGGTTCCCGCGCGTGATGAAGTTCTTGAAGCCACTCATGGGCCATCAGGTTCCTGGGCGGCGGCGGATTATTCGCGCGCGCTGGTAAGGATCCGGTCACGTCGGCCGGGCCTGGATATCAGCGCAGGCCCGGGCGTTAAGGTCGGAAGATGAATGTCATCCGCAGCGCCGGGTTGTTCGGTGCCGCCGGGCTGGCCGAGATCGGCGGCGGCTACCTGATCTGGCGGTGGCTGCGCGAGGGCGCGTCCTGGCCGGTCGGCCTGGCCGGGGCGATCATCCTGGTCGGTTACGGCATCATCCCCACGTTCCAGTCGTCCGCCGATTTCGGCCGGGTCTACGCCGCCTACGGCGGAGTATTCGTGATCATGAGCCTGCTCTGGGGCTGGGCCATCGACGGGCACCGTCCGGACCGCTATGACTGGCTGGGCGCCGCCATCGTCGCGGCGGGCGTCGCGGTGATCTTCTTCCGCCCGAACCGGTTATTTCTTATTTTCCGAACGAACAGTGGCACTCGCGCCCAGCCCGGCTCCGTGTGTCCCGGCAGTGAACTAAAGGTGTCAAATTCCACTTTCCCCTCATAACCTGACAACCTGCCGTCCAGCTGGAACGTCATATAGCGGGTTGATTGTGGGGGGATCCGCATTGCCCCCAGATTGCGTAGCCCGGATGTAATGAGCCCTGCGTCGGCCGGGGCTCTCGGCCTGCTGTCTGACGACCATGGGGAGGGGCATGACTTCCGCTACCCCGAATGCGCCCGGCGTCGACCCGTTTTTCTTCGGCGACCGTGTCGGGCGCGGCCAGCTCGGCCACGACTCGGCGATGCTAGGTTCGGCGCCCGCCCCGACCGAGCATCGCGCCGCCTCCGGCCGCGCCCGGCAGGCTCCCTCCGCCGGGCCCGTGCCCCCGGGCCCGGCCGCGAAGCGCCGAAAGCAGTGGGGCGGCGATCGCCGTACCCAGGCGCTGCCGATGGTGCCCCAGCCAGTGAGCGACCGCCGCGTTGCCATGGCCCGGCTGGCCATCATCGTCACGGTGACCGCTTGGCTGGGTTACCTGATCACCTGGTTCTTCGACGACTTCTTCCACCCGGGCTACGAAACCCCGGTCGACCGGGCCGAGGCGGTTCTCTACCTGCTCATCGTGACCCTGCTGACCGTCTCCGCGCTGGCCTACCTGCTGAGCAGGCTCGGCTTCTTCTACCGGACCCGGACTCATCACCGGGCCAGCCGGGCCATCCTGGACCAGTTCTTCGACGTGAACACGCCGACGCTGACCACGATCATCCCGTCCTACGCCGAGGACGAGCGGGTCATCCGCAACACGCTGCTGTCCGCGGCCCTGCAGGAGTACCCGGGCAAGCGCGTGGTCCTGCTCATCGACGACCCGTTCGTGCCCAAGAACGCGAAGGCGCGCGAGCAGCTCGAGGCCGCGCGGTCCCTGCCCGGCCAGATCATGCGGTTGCTAGCCGGCCCGGTGAACAGGTTCACCCGCGCGCTGCAGGCCTTCGAGGCTTCGTGCGCGCGGCAAGAGCCACTGGGCCTCGGCTCGATGATCGCTCTGGCCAGCACCTACGACGAGGCGGCTAACTGGCTGGAACAGCTGGCCGCCGGCCAGGAGATCATCGACCACACCGACGCTTTCTTCGCCAACGAGGTGGTGCTGCGGCTGGCGGCATCGCTGCGCGCGATCGCGACGGCGCTACTGGCCTCGGCGGATGAGGGCGTGATCCTCGAGCAGCAGATGTTCCGCCGGCTGTACCGGCGGCTGGTGTGGACGTTCCGCGCCGAGATCACCAGCTTCGAGCGCAAGCGGTACGTCTCGCTGTCCCACGAGCCCAACAAGGCCATGAACCTTAACAGCTACATGGGCCTGATGGGCGGCTGCTACCGGGAGGCGCAGACGGTCACCGGGATCGCGCTGGTCCGGGCGAAGCCAGGCCCGGGCACCCTGAACGTCCCGGACCCGGACTATGTCGTGACGCTGGACGCGGACAGCGTGCTGCTGCCCGAGTACTGCCTGCGGCTGGTGCACCTGCTCGAGCAGAACGAGTACCGCGACATGGCCATCGCCCAGACGCCCTACAGCTCGTTCCCTGGCTCGAGCACCCGCCTGGAGCGGATCGCGGGGGCCAGTACCGACCTGCAGCACATCGTCCACCAGGGCCTGACCTACTACGACGCCACGTTCTGGGTGGGCGCGAACGCGGTCATCCGCAAGCGGGCGCTGAACGAGATCGCGGAGACGTCTTACATCGGCGACTGGGAGATCAAGCACTACATCAGGGACCGCACGGTCATCGAGGACACCGAGTCCACCATTGACATGGGCGTGCACGGCTGGCGGCTGTACAACTGCCCGGAGCGGCTGAGTTACAGCGCCACCCCGCCCGACTTCGGCTCGCTGTGCATCCAGCGGCGGCGCTGGGCCAACGGCGGCCTGCTGATCATCCCCAAGCTGCGCCGTCAGTCCAGGGCCCGGCGCGCCCTGGGGCAGCGGACCCGCTTCGGCGAGCTGTTCCTGCGGTGGAACTACATGGCGTCGATCTCGTGGAGCTCGATCAGCCTCCTGGTGCTGCTGGCTTTCCCGTTCAGCGCCACGCTGATCAGCCCGCTGCTCGGCCTGGTCGCGCTGCCCTACTTCCTGGCCATGGCCAGCGACCTGCGTTACTGCGGGTATAAGCGGCTGGATGTGTTGCGGATCTACGGGTTCAACCTGGTGCTGCTGCCGGTGAACCTAGCGGGGACGTTGTCCTCGGTAGTGCAGGGGATCACGGCGTCCAAGGCTCCGTTCGCGCGCACCCCGAAGGTGCGCAACCGCACCGTCGTGGCCCCGTTCTTCGTCATCGCGCCGTACCTGCTGATCCTGCTGGCCGGGGCCACGTTCTACTTCGCCTACCGGCACCACCGCATCGAGAACATGGCCTATGCGGCCCTCAACGTCGTGCTGGCCTGCTACGCGGCCAAGGCCTTCATCGGCCTGCGCAACTCCGTGGTGGACATCTGCATCCACGCCACCTCGCTGCTCTATAAGTCCAACCGGCGCCGCCGGGTCCCCCGCAAGGTCCGGGCCCAGCAGCAGGTGACCCAACCGGCCGACTGGCGGTCGGTGCTCGAGGTGGGCTTCATTGAGCCCGCGCCCGCACCCGCCCCGCCCTGGCCGACCACGGCCGGGCCAGCCCCGCCCGCGCCGGGCCGGAACGGCCCGGGCCGCCCTGGACCAGGCCGTAACCGGTCCGGCGCCCACGGACACGATGAGCCCTCCGGCGAGCCGCGCCGCAGGCTGTCTCTGCTCCGGGTGCTGGTGACCCTGGTCGTCCTGGCCGGCGCCGGGTACGGCGGGCTAATCGGCGTGCAAACGCGGCTCGCGAGCACCACGGTCATCCATCAGACGTGGTTCGCGCCCTATGTGGACGTCACGCTGACGCCGACCTACCAGTTCCAGAGCTCCACCGCCGATCCGGCCCGGCAGACCGTCCTCGGTTTCGTGGTCGCCGCGCCCGGCTCTGGCTGCACGCCCAGCTGGGGCGCCGCCTACACGCTGGCCCAGGCCAACCAGTCGCTGGCTCTGAGCTCCCGCATCGCGCAGGTGGAACAGGACGGGGCGCAGCCGATCGTGTCGTTCGGCGGGCAGGCCCACACCAGCCTTGACGTCGCCTGCACCAGCGTAGGGAGCCTCACCAGCGCCTACCAGTCGGTGATCAGCGCCTACCAGCTCACTGCGGTCGACCTGGACATCGAGGGCGCGGCGCTGAGTAACTTCGCAGCCGAGCAACGGCGCGCGGCGGCGGTGGCCGACCTGGAGCAGGCGGCCCGCGCGGCGCACCGCCAGCTCAGTGTCTGGCTGACCCTGCCGGTCGAGCCGTCCGGGCTGCAGGGCAACGCGATCTCGGTCATCTCCTCGATGCTGCGCGACCATGTTTCCATCACCGGGATCAACGTCATGACCATGGACTTCACCCATGCTCCCGCGACCGGGAGCACGATGCTGACGTCCGTGGAGACCGCGCTGAACACGACTCACGCCCAGCTCGCGGACCTGTTCCCGCGGTACGGCATCCAGCTGCGCTCGCAGCAGATCTGGCAGCGGCTCGGCGCGACGGTGATGATCGGCCAGAACGACATGGCGGGCGAGAACTTCACCACCGGCGACGCGCAAGGCCTGGTCGCGTTCGCCAGCTCGACGCACCTCGGCCGGATCTCCATGTGGTCGCTCAACCGGGACAGCCAGTGCGGAACGTCGTTCCCTGAGAGCGGGCTGCTCTCCAACACGTGCAGCGGCACGGCCCAGTCCAGTCTGGAGTTCTCGCAGGTCTTCGGCGAACTGCACGGCGTCGCCTCGGTTACCGCCTCGGCCGGGAACGTTCAGCCCGCGGTGGCGAATACCAACCCGGCGGACGCGCCTTACCCGCAGTGGTCTGCCACCGGTAACTACCCGTACGGGTACAAGGTGGTCGAGGACGGCGAGATCTACGAGGCGAAGTGGTTCAACACTGGCGATGATCCGCAGGCGCAGGTCCAGTACTCGTGGCAGACCCCCTGGGAACTGCTCGGCCCGGTGCTGCCGGGGAACCACGCGCCGGTGATCTCCCGGCCGTCGGCCGGCACCTACCCCGCCTGGTCGATCAGCACCCCGTACCGGGGCGGCGACAAGGTGCTGTACCAGGGCCTGCCGTACGAGGCGAAGTGGGATAACCAGGGGGTGTCGCCGCTGGGAGCGACGAGCGACCCGGTGGATTCGCCGTGGAAGGCGCTGTACAAGGTCACCGGCGAGCCCGCAGGCACCTCGGATCAGACTCCGTCCCCGTCGGCGTCCCCGTCGGCGTCCCCGTCCGCGTCCGTGTCCGCGTCCGTGTCCGCGTCCGCCTCGGCGTCGGCCAGCCCGACGCCGTGAGCGGGACGCGAAAGCTGATCCGGGGTGCCATCGCTCAGCCTGACGGTGGCGACGGCGACCTGCTGCTTTACCGCCCTTTGTCCACGACACTAGACGGATGATCACCAGTGCTTCGCCTGCGCAGGATCCAAGTGACCCCAGGGACCCGCTCGGCCTGGCCGCGGATGCCCCGTTGCTGGCCGCCTGGCTTGACTGGATGCGGCGGGTTGCCACCGGCCAGCTGACTCCGATGACCACGCCCGGTCACAAGCAGCGCTCCAACCTGGTCGGGGCCGTGGTGTCGGGTGACGCGCCCCTGTACGGCGGCCTGGAGGCGATCAAGCACGCCGATCACCTGCTCGCCGACGCCCAGGCCCGCGCGGCCGCGCTGTGGGGCGCCGACTGGTGCCGGTTCTCCGTGGCCGGGTCGACCCACGGCAACCAGGCGTTCTGCCTGGCGATCGGCCAGCCCGGCCAGGAGGTGATCATCACCCGGACACTGCACCGGTCGCTGCTGCTCGGCCTGGTGATGGCGGGGCTGCGGCCGGTGTGGGTGCGGCCGGACATCGATCCGCGCTCCGGGCTGCCCGCAGCGGTCGCGGTGCAGACCGTCCGGGACGCGCTGGCCGCGCATCCGGGTGCCTGCGGCGTGATCTTGGGCGACCCGTCCTACGTCGGCACCACCGGCGACCTGGCCGGGCATGCCCAGGCCGCGCACGAGGCGGGCGTGCCGCTGATCGTCGACGCGGCCTGGGCCGCCTACCTGGGTTTTCATCCGGACTTGCCGCGGCACGCGATCGCCGCGGGCGCCGACGCGATGGTGACCAGCGCGCACAAGACGCTGCCGGCCTACACGCAGGGCGCGCTGGTGCTGGCCCGGACCGGACGGCTGGACCCGGCCCGGCTGGACCGGGCGTTCGATGCCACCCACACCACGAGCCCGGCCGGGTCGATCATGGCGAGCATCGACGCCGCCCGGGCGCTGCTGGCCAGGGACGGCACGCGCCTGTGCGGCCGGCTGCTGAGCGGCGTGGCCGCGGCCCGCGAGCGGCTGCGCGAGGTGCCCGGGGTCGACGTCCTGGACGGTCCGGGCGTGGACCCGGCCAAGCTCGTCGTCTTGCTGGCCGGCACCGGGGCGCACGGCGGCCTGGTCGAGGCTGACCTGATCGCGGCCGGGATGCCGGTGGAGATGGGCGACCGGGACACGGTCGTGCCGATCGTGACGATGGCCGACGATGGGAAGCAGATCACGGCGTTCACCGAGGAACTGATCGCCGCCATCGAGCGGCACCGCGGCCGGCCGCGCCGGCCGGCCGCCACCGCCGCGTGGACGGTCGAGCCGCAGACCGTGCTGGCTCCCCGGGAGGCCTTCTTCGCCCGGACCGAGACCGTGGCCGCGAGCGATGCTATCGGCCGGATCAGCGCGGAGCTCGTGGCCCCATACCCGCCCGGGGTGCCGGTGCTGGCCCCGGGCGAGCTCATCACGGCGCAGGCGCTGGCGGCGCTACGCGAGGTGGCGGCCGACGGGAGTCGGATCGCCTATGCGGCCGACCCTGCCCTCGCCACCTTCCAGGTCGTCGCGGCCTGAGGCCACCGCCATGTCGTGTGATGTGCCGTCGCTATCCGCCACAGTGCTGACGGTCACAGTGCTGACGGTCATCGTGCTGACGGTCATCGTGCTGGGCGCTGCCGGGCTGTCTTGCCCGGGGCTGGCGGCCGCCGCGCGGTCCTGCTCTTCGCGGGCGTCCGCGGCCTGGCCGTGCTCTTCGTGCACGTACCGGCGGCCCCGCAGCAGCGACGCCACGGCTGCGACCAGGCAGGCGGCGGCGGCGAAGTCGAACGCGATGTCCAGGCCGTGATGGAACGGCGCCGAGATCAGCGCCGGGAAGAAGGTATGGCCGGTCAGGTAAGCGGCGTGGCTCGCGGGCAGCTTGCTGATCGTGGATCCGAGCAGGGTGCTGATCGGGTTATAGCCGAGCAGGGCGGCGAACATGATCGACACCGGCGGCAGCGCGGCCAGCTTAGCCGCGTCGGCTGATGGCACGCCCTGGGCGATCAGGCCGTGGCTGAGGGTCGCGGGCAGCGTCGAGGCCAGGCCCAGGATGATCAACGTGAAGAAGATGCCGATGGACAGGACCATGGCCGAGTTCTGGAACGTCGCGCTCATGCCCGCGCCGACGCCACGCCGCTCGGGCGGCAGGCTGTTCAGGGCCGGATCTTGAACAGCGCCAGCCGGAACATCGGATCGGCCACCCGCGTCTCGATCACGCAGAAGATCACCAGCACCGCGAGACCGCCGCCGATCAGGCTCATCACCAGCGGGCTGGTCCAGCCCATCGTGTGCCCGCCGTAAGGCTGGATGCCGTAGGTGATCCCGACCAGGACCGCGATCAGGCCCGCGCCGAAGGTCACGTTGCCCCACCAGTCAAGCTTGGCGGGCTGGCGAATGCCCCGCTCCTGCAGCTTGAGGTAGGACCAGACCGCCCCGATAACCCCGAACGGGACCGAGACCAGGAAGACGTACCGCCAGTTGAGCGGGCCGAGCAGGCCGCCGAGGACCAGGCCGATGAACGACCCCGCGATGCCCGCGACCTGATTCAGGCCGAGCGCCAGGCCGCGTTCGTTGGAGGGAAAGGCGTCGGTAAGGATCGCGCTGGAGTTGGCCATCAGCATGGCCCCGCCGACTCCCTGCAAGATCCGCATCCCGATCAGCCACCAGGCGGCGGCCGTGCCGTGCAGCCAGGTCAGTGAGAGCATGACGGAGAAGAAGGCGAACAGCGCGAACCCGAGGTTGAACATCCGGACCCGGCCGAACATGTCGCCCAGCCGCCCGAAGCTGACCACCAGCACCGCGGTGACCACCAGGTATCCCATGATCA
>Ga0182030_10017102_pt1 | contig 14027 bp, 12 predicted proteins | sample 812S3MmetaG_FD_121299 | JGI IMG/M metagenome (GOLD analysis project Ga0182030, IMG submission 121299) | Permafrost microbial communities from Stordalen Mire, Sweden - 812S3M metaG (Illumina Assembly) | ecosystem: Environmental > Terrestrial > Soil > Wetlands > Permafrost | place: Sweden...
AGCTGAGAGCCATGAATCACCTCTAATCCACGATGTTCTCACGAAGCCGAAACGAAATTCCAGCCGGTGGTGAAGTCTAGCTTACCGGCGAAATCGTGTGCGTACCGCGGCCTTCGGGAAGCGATGATTGACAGTAGCCGGTTAATTTGTCAAGAGGTCTTGATATCCTGATTTGGCCCAGCAGTTGCCATGGACGCTTCCCCGTCATCGTTCCAATCAATGTCCTTTTGTTCGTTGCGATCAAGAATTGCATCGCCGCGGCTTCTGCCAAAATAGTCCCAGGCCCATTCCAAGAAGGCCTCCACCTTGGCACGCGTCGTCGACAAAAGGGCAGCGTGTACGCCCAGCCAGGCAGCAAAAGCAACGGCCCCCTGAAGTTCGTGACGATGCTGACCGACTTCAGCCACGGCCGAGTTACGTCCGATCATCGCCATGATGCCTTTGTCGAAATAGTCGAACGGCTCCCTTGGCCTTCCGGCAATGTCAGCCAGGATGTTCTTCGCGCACCACTTGCCGGACTGTTCGGCAACCGAGGCAAGCTGCGGCAAGTGGCTGCCGTCTTTCCCGACAATATTCGCGAAATCGCCCAAGGCGTAGACATTCGGGAAACCAAGCACGGTGAGATCGGGTTGAACATCAAGGCGACCGCCATGACCTGTCTTGACTCCGACGTTGTCTGACAAAGATGCAGCTTTGAGACCTCCGGCCCAGATCACCGTGTGGGTGGGGATCGTCGTCCCATCTGAGAGCACAACATGGCCTTGATGTACCTCTTTTACGTGCGTGCCCAGCCGGAGCTTCACGCCGCGTTGTTCCAGCGTCTTGGTCGCATAGGCCTGAGCCCTGGGTGAGAAGGCTTTCAGGACAGTTTGGCCGCCATCCACCAATACGACCTCGCCGCCGACCAGATTCAGATCGGCAAATGCCTTCTTCACTCCATGATGAAATACATCCCCGAAGGCGCCTGCCATTTCCGTGCCGGTGGGACCACCGCCGACGATTACGAAGTTCAGCGCCCCTTTGGCGATCAGCGAGGAATCGCGATCCGCACATTCCAAAACGGCTAGCACGCGCGAGCGAATGGCCTCGGCATCACGCAATGAATACAGCGGATAGCTGTGTCTGTCCGCTCCCGGTGTGCCAAAGAAGTCCGCCTGCGATCCGGCGGCCAACACCAGAAAATCGCCCTGGTACGCAAGCCCCTCGGCTGTATGGACGGTGCGGGTGTTGAGATCGACCGAAACGACCTGTGACATCTTGATGTCTACATCCGGATGGTCCTTCAGGATACTCCGCAGGTTAAAAGCGATGTTGCTTGGCGACAGTGCCGCTCCAGCCACTTGGTAGAGCAACGGCTGGAACTGCTGATAATTGTTCTTATCGATCAGGGTGACTCGAACATCGGGGTGCTTCGCCAGCTTCTTCGCGCAGTTCAGCCCAGCAAATCCCCCACCAACAATCACTACATGCTTCACTCGAACGGCTCCTGTTCGACAGGGTTGCTACACCAATTTGAATGAACCCCACCGGATGTAAGGAAATTAGAACCGATTGGCATCCTTCGCGCAACGGGCGAGTTCAAAACCGCTGTCTTGGAAAAAAGAGCGCGGGCACGTTCCCGAAAAGGGGGCGGGGCGTACCTCACGGACTAAACTGGCGGAAGCGTGTGCAAGTCGAATCAGCACACTAACGTGCTTTCAACAACTTGCAGGTCAGCGGATGACACCTAAGACCCCGAAAAGCAGTGGTAATCCAACAAACAGAGCGCGGATAGAGCGCGGCTTAGGTTGGAACTATCGCCGCGAACAACAGGACTCCGACCAATGAGCTAATGCAAAGTTTATGCACTCGGTGCAATGCCCACTCATCTGACTGCCCCAGCTAACAATTCAGCAATCGCCCAGCTGATTGGCTGCGCCGAGGTATCCTGGTAGAAAGTGAACGCGGGCGAGGGATTTGCCTCAAAGCAGAACCACTCTCCAGCCGCAGAGCGGCGCAGATCCAGTCCAGCGACCGGGAGATTCAATGATGCCGCAAGGAATCGACAGCTCTGGGAGACATCGGGTGGAACCTCATACTGGCGAACTTGCAGCTCTGCACCCTGAAGCTGCGGGTAGCGGTAGTCGTCGGCGTCGGAGCAGATTTCACATCCAAAAACTTCGTCTCCAACGACGTGGATCCGGTAGTCGATGCCTTCGATGTACTGCTGGAACTGAGTTGGACAGTTCGCTAGATCCGGAAAGCGGTCGCGATGCTCGGCCCGAACGCGGCTCACGATGCTGCGCGTGCCTGAGATCGACTTGTAAACCACTGACCCGTGCTGCTCCCAAAACTCAATCGCGGCGGTTGTATCGGTAGTCACCAGCGTGTCAGGTACGGCAAAGCCCGCCGCCTGAATCAAAGACAACTGGTACGGCTTCGAGTTGTTGGAAGCCATTGCTGAGGGGCGGCTGATCACAAAGGACGGCGTCATGTCCATCCAGCAGGTCAGCGTGTCGTCGAACTGCAACGCACGACGCCATCGCAGGTTCGTGGGCTTCACCCCCTGCATAGCCGGTAGTCGTCGCACATCGTAAGGACGAAGATAGACTGCATTGAATGAGTTCAGGTCCGCCGACCACTGCGGCGTCTCGATCCTGCCCCCCACGCCGCCGTTGACGGTCAGCTCGAGCCGGCAACGCAACACGTCCTGCTGATCGACGAATTTGAAACCGGCACCAAGACGGAGCAGAGTCGCCTGCACAGAGGACAAAGGTCCGTCGCTCGCGATTCCCCAGAGCAAAATCATGCTGATCCTGACTTCGCCCTGTTCGCCAGCATGTAGTTAACCACTGCGTTTGCGATCTCTTCGCCCTTGAGGTCAGGGGTTGCAGTAGCTGAGGCAAAGACAGGGCCATCATCGGTGCGACGGAGTCGCACGCCCAGCAAGATCGTATTGGCGCGTTGACTGAGTCGTCGCGCAGCTTCCTGGCATTGGAGTTCGACCTCGCCAATACAGCGCTTACCGATTACGGTAACGTCGATTAATGGTGACGGTTCCTCAGAGTGCTTGGAGCAGTTTGTCCGCGGCGGCGGAACTCGCCACTTGGCCGGTTGAACCTTGAAGCCAGCAGCAGCTGCGGCCTGCGCCCACTGGAATGCCCGCCAGTTTGGGCCGCACAACGACGTACCGCTTGGGCGGTTTAACACCGGACACTTCAGCGAAGTTAACCATGCCAGCAGAAATGCATTCATCTCGGCCGCAACATACTCTCGGTCGGAGGCGGTGATGTGAGTCAACTCACCTTCGATAATCCAAGGTCGTCGCATCACGACTCCTTGGATGTCCTCCTCCGAAATGATCTTGCCGCTCACCACGGCCTGCGAGCGAGACCGACCGGGAACCCGCAACTGCCATCCAGCCGTAGAAAGGTCTTCGCAAGTAAGCAGGGCCGCACAGTGGGTCGTCCACGCTGCCACAAGCTCCTGTGCGGCTTGGTCGTGTTGGCTGCCGACCACGACCAGCAATCGATTACCTCCGCCGCTTTGGCTTGGATTTGTCGGCGTCCTTCTTTCGCAGAGCCTGTTGCTTTGCGGGTCGCTCAGCGGCAGCGTCGAGTGCTACTTGTCCGACGCGAGGCCGCTCCTCCGGGCGAATGAACGCCCTAAGATCTGCAATCTCCTGCTGGAGTTGATCAGCCCTTTCTGCAATGACTTGTACTGCTTGCAGCCACGCCGGATCGCCGCCGTATTGCTGCCACGGGTCTCCTTCGTTGTCTTTTAGTTTCGGGAAGTCGGCAAAGAGACCTTTCAGAACAATGTCAGCCTCGAGCTTGTAATTCTCCTTAATCTCGAACTTGACTTCCTTCCAGATCTTGTAGCCGACGCTGATCGTTTTGCAGGTCGCAATTCCATTGGCTATGACGCACAATTTTGCCGGGCCTGTCTCAATTGAACTGGGCACATCGAACTGCGCAGAGTGGATCACATTGCCAGTGGCCACCGCCATCGTGGAAAAATCGTGCGTTCGGCAGTAAAACACGTGCCCAGAGGACAGGTTGGTGATGCGTACCAGCGGGTAGTTCGTCGCCATTGTGGCATCATCGCCATAGCTGTTTGCTTGAGAAAGACCGTTCAGCTGTCTTCCCTCCACCGTATAGGTTTTGCCGGGTGCCACCGTCGAGGGGTACGAAGTGATTTCCGGCGCCCAACTGGGGTCAGGCGAGCCGTCCGGCTGGTAGACGCGCATGTCATTACTTCTGGAAGACAGCAATACTTCTCCGGTGGGCAACAACAGCATACGTACTTCCCAGGTTTCCCTGTTTGCGATGTTGGCTGGATCGGGCGCTGGGTTCAGATTGGTTCCATCGAACTCATAACAGTGGGACGGACTGCCAGCCCAACCATCGCCCTGAATGGGACCGGCGATGCACAGGACGTTACCGCTCGGCAACAACACTGCAGGCGCATCAAAAGCTTCGTAGAGATTGCCGGATTTGTCCGTAGGGAAATCCGGGCCCGCTGCCCAGGTCCCTGGCTGGTTGGCGATGGGCGGCATAGTGTAAAGCGCGGAGTGGCCTGACGCTCCGATAGCAAATACGCGGCCGTCGGTCATCAGAATCGCCGGCCCTATTTCGTCCGAGGAGCCGCTGGAAGATTGCACCAGATCGTGGCCCGCAGGTATGGATCCGGCTGATACCCATGAATTAGCTGGAGCGACGTATTTGTCGGCCGCAGGATGGTTCTGGCACTCTGCGACTAAAACCGTCTGGTCAGGCAGCAACGTCCAGGTTTCCTCAGAGCTGGTATCGTCCTTGTTAGGGCCAGCAGACCAGCTGTTCGCAACAGGATCGTAGATAGCGGTCGAGGTATCGTTGATATTGCCGAGAAGGATTGTGCCGTCCGGGAGCATACAACAAGGGGCATCCCCGATGTTCGCCCAGCCCGGGCCGCCAATGGTCGTCCAACTGTCTGCCACTGGATCATAAATCTCACAATTGTTGATATCGACGCCGTCGTTTCCAAGGTTGTCTTCGCCACCTGCCATGAACACGCGGCCGTCCATCAGAACAGCCGAAGCGTAGTACGTTGGTCCGACCGGTCCAGTGGCGAGCGTGCTCCAGCTTCCATTCACATAGCTGCCCGAATTGTCAGGAGTTAGTTTGTACCAATTAGCAGTCGCCAACTCCTGCACCAGAACAGTGCCATCGGTCAGGAGCATCATATGGTTGGCGTTGAAAGAAGGTTGATTGTTCAATGCGGTCCAACCGGCCATGGTCGCCTCCTTAATCAAGATGGGCGAGCCGAACGGCAACCTCAATAAATAGTCGTCGTTCTTAGCTCAGCAGCAAAGGTAAAATGACATTCTCGATGGTCTAACCTATCCGTTGCGGATGGTTCTGTGTCCATGAACGCCACTAACGACCTATGAGTGCGCGCGAGCACTAAAGCTCAGAAAAGGCCTAGCAAAGAGTAGGCGAAGCGCTTCGCGGCGAAAAGTTGAAGCTCATCTTTCCTTTTGAAGCTATCAGGAGTAATTGTTTGGGAGCGGGAAAAAACTCAAGACCGCCATTCTATCTTGGTAATCTTGCTTGTCAAGACCACTTACGTGGTCGGCTTTGTATTTTTATATGGCCAGTGGCAGAAAAAAACTGGGCAAATGTTGCCGCCTGTCTATTGTTGATTCGAGACCGAACGGGGAACCGCTCCTCACTGCTCGTCAATTGCACTGTAATCGCGCGGCCGGTGGGCGTCGAGTTGGTCAGTCCTTATCGTGGTTTCCCCGTCGTGATCGCATCTATGAGCTGGGGCAATCTTCACCCGCCAGGCCTTGGAGTTGGAGCGATGGCGTTTCCGCTTTCATGCCGGCCAGGCTTTGCCCGACATCTCCGAAGAGGAAGCAGCCGACATCGTGCACTCTGAGATACGGCGATAAACGCCCTGCGTGATGAGTCGATGCTGCTCACGTACCTCCAGGGTGATCGACCAATTTGCACCCAGGTCAGCGTGCGACCGGTGGAAGAGCCAGAGGCCGATCACCAAGCAGATCACACCAGCGACAAGCGGGCCAGTGCCCAGCGCCTACTCCGCGAACGAAAACGCTGGCGACGCGACCCAGATCAGAGGGACGAAGAATCCGACCCAGGCGAGAACCAAGAGGCCGGTCTCTAGCGGAGTTATATAGCTTGTGGCGACCTTGACAACTCGACTCCGGTGCCCGTGGCGCACGAATGGCGATCATCACCACTGTACCGGTGAGCACCAGCGCCTTCGCGATCCACGGATTCATGGTCAGGCACCGTCCCTTTCACACCGCACTGCGACTGTCGTCAACTGGCGGAAGCGTGTGCGAGTCGAACGCACCATTGACATCGAAGATGCCAATCGCCGGTTTTGAAGACCGGGAGAGTCACCGGACCCCCTTCGCTTCCGTAAACACACGCGTGAGACCGGCGGGGGCGCGGTCCAGCGCGCAGCCGTGACTTCGATCGACCGCGCAACGGCGATTGTATCAGCGCTGGCCACGCCTGCCTGAGGCTAGTCACAGAAACCGACGGGGCGACCCTCGCGGGACGCGGACTCCTGCTACATTATTTTCGGAGCCAAGGTCATAACCATGCGCAAATTTTCCCTCGTGCAGCTTGACGTTTTCACCTCCCGCCCGCTGGAGGGCAACCAGCTTGCGGTTTTCACCGACGCTCGCGGCATGAGCGATGACGAGATGCAGAAGCTGGCGCGCGAAACCAATCTCTGCGAGACCACTTTCATCCTGCCGCGCGACGAAGCAACGGAACGCGATCAGGGTCACAAGGTGCGCATCTTCACGGTCAATGAAGAGCTGCCATTCGCAGGCCATCCCACCCTGGGCACGGCATGGTATTTGCGACAGCACTCGAGCTCTGATGAAATCGTGCTCGATCTAAAAGGCGGCAAAATTCCGGTGCGCTTTGAGCAGCGCGATGGCTTGCTCTTCGGCGAGATGCGCCAAGCCGAGCCGCAGTTTGGCGCCATGCACCCGCATGACGTTATCGCCGGCGTGCTCGGTATCCCGGTGGCTGAATTGGACGAGCGCCTGCCGATCCAAACCGCCTCGACAGGCATGCCGTTCACCGTGGTCCCATTCCGTTCGCTGGCCACACTGCAAAAGCTCAGCATCGGCTGGAACCAGATGGCGCCGTATCTGCAAACCATTGGCAGTCCCGCGTTCTTCTATTTTGTCTGCCGCGAGACCGTGGATCCCAAAGCCACATTGCATGCACGCATGATCTTCTACAACGGCGAAGATCCCGCCACAGGATCGGCTGCCGGATGTTGCGCGGCTTGGGCGGTGAAACACGGCGTTCTGGCGGCGGAGGCGCAAGGACTGATCGAGCAGGGTATGGAAACACGGCGCCCAAGTTTTCTTTACATTCGCGCGGCCAAGACGAAGGACGCGATCACAAATGTACGTGTCGGGGGTAACGTAGTGCATGTGATTAACGGAGAAGTTACGATGTGACTTTTCTGAGGATATTCTGTGCACGCTGAAAAGCCGCATCCAGCAAGGCTTTCACGCGGGTCGCCAAGAATAAGATCACCACCCGCGGTGCGATTTCGTTTCTTCTTTCACGCGAAAACTTTTTTCCGCAATTGACCTCGTCAATACTTGTGCAACCCTCGCGCCGGTCGTACTATCCGGACTCGCTATTGCTCTGGCGTAATTAACAAACTACTCGGCGACTGATGCGCACGTCCGGCTTTCCAGGTTTGCCCGGACACGGCTGCGCAACTTTCCTGAGCAGGCTTCGGTGGGGGTAAATGAAACCGAAACGTACGATCCTCTGCGTCGATGACGACGAGCGCTCTCTCTCCGTTCGCAAAGTCTTACTTCAAACACGCGGCTATCGCGTGCTCACGTGCTCCGATCCTGAACGCGCCATCGAAACCATGAAGGCCGGCGGCATCGATCTGGTTCTCTCCGACCTGATGATGCCCAAGCTCAATGGCGCAAAACTGATTGAGCAATTGAAATCCATTTCGCCCGAGACCCCGGCGCTGCTATTTTCCGGATGCGTGAGTTGTTGCCCCGAGGAACACCTGGCGGATGCCTGGCTATCGAAAGGCGAGTTTGCTCCCATGGAACTGCTGGAGCGCATTCGTGTGCTACTGATTCGCAAGCGCGGCCCCAAGCGCACAATAAGCGTGCCGCAACAGCTTGCATCCTGAAGTGGGGACTCAAAGGCGGACAGAATCGGATGCGGATCGATACCCCAGGTCTGAGGGCGGTCCCCGCGTTTTCTGGGCAGCGTTGAGATTTCGCGTCAACGCTGCTCCCGTCCGCTCTCATTTCGCTACGGCTAAAGAATCACTCGCTCATCGCCGACCCGCCGGGTCACTCGCTCGCGGTCAAGATACTCGAGCAGCGGGATCGCGTACTTTCGGGTTATGCCGAACATGTCCTTGAAACTGCCGACGTTGAGCTTGGGCGTTGTTGCCTTTTGCGCAACGATCTGACGGCGGAGCGCGTCGAGCGCGTCGCGATGAAATACCAACTCGTCGGAGAGCTTCATCAGCACACGATCGCGCAGCAGCAGGGTCACAATTTTCTGCGCCCGGACCCTGTCCACGGGCAATGAAGCCAGTACCTCTTTGAGCGACGGCACCTTCAACCCTGCCTTGGCAAAAGCTTGCTCGATCTGCGCCTTGGATTCGGCTTCCTCGTCGCGCAGGACAACGCCCTTTCCAGTGGCATGCACAATCTCGCCGCTGACCTGGAGTTTCTTGTCGCGCGCCAGAGAATCCAAAACTCCGCGAAAAACTTCCTCGCGCAATCCGAGGGTTTCCCGCAGCTCTTCCTTGCCGATTCCCTGCACCAGCGGATTCGCTTTGTGAAACTGTTCGACCTCGGCCGAGGTTTTTTCACGCAGCGATTCCACCATCAGCGGAGAGAGCAGAAGTCCCTCGAAGCGAACCAGCAGGCTACTGGCTGCGAGACTCGCTGCGAGTTGCTCCACTCGCGACCTCAGGCATCCTGTCTCGGCAACAGCTTCGGCAACGGAAAGCCCGTCCTCGCGCCGGCGCGAAATCCGCGCCAGTAAAGCTTCTTCAGGGCTTCCCTTTGCGAGCGTTCGCAGGAATGCCAACCGCTCCTCAGCTCTGATGCGCCGCGGCTGTGCCGCGGCATCGAGCACTCTTCCTCCGCCGATGGTGATGACGGGAGAAAATTGCCGGACGATAAAGCGGTCGCCAGGCAAGAGCAAGAGAGGATCGTCGAGCTTGAGGGAGGCCAATCCGGACTCACCCGGTTGCAACTGCTTTGCGCCAAGCAAGCTGACCTCGGCGATGGTCTCAGCCGTGAAAACATGGAAGTGCACGCGGGCGCGATCGCGCAGTGGCTTGGCTGAGCGCAGAAGATCGAGCGTAACGCTGACGCGCTGCGCCGGTTGAAACATCTGCGGAGGCGTCAACATCATGCCGCGCGCCAGCTCTGTTGTCTCGACGCCGGCCAGGTTCAGCGCCGTGCGCTGGCCCGCGATGGCATGATCGGACGCGGTTCCGTGCACCTGCACGCCCCGCACTCGCAGCCTCTTGCCGCCGGGATGCAACTGTACTTCGTGATCCTTGTGGATCGTCCCCGAAATCAGTGTGCCAGTCACGACCGTGCCAAAGCCCTTCATGGTGAAAACGCGGTCAATGGGCAGCCGGAAGACGGCAGCGGAATCCTTCGCCGCAGTCTCGGCGGCCAGACGAGCGAGTTCCAGCTGTAACTGATCGAGTCCCGCGCCGGTCTTGGAGCTCACCGCGACGATGGGAGAAGTTGCAGGATCGAGGAACGATCCTTTGAGGAAGTCCGCCACTTCCATCCTCACAACTTCAAGGGTTTCAGGATCGACCAGGTCAGACTTCGTCAGCACCGTGATACCGCGCTGTATGGCCAGCAGGCGGCAGATGTCGAAGTGCTCGCGGGTCTGCGGCTTGATGGCCTCGTCAGCGGCGATAACCAGCAACACCAGATCGATGCCGCCGACACCGGCCAGCATGTTGCGCACAAAGCGCTCGTGTCCGGGAACATCAACAAAGCCGATGCGAATGGGCTCGCCGGCTGGGCCGGACAATTCCAGGTTGGCAAAGCCGAGATCGATAGTGATGCCGCGCCGCTTCTCCTCGGCGAGGCGGTCGGGATCGATGCCGGTCAAAGCCCGCACCAGGGCGCTCTTGCCGTGATCGATATGACCTGCGGTGCCCACGATAACGGACTTCATAATCTACAGTTTACCGGAGAGTTTCTGGAACTCTTGACGCCCGACTGCGGAATGACTTTAAGGAGCGGCTTGTGCGAAAATAGAAGCAGAAACTAGCTAGAAGCTCCCGGGTTTACTACGGTTGCGCCATCCTCAAGAGGCTTTGCCTTCACCGGTCGAGGGGCGTCTAATGTATTTGAACTCTCGGCGTATTTGATCCAGACGGATGGCATCAATCCTGACACCACCAGACAGGCCAACACCTCTTCCCCCGCGGGAAGACGGACAGCTTGCGCTGTGGGAAGGCGGCACGCTGCTCGACGCCGAGCTCACCCCGCACCTGCTGATCCAGCTGGAGGACGATCTGGAACGCTCGCGCATGCGCGAGGCGGCCTGGATCTCGGTGGTCGTCCACTTGATGGTCGTCATTTTTCTGCTCATGTCGCCCAAGCTGTTTCCTGCCATGGGAGTCGTCCTTACTACTCCGGCCGACTTGCTCCGCAACCAGCAGATGACGTACATCGACCTTCCGCCCGACCTGCAGAAGGAGCCGAAGAGGGCGCCGAAGACGGACGTGTTGTCGGACAAGAACCGAATCGCAGAAAGCCGGCATCCCACGCTGGACAAGAAGACACTGGAGGAATTAAAGCGCGCGGGTCCGCCGAAGATCCCGTCGGCTCCGGCCCAAGGGGCGCAAAATGCGCCATCAGCGCAGCAGGCGCAACCACAGCCGGCACCGCCAAACTCGGCGCAGGGCCAGGAGATGGCGCAGCTCCAGCCAGCCACCCCTCAGGACAATCCCAGGCTGCCGCAGCAGCAGCAAGGCACGCCGAAATTTCCCGGCAATCTGGCAGGCGTGATGTCGCCGGGCTCATCGATTGAGCAGGCGGCCCGCGCGGTCGCGGCGCGTCGCGGTAGCGGCAGTTATGGAGGCGGCGGAGACTACGGCGCCGGCCCCGGCGGAACCGCGCGCGCGCAGGGCAATCTGGAGGTTCTGTCCGATACCCAGGGCGTAGACTTTGGCCCCTACCTGTCGCGAGTTCTTCAAGCGGTGAAGATGAACTGGTATAACCTGATCCCCGAAGAAGCGCGCGCTCCTCTGTTGAAGAGGGGGAAAGTTTCGATTGAATTCGTCATTACGAAAGACGGTAAGGTCGAGGGGATGAACTTACGTTCGCCCTCAGGCGATGTTGCCCTTGATCGCGCCGCGTGGGGCGGCATCACGGCTTCGAACCCCTTCGCTCCATTGCCCTCCGAATTCCACGGGCCCTACATTGCGTTGCGCTTCCACTTCTACTACAACCCGGCCAAAGGCGAAATCGAATAGAGCCACGAGTAGAATTGTCCTGTGCATGACCAGCAAGATGGCGCGAGTCCGCTTCGTCCCCAGGAACGCGAGCTTCAGTTGCAGCAGCGTCAGCGGACACGCGACCGCAGGAAGTTGATGGGCTTGCTCGCCATCGCGCTCTTCATTCTGGTGCTGGCATTTATCCGGTTCGGTAAGAGCATTCCCTGGGGCGCACGATGACAGCCCAACCGACGCGATGACTTCATCTTCGCAGTCTGAGCCGCTGCTGGCGGTCATTCTGGGGCCGACGGCGTCGGGAAAATCGGCGCTGGCGCTCGACCTGGCGCAGCGCTTCGCGGGCGAGATCGTAAGCTGCGATTCGGTAGCGGTTTATCGCGGCTTGGAGATTGGTACGGCCAAGCCCACGCGTGACGAACGAACGCTCGTTCCCCATCACTTGCTTGACGTCTCTTATCCGGATGAGCCGCTTACGGCCGGTGAGTATTCCCGTCGAGCGAGGGCCGCTATCGATGCCATCGTCCAGCGCGGCAGACTTCCCATTGTTGTCGGCGGCACTGGTTTATATCTTCGTGCGCTGCTTGAGGGGCTGTTTCCCGGGCCGCAACGCTCAGAGGAATTGAGAGCGCGATTGCGTCGGCGGGCAGCAAGGTTTGGTTCGCCCTATCTGCACCGAATACTGAGGCGCCTCGATCCTGTGGCGGCGGCGAAGGTCCACGCCCACGACGCACCCAAGCTGATCCGCGCTGTCGAGGTCTGCCTGGCTTCGCGCTCGCGGATGAGCGAATTGTGGCGGCAACGCGGGAACGACCCGCTGCGCGGCTTTCGTGTTCTGCGAATTGGCCTGAATCCGCCTCGTGAAAAGCTATACGACCGCATCAACACTCGGGCGCGGAAGATGTTCGACGATGGTCTGGTGGAAGAAACGGAGACGCTGCTCGGCCGATACGGACGGCAAAACAACGTGACGGCACTCGACTCGCTTGGGTATCGGCAGGCGACGCAGTTCCTTCGGGGCGAGCTCACGTTAGAGCAGGCGATCGCCGCGGCGCAACAGGGCCATCGCAATTATGCCAAGCGGCAGATGACGTGGTTTCGCCGCGAGCCGGACGTTGCGTGGCTGGCGGGTTTTGGAGATGATCCCGCTATTGCGCAACAGGCTGCCCAACTTGTGTCGACACATAGTTCCCGGCATCCGCCCGCCGAGCGATTCTGAGCGGTCGGGCGGCACCGCTTCAAGGGAACCTACCGCACGCAAGATTCGTATCAATAGAACAGCGGAGAACCGGATTCAGATGCGTGTGATAATTGCCACAGAGAGCATACTCTCCGATGCACGATCGATTCGAAAAGCAGCCTGGGGCCGGATTCCAAACGCGAAGTATTGAGTTTCAGCGGAGGACCACAATGAAGAGCGGGGTCACAAGAGCATTGTTGGCGACCGTGATCGCAGGCATGACGTTGCTGTTGGGCGCGTGCAGCATCAGCGTTGATGATAAAGACAAGAAGAACGAGAAGGTGGACATCAAGACCCCGTTTGCCGATCTGAAGGTGGATGGCAGCGACAAGGCAGCCGACAACGGGATACCGATATATCCAGGCGCGCACCTGCGTCCCGCCGACAACGGCGACAATCATTCAGCGAACATCAGCATCGGCGCGGCCGGCTTCGGGCTGAAGGTCATCGCCGCCGAGTACGAGACCAACGATTCGCCGGACAAAGTGAAAGCATTTTACGAAGATAAGATGAAGTCATTCGGGACCATCCTGGTGTGTAACGGCCACAGCGGCGGCTCGGATGTGCACATCTCGCACCACGACGATGACAAGAAGCTCAGCTGCTCTGATACCAGCGGCAACGGCTGGGAGATCAAGGTTGGCAGCAGCGACAACCAGCATCTGGTGTCGATCGAGCCCAATGGCTCGGGCACGCGCTTCGGCACAGTCTTCATACAAACGCGGGGCAAGCAGGACACTCTATAGACGCAACGGCAACCATCTTTCCCGGAACCGTTGCCGATTTTCAGAAATGTTCCACGTGGAACATTTTTCCCGATACGGGAATCACTCGCGAAAATTCACCGCCCGTCCTTGACAAACCGCTGCGCTTGCAGATTTTTTGCTGGCGATTGACTACTTGCAACTGGTCGCTGCCTGCTGACCTCCAGTTGCTAATTGTTCGCTGCTTGCTGTAACTTTCGGCAAGTGGAACATCCCTGTTATCGCTGCCAAGCCGAGATCGCCGAGGGGACTGCCTTCTGCCCGCACTGCGGCGCGCCGCAGATTCGCGTCATTCCTCCTGAAGGCGAGCCCCAGTGGACACCGGGGTCAACACCCGACGCCTCCGCGCAAGCGCCGCCGCCTCTGCCCACGGCCCAGCCATCTTCGATGTGGTCGCCGAGTGCCCCCTACCCGCCGCTCCCCACTGCCATTCGCTGGGACCTGGCGTGGAAAGGAGCCTTGCTGAGCGGGGTAGGCGCCGCAGTCCTCTCGGCCATTCCCATCGTCTCGGTGGGTTGCTG
>Ga0182030_10017104_pt1 | contig 14026 bp, 11 predicted proteins | sample 812S3MmetaG_FD_121299 | JGI IMG/M metagenome (GOLD analysis project Ga0182030, IMG submission 121299) | Permafrost microbial communities from Stordalen Mire, Sweden - 812S3M metaG (Illumina Assembly) | ecosystem: Environmental > Terrestrial > Soil > Wetlands > Permafrost | place: Sweden...
CCGACATCGATCCCGAACGCGCCCAGTCCAAGGAGGTGGGCGGAGATGCGCGCCATCTCGGCGGTTATAACGCGTATCGCCTGGCAGCGCGGCGGGACCTCGAGCTTCGCGAGCCTCTCGACCGCAATCGCGTAGGCCATGTTGTTCGCCAGCGGGGCCAGGTAGTCGAGCCTGTCCGTGTAGGGCACGAACTGGTTGTAGGTCATGTTCTCGGCGATCTTCTCGTCACCCCGGTGCAGGTAGCCGACCACGGGCTCCACCTTCCGGACCACCTCGCCGTCGAGCTCCATCTGGAGCCGCAGGACCCCGTGGGTCGACGGATGGGACGGGCCCATCGAGAGCGACATCTTCTCCGTCTCAAACTCGCCGTGCGCGCTCTTCGCCGCGGAGTCCGGAAATGCGTGCTCGGTTGGCATGTCGGATCCGGCCTCAGGCACCCGGCTTTGGGCGGCGCTCGGTCCAGCTCTGGTCCTTCGCGCGCGGTTCGGCTTCGGTCATGTTGATCTCGCCGGCCGGCGCCACAAACGGGCCGCCCATCATCGGAGCGGCGATCAGGCCGACCTTGGTCTCGGCCGCAATCTCGGCGTCCGGGAGCTCCGTCTCGATTCCGGCGAGCGGAAAGTCCTTGCGAAGCGGAAAATGCGGATAGCCGTCCCACATCAGGATCCGGCGCAGGTCCGGATGCCCGGCGAACCGTATGCCGAACATGTCGAAGGCCTCGCGCTCGTGCCAATTCGCGCCGGGCCACAGCCCGGCCGCGCTCGGGAGCTCCGGCGCCAGATCATCCGCGCAGTCCGCCGCGACGCGGACGTAGTCGTGGCCGGACGTGGAAAAGACGTGGTAGACGACCGTGAACCGCGGCTTCGCTCCGACGCCCCAGTCGACCCCCGACAGGTCGGTCAGCATGTCGAAAGCGTGCTCGTCCTTAAGCGATTTCAGGACGGCCAGGAGGCCCGAGGCCGGCACGTTAATCGCCGGATGATCGAGGCTCTTTCGGTCGGTCACGCCGGCCCACCTGCCCTTCAGCGCTGCGACAGCGTCGAGTGCCGGGGGCATCAGGCCGACAGGAGTTTGCTGGCGGACGGCTCCCGTCTCACCTTTTCCTGGAGCTTGATCAGCGCATCGAGGAGCGCCTCCGGCCGCGGAGGGCACCCGCTCACATAGACGTCGACCGGAAGGATCCTGTCCACCCCCTGGAGGACCGCGTAGCTCCTGTACATGCCTCCCGTGCTTGCGCAGGCGCCCATTGCGATCACCCATTTTGGCTCGGCCATCTGGTCGTAGATCCGCCGGACGGCCGAAGCCATCTTGTAAGTGACGGTCCCCGCGACGATCATGACGTCGGCCTGCTTCGGCGAGAAGCGCATCACCTCAGCGCCGAAACGGGCGATGTCGAACCGGCTTGCGCCCACCGCCATCAGCTCGATGGCGCAGCATGCAAGGCCCATCGGCATCGGCCACATGGAACTCGTGCGGATCCAGTTTATGACCGCATCGGCCCGGGAAACGACAACGTCCCCCTCTATCTTGCTGTTGTAGGTCAGTTCGGAGCTGGCGGATACCATGGTGGAATTCGGGCAAAAACCAAGCCACGGTAGCCCACCCGCAATGTCGCGCAAGAAGCTTTTGCGCAGCAGCGAGGCGGGTGAGTCCGCATTCCGGGGCGTGTCAACCCAGGACCCCCCGGACACCGCCCGCTTCCGTGGCCATTTCTCCGCCCCCGAGTCGCCCGCACACCGCCCACGGAGGCGCCGGGGCGGCCGTTTCGGCATGATTTTGACCCGCTGTTTGCAACCCGGTAATAATCGATCAATCATTCCCGCGATGAGCACCATGAACTATCAGCTACTGGGCCGCAGCGGCCTGCGCGTTTCCGACCTCTGCCTCGGCACCATGACCTTCGGCGAGGACTGGGGCTGGGGAAGCTCCAAGGACGAGTCGCGCAAGATTTACGAGGCCTTCAGGGAGGCCGGTGGCAACTTCATAGACACCGCCAATATTTACACGAACGGGGCTAGCGAACGTTTCGTGGGGGAGTTCATAGCCGACCACAGGCAGGAGGTTGTGCTCGCCACCAAGTACACCAATGCGACGCCGGGGCGCGACGCCAATGCCGCGGGCAACCAGCGCAAGAGCATGGTCCAGGCCGTCGAGGCCAGCTTGAAGAGACTCGGCACGGATTACATCGACCTCTATTGGCTTCACGTCTGGGACCAGATGACGCCCGTCGAGGAGGTGATGCGCGCCTTCGACGACCTCGTGCGCGCGGGAAAGGTGCTCTATGTGGGGATCTCGGACGCCCCGGCCTGGGTAGTGGCGAAGTCCAACACTGTCGCGGAGCTGCGCGGCTGGACCCGCTACGTCGGCCTGCAGATCGAATACAGCCTGCTTGAGCGCACGGTCGAGCGGGAGCTCATCCCCGTAGCCAGGGACCAGGCGATGACGATTCTGGCATGGTCGCCGCTGCGCAATGGACAGCTCACCGGAAAATATCTGCCGGAGAGCCCGGAGTCCGCGGCAAAGGATGCACGGATGAAGACCGAGATGATGAAGGAGATTGCACCGTTCGACGAGGCAAGCCTGCCGACAATCAGGGAGGTGGTAGCCGTTGCCAAGGAGATCGGTGCATCGCCTGCACAGGTCGCGCTCGCTTGGCTGCGCCACCGGCCGGTGCCGGTGATTCCCATCATCGGCGCGCGGAGACTCTCCCAACTCGAGGACAACATCGGGAGCCTGGAGCTCAGGCTCTCGCAGGAACAGGTCGACCGCCTCGACAAGGTCAGCGCCGTATCGCCCGGATTCCCCAATGACTTCATGGCGAACAAATTTGTCAGGGCCATTTCATCCGGGGGTCTGCGCGACCGCATCAAGGCTTGATCGGGCGCCCGTCACGGCGGGATGTCATCCGACCGCACCAACGGCGGAATCGCACGCCCCAGTGAACACGGGCCCAGCAGATGATTTAGGAGATTGCGTTTGACCCTGCACCGCCGCGTGGCCTTTGCTCTTCCCCTTCGGCCGACGGATAGCACGGGTTTCCCGTACTCGGAGAGGTGACAGAGTGGTCGAATGTGCATGATTGGAAATCATGTGTACCCGCAAGGGTACCGAGGGTTCGAATCCCTCCCTCTCCGCCATCTTCTACAGAGGGGAAACCACCAAGACACCCTCCAATGCCGCCAGTTTAGTGGCGGCATTGGGTTGACGGGAGGGCCTTTAACATGAGGCCCAAGCCATCCGGACGGTTCGCCCTCCGCGAAATTACGGTCAAGAAGCGCCTGGACGGCCAACCCGTCGAATACTCCACTTTCCTGCTGTCGGGCTGGCGCCAAGGCATGCGCTATCGAAAGCAGTTCAAGAGCCGCGAGCTCGCCCTGGGCGAAAAGAACGCCCTTGAGGTTGAGGCCGCCAACGTCGGCGGCGAGATTCGCGCCCGCAACACCCGCTTGAGCGCCGCCCAGCTGGCCGAAGCCGAGGCTGCGATAGGGCACCTTGGCACGCAATCCATCGCCCTGGCCGTCGAATGGTTTCTGACCACCTACCGCCCCCCGATCACGGCCATGGCCCTGGAATCAGCCGTGGCGGCCTTCCTTGAGGCCAAGGCTCCTCACGTTCGACCGCTGGCCTTACGGGACTACCGATGCACGCTTACGGCTCTCCAGGCTGCCTTTCCAGCCCGCACCGTGCATTCCATCGCAACTACCGACCTTCAAAACTTTCTGGCAAACCGGAGCGTCGGCAAGAAACGGTTGAACAACCTTCGCGGTGACCTAAACGCCTTTTTCGTCTTCTGCCAGTCGGCGCCGCGCGAGTGGATCCGCGAGAATCCGGCCAAGCCCATACAAAAGTTCCGCATCGCGCGCGGGATTCCCGAAGTCATGACCGCCGACACGGCGGCCCGGCTGATGGCCTACGTGGAGTCGTTCTCGGGCGGTCCGAAGACCAACCAGACGCCCGGCTTTCTTGCCCCCTACTTCGCACTCTGCCTATTCGCGGGCCTGCGGCCGTCCGTGCCCGACGGCGAGGCCTGCAAGCTTGGCCTCCAGGCCAACCCCGGGCGATTCATTGATCAGGAGCTCGGCGTCATCCGGATCATGCCCGAGGTCGCAAAAACCAACAGCGTACGGCAAATCGCCATTCAGCCGAATTTGGCCGAATGGCTGATGCGCTATCCGCTTGCGAAATTCCCGATCCTCCCGCGGAACGCGAAACGCTGGATCACCGCCGTCAGGATGAAATTCGGCATCGGAGAAGATGTCCTACGTCACTCGTTCATTTCGATGAACGTCGCCAAGTTCAAGAGCCTGGGGGCGGCCGCGCTCGAGGCTGGCAACAGCGAAACCATGATCCGAAGACATTATCTGAACCTTGTCAGTGAGGCCGACGCCAACAGGTTTTGGGCGATAACGCCGGGGATCGACGTCGGCACGGTTACTGAATTGGACGCAAGGCAAGCTTAGGCCAGCACGCTAAGCGGTCGCAGCCTTCCGGAGGATGAACCCACCTGAATCCATTTGCATGGTGTTGGATTGGCCAGCTGCAAGTTGACGCCGTCCCAAGGATACCATGGCATCAAATAATCCGTTGGTTTCCGGCGAGCGGCTATTGGAGCTGATCTTCGATAAGGATTCGAGGCCGTCAGTCAGGTGGCTTCACAACCAGAAGAAGAGGCGCGCGATTCCGTATCTCAAAATCGGGCGCCTTGTCAGATATGACCCCGACCGCGTGCGCGAGGCCATGAATCTACGCTTTACCGTCGGGAAGGCGTCTTGAGCAAGTAGGCGCGCCCCAAGTCCTACCGGTCAGTTGTTTTGTTTCGTTCGCGACCCGGCATGTGCTACAGTGGACGCACTATGCGCAAGGTGACTTGGCTCGCGTTCGCTTTTTCATCTTTGCTGCTAATTGGCCCGAGTGTTGCCCACGCACAGAATGTTTTCCCGGCCCAGGAACTCAAATTTAATGCAAAGATGGCCATATTTGCTAGCAAAGCCGGCAACCCAGGCACCTATGTCCTGCTAGGAAGCAGCTACCTTCGCACTCTGTCCGCCCACAATGAGAACGAGTTCATCAACCACTGGATCGAGGTTCATCCGCACGCGACGGCGACTCCAATTTCGACCTGCAATGCGGCCCGGGCCGGAACCCCGACGAAACGCGTTGTTTACGTTTGGATCGAGGACGGTGCGGACAGTCTAAATGTTGCGTTGGTTGAAGAAGGCATCTTTGCAGGTGGAGTCATGCTGGACATGGTGGAGTCCCAGCAGCGCATCTTGGAAGAGATGCGTGATCCAAGGCTTGCCAGTACTCGCGAACAAATCGAGAAGGAGATCGCTGCGCAGTCAGAATCTGATCGCGTCAAGCGTCTCATATCGGACGCAGACTATGCTGAGCGCCGCAAGCGCATTGAAGCAGCCGAGGCCAAAGCGAGAGATGGAAAAAAGGGAATATGGTCGGACGCGATGAAAGAAGAAAGGCAATCCGAGGGCCTTGAGTAAGCCTCCGCACCCCTATACACGCTCCGCAAGTCCACGAAGCACGACGAACCAAAAAAGTGAGGCGTGCTTTCGTGAAATTCGGAAATAGGTGGAGCTTCCGGGTGGGCAGGTGCTCCGATTCCCGTAAGCGTTGGGCCGAATGACCGGATTGCCTTTAGCGCCATGCGACACGACTCGTGTCGCATCTGCACTTACGAAATTGGAAACCTTACGTTTTTACGTAAGGGGTGCTGTGTCTCGCATGAAAAAAACGCGACTGCGTTTTGTAAGTGATACCGCAGATGCGCACATTTTGAGCCGGGGTGATCGCATTTTCCGAAGCGTTCTCAGCGAGACGGATCCGATCTGTTGTTTCGCGAAACCTGGGGCGACTATGAATCAGGTTTTGGGCGGGCGGGGTCGCTCGGTTATTTTGCACGACGCAAGATGTCGATGGTCGGGTAAGTTCCATCGCGCCTTTGTGCTCATAAACTGAAGGTTGCTGGCTCAAATCCAGCCTCGCACCCAATTTGAAGGATCTACGCGAGAAGGATTTTTGCCGGCTGCGGATGCTCTAGCCGCGACAGTCCTTACCCTGTAAACTGGGGTCGCCGGACGATGGTAGAGGCACAGCAGACAAGGTGCCTAAAAACCGCTTTCCACTGGTTTGGCTCTCGATTCGAAGCTCCGGCGTCATAAGTGCCGCTCTGCGATCTCCCGGTCTTTCGGCCAATTTGACTTCTAGGCATGTATAAGTAGGTATAACGACTAGAGCGTATACATTGACATACATTGCTAAACTTCGCTTAACTCGTTTTCATGGATCCGATAAGAAATCCCTTCTCTCCAGGGGCTGGTTCGCCGCCCCCCGAATTGGTTGGCCGCGAAAGAATTCTGGAAGAGGCCCGAATTCTTTTGGGCCGCGTCAAAGAACGGCGGCCAGAGAAAAGCATCCTTCTTACTGGCCTCCGCGGCGTCGGAAAGACCGTGCTTCTCAATGAAATCGAGCGCCTAGCATCCAGAGCTGGCTACCGAACCGTCGCCCTAGAAGCGCACGAAGAAAAGTCCCTTGCAGCGCTTTTGGTGCCTCCATTGCGCGGCCTCCTTTACGATCTGGACCGCATTGCTGGAGTCGGCGACAAGGCCAAGCGCGGACTCGCGGTCCTCAAGGGATTCATGAACGGCGTCAAGGTGTCCCTCGGCGGCATCGAGGTGGGCCTCGACATAGACCCCGAGAAAGGCGCCGCGGACAGCGGAGATCTTGAGAGCGATCTTCCCAATCTCTTCTTGGCCGTCGCCGAGGCCGCCGAGGAGCGCAGCATCCCAGTGGCATTGCTTATTGACGAGCTTCAGTACTTTGAACCGAAGGAATTGAGCGCACTCATCATGGCGATGCATAAGATGCAGCAGCGCCAGCTGCCAATGGTTCTCTTGGGCGCAGGCCTTCCCATCCTGCCAAAGCTGGCCGGAGAATCAAAATCCTATGCCGAGCGCCTGTTTAACTTCCCTGACATCGGAGCGCTCTCAGAATCCGATGCCATCAAGGCACTGCGCGATCCCACAAGGGCCGTCGGAGTGGACTTTGACACCAACGCGCTTGAAGAGATCTTTCGGCTGACGCAGGGCTATCCGTACTTCCTGCAGGAATGGGGCTATCAATCATGGAACCGGGCCGTCGCCTCGCCTATAACCCTTGCGGTCGTGAGGGAGGCCACGGCCTTAGTGATCGAGCGCCTGGACGCAAATTTCTTTCGCGTCCGATTCGACCGGCTCACCCCGGGAGAGAAGCGATTTCTTCGCGCCATGGCAGGTCTCGGTCCGGGCGCCCATCGAAGCGGCGACATCGCAGATGCGCTTGGGGTTAAGATCTACAGTCTCGGGCCCGCACGAGCAAACCTGATTCGCAAGGGGATGATCTTCAGCCCAGCCCACGGCGATGTGGCCTTCACGGTGCCGTTGTTCGACAAGTTTATGCTGCGTGCTATGCCGGAATTATAGCGACCCGCGTCGACCGCTGGTCCTGTATAGCGTAGATTTGCGCCACTGGGTTCGGATGAAAATAAAGTAGGCTACGGAGCCCCACTTATTGTTCCGTCGGACAAAATGAAGTGATTTGGCGTAGCCCAAATCATATGATCACCTATCTTGGGCGATCCAACGCCGCTGCGTATCACGCCGACCCAATCTAACCTGTCACCCCGAATAGCATAGATCGGTGTGCTAGATGCAAGAACGCGAACGCAGACGACTAGCAGCCTGGATGAACGAAGAAGCTTTGCTCGCATTGATAGACTGCCCGAAATCCGAGAATTGCGGTGTCCAGCCAAACGGGGCAGGTCAAAACCACCACATCACGCTCAACGCGTGTGCGAATTATCGGGGGAAGCACAATTTGCAGCTAATGTGTCGAGATGCTACAGTGAGTCATCTGCACGCCTAAACGCACGGCTAGAAACTGAAATTGAATTGCCCGCGGGATCTTTTGCGTTCGAGAAAACATAACCTTCGGCTTGATGAACTGTGCTGAACTTCAACCCCGCTTTGCTCCTTTCGGCAATGAATTTCGGTACGTCCGCCACTGCAAACACGATCTTGATCGCCGCGCCACTCTTTTGACCTTTTGCGGCCTGATGAATCGAGATCGTACATCCTCCGCCCCTCGTCAGCACACGCCATCCTGGAGTCGACCCAGGTTCCTCGACGTACTCAAAGTGTTCTATGTAGAAGGCAGCCACCTTGGGTACATCCTTCACGTAAAGTAGAATAGACGAAACTGGAGGCGGCATGTTCAGACTGCGGCTTTGCGAGGCAAAATGGAGCACCGATTTATGTAAGTGGATTTGATCAACGTTGAATTGATCCGCGACTATGGCTGGCGCGGCGGCTGCCCCGCAGCCGGGGTGACAGACGTAGGCGTCGGATCCGTCGATTGGTTAGCCATCATTCGAATTGGTAGAAGAAGAATCGGGCTCCAATATTCGCTTAAATTCCTGCTCGCGAGGACCATCGATCTGCACACGCACCTTCCTTGCCTTAATCCAAGAAAATAAATCAGCTTCATTTTTTGGGATGATACTAAATGGCTTCCGATCACGAATTGTTAGCGTAAAAGTGGGTACGGGAAAATACGCGTGAATAAATATACCCTCAACTTGCTCGATACCTACGGGTTCTCTACCGACGACTAAGTCGCCTTCATTGAACGAAACCTTTTTGGACCGAAGAATATACCAAATAAGCGAAAAAGGCGTAACAAGCATTGCGAGGATCACGACCACGAAGGTAAAGGGGAGCGCCCAACGACTATTGGCCCATCGTCTCATTGGCTAACAAGGATTATACCACCCCGCAAAGGTGCAACAGCCTTGTTGGCACTCCCAACTTGCAGGCCGGTTCGAAAGGGGCGGCAAACCGTCGAAATTTTGCGCTCGAACAAATAGCTTGGCGCATGAATGCGAACCCAAATCCATTTAAGACCAAAGGCGTCCCAGCGGCCAGCCCGTGAAGATGATGCGAGCATCAGTCAGAGTCGGTTCATTGCCGCCAGAATGCCGCCATTAAGGCGTTATTCCCTTCACTTTCGTTCATCTCCATGCAGTTTCGGATCGACGCATTGAAATAACATAAAACTATGACAAACGGATTCTCAGAGGGCAAATCCCTCACGAATTCCGCTCTGTCGAGGTTGGCGGCTCTAGGGTTCGAATCCCTCCCTCTCCGCCACTTTCACATATTCCCAACTTGGGCCAGCCTTGGCCAAAGCCTCCGTTTCTCCTCTGAAATCGACGATTTTTGCGCTCGGAGGCCCAAGCTCGGTTTGGACAGGCTTTCCCGCGTCTTGACTCACTTCCTCAGATTTTCGTGAAGCTAGCCGCGAAATCCCACCCGAGGAGGAGAAACCTTCAGTAGACGTTGCCGAACTCCTTCACCGCATCGAGCATCGCCCTGTAGTTCTCCACGGGAACATACTTCGGGACCGAGTTTCCGCTGCCCAAGGCGAAGCCGCCTCCCGGCGCGACAGTTTCGATCAGGCGTCTTACGGCCAGCTTGATTTCCGCCACCGTACCCCGCCCCAGCAGATCAACGTCCATTCCGCCGAGAAACGAGAGCCTTTCCCCATACTGCCGCTTGAGGTCCACGAGGTTCACTGACGTCGGCTCATTTGGGTGAATGGCCGTCACGCCACACTGGAGTATGTCCTCAAACACCTGCGTGAGTTTGCCGTCGGAGTGGAGGAGGAACGGCTTCCGATACTGCCTGGCGAGCTGGCCAATCCGCTGGTAGTAGGGAAACACATAGGTGCGAAGAAAATCCGGCGAGACCATCAGCCCGGTTGTGTAGGCCATGTCGTCTCCAAGCCAATACGCTCCCACCCACTCCCGCTGCAGGAGGTTCCTGGCAATGTCGACGCAGAGCTCCCCCATCTTTTCGGCAACCGCCTTGACGAGGGACGGATTCTCCACGCATGCGACTGAAAACGTCTCCAGTCCCATCAGCCGCCAGATGCCGGAGAAGAGCGGCCCCTGGTTGACGACGAGCTTCATTCCATCCGGCAAAAACGGGCGTATCCCGTCCACGTCGCGGTAGTACACCTCATCCGGACCAATCCAGGGGTATGCCTCGAACGTCCTCTCGTCCTTTACGCCCAACTCGACCTCGAATGTCGAGCGGGAGTGGGTTCCAGCCTCCAACTCCTCGTGCCTTTGGCCGATCTTTGTCTGGAAGAAATGGTCCGGCAGCGGCTGGCCCCTCACGTAGAGCAGCGCGTAGTCGTAACCCGCCGATCGCCAAAAGCCGGCGTGCTGCTCCAGATTGGCTATTGGATGCCCCAGAAAGGCCTCCATGATGTCGGCGTCGACCTCGATTTCGGCGACGGGCAGGCGATCCGGAAGGCCCTTCCGGGTGACGGCGGCGAGAAACCGGTCAAAGTCAGGCTTCGTGTTGGATGAGCTCATATTCGTGCGGGGGAAAGCTTTGATTGGACCCGATTCCCAGACCGGCGCCAGTCGGACTGTAAGCAGCGAGCCTTGCGCATCGGCAATGATTTGTCGATCCCGTCCGAGGCCGCAGATGGAGTAAGCTTCGTAGGCGGCGGGCGCGTTCGCGGGCGCAAGACTGCACCAGTGCAACGTCGATGGATCCACTCGCGAATTCTCGGCCGTGCGTCCCGCTGCTCGGCATCCCCCGTGACCCGGCCTCCGCGGATCCCCCCAACCGCTCTCCAGATCACACCATGATCTCGAAGCGCCCCCGTCTGCCGCGAGCATTTCAATTGTTAGGCAAGCTGGAAATCCATACACAATGCAGGATGAAAAAAATATCCGGCGCAAACATACTTGATGTTCTCAAAGTCATCAAGACCCGTGCAATTGACCCCGGCTTTCATTGCGGGGCAAACGAAAGCCCCTGGATGCAGTTGGTCCCAGGCACCTGGAACAAATACACCCTCTTTGATCTGCCCAATAACGCCTATGTTAACCTTTTTAAGATCAATCCGGGCTGCTCGCTGGCGCCACACTACCACTGCCAACCGGTCATCGGATATGTGATACAGGGAAAATGGAAGTATAAGGAATACGACTGGGTCGCGGGGCCGGGCAGCACCGTTTACGAGTCCGCCGGGACAGTCCACACGCTGATGAACGTGGGGAAGGTGCCAATGATCAGCGTGTTCCACGTCACCGGCCCGTCCATCGATGTCGATAAGAACGGTCGCCAGGTCTGCTATGCCGATGCCTTTTCGCTGCGCCAGGTAGTCCAGAATTATTGCAAGGCCCACGGCATCGATGCCTCCTTCCTCAAGAAAATCACCCGTTGAAAGATTGATGTGAATCCGCCGTTGGGACGCGGTTCCAAATCAACGGGGCGGGTCAAAAAGGGCTTTCCCGGCTATGCCCGCCGGGCTGCCTCAAATCCCGGTTGAACGTCGACCGCCTGGGCCGGCGAATGGGGAGCCGAGTCCATGTTACGGTGCTTGGCGAGCGTTCAGGTTCGGTGGTCTGAAAAGAGAGCCATTCATTTCGCGTTGCCATCAGGATCACCGAGACAAATTTTGGCAGGACGGAGACCCCTATTGATACCCAATTCGGTGAGACCAAGCACCGCCGACGCCTATCATGAGCCCGGTCAAATAGGATTCAATCACATGAAAGAACCAACGGTTAGAGAACTTTTCGATTTGAGCGGCAAAGTGGCGCTCGTGACCGGCGGAGCACGCAATCTGGGCTACGACATGGCCTTGGCGTTCGCTGAATCTGGGGCCGCGGTCGCCGTTACCAGCCGCAACCTGGAGAGCGCGACGGCCTCGGCAAAGCGAATCGGGGATCAGACCGGGAAAAGGGCGGCCGGCTTTGCGTGCGATGTGAGGGACGAGAAGAGCGTGGAACTACTTGTCAAAGCCGTGCTGCGCGAATTCGGGAAGATCGACATTTTGGTGAACAACGCCGGAAACGTCGTCAGCACGCCCGCCGTGGCCCAGATCGAGAACCGCCCGTTCGACCAGTGGAGGGAAACGCTCGCGAGCAACCTGGACGGGGTCTTCCTATGTTCGAAGGAGGTGATTGCGAAGGCGATGAAGCCTGCGGGCTCAGGCGTCATCATAAACATTGCCTCCGTGACCGGACTCGTCGGCAAGGATCGCCGGATCTACCAGGGAACGCCAATGGGGGGCGCAACGGTGGATTATCATGCGGCTAAGGGAGGAGTGATCGCCATGACGCGCGACATGGCCGTCTACCTGGCGCCCTTTGGCATCCGCGTGAATTCCATCAGCCCGGGCGGCTTCTGGCGGGGCCACAGCGACACCTTCACCCGGCAATACAGCAACCTCGTGCCGATGGGCCGCATGGGTGTGGACGGCAAGGAGATGAAGGGGGCCGCCGTGTTCCTTGCTTCCGAGGCCTCCTCGTATGTGACCGGAACGAACCTGGTCGTGGATGGCGGAATGACGGCATGGTGAGGACCCGAACATGAAGACGATCGTCCAAATCTCGCTGGACCTGACGAACATTCCGGAGGCGATTGAGACAGCGCACCTTGCGATTCGTGCAGGCGTGGACTGGCTCGAGGCCGGCACCCCTCTCATTATCGCCGAGGGCATGAACGGGGTCCGGGCGTTGCGCCAGGAGTTTCCTAAGGTTCCCATCGTCGCCGATCTAAAGACCATGGACGGAGGCTGGCTCGAGGCCGAGATCATGGCCAAGGCGGGCGCAACCCATGTCGTGGTCATGGAGCGGGCCCACCCGGAAACGATCAAGATCGTTGTAAAGGCTGGCAGGGATTTCGGCCTGCAGATCATGGGCGACAATCTGGCCGCCGCCGATTTGATCGCCTCGGCGAGGCGGCTGGAGGATCTGGGATGCGACTTCGTGATCCATCACATTGGATACGACGAACGAAAGGGTATCGTGGCCGCCGGAGGCCGCTGCCCCAGTCCCCTCGATCAGCTTCGCGATGTGGTGAGGGCCGTCCGCGTCCCCGTCCAGGCGGTGGGCGGACTATCGATCGAGCAGGCGATGCGAACCCCGGAATACGGAGCGCCGCTGGTGGTGCTGGGCGCGCCGCTTACGATTGACGCCGACGCTTTCAAAACCGCATCGGGCGACCTGGAAAGCAAGTTGCGCCTGGTTTGCGAGAAAATACACGCATACGGCGACGTCGCCGTGGGCAATTGAGCGAGCGCGAATCCCGCCAAGGGGTGAAATCTCCCGGTCGGCAAGGACAGCGCCTGCACCGCCGGCCGTCGGGGGACTGAACGAGGGCCCGTCGGCACGGACCTACGCGGCATCAATTGCGGCCGCCTCCGATCAGCGAACGCCGCCCAGTCTCTTCCAGAGGCGAGCGAGCTCCCGGCCGCATCTAACCGCTTGGGGCCAGCTTCCGGGCATTGTGGTGAGATTGTAGCCGTGAACAGCCACCGGCCCGATCTCCGGGCAAACCCAGATTTCGTTGCCCGGTCGTGGGCCGCCCAGCCAGCATTTGAACAGGTCCTCGACGAACAGCAGCCAATCCTTCATCTCACGGGTCAACCGGCCGTTGTCATCTATGACCGGTATCTGACAATGGTGCCCGTTGAAGGGCCGGCAGTGAAAGTGGCGGGCGTTGCGGATGAGCTCCGGCCGCGCGAGCAGGACCTCGGAATAACGGTCCGGCTTCAGGTGCTTCACGAGCGCGATATGGGAGTGGTCCCATGTGATCGGCATCAGTTTGCCAGTGGCCCGGCGGTACCCATCGGCGATGGCGTACAATTTTTCGGGTGTCTCGGTTGCGGTGTCGCGATGCACCTCGACCGACGTGTAGATCCCCTCCTTGTCGGCCTCCTTGATGAGCGCTATCGCCATCGCGGTGGCCTCCTTTACGGGCGTGAAGTCATCACCAAGCTGGCAATTGATGACCTCGGCACCCGCCTCGTGCTGCGCCTTCAGCAGCTTTCGAAATTCCTTCGGGTTCGCCGAGGAGCAGATGCCGCCAAGACGAAGTCCGTGTTTCGCGGCCAGTTGCTGGTGCTCGGGCTTGCAGCGCGTGGAGACCGCGTCGAAGCCCGCTTCGGCGAC
>Ga0182030_10017106_pt1 | contig 14026 bp, 9 predicted proteins | sample 812S3MmetaG_FD_121299 | JGI IMG/M metagenome (GOLD analysis project Ga0182030, IMG submission 121299) | Permafrost microbial communities from Stordalen Mire, Sweden - 812S3M metaG (Illumina Assembly) | ecosystem: Environmental > Terrestrial > Soil > Wetlands > Permafrost | place: Sweden...
ACAACCTTGAGGGCTATTGCAGTTCCCGCAGCGTTATAGAGGGTCGACCAGCCGGTGTCGTTATCGCTGATCCACCAAGGCGAACCGGCGCTCCGAGCCAACCCCCAGGGATTGGCCAGCAGTGGATCGATGGTGGGGGCATGCGAATCGACTTGATTCGAGACCAAGTTTGTGAGGCGATATTGTGCTTCGGCCGGGGCCGAATGCATGAGAAGAACCACGCCGAAGCAAGTGGCGGCTGCGATCCTAGGAACCAGCATATTTCACTCTCCAGGGGAAATTCAGGAGCAGAGGGGGGGCCGGTCGGAGTGACTTGGCACGGAACCTTCTCTGGTCTCTCAGCTCGTGATCGTAGGCCGAGTCGCGACCCGAAGTTGTCATGCGCTTGTCACCGGTTTGCTAATTTCTCGTCTTTGGAATAGCTCCGTCGCGCCTTCGCCGCCGGCTAGGAGACGCTGACTTTATGAAGTTTCCGTCATCCTCCGTCCGCTTGGCACCGTCAATACGTCTAATCCTGTAAGAGGCGAATTAATGGCATCATCCACCCTGCTCGCGCCGAGCACGGGCCGCTCCAGATTCAAGACTGCTCTCTGGATCTCGCTTGGTCTCACTGTGCTCTTTGTCTTCATCACTTCAGAAGTTCTTCTCGTTACCGATTACCCCATGTACCACGCCTACCGTCTGCAGGTCATCGCCGACCGCAACCTCCTCATTCCTCACACTCTCGCCGGCACCATCGCTCTGCTGGCCGGGCCTTTGCAGTTCTCGTCGCGCTTTCGCCAGCGTCACCTGCAATTCCATCGCGTCCTGGGCCGCATCTACGTGATCTGCGTGTTTGCAGGCTCTTTCACCGGGATCGCCCTCGCCTCCGGCCGCCCCGGATTGCCGGGCACCTCGATGCAGGCTGCGGCCTGGATCGTCTGCACCACCGCCGCCTTCATCACTGCGCGTAACCGCCAAATCGTCCAGCATCGCCAGTGGATGGCACGGTCCTACGCTGTGACGTTTACCTTCGTCTCCAGCCGAGTGCTTAATCTCTGGCCTCGGTACTGGAGCCATCTTGGCGACTCTCTCTCCGCCGTCGGCGTCATCGCCTTCACGCTGGCTTCGCTTCTTCTCGTCGACCTCGGCCTCAACTGGCGCGAACTCACCACGCGCCGCGCGTGATCGCGGCGCTAACAATCTCGCTGGTGCAAAAAAATCGGACAGGGCAGGGCGTGGCTCACGATTCTCACCAACGCCTTGTCAAACCCCTACGCCAGTCCCGAGGATTTCAAACTGCATTACTACTTAATTGCAGCATTGGTCATGAGATACACATCAGGAACGGTACAATTCCAGCGTATCGGATCCGGAAAAAAGGAGCTTCCAGTTAGTACCTCCAATCTGCATACGAATGCTTTGCAAGACGAAGTTCTCATCCTCGGTGGTGGAGTGGCAGGCTGCGCCGCTGCGATCGCACTCGCCCGCAAGGGACGAGGCGTCACGCTGATCGAACGCGAGCCCACACCGCGGCATAAGGTCTGCGGCGAGTTTCTGAGCGGTGAGGCCCTTGAGGACCTGCACGCGCTCGGCATCGACGTGGCCTCGCTTGGCGCCGCGCCCATCAATTATGTTCGCCTCGCTGCTGCCAGGCGCGCCGCGGAGGCACCGTTGCCTTTTCCGGCAGCCTCGCTCACGCGCAAGGCGCTGGATACAGCGCTCATCGCCGAAGCCATCGCCGCAGGAGTCCGCGTGGAGCGCGGTCGCAGTGTGCAGACGCTCAGCCGCACCGCAAGCAACGTCTGGCAAGCTACGCTCGACGACGGCGCCACCCGCGAAGCTGCAACGGTCTTTCTCGCCACAGGCAAGCACGATGTCCGCGGACACGCCCGCCCCGAGGACCCGCAGCGATGGGTCGCCTTCAAGATGTATTTTCGCTTGGCCTGCGCACAGGCCGCCGAGCTCGCGCACGCGTCTGAGCTGATGCTCTATCCCGGAGGCTACGGTGGTATCCAGCCGGTTGAAGGCGGCATTGCCAACCTCTGCTGGGTGGTGCAACAGCGGCATCTCGCACGTGTCGGCCATCGCTGGGAGAATTTTCTCGCGAAGATGCAGCAGGACTGTCCACATCTCGCCATGAGGCTTGCCGGTGCGGAGCAGTTGCTCCCAAAGCCGATCGCCATTACACATATCCCATATGGCTACATCCGCCGCACAACGGAGAATGGGCTCTACTGCATCGGCGACCAGGCAGCCGTTATCCCCTCGTTCACCGGCGATGGCATATCCATCGCGCTGCATACTGCGCGTTGTGCTGCCGCTGCGTATCTTGCAGCCGAGCCGGCGCCGGTCTTCCAGGCGAAACTGCGGTCCGCACTGCAGGCCCAGATGCGCCTTGCCGAGTTTGCCGCCGATGGCTTGAACAACTCACTCGCGCGCGCTGTCTTGCCGTTTTGCCTGAGGGTATGGCCAGGCGTGATGCGGGTGACGGCACGGCTGACACGCGTTGCCCAGCAAGGCGTTGTCGCTACCCATGCAGTCGCCACCTAAACCTGACCGTGGTTTTGCTCAAACAACACGCAGCGGTCAAAACCTCTAAAGAGAGTTCGAATGAAATCCTTCGCAGCTTTCGCCCTCGCCGGCCTACTCGCTCCAGCCGCGGTCGCCCAGCGTCAGAGCTTCGTCGTCAATCCGGATGCCAGCGAAGTCAAGATGACGCTCAATACAACCCACGAAGTCGTGAACGGAACCTTTCACGTCCAATCCGGATCGATTGAGTTTGACCGCGGCGCTCCTAAGATGTCGGGTTCGGTGGTCGTCCTCGCCGGCAGCTGCAAGACCGGCAATGGCAGTCGCGATAAGAAGATGAACAAGGACATCCTGGAGGTCGAGCAGCACGCGACGGTTTCCTTTGAGCCGAAGACCTATACCGGCGTCCTCGCTCCTTCAGGCGACTCGACTATCCAGCTCACCGGAATCTTCACCCTGCTGGGCACGCCTCATGAAATCACCGTCCCCCTGCAGGTACATCTAGAGGGCGCCCGCGCAACGGCCAAGGCTCATTTTGTGGTGCCTTACGTCCAATGGGGACTCAAGAATCCGAGCTTTATGATCTGGAAAGCGGATAACGATGTCGCGATCGACCTCAATCTCGTGGGCACGATTTCAAAGTAGTCTTAGATCTAAACCGGGTTCTCAGCGGGGGCGTCTGCAGTGCTACGCAGCCTGCGCCAGATGGCTCAACCTCGATTTCGTATTCCCCGTAAAACATCGATGTGCATGCCTTGATGGTGATTTTTGCCGCAGTGCCTCACACATTGAGTCGATTCGAGGCAGCGACTCGGCCGTACCAATGTCCGGAGTCTTTGATCGTGCGTTTCTGGTTGCGGAAGTCTGTGTAGATCAATCCATAGCGCTCGGTGTAGCCCTCAGCCCATTGGAAGTTGTCGAGTAATGTCCAGGCGTGGTAGGCGCGGACCCTAGCGCCGTCGGCGATGGCGCGAGCAAGTTCCGCCAGCGTTTCGCGGTACCACTGGATGCGGCGCGCATCGGGAATGCTGTTCTGTGCCTCTTCATTGGGACCGTCGAGATAGCCGCAGCCGCTCTCGGTGATTTCAATAATGGGATGGTTGTAGTCCTTTGAGATTTGAGCCACGAGATCGTAAATCCCCCGTGGCCATACTTCCAGACCGGCCTCGGTAAGCGGACCCTCTGTGGGCATCCCAGCTCGGAAACGAGTGTACGGGTCGCGCCCACCCGGTGAATTGTTTTCGATCTCGGTGCCGCTGAAAGCGCCTCCGCTCTCGAACTTCTCCTTGCTCGCGTCGGACACGACTCGGCGCGTGTAGTAGTGAAAACCGACCCAGTCCAGCGGAGCATAAAGAAGTTTTTCGTCGCCTGCCTTGAAGCCCATCACGTCATAGGGCGGCTCCCCCACAAAAGCTTTTGGATAATGGCCGGTCATGCCTGCTTCCAGGAAGAAGACATTGTTCATCGCGTGGTACCGAGCGGCGGCGGCGCGGTCATCCTCCGAATTTGTTTTTGGGTACGCGGGGGCCATCTCGTATGCGCTTCCTACCGTCGCTTTCGCAGAGGCGGCCTTCACTGCGCGGTGAGCCTCACCCTGAGCCAGTGCAAGCGTGTGCGCCGCCTTCAGGAAATCGCTGAAGCTTGTTCGGCAAGGGGGGAAAGCGCCAGCCGCGTAGCCCATGAAGGCAATTGCCCAAGGCATGTTAAAGGGCGCCCAAACCGTGATGCGATCTCCGAGATGCTTGGCAAGGATACCGGCATAGTCGGCGAAATAGTTGGCTAGATCTCGGTTCGGCCAACCACCGCGATCTTCGAGAGCTTGAGGAAGGTCCCAGTGATACATGGTGCACCACGGACGGATTCCGGCAGCGAGAAGGGTATCGACGAAGCGGCTGTAGTAATCCAGCCCCTTCATGTTGGGAGCACCGACTCCTGCGGGCTGAATTCTTGGCCAGGAAATTGAAAATCGATAGCTCTTTTGATGAAGGCTTTTCGCGAGCGCGATATCTTGCGGGTAGAGGTGATACTGATCGCAGGCGACGTCGCCTGTCACGCCTCCTCTCACTTTCCCAGGCGTATGGGTGAACCTGTCCCAGATCGATTCGCCTTTGCCATCTTCGTTCCAGGCGCCCTCGTTTTGATAGGACGCGGTCGCCACGCCCCAGAGGAAACCCTCAGGGAATCGCGCTTCCTTAATTAACGATTCAGGGATCAACGATTCAGACACAGAGCCGGGCGTCTCATTTGTGGAGATTGGGTTGGCGGCATAACTACGCCAGGGATTGAGTGCAACGCCTGCGGTTGCGGCCAGAGAACAAGTTGCGAACTGACGACGGTTCATTAAAAGCTCCTCGTTGCTGAACGTTGGGCAGAAACCGTGCTTTGCTCACGACGATTGCACATCAATCTTCGTTCGTCGGGAAAGAGGGACAGGTCCTCGTCCGCGGCGCGCCTAAACGTGCTGCACAGCCTGCGCCAGGTGGCTCAGGCTCGACTTCGCATCTCCATACAACATCGATGTGCACGCTTTGAAAAACAGCGGATTCTCGAGACCCGAAAAACCGCGCCCCTGCCCGCGCTTGAGCACGATCACGCTCTTCGCGCGATCGACTTCGAGGATCGGCATACCGGCAATGATCGACTTGGGATTGTCGCGGGCGTCCGGATTCACCACGTCATTCGCGCCGATCACCACGGCCACATCCGTCGACGGAAACTCAGGGTTGATCTGTTCCATTTCATACAGAGATGAGTAGGGAACATTTGCCTCGGCCAGCAGCACATTCATGTGGCCCGGCATGCGTCCCGCGACCGGATGGATCGCGTATTTCACGGTGACGCCGCGGCCTTCGAGCAACTCCGCCAATTCGCGCACAGCGTGTTGTGCCTGCGCCGTCGCGAGGCCGTAGCCGGGCACAAACACCACGCGATTCGCAAAGGCCAACTGCATCGCCGCATCGTCGAGGCTGATCTCGCGCATCACGCCGCCGGCATTCGAAGTAGCTTCGGCGATCACCGCACCAAACCCGCCGAATAAGACATTGGTGATCGACCTGTTCATCGCCTTGCACATCAATATGGAGAGGATGAGCCCTGAGAATCCGTCCAGCGTGCCGGCGATGATCAGCACGTTGTTGCCTAGTACAAAACCCGTCGCCGCGGCCGCGAGTCCGGCGTAGGAATTCAACAGCGACATGACGACCGGCATATCGGCTGAGCCAATCGGAATCACCAGCATCACGCCAAACACAAACGCGATGCCCAGCATGGAGTAAAACACCGACTGCGCTTCGGGATGAATCCAGAAAAAGACAAAGCACCCGATCATGGCGAGAAAGATTGCCAGATTCACGGCGCTCTGCCCACGAAACTGCATCGGTTTTCCGTAAATCACGCCTTGCAATTTGCCTGCGGCAATCAGCGACCCGGTGGTCGTCAGAGCCCCCAGGATCACTTCGAATCCCAGTGCGCCGCGCGTTACCACGCTCATCTCGCCCGCGTGGACCAGAAACTCGCCGACACCTACCAGCGCCGCAGCCAGTGCGCCAAACGCATGCGACAGCGCGGTCCGCTGTGGCATTGCGGTCATCGGCACCCAGATCGCCATCCACGCGCCGATGATGGAGCCTACTGTCAGGCCGGCGATAATCCACACCCAGGTCACGATGTGCTGCCCGACCAGAGTGCCTACAATCGCGGCGAACATGCCGCCTTCGGCCAGCAACATCCCGCGCCGCGCGGTCTCCGGATGCGACATGCCCTTGAGCGCGAGCACAAACAGCACCGACGCGATCAGGTACGTCGCTTCCATAAAGTAGGTGGCGAGGTTCATTGCGTTGCCGCCTTCGTCTCGCTCTTGCGCTTGCCAAACATCTTCAGCATGCGATCGGTAATGCCGAATCCGCCCACCACGTTGATCGTCGCCGTGGTTACCGCGACAAATCCAAGAATGTGCGCGAACAGCGGATATCCCTTGGCTCCCGCCAACACCAGTGAGCCGATGAGTGAGATTCCTGAGATCGCATTTGTGGCCGACATTAACGGTGTGTGTAGCAGCGGCGGCACGCGGCTGATGACCTGGTAGCCGAGAAACGCAGCCAAGGCGAATACGTAAACCGAAGCGATAAGAACAGCTGGATTCATAAGTCTTATTTTCCTGAAACTTCGTTTGCCGTGTTGATTTCGAGCAGCAGATCCTTCGCCCCGCTTTCCCCATGAACGACCGCGTCGTTCATGGGGCCCCAAGCACGCGGGCTCTCAGGATGACACCGTGTCGGGGATTCGAGAGATGTGGACGATAGGACGACACCATAAGGTTCTCAACCTGCCAAAATCCCGGCGCTCTCAAGCAGTTTTGCCACGCGCGGATTCACGGGCTTTCCATCGTGGGCGACGCAAGCCCCGGCGAGCACTTCATCGCTCAGATCTACGTGCAGCTCGCCCTTCTTCAAAATCAGCCCCAGAAAATTCAGGATGTTCCGCGCATACAACTGGCTCGCGTGCACGGGCACTTCCGCGGGCAGATTCAGCGGTGCCATCAGCGTTACGCCGCCAATGGTCTGCGTAATGCCCGGTTTGGTGAGCTCGCAATTGCCACCCGCTGGCGCGGCCAGATCGACGAGCACCGAGCCCGGCCGCATCGCCTCCACCGCCGCGCGCCGCAGCAAAAGCGGAGCAGGCCGCCCAGGCACCTGCGCCGTGGTCACAATCACGTCCGAATGTGCCGCAGTTTTTGTAATCAGATCGCGCCCGCGGTCGAGAGCTTCTTCGGTCAACTCTGCCGCGTAGCCGCCGCCGCCCTCGGTATTGATGCCGCCCAGATCCACATCCAGAAACTTCGCACCCAGCGACCGCACCTGTTCCCCTGCCGCAGCGCGCACGTCGTAGGCCTCGACCACTGCGCCCAGCCGACGCGCCGTGGCAATCGCCTGCAGCCCGGCCACGCCGGCTCCAATGACAAACACCCGCGCCGGAGCCAGCGTTCCCGCAGCCGTCATGAGCATCGGAAACAGCCGTGGCAGCACGCCCGCCGCGTCTATCACTGCCTTGTATCCCGCGACGGTCGCCATCGACGAGAGTGCGTCCATGGTTTGCGCGCGGCTGATGCGCGGCACCAGCTCCATGCTAAACAGCGTGACCGGCCGCGCCATTGCGGTGCTCAGCGCTAACGGCGCTTCCAGCGGCTTCAGGAATCCAATCACCACCGCGCCCGGTTTCAGCCGCGCCTGGTCGGCGGGCTCTGGCGCATTCACCACCGGCAAAATGTTCGCGCCTGCGAGGATCGCGCCTCGGTCTGTTATGGTCGCACCGGCTTCGACGTACGCTGCGTCCGACGCGCCCGCAGCCGCGCCCGCGCCGCTCTCCACAATCACCGTCAGCCCCTGTGCAACGAGCGCTTTCAGGCTTTCCGGCAGCAGCGCGACTCGTGTCTCGGCGGTCGCCGATTCCTTCAGAATGCCTAACTCCAAATTGCCTCCACAGCGATGGGGCTTGCAATGCGCCCAGGTTCACGCGCAGCCCAAAGTGGTTTCAAAGGTCGCGATGAGTATATAGGTCAAGGATTTCCGCCGATTGTGATTTTCGGCACTTTTTGTGTTCGGGCATCGATTGCGCTCGAATCACGCGGCTCGGAGGACCCGTTCGTCGAACATAAATTCACTTGACACTCGTCTCCGGGCGCAAGCAAGGTAGCGATGAATCCCATGCCCCCTTTGCGGCGCTCGACCTTTCATCATCCCCCCTCTAAGGCGGCGAGCCGCGACCTTCCAGCGAGGTTGAACGACCCATGGCAGCCCCTTTGACGTCTCAGGCCCCGGCGGGCGGAGCGCTCCATATCGGCCGCATCATCTTCGCCGCTTCCACCGGCACGCTCATCGAGTGGTACGACTTTTTCATCTTTGGCTCGCTGACAACGATTCTTGCCGTCAAGTTTTATCCGCCTGGCAACGACACGTTCGCGCTCATCGCCTACCTCGCTACCTTCGCCGTAGGCTTTGTCGTGCGCCCCTTTGGCGCGCTCGTCTTCGGTCGCATCGGCGACTTTTTAGGCCGCCGCATCGCCTTCATCATCACCCTCACGGTGATGGGATTTGCGACCGCCGCTATCGGCCTGTTGCCTACCTTCAAAACCGCGGGCTGGTTTTCTCCGGTGATTCTCATCTTGATTCGCGTGCTGCAGGGGCTTGCGCTCGGCGGGGAGTACGGCGGGGCTGCGGTGTTTGTTGCCGAGCACGTTTCCGACCGCAAGCGCGGCTACTACACCAGCTTTATTCAAATCACGGCGAGCCTCGGCTTCGTGCTCTCGCTCGCTGCTATCATTGCCACGCAACAGAGCATGAACCCAGCGGCCTTTCAGGACTGGGGCTGGCGGATGCCGTTTCTTCTCTCGATTGTTCTTGTAGCTGTCTCGCTCTACGTGCGCATCCGCATGCGCGAGTCGCCCATCTTCCAGCACCTCAAATCTACTGGGACACGCTCCGTTCAGCCTCTCACCGACGCCTTCGGCAACTGGACCAACCTCAAGCAGGTGCTCATCTCGCTTTTCGGCGCTACTGCCGGCCAGGGCGTCGTTTGGTATACCGCTTCTTTCTATGCGCTCTTTTACATCCAGACCATCCTGCGCCTGAATGCGCACACCGCTCACATCGTGGTCGCGATCGCGACAGCCTGTGGCATTCCGTTCTACACGGTCTTCGGTGCTCTTTCCGATCGCATCGGCCGCAAGAAGATCATGATGGCCGCCATGCTTCTGGCTGCCTTCAGCTATATTCCCATCTATCATGCGATGCAGAAGGCCGCGGGCAACAACGTCGTCACCGTCAGCCCGGTCAAAGACCGCGTCACGGGAGCCATCCACCTTACGCCGCTCACCACGGATGCCACAGGCAAGCTGGTTCCCGCGCCGGAAGCCGGCCACCCCAACCTGCTCCTGCTTGGCATCCTGGTTTGGTGCCAGGTCTTCTTTGCCGCCATGACCTACGGCCCCATCGCTGCCTATCTTGTCGAGGCTTTTCCCGCGAAGATCCGCTACACTTCGCTGTCGCTGCCGTATCACATCGGCAATGGCATCTTCGGCGGTCTGCTGCCGCTGATCGGCCTCAGCCTGTCCGCGTCCACGGGGAACATCTACGCGGGCCTCTACTACCCCATTGCCGTGGTCGTCCTGTGCTTCATTTGCGGAACACTACTGCTGAAAGAAACGCGCGGCATGCTCATCTGGGATGAGATCGCGCCGCGGTGATTGCGGAGTCGTACTGGAATTACTCTTCGCGCAGCAGGACCAGGGGATTGACGGAGAGCGCACGTTGCGCGGGAATCCACGTTCCCAGCAATCCCAGCGCAGCCATTGCGAGAACCACGCCAGCCAGGACGAAGGGATCGCGCGGCGTGGCCTGATACACAATGAACGCCAACACCTTTGTCGCAAGCAGACCCAGAACCAATCCCGCCGTCGACCCAATCGCCAGCAATTTGACCGCCCGCCCCAACGCCGCCTGCAACACTTCCTTGCGCTGCGCACCCAGAGCGACCCGGATTCCCAACTCCTTCAGCCGCTTGCTCACCGAGTACGCCGCCATGCCGAAGATTCCCGTAATTGATAGCATCGCGCCGATCATGCCGAGCACGCCCAGCGCCACCGTGGCCACATGCGAAGGGAACAAGGCGATGTCCAATCCCTGGGTCCAGGTCTGGATAGTGAGGGGCAGACTGGGATCAAGCTTTCGCAGGCTGCGCCGAATCTCCCCCGTCAACTGCAGCGGATCGCGCTCCGAACGCACCACCAGGCAAATCTGGCCGGCGGGCGATTGCAGGAAGGGAAGAAAAATCGCCGGCCGCGGATCTTCGGTCATTAGATAATATTTTCCGTCTTCTACCACCCCCGCCACTTGCACACGCGTTCCATCCTCGATCTTGAAATATCTGCCGACCGCGTTAGTGACCGAGCCGAAGATCTTGCGCGCAAGAAGCGCATTCACGATGGCCACGCGGGTCGAGTTTTTGTCGTCCTGCCACGAGAAACTCCGGCCGGTCAAAAGGGATGTCTGAGCCGCATGGAAGTAATTGGGAGATACTTTGAAGACCTGGACGTTGGCGGCTGCATTCGCAGTTCGCAGGTCCGTTGTTTGGTCGGTAAAGACATCCTCGGTTGCCCCTCCGCCGCCCAGCGGAATGTAATTGACAAGTCCCACGGACCCTACGCCGGGAAGCTTCTCAAGAGCTTCGATCATGCGCCTTTGCATGGCCGACTCGCCGTCGTCTTTGTAGCCGGCCATACGGAGAGATGTACTCGCCAACATGGCGTTTCGAGGTTCAAATCCGAAGTTGCTGTGCATCGAGCGCACCAGCCCCCGCACCGCAACCAGCGATGAAGTTACCAGCACCGCACAAATTGCAATCTGCACCACGAGCAACACGTCCCGGAGCGTAATCCGCCGCCCACTATTTCCTGCGACGATGCCGCTCGATCCCGCTTTGACCACCTCGTAAGGGTTGGTGCGAAGGGTTTGCCTCACCGGCACGGCTCCAAACAAGAACCCACTGACCAACGCCAGCAGCAGCGCCGCCAGATAGACCTTCGCGTCCGCATACACAGGAACGTGCATGGGAAATTGAGGAATCGGATACCAGATGCTCAATTGGCGCAGGACCGCGACGCTGCCGAAGAGTCCCAGCGCGCCGCCCAGCAGCGAGATCAGCAAAGCTTCCGTGAAGACCCCGCGCAGAATGCGCGTGCGCGTCGATCCCAGCGCGAGGCGCAGCGCTACTTCGCGGGAGCGGTCGGCAGCGCGCGCCGCGAACAAGCCACCCAGGTTGGCGCATGCGGCCAGCAGAATCAACCCAGCCAGCAGCATCATCCCGATCAGGAATCCCTTCACCGGAGGCCCCAGCATGTTGCCTACCAGGCTGGGCCGCGCCAGAGTATAAGTCATATACGCATCCGTTTTAGGGTAGGTCTTCTCGAGATACGAGCCAACAGAGTTCAAATCGGCGATTGCCTGTGCTGGCGTCACGCCCTCCTTCACGTGCCCCAGCACCATGAAGATGTCGCGTTCTCCGCGCGCGTCCAGAACCTTCAGCCCCTGTATCTGTTCCTGCTGGACCATCGGCGCCCAGAAGTCGGGAAAGAAGAAGACCAATGTTCCGCTGAACTGCGGCGGCGCAACGCCGAGAATCGTGAAAGGATGCTTGTTCACCAGGACCACACGCCCCACCACTGTGCGATCATCCTGGAATTGGCTGTGCCAATAGTCGTAACTAATCACAAGATACGGAGCGCTGTTCGGCCCATGCTCATCGGCGTCGTGGAAGAATCGGCCCAGAAAAGGCTGGATTCCCATGGCGTCGAAATAATTTCCGGTCACCTCGTAGCCCCAGGAATCGGATGGATTTTTGCCCGTATCCATCCCAACCTGCACGAGGATATACGCTGTCAGGCCATTGAAGCTGCGATTGCGATCGCGTAGATCGAGATAGTCGGGATACGAGGTAGACTGTTCCTTGTAGCCGCCGCGCTCGAGATTGTAGAGGCTTTGCGGATGCGGCACATTCAGAGGCCGCAGGATCAGCGCGTTCAATACGCCGAACACCACCGAATTGGCGCCGATGGCCAACGCCAGCGTCAAGACTGCGGCGATCGTGAATCCAGGAGAGCGGCGCAATTGCCGCAAGGCCAGGCGCACGTCGGCGTATATCGATTCCAGCGTCTGCCACTGCCACACTGCGCGGCTGCGCTCCTCGAGCACAGCGCGATTCCCAAAGGCCACGCGCGCCTTCCGCTGCGCTTGTTCTGGACTCACGCCTTCGCCCATCAACTGCTCCGCGCGCTCTTCAATGTGCAGGCGAATTTCTTCAGTGAGATCGTTGTAGAGCTTGTCGCGACGAAAAATGTTCGGTATCCAGTTCATGTCTTCACTCCTCGCGCAGAAGGACCAGGGGATTGACGGAGAGCGCGCGCTGGGCTGGAATCCACGTGGCCAGCAATCCCAGCGCCGCCATTGCCAGAACCACGCCGGCCAGGACCAGGGGATCGCGCGGCGTGGCTTGATACACGATGAAAGCCAGCACTTTCGTTGCGAGAAGGCCCAGCACTAATCCGACAGCGGAGCCCACGGCCAGCAGCTTGAATGCGCGCCCCAAAGCTGCCTGCAAGACTTCCTTGCGCTGTGCGCCGAGGGCTACGCGAATGCCCAGCTCTTTGAGCCGCTTGCTCACCGAGTAGGCAGCCATGCCGAAGATGCCCGTGATCGATAGCATGGCGCCCATCATGCCCAGCACGCCAAGCGATACTGTTGCCATGCGCGAGGGGAACAAAGTCCCGCCCATTTCTGTGCTCCACGGGCGAATCGCCAGAACCATCGCAGGGTCGATGTCCCGGAGCACACTTCTCATCGCCGCGGCAAGCTCCTGCGGGTCGCGGCTTGAGCGCACCACCAGCCATGTCCAACTAGCCGGCGATTGCAGGAGGGGGAGGAACATCGCGGGCTTCTGGCCTTCGGTGAGGTTCAAGTATTTTCCGTCTTCGACCAACCCCACCACCCGCACGCGCGTGCCATCGTGCAGCTTGAAATACCGGCCGACAGCGTCCGGTACGGAGCCCAGTATCTTGCTTGCGAACTCTCGGTTCACCACCGCTACGCGCGGAGCGTTTGTGTCGTCATGCCATGTGAAGGCTCTGCCCGCCAATAAAGATGTCCCGGATGCGCGGAAGTAGCCTGGAGTTACGTTGTACAAATAAGGGTCGGCCGCGGCATTCGATGGGCTCAGATCCGTGGTTGTGTCGGTATAGACCATCCCTTGCCAACCACCGGGAGGCTCTAACGGCGGCCAGTTCACCGATCCCACGGAATCTACGCCAGGAATCGCTTGCAGGGCATCGATCATGCGCCGTTGCATTGCGGGTACTCTTTCGCCGCTGTAGCCTGCTGTCGCCAGATCGGTATCTGCCAACATCGCGTTCCGCGGGTCAAAACCGAAGTTGCTGTGCATGGAGCGCATGAGTCCACGCACAGCAACCATCGACGAAGTGACGAGCACGGCACAGATCGCAATTTGGACGACAAGCAATACGTCTCGCACGGTCATTCGGCGGCCGAACGTGCCTCTCGATCCCGCTTTGACGATCTCATACGGACTGGCCCGGAGAATCTGGTGTACCGGAACAATTCCGAACAGAACTCCGCTGACCAACGCCAGGGCCAGAGCTACCAAATAAACGTTAGCGTCCGGACTTACCGGCACATGGAGGGGGAATCGCGGAAATGGCTGCCACACGCTCAACCGGCGCAAAAGCAGAATGCTTGCGGTGAGTCCCGCTGCGCCTCCGGCGAGCGAAAGCAGCACAGATTCGGTGAACAGCTGGCGCAAAATGCGATTGCGGCTCGAACCAAGAGCCAGGCGCAAGGCCACTTCGCGAGAACGGTCGGCGGCCCGCGCGGCAAACAGGCTGCCCAGGTTGGCACAGGCCGCCAACAGTATCAAACCCGAAAGAAGCATCAACCCGGTGAGAAAAGCCCGC
>Ga0182030_10017109_pt1 | contig 14023 bp, 13 predicted proteins | sample 812S3MmetaG_FD_121299 | JGI IMG/M metagenome (GOLD analysis project Ga0182030, IMG submission 121299) | Permafrost microbial communities from Stordalen Mire, Sweden - 812S3M metaG (Illumina Assembly) | ecosystem: Environmental > Terrestrial > Soil > Wetlands > Permafrost | place: Sweden...
CTCCCGTTCCCCCCAAAGAACCACAATGCAACCAAGCAAGAGACGAGACCCTGGAAAACTCTTAGGCCTTTCTAGATTGCGAGATTATGTGATGTTTCCTGGGCCTGCAGATGGATTATCGAGCGCGTTTCGCGATGGGTCGGGTGGGAGTGGAGGTTATTTTAGCACACGTGATTTGGTCCATTTCTAGACCACCGCATTTCCCGATCGCACTGGACTTAGGACCGCATTCATCGCCACGACACCATCAACGAGAACGCCGAAAAGCCACGGTGACCAAAATGGTTCATCTCTATCCCAGTTGCGGATAGTATCCGGACTCTCCGCAAAGACGGCGACCAGTCACACTCACAATGCGGCTGATGTGGCTTTTTACGACGTCCTGAGTCAACTGACAGGCGGCCATTCTAGTGAAACTGTTCGTCACGAGTGAAGAGCACCACAACACCCTTTTCTCCATCAATACGGCCTCACAAGCACAATGAAAGGCCTGGTTTCGTATTCAGCTCTCTCAGCAGTCTCATATTCTTACATCAATTCCATTTCCTGCAATTATTCATTCCCATTCATTCCGAGTTCTACCTGGTGGCAGAATGTCTTAGGTGTGTGATTCATAATCGTCCACACCTGACGACTACTCGAGGCGCAACAGGCGCAACAGGAAAGTAAATGACGGCAGCCTCTACAAGGCTTGTGCGTGACTACTATATAGTGAACACAAGTCTCTTCCATTTCCTTGTTTCTTGTACACACATTCCTGATCAATTACGCTTTCTTATCACACCAGATCTAGGAGCACTCGCACACACCCATACAGTCAGCATATACATAGACCGGCCTCGAGCCGGGTGTAGATAAATATCTTCACCATTACGACCCCAAAATCCTCCGAGACTCGCAGCACAATGCCATACAACGAGCTCCAACGCCGAGAATCATGGCCGCCTACGATCCTCCGAATCCGCGACGACGACGAATATGATACAGATGCTATTGATGAGAACCCATTCTCCTTCTTCCTCACCTCCCCCGAAGACATCGGTGATATCGAAGACGACGAAGACCTATCTGCAGGCATTGAATCCTCCACTAAACCCCAACAAGTCCGCGAGATCTCCCCTTCGGCAATCCAACACTCTCCGCCTCTTCCACTCTTCGACGACGATGAGGACGATGACTTCGGATTGGCAATGCCTCTTTCGTTGAAGGACTTCACACGCAGACACGTAAATGATGGGCGACAATCGCGAGCAACACAAAGGGCAGAAGACGGATTAAGAGGATTAGGGATTGCAATCCCCGAATTCACATCAAATCGTGGACGAGCAGCGGTGCGGCTCACACCGTTACGAGGTGGTCGAGGAAGAGGACAAACAAGGAGCTTGAGTGCGAGACGGCCGCGTTCCTGGAGAATGCCGAGCCCAGATCTGGAATCTATAAAGGAGGAACGGGAGAGCGATGATGGAGAGGAAGGAAAGATTGGAAATGAGACGAAGGAGTTTTCGGCCAGTGCGCCGGCTACTTCACATATTCCGAATGTATCGCCGGCTCCAAAACCGAAGAAGAGGGTTCATTGGGCCTTCTAAGGGGGTGTAAATTGTCATTAGCATTGCAGGAGTTGGACGGACGTTGGCTGGCATTGCATATTCTTCGCATTAGTACAATTACCTGCATTTTATTACTTGGCATAGGGAGTCGCATTCACCTCATACATAGCATTCAATACAAGGGATATTTAGGCTTCACATCTTTTCCATTTCTTTCTACAGTTGCCTAGTGAGCTTCCAAATGACAAATGTCAGAACCATGAAATCCCGAACCAATCCATAAACTGCTACTTTCATGTGACTCAATTGTTCATGGACCAGAGACAATTCTCTAGTCTTTGCAAGTGCACGCGTTTTCTCTCGCTCTAATGCTGTTGATATGGTCTTCGACAAGAATTTCCTTACTATCCTTGAAATCTGTGTCTCGTTATGGCGAGTGATCGCTATAGCACATTTTCAAATCGCCTTCTCTGAAGACACCGATATATGACGATCCAATGATATCGGTCGAAGTCCGAGCTTTTTGCAAAGACACGGGTTTGGGGCGAACGTCCTGGAAGCAAGGAGTGGCAACTCCAAAACCCTCACCCTTTCCTGTATACTGTAATATCAAGGTTTGCGGCCATGGGCTCGGAATCCATCGAATTTAATTGGCTAATCTTTTATATTTTGATCTACACCGCGGCTACGAGTCGTAGAATGAAGGAGGGAGGCTCATGTTACGTGGTGAGGTAGATGCCTCTATTCGCTTCGAACTCTGTGAAGAAGACACGGCTACGAATCTTCAATTGGGAAGCACCAACTCCCCGGCAATGAAACATAAGTAGCCCGCGGGCCACTGTTTCCTTTACCTCGGTCACTATCAGTCTTCCAACTCGACAGTAACTTTCATTTGATCCATCTCAAAAAGGCCACCAAATGCATATCTTCCAATCTAACTAACGACATCCCCTCGGGCAATGTCATCCTGATTCACCGGTGCTAACAGCGGTTGGTGAAGCAACTCTCCCTGGAGCTGGCCAAGCACAAACCAGCACAGATTTGGATGGCCGTTCGTAGCCCTGAGAAGGACAACGAAGCAGTTGCCGATGTCAGAAGCTGGGTACCGGGCGCGGCTACCACCTTCCTGGAGCTAGACCTGAGCTGTTTCGACTCGATCAAGAGTGCGCTCAAGATTGTCCTCATGTCCTCGCCACGACGGAACATCCTGATTCTCAATGCTGGACGTAAGCAGCGCCATTCCCGAGACGGAAGAATGCCTCCTAAATTATGCTTCATGGCAAGCGCCAGCTAGTAAAGCGAGTGCTCTGAGTCCAGCTTCACGGACTCTGTGTTCTGAGGTTTCCTCTCTCACGACATGCTGCTAAACCCCCGCCGACAGTCATGGACTACCCACCGAAATAAACAAAGGGACTACGAGATCCAGATGAGCACCGAACTATGATGGGTGCCAAACCATGCCGGGTGCGCTCTATAGCCGAAGCTCTTCAAGCGGCTCCTTAGAAAAATCAGCTCTCACCCCGTGCGGGTCGTCAGCCTGGCCTCATCCGCCTAGAAGTCCGCCGGGCAGGAGAAGATCCAATTCGATACACTCAAATCCCTTGAAGGCGTGTCATCCGTGAACCGCTACGTGCAAAGCAAAATTGCAAACATGTTATACCCACAGAGATCGCCAAATACCAGCCACAATTGACGACAGTTTCGGTCGATCCGGCCGAGGTAGCAACGCAGCTGTTCTCGCGCGAGCTAGGCGACGAGTAGATAATACAGAGCGAGGTGGCTCCGAAGCTCTTCCGACCTGTAGAAGAGGGTATCAAGAACCAGTTGTGGGCGGCGAAGGGTGAGGGTGCGGTGAGTGGGCTGCATTATGAGCCTGTTGGAGTGAATGAGCCGACCGGTCTCATGCTCGATACAGGACTGGCGAATACTCAGAAAGAATTGAAATTGGATGGCATTTAAGAGGCTCAGATCCGCCTCTTCATTGCAAAATTTTAAATTCGTAGGCAAATCGACTGGCATTTTTTGTCTTGTGAACCGTCAAGAGCCAGATCTTAGATTTTAGACCTTACCCTTTGAAGGCCTCTAATTAAACTTCGGTTTATTTTCCATTCCTCGTTTGTGATACCAGACTATTGACCGATATCGTATTCATCTGTGATTACTTTGCAGTCACCATTGTTCTTGTTCCGCCTACAAGTAAAGACGGCTTTTTCCGACAGGTTGTCAGGCGAAACAACCTAGACATTATATACCCTACACGACGCTGATAATGTTAGCCCCAAGCTGACGCAAACTCTCTTGTCAACTGAGCTTAGGTCAAGCATGGTGTGGGAGATAGGCGGCTCTTCCAAGCTTTCTCGGATAGCCAGCGCGTCCCAGGCCTGCGACCCACAGGATCCCCGCAACTTCACTGCGATTCGGCACCAAAACCACTCCAGGCAGCCATGCTCATCCTGGCTCTCCGAGACGACGGTGTCGACCAAATTTTGCTTCGTTGGGCCAGAGTGAACACGATCGAGGGTGTTCCCGCCTCCCCAAACTCCGTAGCCCCCACATACCTAACCAGTTGACACGCATGCAGGTCGGCGCTCATCACATTTCGCTTTCCGGATCCTCGGAAATGACGAGCAAAATGACCTTGAAAGGAGAAGTGATTCGACCGAGAAATGCTAGCTTATCTACAAGTTCGGTTTTCACTTTCGCCTTGAAGTTGCCATTGCCTGAGGTGCATGCCCGGGACTTCGAAGCCGAGATGATTGACCGCGTCTCGCGTTGCCCATGCCCCATTTCTACTAGATTGTATATATATGGAGCGAATAAATATAGCTAATTGTAGATCCATGCCCATATGTGTCCGAGGTTTGCAGTGTGACGACGGGAGAGGTTAGCTAGGGCCATGCACATCCGATGGCACGGACTTAAAGCGGATCTAAGACCCGACTTCTGATTCTGTATTATGACCAATTCAAATGGCTTATGATCCATTCCCCATTTTTTAGCGCTTGAGTAAGAGTTGTAAGCTTACTATCTAAATGGGATGCACTAGAGAAAGAGTTGATTGATGTCTTGAAAAATAACTGCGTATGCTACTTAGGTGGCTAAGGGGCTCGCTAAAGATGTCCCCTTTTCAGACTTGTCTGTCGGTGGTTGTAATCCATGACGAACCGTGATGAGTCTTGACATATCCTGCTAATACCTTAATGTTCTGCAGTAGAGAGTTTTGTTGCGGAATAAAAAGGTTACATTAGTTGGACATTAATTAGAAAAGATGCCCTCTGAATGGAACCCCTCATAGTAGGAAATATAATTTTTTCAAACAGCGCATCATAGAATTGAGGGCCACTTTTATCTTCATAGTAGAATCACAGACAGAATCTGAAATCGTATTGCAACTTCCTTAATGATTGCTTTTCATGAACGAACCTAAAGCCATCGCAAACCCGCACCAAGTCCAGCAAAGACCTTGCGTAAATATCATCGCATTCCATGCCATAAATCCCAGATAAATGCCCAGCCTCATCCACACCAGGAAATATCAACGCATCCCCCAAACGCCATAAACCCAACGGAGCCCCCTTACCATCCACCTTCCCCTAAAGTAAAGATGGCCACCCGGACGCTTAGCACCTACTCCGCTCCTCTAAATTACCTTCCGCATCCCTACCACAATATGGCATATCCAAACCAATCATACCCGCAATAGCGGCACCAATACCAGGCTCGTGAAACTCGTTGAGCTCACAGTAGCAGTATCGGTAGATAGAGCTACAGCCACCGTTTTCCTTGCCGATGGATGCGTTGTTGATGCTGGTGTGTTGAAGTTAGTTTTATTTATCTGGTCCGCGAAGATTGATGGTTGGAAGAGCGAGAGAGGGTGCGTAAAATTTGGGAGGAGGGAGGGGGAAGGAGGAATCTTACATCTTGCCATTGTCATCGCAGTATGTGCCATAGATTGTAAGACATGCTGCTGCGCTCTTGCCGTGGGTACACTCGAGGTAGTATTTGCCGACACGGGGGATGAGTGCATGGGCTGGTGATTGAGGAGCATCAGGCTCGGGAGTTGGGTGGGAGGAGGTGAGTTGGAGGAAATTGAGGAGGCCGAGGAGGAGAGCAATGAGTTGACGAGACATTTTGAGGATGTTTGTTGACTGTGAGGTTGATTTGAGGGTGTAAGTATGTATTGTACTTGTGTGGTTGTGTTTTGAAATTATTTGTGTTGAGTCTGTTGGAGTATTTGATTGTTGTTGTGCTGAAGATGATATGAAGTTAGTTTGGAGGAGTGGATGCTCTTCCTTTATAGAGAGTACCTGTGGGTTTCTAATGTGATAAGTGACAACTTTACAAGAGGTTGCAATACCAGCCCACTAATTAAGTCACTTCCATGGGTGAATACGTCAAGTGGCGATAGAAATACATCCTCCTGAAGATCATATTCACTCAATTTATATTCACCATACTTCGCATCAGCTCTTAAAAAGGTAAGAGCACTTGTGAGAGTCCTTCGCAAACTGCCCAGAAATTGCAATAAGCTCACTCTTTGATTGAATATCACTTTCCAGATCATCTCATGGGCCCTTTCATTGGAGATGTTTTGCATTATGGATGAAAAGAAGTCTCCATAAAATAAGCACCATTTTCATCAATATCTAAAGAAACAGAATGACTAAAAGTAAATTGAGGATTATTCCGAGTCAATTTGACAATAAGAACGTTTCAATGGCAATAATACAATATCCCAGACTTAAAACGTCACGAATGCTCATCAGAACATGGTATAGATTAGGTAGTTTGGAAGAGTAGATCTCATCGCTTATTGGATGAAATTTAAAGGGGGTTTGATCATGTCAAGCAAAGAGAAAGTCTTCAGTATCTTGAATCATACCTTGACTTATTTCGTATGATAATACGTAAGCTCATGCTGGAAATTGCATCTCTACGTTGTTCTGTACCTCTTTAAGCTCCATTTCTTCTCAACAGCTCCCTCACCCCATATCTACACAAACACAACGCGCATAAATTGTGAGACCACACAATTTTCCCTGCAGTAACGCAAGGAAAGATCCTCTTATCCTCCGCTGGATTACACAATATACTCGAGTATTACAATACCGCTCCTTCTTCCTGTTTCCCGCCCCCTTGATGGAATACTTCAAAGCGATGAAATCCAAGAAAAGTTTTCCTATCATCACCATAACCTAATTCTAGAAAGCTTGGAGATTCTGCTGATGACTTGGAACTAGGTTGGATCTCATGATTAAGAATCATGAGATTGCCATTGAACATTGGTGTAAGTTTTTCTGGTCGTTAAACACAACGATTTCCCCCTTCATCCCAAGGTGGGTTAATAAGCTTGCCGTTTCTACTCAGGTACTAGTCACCCTCGGCTCACCCTCTTCTCACCTAGCTCAACCGAGCTGTCTATCAACCAAAGCAGTCTCTGCGGCTATACTCACTTTTCACTTATACATTTGATCTCTTAAATCTTGAACCAACTAGGCCGGCTATAGACTAAAGCCTTCTTATATTATATTTTTCAGTTTTAGCAATGATTCCTAAAAGACTCAAACAGGCTCCCAAAAATAAATCCATGATATATTATGGGTAATCACCTGTAGCGATAGAATATGAAAGTCTTATTCAAATAAGGGGATTTGCTACTGTTTTCAATAAATCCTTTTTCTGTGTGAGATTCTCTGTAGCGTTTTTGACATTAGCGCCCTAGGCAATAATACAGTACGCAGGCAAAGATTCCTTTATCATATTACGGAGGGAGATTCATATATATATCGATTCTTAGGCCTCGTAGTTAGCTTTATTCCTTCAGTTCAAAATCATAGTAACATTTGCTATCTTTCATGTCTTCAGTGTGCCTGCCGCGACACCTTCATCAATATTTATATACAGATAAATAATCACGTGGTGTGTCATGACACTTTATCACGTGCCTTGGCAACATAGGTTGCCAAGGCTCACCTCTTTATAAGAGAGATTATCTCCTCTCCTCTCTTCTCTCCTTGTAGAAACCCTTTGTATTTAGCTAAATATAAGGCGTTGTTACAATCCCTTAGACAGGGCCTGCTACTCTGACAAATGTGGTTGCACAAACTGGAAATACTTTTGTTATACAATAAATTGTTGCACATCTATTTGTTGTATAATGAATTGTTGCATAAAAAGCCCATAGTAGTTAAACTCTGCTCGGTTAGTAATTTGGCTGCTTCAACTCAGGCGCTAATTACCCTCGGCTCACCCAGTTTACCTAAGCCGCCTGATTCCGACAGCTCGTTTCTTCTCCGCAACTATTAATGCTTGCATTAAGGGCCTGTTCATTCGCATTTTTTTGAGCTCCAATTGCAATTAGACTACTTTGCAATTAGAGGTCAAATCACTGATTAGAGCAATTACAATTGGAGATTAGAAAAAGGTGTTCATTATACGATAAACCGGCATCTCTAATTGCATATTCCTAAATAGGCTTAGATTGGTAACCCTTAGAAATTAGGTATATAATTACTAAATAAACCACTGAATAGACAGACCACTAAATAGGCTGCTTCGGGGTATAGACCACTATAAATGCCTAGAAACAATGAATTTTTTTTTGTCTTAGGCACTTTAATTACTTTAAAAGTTTATTTAGATCAACTTTTACAATTAGAGCTTTTTAGTGCAATTTTAGAGGTCTTTTAATTAAAGCAATAGCAATTGGAGTTTTTGATAAATTACAAATAAATATAAAAACACTAGTTAATTTAATTAGAGTTGGTCCAATTGTAATTAGAGGTCAGAAAAATTGAAAATGAACAGGCCCTAAAGTAATAAGATGGAGGATTAAAGCTAATGGGCTTGCTTTAATAGTGCAAAATAATTAAGTTGGAGATATCCAACCTGTACCAGAAGGACAATAAACCAAGATGCCGAACGTGATCAAGCAGTTGGGGGTAACTCTGTTTCGCGGCGCGAGAAGTCTGAGCCTATAATACCTCTGGCGTTTCTAAAATCTTCAATGATATTAGGATTGGTTTGCCTTAGATTATATTTATGCGTTTAAGTTTGCTACTCTCGTGCTTCTTGTCGTTTATTTCTCCGCGCCTCAAGACCTGCAGACATTAACCCCGACACAACGTTTTAGCATTCCTGATAAGGCTATTATTCAGACAAGATCTAGGCATAGCTATCTGAAGCAATATTATTGGTTGATTAGCGAGGTCGGTGAGTGGGCTGCAGACTGCAGCTGCAACGGCATATTGTCAGCTATCGTCCAAGGCTGCACAGCGTTGTTCAATAGATCATATCTTCCAAGGAATTTCATCAATATCCAACTATCTAGCAATGAATATTCTTCTTTGGGAATGTCTTTTACATTGCTCTTGGAGCAGCAGATGCCCTCATGTCATAATTCTGCTTACTGCACTTGTTGGCCTAGCGTTCGGATGCTTCCAATTGCGGAAACCATGGACGATACACTTTGAGTATCAGCCACTTAAAGACCCAAAGTCATATATCCGCCTACTCATTCTTCAACCCTCCCCAAATTACGAAGATCAAGTTCGGTGCCGATTGATAGCTGTTCGTTTGGGCCACGCTCCGCCATACGAAGCCTTGTCCTATCATTGGGGAGAAAGCACGCAGAGCCAGGCGATATCTCTCAATGGTCGACAGAAGCTAATTACGAGGTCCTTGCTACTAGCTCTCAAAGATCTTCGGCGCCCTTTCCATCCCAGAATTTTATGGGCAGACGGCCTCTGTATCAACCAAAGCGCAAAAGCTGTGGAAGAGAGAAATTCACAGCTCTTCCAAATGCGGGCGGTCTTCTCTCAAGCCTCACGGGTTATGGCTTGGCTGAGCGAAGCGGATCTCGGGTTTTGGACTATGTTCGAGCTGTTCAACAAATTAGAAAAGGAGCAGGTGTTCGACGCGGACGGCCGTGTTATGGCTAGACGACGCACAAGAACAACGGACGCTATATGGCTTCGTATTAGCATGGAAACAATGGCGAGACTTGCTGGCCTTCCATGGTGGAGACGAGTTTGGGTCTTTCAAGAAGTAATAGTTGCAAAGGAGCTGACGATTTTCTGTGGAGTTGCCGAGCTATCTTATTCGGCTGTTGCGACGGCTGCGTGGCTCGCCACCGTTATGCTCATTAATATCGGGCAGAATTCTTCCTGGTTTAGCCACATCATACGAATGTGGGTTCTTCGACAAGAATATCTTATCAAACAGCAACTGTCTCTCGTTGACCTTCTCAGCACAGTCCGAGGCCCAAGCTTCGGGGTGACGGACCCGAAGGATCGTGTGCTAGCATTGCTCGGCTTGGCAAGGGAACAAAGAGAGATATCCAGAGCTTATCAACCAGATTATAAGCAGTCCCTTGAAGAGGTGTTTTGTGATATCACTCGAATGGCAATCAATATCTCTGGAAGTACCAAAGTATTGTCCTATGCTGGTTCCGGTCCTAGCCAATTGCCATCTTGGTCCCCTGATTGGCGGATTGGTTCATGCCGAAGTGACTATAATAAGCTACACAGCACGCTAGACTCCATCACAGGCGTTTTGTTTAGAGCATCAGCAAGATCAAAGGCAATCGTGTGTGGAGGGACACCAACTGAGATTTTGAAACTTCAAGGAGTTGTGTTTGATGCAGTGGAGTGTTGTCGCCCAGGGCAAAGCCTCTCTAGTGCTTGGAGGTTTTGCAAGAAACAGCAAGGAAAGCACACGGGACCTAGAAGCAGTGAAAGCTCATATATCGCTCACCTGTCAGCTGAGGACGGAAGTAGTTGGCTCACTGAAGCTATCAGCCAAGATGAACGGGTCGAAGCTTCGTCTCGAGTCGTCCGGAGCTGCGACCTAGCATCTCAAGATCCGATGCTGGCGATTTTGCTTGCATTGCAAGACATATGTTTTGGTGGTAGCAGACCTCGACGAATGAACACTCATATCTTGCGCTCATTGAGGGCTTCATTTTCAAAACGAAGCCATGAATACGATCGATTTTGTGATGAAATCCGATACTATAATGGACGATTACTCGAAGATGGTATTCTAAGCAATTCGAACTGCGAATTTCAGCTCCTGAATTCACATCGAGATGATAATACAAAGGTAGGAGAAAAAGAGATTTCGAGTATCTATGATGCTGCAAGGGATAAAATCGGGAACCTGATCATTGGGTATACAACCAAAGGTTATTTTATGTCGAGTTCGTCTTGCAATGTCATAGAAGGAGACATCATTTGTATTTTGCTTGGGGGATCAGTGCCGTATGTTCTTCGACGTAAGGATGATCACTATATTCTTATTGGCGAAGTCTATATCCATGGTATTATGGACGGGGAGGTTTTAGAAGCGGTCAGCCGGCAAGAGCATCAACTCGAGTGGATCTCTTTGAAATGACTTGAAATGACCAAGGACTCTTGTTCAAAGTTACGCAGTTCAGAATGCTCGGATGGCTTTAGATTATGGTAATAGGTCCAGTCATTCAACTGTGTTCCCCTTGACCAGCGTCTCTAGTATCTAGCACCCTTTGCGTCCTCCCCCCCAAAAACTTGCCCCTCAAAGCCCTCTCTATCACTCTAAATAGAGGGCCTTTGAAGGCCCATTAATCCCAAACACTTACTAGCGCTAATTAAAGATTATGACTCTTTGTGTGCCCTAGCATGGCGCCCACGTTATAAAGATCCTGATCCTCTTGTGCTACAAACACTAATTTATTCACCCTGGGCTCTGCGAAAACAGAACCTCTATAACCCCTCCTGGTGATGATTGTAATCCTCATAAGTCTCGACAGAGGTTCTGTACGGTAAGCAAAATTGAAAAGCCGGTACACCACAGCCCATGTGTCCAGATCATTGGTTAGGTAGCCTGTCAAACGTCAAGGGGACCAAGCCAGTGCCAATTAATGTTCAGATCATATATTTTCTAAATAAAGATTATATCGCACTTGGAAAGCCAATGGTGCAGCTGCTCTAAGCCTCTTCCGAATCCCTAGCTTGCTCACTTTGTCAAATATTAGGCTCTGTAACAAGAACGACGATATTGATAGAGACTCTTTTTAGAAGCAATAGTAGCAAGACACGACACCTCTTTCAAGCTTAGACGCGTTTTCATAGCTCCTTACTATACTGTTCCTCGCTAACGGTGGAGGTAGATTGTAGTAAGATGACTTGCCTAATACGCCTCCCGCGGCTCCATCACCACCGTGTTGGTTGATCCGACTCAGAGTGGGCCAATGGGATAGTGGTAGAGAGTGAGACTAGGCCTAGGCAAGCGTGGGCGTCAAATCCAAACATAATCGTGCGCCAGGAGCCCCTAAATTACCCTATACTCTTCATACCCCTGCGTTATTTAATGCGCTTCAGTAAATACGGCGATTTTTATAATAATACCTTATCTAAAAGGAAGTGCCTAACACTATAATCCTAGCGCAACTCTACTACTGGGAAGATCATATGCTTTGAATAACACCTGGCATTAGTACCCCATGAGCCAACTGTATCAAAGTAACGAAGTTCAATTCTGGTACATTCTTTTTATTTATTTTACTCTTGGTATAAATATCTAAGTGATAATCGTCTTTAAGATTTGTATTGTACACATTTATGTCTGATTGAAGATTCCTAGATGAATTATCTGCTGTATCTATCGAAACACCGATAGACAGAAGTAGATTTTAGTCAAGTCACTTTCTTTTTAGATTATATTAGTACTTTAGAGCCATTCTGGGCTTCAAGAGATGGATTAAGATCCTGGCCCAGTCTATCTATTACACAGTCTACACTCACCCATTGCTTACCTGGCAATTAAAGGTGCGAAACGAAACCCCTTAGAAAAGAGAGTTTCCAGCCTCAGGTTTCTATAGTATTTGTCGATTTTAAAAATCGTAGTTATTTGGCCCAGAACGTTCGCGGCCACCAGGTTTGCCGTTAATCCAAGCATACGATAGAGCTTCTTATTTGGCTTCATAATCTAAAAAATCCTTGTGCGACTGTGATTCGTACAGAGTCCGATCAAACTAAGATCATTCAGAATGAGTGATGACACAAAAAGATACCGGCAATCCAGAGTTTCACACACAGTCAGGGCCTTCGACAGAGGCTTTTGTAGCTCTTCAATGGAGAACTTCTTTGATCTTTCTTCATACTTGAGAAAAATTAGCGGTGGAGAAAATATTAAAAGAGATAGCGTCATCCCAACGGTATGGTATCAATCTTATCAACCAAATCTCTTTGTTTTCTTGATTGGGCGTCGAGTATATATATGGTGCCATTTGCGCCTCTCAACGATAAACAGAGAATTTCACTGATAAAGTCAAAGAATATGTAAGTATTAAAACCGTCACTATTCTTGTACGTTTTAAATTTGTCGCGAGCCTGACCAGGGCCGAGCTGGGCTGAGATAGGATATTTGGCTCGCCAGAACAACATCTAGGAGAACTAGGCGAGTAAACTATAATGTTGAAATATTTATAGCAAATAGGAGGACACTATTTGCCACCGAAATTCATATCATATAAAATCACTTGTAGACATTAGGAAGGCGTTATACGTGTATATAAGCGAAGGTGAATCCAAAAATGGGTTTTGGAGAAATCCGGCCGGAGCTAGAATAGGATCTGCGCCTTGAGATAGACAAGAAAAGAATAAACGGGCCTTAAAGGAGCCAAAACGAGACCCTCGGATATTAGAATGAGCATCTTATTATTGTATGCTCAGGCTGACTCTGAATTATATGGTAATTTGTCCCTCTGAAGATCTCAGTCATCTCCTTTGGTTGAATGCCTATTTCCTCATTCAACCATATAGGAGGCCACTTTCATTGTTTCATAAAATGAATCCACCTACTAGTAAATCCCACCGGCCAAAGTGCTTCACCATTCATCGCCCCTCAAACTTTAAACACATTCTTCTCAATGACGAAAATCTAGCCTCCAAGAAAACCTTTCGTAAATCGAGCTAAGATCTGTTCATCACTCGGGTTACCGATTTCAGGTTTTGAGAGAAAAGTAGTGCGATCATCGCAATTCCGAGGATTGATCATCTGGATAGATTTAGATGCTGGGATAGGATGGTTATGAAGGTAGCCTGCTAAGATGAGAGCGCCGCCCGGGATAGCGATTGTTGGGAGGAGGAGAATGCGCGGTGTTGTGAGGGGTGGCATTCGGATTTTAGTGTAGGGGTGTGATCTATTTGAAGTACAAATCTTTATCAAATACCAACAAACGATTTAAGATATCACTGAGTGAAGGAAGGATTGATCTTAAGATCGTAGGACAAAATACTTAAGCACAAGCAAGCCCTGAGTAGTATGGAGTCCCACTTGACCCGATTAAATAAGAGTAATGATTTACGCTACGATACTGTGGGTCACAGCGACCAAACGGCCAATTGAAAATTTAAATATTTTGAATTTAGAATTTAGAATTTAAGAATTAAGAATTTAAATTTGAAAATTTAAAAATTCAAAATTATTATTAATTA
>Ga0182030_10017110_pt1 | contig 14023 bp, 14 predicted proteins | sample 812S3MmetaG_FD_121299 | JGI IMG/M metagenome (GOLD analysis project Ga0182030, IMG submission 121299) | Permafrost microbial communities from Stordalen Mire, Sweden - 812S3M metaG (Illumina Assembly) | ecosystem: Environmental > Terrestrial > Soil > Wetlands > Permafrost | place: Sweden...
ATAGATGAGCTGGTGCGCCAGCTCATGAAAGATGATTGCCGCGAGCTGGTCGCGGCCGTAGGGCAGCATGGTGTTGAGGATCGGATCATCGAAGTGTCCCAGCGTGGAATACGCCGGAACGCCCTCGACGACCGTGTCGTAGCCGAGGGTCAGCAGCTTGTCGGCATAGGACTGGGCCGCTTTCGGGTGGAAGTAGCCCCGGTAGGTCACGCAGCCGGCGATCGGAAAGCACCACACCTTCGGGCTCACCGAGAACTCCGGCGCGGCGACCACGTTCCACACCACGTAGGGCCGGCCGATGTCGGCGTACAGGCGGTAACTGCGATTGTCGGGCAGGCCCAGCTCGTGGGTGGCGAACTCGCGGGCGGCGCTGACCTCGGACAGGGTGTCCCGCAGCGCGGCAGGCGTCTTCGGATCGGCCACCACGTCGGGGATCGGGCGCCGGTCCACCAGGATCTGCGCCTGGCCGCGTGCGGCCTGCAACAGATACAGGCTGCCGCAGCCGGGCAGGACACTTAAGGCCGCCAGCAGCAGCACGATCCTCAGGAGCTTGCGACTCTCGGTTAACATGAGTCGATGCGAGTGTACTTGGTAGGTGGCGCAGTTCGTGACCGATTGCTCGGCCGCGCAGTCGGCGAGCGGGACTGGGTGGTCGTGGGCGCAACGCCCGCGGAACTCACCGGCGAGGGCTATACGCCGGTCGGCAAGGACTTCCCCGTCTTCCTGCATCCGAAGTCCAAGGAGGAGTACGCGCTCGCCCGGCAGGAGCGCAAGGTGGCGCCCGGCTATCACGGCTTCACCACCGTGTTCTCGCCGGATGTGACGCTCGAAGAGGATCTGAGGCGGCGCGACCTCACCATCAATGCCATGGCCGAGGACGCGGACGGCCGCATCGTCGATCCGTACGGCGGGCAGCGTGATCTTGCGCAGCGGCTGCTGCGGCATGTGTCGGACGCCTTCGCCGAGGATCCGGTGCGCGTGCTGCGGGTCGCCCGCTTCGCGGCGCGCTACGCCGATGCGGGCTTTCAGATCGCGCCGGAGACGGCCGCGCTGATGGCGCAAATGACCGCAAGCGGCGAAATCGCCGCGCTCACGCCCGAACGCGTGTGGCGCGAAACCGCACGTGCGCTCCTCGAACCGCGTCCCGATGTGTACTTCGAAATCCTGCGCGCTTGCGGTGCCCTGGAAGTGGTCATGCCCGAGTTGGCGGCCCTGCACGGCGTCCCGCAGCCGCCGAAGTGGCATCCGGAAGTGGATACCTTCGTGCACGTCATGCTCGCCCTGCGCTACGCGGCGCAGCGCCGGGCGCCGCTGACCGTCCGCTACGCGGTGCTGCTGCATGACCTGGGCAAGGCGCTGACGCCGCAGGCTCACTGGCCCAGCCACCACGGTCATGAGGAACTGGGACAGGCGCCCATCGAAAAGCTTTCACAACGCTTGCGCGCACCGAACGACTGCCGCGAGCTCGCCGTGCTCACGGCGCGTCAGCACACCCTCGTGCATCGCGCGCTGGAGCTGCGGCCCGCCACGCTCATGAAGCTGTTTGCCGAAACCGACGCGCTGCGACGCCCGGAGCGTTTCGCCGAGCTGCTGCTCGCCTGCGAGTGCGACGCGCGCGGTCGCGCGGGACTGGAATCACGCCCGTATCCGCAGGCCGACTACCTGCGCCAGGCCCACGCCGCGGCCGCGGCGGCGAACCTCGGCCCCGAGGAGCGCGCGGGACTGGTGGGTCCGCAGATCGGCGCGGCGCTGCAGGAGCGCCGGCTGGCGGCGGTCACGGAGTTGCGCGCACGACTCGCGCCGCAGCTGATCGCGCAGCTTGCTACAGCGAATTACGCAGATCCTGGTGCCTGAAGCTCTGCAGCGGAGCGAACTGCCCAGTTTCAGCCGCCGGCTCTTGTGGCGGATCGCTTCGGCCGTTCATGAGAATCAGGTCACCGGGAATGTCGATCGGACTGGCGACCAAATAGACCCTGCAAGAGCCGCTGCGATTCCCGTGCGCCGCCCTCGGTGAAGAACACCGACTTCGCCTTGCCGACGGGGCAAGGGCCTGGGCGCGCTCGGCTGCCGTGGCTCCAGTCAGGCCACCTAACGCAGTGGCTTCACGTTAGGCGGCTTCCTCTGACTTGCCACCCACAGATCATGATGCCCCTGCAGGTTCACCCACGTCTGCGCATCGGTGCCGAGCGCGGCGGCAAGCCTAATGGCCATGTCCGCAGTGATGCGAGCGTGCCCGTTCACGATCCCGGACACATGCTTGCTGGTGACGCCAAGGGCTTTCGCCGCTTCAATGACTGTGATGCGCATCGGCGCCAGGTACAGCTCGCGCAGGATCTCGCCCGGATGCGGCATAACCATTCTGGTTATATATTCGCAACCAAGTAGGTTATGCGCGGGCATCGCTGCGACCCAGGTCCAGCTTTGACGGCTTTAACGTTTTCGACCGACGGCTTTCTGGCCCTGAATGCCGGCCTCACCTATTATCATGCGATTGATTGCATTGAGAGGCCGTCGACGAAGACGGGAGCGTGCACTCGTTGTTTCGACGAACCTTCCTCCAAAACGGCGCGGCCATAGCCACGACTCTCTGGCCGGGTGTCCGAACATTTGCAGAAAATGCCAGCGCGCTGAAGCGGCGCGGATCTGCGCAGCCCTTCAGCTATCCAATGCTCAAGGAAGCAGCGCGCACCTTGGCGTCCGCGTCATACCAGCCGCAGCCGGAACAGCTGCCACCCTCGCTCGCTAATCTCACTTGGGATCAGTGGGAGGCCATTCGATTCCGTGATGAATATGCACTGTGGGCCGGTGAGGGTCTGCGCTTCCAGGTCAAGTTCCTCCACCTCGGCCTTGAAGTGAAGACTCCCGTGCGGGTTTTCACGATCGACGCGGGTTTGGCGCAGGAGATTGCTTACGGCCCAGACCTGTTTGACTTCGGTAAGAGCGGCATAGACAGTGGAAAACTCCCGGCAACGCTCGGGTTCGCAGGATTCCGTCTTTGCTTTCAGCCGGATTGGATCCGCGACGTTGCGGTATTTCAGAACCATTCTTACTTTCGAGCCGTTGACGGCGATAAGCAATATGGCCTGTCCCACCGAGGGTTGGCAATCGACTGCGGCATGTCCACTCCGGAAGAGTTTCCGTATTTCATCGCCTACTACCTGGAGCGACCGCAAAAAGACTCGAGCCGGCTCGTTGTCTATGGCTTGTTGGATTCGCCCAGTGTCACCGGCGCTTACCGTTTGGCCATCGACGTCGCTGATACGCTCACGATGGATATCGACGCGGCGCTCTATCCGCGCAAGCAGATCGAGCGCCTTGGCGTGGCGCCCGGCACGAGCATGTTTCTGTGCGGTTCAAATGATCGTCGCGTCGGCGCGGATCTGCGCCCCCAGATTCATGATTCCGACGGACTGCAGCTGAACACGGGCGCCAACGAGCGGATTTGGCGTCCACTGGTCAATCCCGGCGAGGTGCGCGTCAACACTTTCAATGATGAGAATCCACGCGGTTTCGGTCTGATGCAACGCGACCACAATTTCGATCATTACCAGGACGACGGAGCGTTCTACGACAAGCGTCCATGCGCCTGGGTCGAACCGCGTGGCAAGTGGGGCAAAGGTGCCGTGGTCCTGGTCGAGCTTCCGGCGCAGGCGGAGACGGCGGACAACATCGTGGCCTTCTGGACCCCGGCTGATAAGCCACAGCGCGGGCAGGAACTGCTATACAGCTACCGACTCGATTGGTGCCGCGAAAATCCCTTCCCATCCCAATTGGCGACAGTGCAGGCGACGCGCACTGGTGTTGGTGGACTGGTCGCGCAGCCGCACACTTACTTCTCCTGGCGCTTCGAGGTCGATTTTCATGGAAAGGAGCTCGCTGCGCTGAGTCATGAGGTGCCGCTCACGCCGATTATTTCGGCGTCGCGCGGCGCGATCGAGCTGGCCTCCGCACGACCCCTGGCCTCGATCAACGGTTGGCGCGCACTTTTTGATCTGAAACTGACCGATGCCAGCGTCGAACCCATCAATCTGCGTTTGGTTCTCGCAACAGCGGGTCGCCCCGTGACGGAAACGTGGCTTTACCAGTACACACCGCCACCGCCTGAGCGGCGCAGGATTTAGAACCCCAGACAAGCCGAACGACGGCACCTCGGAAATGCAGGCCTCCGGCTTGCGCCGGAGGCCTGCGGAAAGGGACTGCTGTTTTCCAGGCAGCCGGAGGGATACCGGCTGGTGACAGCAGCCCCGGGGGCCCGTTGGGAATCGCCGGTTACTTGCCGAAGTGGCCGGTCACCTGGAGGCCGTACCACTGCGAGAATGCCGGCTCGTAGCTGCTCCACTCCAAGGTCACCGGTACTTTGTTGTTGGTCAGGTTTTTGACCACCACGGAGACGTCGAACAGGCCATCGGAGCGGCCGATGCCGACGTTGATGTCCGTGATGCTGTTACCCGGCACCCAGGAGTGCTCCGATAACGTCGTATCAAGATTGCTCGTGCTGCGGTAGATGGTGTCGAAGCTGATATGAGCCTCCAGGTTACTGAAGATCGGATGACGGTACTCGGCGCCGGCATCCAGGCTGAACTTGGCGGCGCCCGGCAGTACCTTGCCGGTGAGGTTCACGTACGCAGGCGACCCGGGATAGTTGAGCTCATTTGCTTTGCCCGAGTCCGGGAACTCCTTGTAGAAGGCATCCACCCAGGCGCCGCTCAAGTGGATGGTGGTGTGCGGAATGCCCTGATAGGCCACATCGAATTCCGCACCGCGCGAGATCACCCACGGCACATTGCCGGTCGCCGAAGCGTAGGTCGTTCCCGCGATGCCGTTCTGGTTGTTCATCGTATGCGTCGTACACCTCGACCGCCTGCTGGTAGTTGTGGACGTTCATCCAGAACACATCCAGATTGGCGATCAGCGTGTGCTGCAGCACGTCCGACTTCAGGCCCAGTTTGTAGGCATCGGTGCGCTCGGTGCCGACGGGGGTCGACACACCGTTGACGATCTGCGCGATTCCGGCCTTCTCACCATGCTGGTACGAGGCATACGCGGTCTCGCTGTCGTTCAACTTGTAGCTGGGCGAGAAGAAGATCGTCGGGGTGATGTTGTTGTAGGTCTGGGCCTGAGCGTTGTAGAGCTGGGCCAGCTGGTTGACGGACAGGTTCGCATAGTTCGTGCCGAAGTACTGCTGGGCCACGGCATTCGCCAGCTGCCCCTGGGTGATCGTGTTCGCAGCGTGGACTCGTCAGGGCGAAAGCCGACGCCGCCAGCGTCGGAGAGGTCAGTTTGGGCGCCGTGGCGGTTGCCTTCGTCGCGAAACCGCCCAGCAACACCGGTGCCAGGCCGTTCACCGATACCGGATTCAGTCCACCGCCACTGCCATATTCAACTTCGCCCTGGCTGTTCTGCAGCAGCTGGTAGCCGTCGTCCCTGCGGTTGTCGTAGCTGCCGCGGGCGCCCGCCTCGACGTCGAGGGATTTGGTGGCGTGCCAGGTTGCGTTGGCAAATACCGCGGCCGTCTTATTACGGATGTCGTTGTAGGTATCCTTCCAGAGTCCGTTCACCGAATTCTCCAAAAGGTTCCCCGCGGACCCGGGCGCGGCCAGCGCGCCGACACCGGAATCGATCCGGTACCGCCCCAGTACTGCGCGTTACTGGCATACCAGGCGCCGGCATCCTGCTCCCAATTGCTGTAGCTCTGATAACTGGTGCGGGCGCGCATCGCGAACAGGCCGGCCGTGTAGTCCAGGGCGGTGCCGATTTGGGACTTGAGCTTCAGCCCGGTGGTGATGGTCAGCGGGTCGGATATGTGCCAGTTGGCCTGGCCGTATAGCGCGGCGGTCTTCTTGTCGTTGTATTCGTAACCCGACTTCCTCATGTCGTCCAGGGAGTTCACCAGCAGGGAGGTAGCAACGAGGACGCCCGGCTTGTGGAAGTGCGCCTCACGTCCCGTGGACTCAAATTGGTCGAAAAGATCGCCGCGCACCATCGCACGGAGCTGCAGTCGCTGCGGGAAGTCTTCCGGGTGGCGAATATCAGCTAACGGCTACAGAGAGTCCTGCAGATCCTGGTGCGTGAAGCTCAGGAGCGGCGTGTCGATGCCGCGACCCAGCGCCAGCAGTTTGAACACCTCGCCCATCTCACCGGGCAGCAGCAGGCGGCGCGCCTCGCCGTTGAGCCGCGCCTGCTCGACCGGGCTCTGCGCCTGCGCCAGTAGCGCATCGATACCGGCACCCAGCAGGAAGCCCGCCTGCGTGCAGAACCCGAGCACGGCAAGGCCCGCGGCATGGCCCGCCAGCGCCACACGCGTGAAGTCCACCCAGGCCGTGATGTCCTGCACCCCCACCTGGACGAGCGGATCAAAGTGCGCACGATGTTTGAAGTGGCAGGTCAGCGTGCCGCTGCTGCGATCGGGGTGGTAGTACTGCGCGCGCGGCAGTCCATAATCAAACAGCAGCATCACGCCTTGTGTCAGAGTCGCGGCGAGGCTTGTGATCCAGGGATCGGCCAACAGGCACACCTCCGAGGCGTAGCCCGGCGGCAGCGGTTCGGGCAGCTGCGCGTTCAGTTCCTGCACGGCGGTCGTCAGCGCCGCATCCGCCGCGCGCTTCGCCCAGGCGAGCGCGCCATCCGCGGCGAGCGTCACGCCGAGTTCCTCGATCGTCGGTGGCTGCGCGCTGCGCGTCACGAAGCGCCGACAAGGCAGTGCATCGAGCACCTCGTTCGCCAGGATGACGCCGCGCATGCCGGTATCGGGCAGTTGCTGCAGCCAGCGCACCCGCGACTTGAGCGCTTCGGGTAACGCCGCGATGCGCTCGCGCTGGCGCTCGGTGAGGTCAGCGCTGACTTCCAGAATGTCATACCGCGCCGGCAGTCGATCGAGGCTCGCGAGCTCCGCCAGGATGGCCGCAGCCATGCGCCCGGTGCCCGCACCCAGCTCCAGGATGCCGCCGCCGGGGATGCCCTCGAGCACCTGCGCACACTGGCGCGCGACGCAGCGGGCAAACAGATCCGACATCTCCGGCGCGGTGGTGAAATCACCGCCGGCACCGAGCTTGGTGCTCCCCGCGCTGTAGTACCCCAGCCCGGGGGCGTACAGCGCGAGCTCCATAAAGGCCTCGAAGCCAAGAAACCCGCCCGCCGCGCTGATGCGCTGCGAAATCAGCTGCAGCACGCGGGCTGAATGCGCCGCTTGGTCCTCATTCAGAGTCATAATGCACACCCATGACGCAGCCGGACTCTAATCCCCTCGCCGGGCAAACCGTACTGATCACCGGTGGTGCGCGCCGCCTCGGCGCCGCCATGGCGCAGGGGCTGCATGCCGTCGGCGCCAACGTGGTCATCCATCATCGGACCTCCACCGACGCTGCCGCGGCGCTGCTGCGGACGTTGAACTCGCGGCGTGCGAATTCCGCGACGGCGGTGCGGGCGGACCTGCTGGACACGGCGCAGCTCCCGGAGCTCGTGGCCGCCACGCTCCGTGACTTTGGTCGGCTCGACATCCTGATCAACAATGCCTCCACGTTCTATGCCACGCGCGTGGGTGAAATCACCCCCGAAAAGTTCGATGACCTCATCGGCACCAACTTCCGCGCCCCGCTGTTCCTGGCGCAGGCCGCGGCGCCCGAGCTGCGTCGACGGCAGGGTCTGATCCTGAACATGGTGGACATCCACGGCATGCGGCCGCTGAAGCAGTATCCGACCTACAGTGCGGACAAGGCGGCGCTGGTCATGCTCACCAGATCGCTGGCGCGCGAGCTGGCGCCCGAAGTGCGCGTGAACGGCATTGCCCCGGGCCCGGTCATGTTTTCCGCTGACCTCGATGTCGCCCTGCAGGCGGAGATCATCGACAAGACGCCGCTGAAGCGCTCGGGGAACTCCCAGGACATCGCCAAGGCGGCAGTGTACTTCGCCACCATGGCGCCGTTCGTCACGGGCCAGATCCTGGCGGTGGACGGCGGCCGCAGCCAAAGCGGCGGCTAGGGCCACCGCACCGTCGCGGCCGCGCGCACGACATTCATCGGGTGCGCCTGGCTGTCGAACGCGGCCCACAGCTCACCGATGGTCCGGCCCTGCGTGGGATGGCGCAGGTCAGGTGCGATATCGGCCAGCGGCCCGAGCATGTACGGACGCACCAGCAGATCCGGCCGCGGCAGTTTCAGCTGCGGCTCATCCAGCACCAGGTCATCGTAGAGCAGGACGTCGAGGTCCATGGCGCGGGCGGCCCACTTCGGCGCATTGCGCGGCCGGCCGCACAGCGTCTCCACCTCGCGCAGCTGCGCCAGCGTGTCGTGCACGCCGTGCTGCGTGCGAAAACCGAATACGAAGTTGATGAAGTCCGCGCCTGCGAAGCCGACGGCGGGGTTCTGATACCAGGCAGATACGCGCAGCTCGTGGAAGCGCCGCGCGAGCTCCGTCACCGCCTTCGTGAGATTTGCCTGCGGCTCGACATTGCTGCCGGCGGCAACAAAAACCTGCGCCATGTCAGGCGAGGTCGGCGCGCGTGCGCTCGATGCTGACGCCGACATCACGCGACGCGCGGATCGCACCGCGCTTGTTGATGGTCAGCTTGACCCACGGAATATCGAACTCGGTGAGGATGAGCTTCGCGGTCCGGTCGGCGAGGGTCTCCACGAGCTTGAATTCGGAAGCGCCGACGAAGGCGAGAACGATTTTCGACAAGCGCTTGTAGTCCAGCGTCTGCGCGACATCGTCATTCAGCGCCGCGTGGCGGCAGTCGACCGGCACTTCGAGATCGAGATAGATGGTCTGCTTGACCAGCCGCTCCCAGTCGAGAAAGCCGATCACGCACTCCACGACGAGTTCGCGCAGGAAGATCCGGTCGGAGGTCTGATTCGTGCTCATGAGTTCGCGTACCGCAAAGGTTCGGAAGAAATAAGAGGTGGCAGGGAATCCAGCGCCCACTGCGCGCGGGCGCCGATTGCGAGATCATCGTGCTGGCCGGCGGCGAGTCGCGCCAGTCCCGCCACGGCAATCATCGCCGCATTGTCGGTACAGAATTCCGGGCGCGGATAGTAGGCCCGGGCGCCGCGGCTGGCCAGCGCTCGTGTCAGCGTGGTGCGCAGCTGCTGGTTGGCGCCGACGCCGCCGCTGACGGTGAGGACCTCGCAGTCGGTCTCATCCAATGCGCGCACCGCCTTCACACACAGGCACTCGACGATCGCCTCCTGGACGCCGCGTGCGACATCCGCGCGCAGCGTGTCATCCAGGACCCGGTCACGCACCGCGTGCAGTACGGCGGTCTTGAGCCCGGAAAAACTGAACTCCAGTCCCGGGCGATCGAGCATGGGCCGCGGAAAAACGAAGGCCCCGGCGCGGCCCTGCTCAGCAATCCGCGCGAGTTCCGGGCCGCCCGGATACGGCAACCCCAGCAGCTTCGCGGTCTTGTCGAAGGCCTCGCCGGCCGCATCGTCGCGGGTCTGACCGAGCAGCCGGTAGGCACCGATGCCCTGCACCTCGATCAGCATGGTGTGGCCGCCGGAGGCCAGCAGCGCGACGTGCGGAAACGGCGGTGGCTCCGGCTCCAGCAGCGGTGCCAGCAGGTGCCCTTCGAGATGGTGCACACCAAGTGCGGGCACGCCCCAGGCAAAAGCCAGGGAGCGCGCGAGGGCCGCACCGGTGAGCAGGGCGCCGACGAGACCGGGCCCGGCGGTGTACGCGACACCATCGAGTTCGCCCGGGGCGGTTGCGGCGGCGCGCAGCACTTCGCGCAGCAGCGGCAGCAGCCGCTGGACATGATCGCGGGAGGCCAGTTCCGGCACGACTCCGCCATAGATCCGGTGCAGTTCGATCTGGCTGAAGACGGCGTGCGCGAGCAGCCCGCGCGCGCTGTCGAGCACGGCGGCGGCGCTTTCATCGCAGGAGGATTCGAGGGCAAGGATTCTCACGGCGGCAAGTTTAGAAGGCGCAAGCAGTGAAAACTTTGCCTTTTGCGGCACGGATCTTTAGAATCGCCAGCCCGATCCTGGTACAGCGCCGGCAAAATCGCCGGTAGATCAAGGACTTGAGGTTCCAATGCCGAGCGTTCGTGTTCGCGAGAACGAGTATTTCGATGCTGCCCTGCGCCGTTTCAAGCGTGCCTGCGAAAAAGCCGGGATCCTCACCGAGCTGCGGCGCCGTGAATTCTACGAAAAGCCCACGCAGGAGCGTAAGCGCAAGAAGGCCGCCGCCATCAAGCGCCACATGAAGCGCGTGTCCCGCGACGGCCTGCGCGCGGCCCGCTGATAGCTCCTTGGCCGCGTCCCTCAAGGAACGCATCACCGAGGACATGAAGGCCTCGATGCGCGCCGGCGACAAGGAGCGTCTCGGCGGCATCCGCCTGGTCCTGGCTGCGATCAAGCAGCGGGAAGTCGACGAACGCATCCAGCTCGACGACACCCAGGTGCTCGCCGTGCTCGAGAAGATGATCAAGCAGCGCCGCGAGTCCATCACCCAGTTCGAAGCCGGTGGCCGCGCCGACCTCGTCGCCAAGGAATCGGCCGAACTCGCTGTGCTCCTGGCCTACCTGCCGGCCCAGCTTTCCGACGCCGAAGTGGCAAGCGCGATCCGCGCCGCCATCGCCAGCACCGGCGCGACGACCATGAAGGACATGGGCAAGGTCATGGCGGCCGTCAAACCGCAGGTCCAGGGCCGCACCGACATGGGCGCCCTGAGCGCCCGCATCAAGGGCTTGCTCAGCAGCTGAAGCTGCACCGGCGGCGGCCTGGTGCCCACCTGCACGGTCAATCTCTCCGGCACTTCGGTGTGCGACCCGCACCTGGCCGACTACATTGCCGAGTGCCTGGCCGTGAACAATCTGAGCGGCGCGCAGCTGGGGATCGAACTGACCGAGACCGCCGCGGTCGCGAATCTCGCCCAGGCCTCGCAGCTGATGACGCGGCTGCGCGCCATGGGCTGCCCGATCGCCCTGGATGACTTCGGCAGCGGCATGTCCTCGTTCTCGTATCTGCGCAATCTGCCCCTCGATTTCCTGAAAATCGACGGCGCGTTCATCCGCAACATCAGTACCGATCCGATCGACTTCGCGATGGTGGCAACCATCCACCGCATCGGCGGCTTGCTGACGCCGCTACCGGCGCCCACAGCGCAGGCACGCAAGGCGGTTGTCGGACCCGGAGGCACCCGGTAGCCTCCCCGGCATGGGCCGGATTCCGCAGAGCTTCATCGACGAACTCATCGAGCGTACCAACATCGTCGAGGTGATCGGCCTGCGCGTGCCGCTGAAGAAGGCCGGCCGGGAATACCGCGCCTGCTGCCCCTTTCACAACGAAAAGACGCCCTCGTTCTGGGTGAGTCCGGAAAAGCAGTTCTATCACTGCTTCGGCTGCGGCGCGCACGGCACGGCGCTGGGCTTCCTCATCGAGCACGACCGGCTGCCGTTCCCCGAGGCGGTCGAGGAGCTGGCGCAGTCGCTGGGACTGACCGTGCCGCACGAAGGCGGCGCCGCACCGCCGCCGAAGCGCAATGAGTCGCTGTTTGACCTGATGGAGAAGGTGGCGCGCTTCTATGCCGCCAGCCTCGAGTCGAACCGGCGTGCCCAGGACTATCTCTCCGGCCGGGGCCTGACGCCGGAAACCCTGACGCGCTTCGGGATCGGCTACGCCCCGGACTCCTGGAACGAGGTGCTGCGGCGCTTCGGCGCGAGCGACGAAGCGCGGCACCAGTTGAGCGAATGCGGGCTGATCATCGAGCGCGACAGCGATGCGCCCGCGCCGCGCAGCGGCGAGCGCCATTACGACCGGTTCCGCGACCGGATCATGTTTCCCATCCGCGATGCGCGCGGCCGCGTCATCGCCTTCGGCGGACGCGTCCTCGACAAGGGTGAACCGAAGTACCTGAACTCCCCCGAAACGGTGCTGTTCCACAAGGGCCGCGAGCTGTACGGCATGTACGAGACCCGCCAGAGCCGCGCGCCGCTGAGCCGGCTGCTGGTGGTCGAGGGCTACATGGACGTGGTGCGGCTGCACCAGGCCGGTGTGCATTACGCCGTCGCGACCTTAGGCACCGCAACCACCGCCGATCACCTGAAGCGCGTGTTCCAGCTGGTCAGCGAAGTGGTGTTCTCCTTCGACGGTGACCGCGCCGGCCGGGCGGCGGCCTGGCGCGCGCTGCAGAACGCCCTGCCGGAGGCCATCGAGGGCCGGGAACTGCGGTTCCTGTTCCTGCCCGAGGGCGAGGATCCGGACACGCTGGTCGGCAAGGAAGGCCGCGAAGCCTTTGAGCGGCGCCTGTCCACCGAGGCCCTGCCGCTGTCCGAGTACTTCGTCCGCGAACTCGGTGAACGGGTGATGACCCGGGGTGCGGACGGGCGGGCGAAGGTGGCGCAGGCGGCCCGGCCGCTGCTGCTGCAGGTGCCCGAGGGGGTTTATCGACGGCTGCTGACCGAGCGGCTGGCCCAGGCGTTTGGCTTCCAGCGCACGTCCGAAGGCATCGCCGAGCTGCTCGGCATCCGCATCGGTGAGAACCCGACGGCCAGTGAGTCGCGCCAGGGCGGTGCGGGCCGGGGCAGCCTGGTGCGGCAGGCCGTGCGCCTGCTGCTTCACTTTCCACAGGTTGCTGCCGATATCCCGGAACAGCGCTTGCAACGGATTCGGGCATTGGAGGAGCCCGGGATCGATGTGTTGTCCGCGTTGATCGACGAGTTGCGCATTACTCCTGCACAGACCACTGCGCAGGTTCTTGAACGGTGGCGCGGCCGGCCCGGTGAGCCGCACCTGGCGCGGCTGGCCGGGATGGAGTCCATGGTTCGGGACGCCGCGGCCGCCGGCCGGGAACTGGACGAAGCCCTGGGACGTCTACATCAGGAGTCGGTGCGGCGGCAGTTGGACGGATTATTGGAAAAAGACCGTAACCTGGGCCTGTCGGAGGAAGAAAAACATGAACTTCAACAACTTATGCAGGATCTGGCGCGCCGGGCCTGAGGCAGGAACATGCTTTAAATTTGGCACGACGCGGGTTGTGAAATAGAATCCGCGGTTTGCCCGAACGCCCCTTGAGTTGCCCCGGTGGGGACTCACATTGAGGCTCTCACACCCATTTATACGAAGGTTGCACCAGCTTCACCATGACAAGTAAGCCGAAGCCCACTGCTACCAGCAAGAAGCATCCTCTCCCGGAAAAGAAGCCGGCCATCAAGGCGGCCGTCGCCAAGAAGGCCAGCCCGGCGCACGCAGCGGCAGCAGCCGGCAGCGTCCGCAAGGCGCCGAACGGCGCGGCAGTTCCGGAGAAGGCGCACAAGGCTGCCGCTCCTGCGCCAAAGAAGGGCAGCACGGCTGCTGCGAAGGCGCAACTGGCACCGGTGCACGCCCCTGCTGCGAGCATTGATCCGAAGACCGCCGCGAAACTGCTGGCGGAGAAGGACAAGAAGTTTCTCGCGACCCGTCCGATGGGCATGCCCGAGGATCGCCAGTCGCAGCTGAAGCAGCTGATTGCGCGCGGCAAGGAACAGGGCTACCTGACCTACGCCCAGGTGAACGACCATCTGCCCTCGGAGATCGTGGATCCGGAGCAGATCGAAGACATCGTCAACACCATCAACGATATGGGCATTCCGGTGTACGAGAAGGCACCGGATACCGCGACGCTGCTGGCCTCCGAGCCTTCGCAGCCGGCCGACGAAGAAGCCATCGAAGAGGCCGCCGCGGCGCTGGCGGCGCTGGACGCCGAACTCGGCCGCACCACCGACCCGGTGCGCATGTACATGCGCGAAATGGGCACCGTGGAACTGCTGACCCGCGAGGGCGAGATCCGCATCGCCAAGCGCATCGAGGAAGGCCTGGATGCCGTGCGCGGCGCGCTGTCCATGTATCCGGCGACTTTTGATTTCCTGCTCAAGGCCTACGAGCCGGTCAAGGCCGGTCAGTCGCGCCTGGTGGATGTGATCGTCGGCTTCATTGATCCGAATGCACCGGATGTGATTGCCCAGCCCCAGAATCCGACGAAGATGGAGCTGGTCGTCGAGGAGCCGGCCGCGGGCGAGACCGAAGAAAGCGAGGACGGTGCCGACGCC
>Ga0182030_10017112_pt1 | contig 14022 bp, 12 predicted proteins | sample 812S3MmetaG_FD_121299 | JGI IMG/M metagenome (GOLD analysis project Ga0182030, IMG submission 121299) | Permafrost microbial communities from Stordalen Mire, Sweden - 812S3M metaG (Illumina Assembly) | ecosystem: Environmental > Terrestrial > Soil > Wetlands > Permafrost | place: Sweden...
CCGCCGAATCGCGCAACCCAAAACACTCACCGTCAAGAAAATTCCAAATGCGATTCCCCTGGGCAACGCCGCGTGATCGCTTGAAGATGGGGCGTGCTCGCCCTATAACTCCATGCGCCGCGGGTGTAGCTCAATGGTAGAGCAGAAGCTTCCCAAGCTTACGACGAGGGTTCGATTCCCTTCACCCGCTCCAGCGTAATTCGGGTTGTCTTTCCCAAGATGGCGGGCAGTGTCCTTATGACCTTATCGGCTAGCGAAACAGTTTTGACCCACGACGTTTACGCCAAGGCCCGTTTCAATATGGTGGAAAGCCAGATTCGCACGAATCGGGTTACCGATCCGCGGCTGCTGGCGGCCCTGGCCGAAATGCCGCGTCAAATTTTTGTTCCCGATGCTCTTGCTGGCGTCGCCTACGTGGATAAGAGCATTCGCATTCTGCCTGATCGCTATTTGTTAGAACCGTTGATCCTGGCACGCCTGCTGCAGGAAGCAATAGTCGAATCTGACGATAACGTGCTCGTCATCGGAGCCGGCACCGGCTATTCGGCGGCGATTTTGGCAGGTCTCGTCAGAACTGTTACGGCGCTCGAAAGCGAGGCAGATCTCGCTGAGAAGGCACGCAGGAATTTGGTGGACTTGGGCGTCGATAACGCCAAGGTCGTTAGCGGTCCGCTGGACCAAGGCTATCAAGCTGCTGGTCCCTATGACGTCATTTTGATCGATGGGATGATTGCGGCTTTGCCGGATCAGATATCGGCACAACTGGCAGAACATGGCCGGCTTGTGACGATCCAGTCGCAGGAAGGCCGTTGCGGCGCGGGTATGCTCTTCCGAAAGCTCGGCGGTTTCGTGTCGGGCCGTGTTCTGTTCGATGCTGCCGGTCCGTTCTTGCCGGGTTTTGCGCCGCGTCCCGTATTTGCATTGTGAGTATGAGCGAACCATTTGAAATCGACTCTTTGTCGTTGCAGCAGCGTTTGAACAGCGGGAAACCACCGGCTTTGCTTGATGTGCGCGAACCCTGGGAATTGGAAATTGCTGCGATCGACGGTTCGCTTGCCATCCCCCTGGGCGAATTGACGAAGCGCGTCAGCGAATTGCCGCGGGACCGTCCATTGGCTGTCATCTGCCATCACGGCGGCCGCAGCGCCCAGGCTACGGCTTGGCTACGAAATCAGGGCTTCGATAAGGCGATTAATGTGGCCGGCGGCATCGATGCCTGGTCCAGATTCGTCGACCCAACCGTGTCGCGATATTAGGAAGTCTTTTTATGCGCAGCTCGCTACGGTTTTCTTTCTCAGCAGCGTCGGCCTTCGGCGCGCTGATCACAAGCGGTTTGTCGGTACAGCCCGTCTACGCTCAGTCAATCGAAGATACGATGGCCTCGGCTTATACCCAAAGTACCCAGTTAGGCGCCCAACGGGCACAGCAACGTGCGACAGACGAGCAAGTTCCGCAGGCTCTATCGAACTGGCGTCCGACTGTTACCGGCACCGCGAATATCGATCGGGCCCAAACCCAGTATAATCCTGGATTGCCGGTGAGTTCGCTGACGGGCAAGCAGGTGCCTGGCACCTTCGGCTACAACACCTCGAAAACCGTCGGGGTCCAGGTTGTTCAGAACTTGTATCGCGGTGGACGCACCGAAGCGCAGACAAACGAAGCGACGAATGCGGTTAAGGCCGGACAGGCTCTGCTCAAGGCGACCGAGCAGAGCGTTCTACTGGCGGCGACGCAAAGCTATCTAGATGTGGTCCGAGACCAATCGACGGTCGAGCTTAACGCCAATAACGAGGCGGTTCTCAAGCGTCAGCTCGATGCCGAAACCGACCGTTTCCGGGTCGGCGAAGTGACGCGCACCGACGTCGCGCAGGCCCAGTCCTCTTACCAGCAGGCAATAGCACTACACACGACTGCGATCGGGACGCTCGCCACCGATCGCGCCGCTTTTCAGCGCGTTGTGGGGCAAGCCCCCGGGAAGCTCGTTCAGCCTGTATTCAAATATCAGCTTCCAGGCTCACTGGAGGACGCTATTGCCGAATCGGAAGCCAATAATCCTTCCGTAATTGCGGCCGAATATAACGAACGCGCAGCGCGGGACGCCGTCGACCTAGCGCAGGGAGCTCGCCTGCCGACCGTCCAGGTGATCGGGACCTATTCGCGGCTCTATCCCGGGCCGAACAGCTCGTCGCAAGATATCGGCTCATCGGTGAGCGGCGGTCTCGGCGGTGCTGGTAACGTCGGAGCGGGTGTGGATCATATCGATTCGGGAAGCGTCGAGGCCCAGATGACTTGGCCCCTTTATACCGGTGGGCAGGCATCGTCGCAGGTACGCGAGGCGAAACAGACTGCCAATCAGAATTTGATCGCAATCGAGGACGCAAAACGCGTCGCCCGCCAGACGGCGATTTCGGCTTGGCAGCAACTTACAGCATCGCGTGCGAACATCGATGCTTTGACTGCTCAGGTCGCGGCGGCGCAAATCGCTGCGGAAGGCACGCGCCAACAGGCGCTCGTCGGTACCGCGACCGTATTGGACTCATTGACGTCCGAGCAAAATCTCTTGCAGGCGGAGGTCAACCTGGTCGGCGCACAGCATGATGCGGTCTTGAATTCTTTCGCCCTTCTGGCGGCGGTCGGCAGGCTGAATGCGCGGGATCTAGGGTTGGCCGTCACTATCTATGATCCTCAGGTCAATCAGGATCGAGTCGGCGACAAGTGGTTCGGCACCGGTATCGACTGAACCTTCGTCTGCGGGTACTGGTTAGAGCTTGGCCTGCGGCACCCGTTTTTTCATAGATATTGGACATGCTCGAAAAGACCTTTGATCCCAAGACGGTGGAAAGCCGCCAGTCCGAACGTTGGGACGCGGCTGAGATCGGCCGGCCTTCCGGCAACGGAAAGCCATTCACAGTCATGATGCCGCCGCCCAACGTGACGGGTAGCCTGCATGTCGGACACGCGCTGAACCACACGCTGCAGGATGTCGTCATCCGCTATCGCCGGATGCGCAAGGACCGGGTTCTGTGGCAACCGGGCACCGACCATGCCGGGATTGCCACGCAGATGATCGTCGAGCGGCAGTTGGCGTCTGAAGGAAAGAAGCGTCTCGATTTCACGCGAGATGCCTTCGTCGATCGCATCTGGCAATGGAAAGCGGAATCAGGCGGCGCGATCGTCAATCAGTTGCATCGGCTGGGAACTTCGCCGGATTGGTCGCGCGAGCGCTTTACGATGGACGAAGGCCTGTCGGATGCCGTGCGCAAGGTGTTCGTTCGGCTTCACAAGGAAGGGTTGATTTATCGCGATAAGCGCCTGGTCAATTGGGACCCGAAGCTCCACACCGCGATCTCGGACCTTGAGGTTGAAGCCAAGCCGCACAAAGGTTCTTTGTGGCATCTTCGCTATGCCATCGAAGGCCTGTCCGACCGCTTCCTGGTGGTCGCCACAACCCGGCCGGAGACCATGTTGGGCGATACCGCTGTCGCGGTGAACCCGGAAGACGAGCGCTATAAGGACCTCATCGGTTGCCACGCCATTCTGCCGCTGGTAGGGCGATTGCTACCGATTGTCGCCGACGAACATGCCGACCCGCAAACCGGCAGCGGCGCCGTGAAGATCACGCCCGCCCATGATTTCAACGACTTCGAAGTGGCGCGTCGGCACGGGTTGGAATTAATCAATATTTTCGATCTCAATGCCCATATCAACGAGAATGCGCCAGAGCGCTTTCACGGGCTCGACCGCTATGAGGCGCGCAAGCGCATCCTGGCCGAATTGGAAGAGGCAGGTGTTATCGAGAAGGTCGAGCCACACGACCACACATTGCCGACCGGGGACCGGTCCGGCGTTACGATCGAGCCCTGGCTGACCGATCAATGGTACGTCGATGCAGCGACCTTGGCCAAACCTGCCATTGCGGCCGTTGAAGATGGTCGCACCCAGATCATCCCGGCGCAGTGGGAAAAGACTTATTTCGACTGGCTGCGCAATATCCAGCCATGGTGCATCAGCCGGCAGCTTTGGTGGGGCCATCGCATTCCGGCCTGGTATGGACCGGATCATCATATTTTCGTCGAAGAAACCGAAACGCAGGCCCTGCAGGCCGCCCTGACTCATTACGGCCATGACGTCGAATTGGTGCGCGACACCGACGTGCTCGATACATGGTTTTCGTCTGCTCTTTGGCCGTTCTCGACACTGGGGTGGCCGGAGAATACGCCTGAACTGACCGAGCATTACCCGACCGATCTGCTGGTCACCAGCTTTGACATTATCTTTTTCTGGGTCGCTCGGATGATGATGATGGGGTTGCATTTCATGGGCGATGTGCCTTTCCGGCGCGTCTATATCCATGCCCTGGTGCGCGACGAGCACGGGCAGAAAATGTCCAAGACCAAGGGCAATGTCATCGATCCATTGGTACTTATCGACAAATTCGGCGCCGATGCACTGCGTTTCACTTTGGCTGCGCTGACTGCCCAGGGCCGCGACATCCGACTCTCGGAATCGCGGGTCGAGGGTTATCGGAATTTTGCGACCAAACTTTGGAATGCCGCGCGTTTCTGCCAGATGAATGAGTGTCGTCCCGTGCCGGGTTTCGATCCGGCGGCGGTCAAGCTGCCGGTCAACCGCTGGGCGGTGGGCGAGCTAGCGCTGACGGCAGCAAGAATGAGTGAGGCAATCGACGGTTTGCGTTTCAGCGAAGCGGCGCTGGGAATTTACCAGTTCGCCTGGGGCAGCTTCTGCGACTGGTACCTGGAATTCACTAAGCCGCTGCTGGCGGCGGGCGGCGAGGGGGCGGTGGAAACCCGCGCCACGACCGCTTGGCTGTTGGATGAAATCTTACGTCTGCTGCACCCGATCATGCCGTTCATCAGCGAGGAACTGTACGAAAAACTGGGCGACCGCAGCGGACACCTGCTAGCGACCTCCGATTGGCCGGAATTCGGCGATGGCTTCGTCGACCTTGCTGCGAAGGACGAGATCGATTGGCTGGTCCGTCTAATCTCGGCCATTCGCAGTACGCGATCTGACATCAATGTGCCGGCGGCTGCAATCATTCCAATGATCCTTAAGGATGCCGGTGGGGAAAGCCTACGCCGGGTCGGGCAATATCGCGGTCTGATCGAGCGGATGGCCCGCGTCGATGCCACAGATCCTGCGCGTGATGCGCCTTCGGGCGGCGCGGCACGTGTGGGAATGGATGAAATGACCATCGTCCTGCCGTTGGAGGGTACGATCGACTTCGCCGAGGAAAAGTTTCGATTGGACAAGGAACTGAAGCGTATCGCGGGGGAGATCGAGAGGATCGACAAGAAGCTCGGCAACGCTCAGTTCCTTGAGCGCGCCCCGGAGGAAGTCGTGGTGGAGCAGCGCGACCGGCGTGCCGATTACGCGGCTGCCGCGGACAAGGTCCGGAATGCGTTGGAGATGCTGGCCAATTAGGCGCGTCCGCTTCCTTGCTCGGCAATGCCCCGGCGGCTAAGGTCTCGGCAAAATATGCAGTCCCAATTCGCCGAAGGCCAAGCCGAGCGCATGTTTATGCCGATACCCAGATTTTTGTCTGCAACAGCAATCATTTTCATAGGACTTCTGTCGGGATGTGCTGTGCACCCGCTGCCGGTTTCTGGGCCTGAAATTAGCGCGATTTTAGCCGATCACACGGCAATGTTGCCGGGCGGCTTCATCGAATATTATGCGCCCGACGGAAAGCTACACGGCATCTCCGACGGGCAGCCTTACGAGGGCACCTGGGAGGTTCGCGGAGACACGTTCTGCACCGCGCTCGACGGCGATCCTGCCGTCTGTTCCCAGGTCGGGCGCGACGGCGATACGCTCTATTGGAGCCTGGATGGCGAAAAGAAAATCAGCCGGGTCAGCACCATACTGGCTGGCAATCCGAAAGACCTGAAATAAAAAAACTGGAGGGACCGTGGTCGCTAACCAGGGTGTATCGAAGTCACGATTGATGCGTCTCAGCGACGCGATGCGCGGCTATGTCGATCGGGGCGAAGTGGCGGGCGTTGTTACGCTTGTTCATCGCCACGGATACGAGGTCCATAGTGACGCGTTAGGCTGGCGAGATGAGGAAGCGCGCACGCCGATTGCGCGCGACACGATTTTCCGTATCGCCTCGATGACCAAGCCTGTGGTTAGTGTCGCCGCTTTGATGCTTTTGGAAGAGGGCAGGCTCAGGCTCGACGATCCGGTCGACAAATGGCTGCCTGAACTTGCAGATCGGCAGGTGATGCGAGACCCGGGTGGGGCGATCGACGATACCTATCCTGCCGCGCGTCCGATCACCGTGCTGGATCTGATGACACATCGGCCTGGGCTTGTCAGCCAGTTTGCCGATACCGGGCCGATCGCGGCCGAGGCGGCAAAGCTTCATATCGGCAATGCTCTGCTGCTCGCCGGGTCCGACCCAGAGGAATGGCTCGCGCGGCTCGGCGCATTGCCGCTGGTCTATGACCCCGGGGCGCGGTTCAACTACGGCTTTGCCACCGACGTTCTCGGCTTCCTGGTCGGGCGCATATCCGGGATGCTCCTGGAGGATTTCCTGGGGGCGCGCCTGTTCGCGCCGCTTGGCATGGTCGATACCGGATTCCATGTGGCGAGGGATAAGCGCGCGCGACTATCGGTCGCCCATATGCCCGATCCGCTAACCGGCAAGCGGGCCCTGGTTGATCGGCCCGAGAGCAGCCCTTGGGCCCTTCAACAATCCGTTCCATCGGGGTCGGCAGGGCTTGTGTCGACGGCGGACGATTACGCAAAATTCGGCCTTATGCTTCGCGACGGCAGAGCATCGAACGGCGAAAGGCTTTTGTCGCGCAAGACGATAGAGCTGATGACCACCGATTTCCTGACCCAGGAGCAGAGAAACATGTTGTTCCTGGGTTTTGATATGTGGTCTGCGCGGGGATTCGGTCTTGGTGTATCCATTGTCGACCGGTTGGCCGGACAATATGGCCTTGGGTCGGTCGGGCGATTTGGCTGGGGCGGGGCGTTCGGCACCACGTGGTTCAACGACCCGCAGGAAGATTTAACTGCGGTAATGATGATCCAGCTTCTTGTCGGCCCACTGAGCCCGAAGATCGAGGCCGATTTCGGCAATCTGCTCTATCAGGCGATCGACGACTAGGAGTAGTCGCATTCGTTCAGGATGTGCGCCCGAGACCGCATTGTCCGAGACATTCAGCGCCAGTAGGCTGCGGCGTGAAGCGGTATTGAGCGATCTTTATTGCTGGCGATTATTGTGTTCAGCATTCTGCTATTATTTTCCAAACGCCAACAAATGTGATGATAGGGAAGAAACGATGAAGCCCGAAGGTTTGATTACGGTCGACAGTCCGCTGGACGCTGCTGCAACGCTGGAATGGATCGAGGCCGTACTTGGCGCCAAGGGGGCGACCATTTATGCGCGGATCGATCACGCAGCGGGGGCAAGCGCAGCTGGTATGACGCTGCCGCCGACAACGGTGCTGATCTTCGGCAATCCCGTGACTGGCACACCTTTGATGCAGAAGGACCAGCGCCTGGGTCTCGACCTGCCGTTGCGCATTCTGGTCTGGACCGATGAAGCCGGCAAAACCCATATGACCTATAATGATCCGTTCTGGTTTGCGGGCCGTTATGGTATTTTCGCGCCTCAACTCGGCGCAATGCGCGGGATGCTCGATGCGTTGGCGGACGGGCCGCCGCACTCGGCCTAGTCGCGGAGCGTTAGGATCACCGGTGTGTGGTCTGAAGCGCGTTCAAGACCCCGAGGTGTCTTGTCGACTGTGCAATCCTGTAGGCGGTCCGCCGCCTCGGGCGACAGCAGCCAATGGTCGATGCGGATGCCCTGGTCGCGTTGCCAGCGGCCGGCCTGATAGTCCCAGAACGTGTAGAGATGCGCTTTGCCGGGGTTGATCGTGCGGAGCGCATCAGTCAGCCCCATGTTCAGCATGGCGCGGTAGCGTCCGCGGCTTTCGGGTTGGAACAGCGCATCGCCGGTCCAGACCCGCGGGTCATAGCAGTCTTCATCTTCGGGGATAACATTGAAATCGCCGCCGATCACGAAGGGGGTTTCGGCCGCGAGCAGTTTGGCCAGATGCCGCTGCAGGCGGTCCATCCAAGCGAGCTTGTAATTAAATTTTTCGGTGCCGATCGGGTTGCCGTTCGGTAGATAGATATTGATGACATGAAGCCCGTCGATATCGGCAGCGATAAAGCGGGCATGGTCGTCGCCGTCACCTTCGGGCAGGGCGGTTTCAGCGCCCTTGATCGGCAGTTTCGACAGGATGGCGACGCCGTTGTAGGACTTCTGGCCGACGAACAGGCTCTTGTAACCCAGAGCTTCAAACTCGAACGACGGGAAATCCGTGGTTTTGATTTCCTGAAGACAAACGATATCGGGGCCGTCGGCGGCGAGCCAATCGCGTACGATGGGCAGCCGGGCTTTGATCGAATTGACGTTCCAGGTCGCGAGCCTCAGCACTTAAAAGCGCGGCTCAAGAAATCGCGAAAGATGTACCGCAACCGCAGGACGAGGTGGCGTTGGGATTGCGCACCTGGAAATAGGCCCCCATCAGATCATCGATGAAATCGACCTCGGCACCGGCAATGAGGTCTATTGAGGTCTCGTCGGTGACCAGCACCGAGCCGTCGCGTTCGAATGTCAGGTCATCGTCGTTCAATTGGTCGTCAAGCTTGAATTCGTACTGGAAGCCGGAGCAGCCTCCGCCGTTGACCGTTACCCTGAACATCTGGTTGGTGCCGCTCTGCGCATTCAGCGTCTTGATGCGCTTAGCCGCCGACGCCGTCAGCACAATCGTGCGCGCGGGCGGCGGGATGGTTGGTTGGGTCGAATCGGTGGCGAGGTTGGTCATGGCGATCTCCTGCCCCAGAACTTAGTGTGCATAAGGACGGGGTGCAATGAGGTGAAGACGATGGCCATTCGCCCCGATACCGTTTCAAGTAAACTTTGGCCGACGAGCTCACCTTCGACTGCGGATCGATTTCCGGGAATTTAGCCCCTCCGCCTGTGAGAGAAGCCTGTGTGAGCAACTTATGATGGAATCAGAATGACACTCGACCGCCGTCATCTTCTCAAACTTGGGGCCGCTGCGTCCCTGTCAGGTGCTATCCCGCTCGTTGCGGGGGCGCAGACCATGGACCATGTCCTTCATGATACTAATCCGCCAAAAGGCATCGCGGATCATACGATCAGAATCGCTACCGGTTTGGTGGAGTTGGCGGCTGATACGATTGTCTCGACTAAGCTCTATAACGGGCAGTTTCCCGGACCCTTGCTGCGCCTTCAGGAAGGCAGAGCGGTCACGATCGATATCCACAATGACACCGACACGCCTGAGCAGTTTCATTGGCACGGCCAATTCCTGCCGCCGGCGGTAGATGGCGCATCGGAGGAGGGCACGCCCTTCATCCCGGCACATGGCATGCGGCGGATCAAATTCACGCCCGGTCCATCGGGTTTGCGCTTCTATCATACGCATATGACGGCGGGGGCAGATCTTTCTCGCGGGCTGTACAACGGCCTGGCAGGCCCAGTCTATATCGAACCAAGACGCGAACCTGGCGCCTATGACCGGGAAGTCTTCCTGACGTTGAAGGAGTTCGACCCGTATTTTAGCCGGACCGAAATGGCGCTCGATTTTCTGGCGCCTAAAACCGAGGTGGCGGCGTTGCGCGAGGCGAGCGAGGCGTCGGTGCAGGCAGCGGCGAAGAAAGGACTGCCGGATGGATTTGAGGTTGCCTACAATCTTTTTTCGATCAATGGCCACATGCTGGGCGAGGGCGAAGCGATACGTGTAAAGCAGGGCGAACGGGTGCTGTTCCATGTTCTGAATGCCAGCGCCAGCGAGATCCGTAGCCTGGCGCTTCCGGGACATGTCTTCAAAGTCGTGTCGCTGGATGGCAATGTCGTGCCCAATCCGGCGGAGGTCCCGGGACTATGGATCGGTACGGCCGAGCGCATATCGGCGATCGTGGAGATGAAAAACCCCGGAATTTGGGTCATGGGCGATCTGATGGATGAGGATCGCAACCGCGGAATGGGCATTGTGGTAGAATATGCCGGCGCGACCGGTAAGCCCCAATGGGTTAAACCCGAACCGTTCCGCTGGAACTATGGCTTGTTTGCCAAGCCGGATGCCAAGCCGGCGACGCCCGACGAGGTCATCGAGATGACGATCACTTCTAATCCGGCGGCGTTGGGCGGCTTCGATCAGTTCATGATCAATGGCGTGGCCTTTGCCATGGATAAGATGGATCCTCTATTTCGGCTGAAATTCGGTAGGCGCTATCGGTTGCACATGCGCAACGCCACCGACGATGTTCACCCGATGCATCTGCATCGTCACAGCTTCGAACTAACCAGCATTGCGGGCATCCCGACCGGGGGCGTGATGAAGGATGTGGCGATGCTGGGGAAATTCCAGGAAATGGAGGTCGATTTCACCGCAGACCAACGGGGACTCAGTCTTTTCCACTGTCACATGCAGCCGCACATGGATTTTGGCCTGATGTGTTTGTTTGATTGCTCATAGCGGCAGGCCATTTCAATCGCGCTATTCCCGCCGTTGCGGTCAAAGCCCCGCACAGCTAGTGTCCGCACCATGATTCATCAGCCGGAACGCCAGCCTGCGCCTGCGGGCGCTGTCCAGGGCCGGGCGCCCTATGCGTCCGATCCTGCGCGGTCGCGCGGACGGCTATATGCCGAACCGGAGAGCCTGACGCGCACGGTATTTCAGCGCGACCGGGACCGGATCATCCATTCGGGCGCTTTCCGCAAGCTTCAGTACAAAACCCAGGTCTTCGTCTATCACGAGGGCGATTATTATCGCACGCGGCTTACCCATTCGATCGAGGTCGGGCAGATCGCCCGCTCCATCGCCCGCGTGCTGCACGTCGATGAGGATTTGGCCGAGGCGGTGGCGCTAGCGCACGATCTGGGGCATACGCCCTTCGGCCATGCGGGCGAGCATGCGCTGGATGCCTGCATGATCGATTTCGGCGGCTTCAACCATAATGATCAGGCATTGCGCATCGTCACCAAGCTCGAGGGGCGCTATGCCGAGTTCGACGGATTGAACCTGTCCTGGGAGGCTCTGGACGGGCTGGTTAAGCACAACGGCCCGCTGCTGCCGCTGAAGGAAGGGACGGTGCTGCCGATCACCATCGATGCCTTTCGCCATGAATTCGACCTGGAATTGACCAGCTATGCTGGGATAGAGGCGCAGATCGCAGCCTTTTCAGACGACATTGCCTATAATACCCATGACATCGAGGACGGTATCCGCGCCGGATTTTTCACGCTGGACGAGCTTTCGGACCTGCCTTTGGTCGGAGACATCATCCGCGAGGTGACGGGACGCTATCCCGGTCTGGAATCCGGACGCGCGATTCATGAAACCACACGCAGGCTGATCGACCGGCTCGTGCGCGATCTTGTCGAGGAATCGCAAAACAGACTTGCCGTACTTGCGCCGCATTCGGCCGATTCAATACGCCAAGCGGGGCGTCCGATGGTCGCCCTGTCGATGGCTGTGGCGAGCGCGGAAAAGGAATTGCGGCACTTTCTCAATACCCGGCTCTATCACGATTATCGGGTCAATCGCATGACCAGCAAGGCGCGGCGGATCGTGGCCGATTTATTCGATCAGTTCTTCGCAGAGCCGGACACGCTGCCAACCGAATGGCAGGTAAGGATCGGCGGCGAGGGTCCGAGCGGAACCAAGCCGCGCGTGATCGCGGATTATATCGCCGGCATGACGGATCGTTTCGCCATCGCCGAACATCAACGTTTTTTCGATTTTCATGAACCATAATAATGAATATTTATAAACACTTCTCAGCCGTCGTTCGGTCGGTTTTACAGGATTTGATAGCCTCCGGAAGTCTGCCGGCCGGCCTGGATATGTCGCGTGTTGCTGTAGAGGCGCCGCGCGAGGCCTCGCACGGCGATCTGGCGACGAACGCCGCTATGGTGCTGTCCAAGCCGGCCGGCTTGAAGCCCCGCGACCTGGCAGAACTGCTGCTGCCGCGCCTGACCGCCCATCCCCAGGTCGCGGGCGCCGAGATCGCCGGGCCGGGTTTCATCAATCTGCGTCTGACCGAAAGCTTCTGGCGGGAGCGCTTGAAGGATGTTCTGACGGCAGGGACAGACTTTGGCGAAAGCGACGAAGGCAAGGGGCGGCGGGTCAATGTCGAATATGTCTCGGCCAACCCGACCGGACCGCTGACCGCAGGACATGCGCGCGGCGCGGTGGTGGGTGATGCGATCGCCAATCTGCTTGCAAAGACCGGCTATGAGGTTTGCCGGGAATATTACATCAACGATGCCGGCGCACAGGTAGATGTTTTGGCCCGCTCGACCTTCCTGCGGTATCGCGAAGCTCTAGGAGAGACCATCGCCGAGATTCCGCCGGGCTTTTATCCCGGCGAATATCTGAAAGCTGTCGGGCAGGCGCTTGCGGCCCGTGACGGTGAGAAGTGGTTGAGCTCATCTGAGGCCGAATGGCTGCCAGTGCTGCGCGCTTTCGCCGTGGCGCAAATGATGGAATCGATCAAAGACGATCTGGGCGCGCTGGGGGTCCATATGGATCGTTTTTCGTCGGAACGGGCGCTGGTCGAATCCGGTGCTGTGAAGCGCGCATTGGCCGAGCTTGAGCGCCGGGGGCTGCTTTATACGGGGATATTGGAACCGCCAAAAGGCAAGCAACTCGACGATTGGGAGCCGCGGGAGCAATTGCTGTTCCGCTCCACGCAATTCGGTGACGACGTCGATCGTCCGATCGCCAAGGCAGACGGCAGTTTCACCTATTTTGCCAATGATATAGCCTATCATTTTGACAAATTCAGCCGGGACTACCCGACGCTAATCGATATTGTCGGGGCGGATCACGGCGGTTGGGTAAAGCGCATTTCGGCTGCCGTTGCTGCGGTGACGGACGGGAAGGCGGAACTCGACATCAAGCTGTGCCAGCTTGTGAATCTGCTGCAGGACGGCCAGCCGGTAAAAATGTCCAAGCGATCCGGCACGTTCGTGACCTTGCGCGATATTATCGATGAGGTCGGCCGGGGCGTCGTGCGTTTCATCATGCTGACGCGGCGCAACGATCAGACTTTGGATTTCGACTTCGCCAAGGTGACCGAGCAGTCTAAGGACAATCCGGTATTCTATGTCCAATATGCCCATGCCCGCTGTCGTTCGGTTCTGCGGCTTGCGGCGGAGCAGTATTCGGCTGCGATTTTGCACCCCGAGTCGCTACTCGGCGCCGATACCAATCGCCTCGATTCGCCCGAAGAGTTGGAGCTGATTCGCCGTATGGCTGCCTGGCCAGCTGTTGTGTCGGGTGCGGCTGAAGCCCATGAACCGCACAGAATCGCCTTTTATCTCTATGACTTGGCTGCTTCTTTTCACCAATTATGGACACGCGGGAAAGATAACGCCACGCTCCGCTTCTTGCTCGAAAGCGACCGTTCGCTGACAATTGCGCGATTGGCTTTGGTTCAGTCCGTGGCGATCGTACTTGCCGGCGGATTGCGCCTGATCGGTGTAGAGCCGGCGGAGGAATTGCGCTCATGAATTGGGAGCATCGCGGGGAACTCAGAGCCGATCCCGGCATTGCGCCCGGCGATCGCAATATCGATCCCCCAAAGCGTCGATCGATCTGGCCGTCGATCGCGGTTGTTGCCGCTGCCGCTGCTTTCGGTGGCGTTATCTGGTTCGCCTATCAAAACGGCCGTGACGCCAACCGGTCCGGGCCGCCGCCGCTAGTCAAGGCAGATAGCGGACCGGTGAAAGTCAAACCGGACAATCCCGGCGGTCAGGAGATCCCGTTTCAGGATTCGACTGTCTATGACCGGTTGAACCAGAACGGGCAAAAGCCCGTGGTGGAAAAACTGCTTCCTCCGACAGAGGAGCCCGTTGCACGCCCGCAAACCGGAGCAGTGGACGCTGCGCCGGCCAATGCGCCTCCTGCGCCTGCGCAGACATCCGGGGCTGCGGCCGATACC
>Ga0182030_10017114_pt1 | contig 14021 bp, 8 predicted proteins | sample 812S3MmetaG_FD_121299 | JGI IMG/M metagenome (GOLD analysis project Ga0182030, IMG submission 121299) | Permafrost microbial communities from Stordalen Mire, Sweden - 812S3M metaG (Illumina Assembly) | ecosystem: Environmental > Terrestrial > Soil > Wetlands > Permafrost | place: Sweden...
AAAACCGGGGCGCGTCGCGTAGCGACGCTCGAACCGCAGCACAAGTGGTTGGTCTGGCGCAGGTTGCACGATTCGGCTGGGTTAACCGTTCACGCCCCACGTGTGGGTAAAGACAAGTCTTGTAAAAGCGCCGCTGATCTCCTTCGCCCGCGGCTCCCGAACGATCCACACCCCTGTAAGGATACCCCCGCATCCCCGACGAAGCAGGCAAACGCGTGACCTGACCTGCCATGAAATGCCACCGACACCCCACCGCGGACGCCGCCGGCGTCTGCGTCCATTGCGGCCGCGGCCTCTGCGCCGAGTGCCTGCCGGCCGCGGCCGACACCCGCGCCACCTGCTCAGCGGCGTGCGCCACGAACCTGGAGCGCGAAAGCAGCGCGCTTCAGCAGTTGGTGGATCGGGCGGCGCAGACCGCCCGGGCCAGCGCGGTTTACTGCTACCTCTCCGCCCTCCTCTCCGCGAGCGCATCGGTCGCCGCGTGGTTCATGCTCCCGTCGCCCTTTCTGGTGGCCTTTGCCGGGGGTGGCGCCGTCGTGCTGGCGGCTGCGGGGTATTGGCATGGACGGGGGATCGCGCGTTAAAACCAGTCGGCCGCCTGACGCGATCCAGCCAAACTGTCTCGTTTTTAGCACATTTGTGGGCGGTAGCGTGTCCGCTTAATCCTCGCCACCTGGTCCTCCGGGCCATTCTGCAGGTGCGGAGGCGGATCCCAGAGCTACTTTCAGCCATCGCAACGCCTTTCCCTGGCACTCAGACCTGAAAACGGGAGCTTCTGACCGAGTTGGCACGCACCCTGCTACAGGGCGTTGCGTGAAAATGACTGACCATAACCGTATGAGCAAGGCGAAGGGAGACAGCGCCCCGTCCTCCGCCAGCTCTCCAGGTGTCTCGCGGCGCGTTCTGCGTATTTGGGTGGTGGATGATAATGCCGCCCTCAGCGAGTTGCTGGTCCAGTTATTGGGCAAACAGCCGGGGCTGCGCTGCACCCGGCAGTTTGACTCCGCGGAATCCGTTCTGGCCGCCCTGGCCGAGGAGCGGCCGCCCGACGTCATCCTGCTCGACGTGAACCTGAAGGGTCAGAGCGGTTTGTCCGCCATCCGACCGATCCGCAAGGCGGCCCCCTCCGTGCGAGTGCTGATGATGACGATGTTCAGCAACGGCCATTACGAAGCCGAGGCTTTCCGCTCCGGCGCCGCCGGGTTCCTGCTCAAGAGCTACGAACTGGCCGAGATCGCCGACCTAATCCAAGCGGCTTATTTCCGGCCCGCCACGCCCGCACTATTCCCCAACATGGCGTTGCGCAAGCAGTTCGACATGGGGGTCGACCCCGAACCGGTGGGGGAGCGGGAACCCAAGGGGCGCTTTGACCTGATCCGCGCCCTGCGGGATTTCTATGGTGCCACGCGACGCTCGCGAGCTGCGTAGTCCGACGATTGAATTTTTGGTGATTGGGTGACAAAGCCGCGGCGCGTTTTGGGATTCGCGCCGCGGCCCTTTTTTGCCCTGACGCCCCGCGCGAATTTCAGCTCCGCCAATCCGGCGGGATGACCACCCTCAGACGCCGCGGCACGATCTCGAAACGGAAAGGGCCGCCCCCCAGGGTTTCCCCGTCCGCCTCCACCGCACAGTCCGGCGCCGAGTCCACCTCGACGCGGCTGGCCGTCGCCGTGGTGATCTCGGGGAGCCCGACAAAGGAGCCATCGTACAGCCGCGGCAGCACCCGCACCGCCCGCAGCCAGGAAACCGGCCGGATCACCGTCAGTGCCAGCAAGCCGCCCCCGGGTACCGCATGCGGGAGTTGCTTCATGCCGCCGCCGTTGTAGCGACCGATGCCGACCGCCAGGCTCAACACCTGCTCGCAAATCTCCCTCCCGTCCAGCCGCACGGTCATCCTCGTGGGATGATAGCCCGCCAGGGCGGCCAGGAGGTGATACTGATATTTGAGCGGCCCGACCGGACCCGCCGCGCGGTTCGACGCCAGCCGTCGGCTGACCGCCGCATCGAAACCCACCCCGCAGAGATTGAGGAAAAACCGCGACCGCTCCACCCCATCCTCATGGTAGATGACGCGCCCGATGGTCTGCTCGAAGGTCCTCCCTGAGGCGATCACCGCCGCCGCCGCTGCCGGGTCCACCGGGAGGCCAAAGGTCCGACTCCAGTCGTTCCCGGTGCCCCGGGGGAGGCAGGCGAGCGTGACCGCGCCAGGATCGATGGCGGACTGGGTGAACAAGCCGTTGACCACCTCATTGAGCAAGCCATCCCCGCCCCCAACGAGGAACCGCCGCGCCCCACGTTCGACCAGATGGCGGGTGAGGTCCATCGCGTGCCCGGGAGACTCGGTGAAGATTGTCTGGTGCCGGATGCCGTGGCGGACGAGGATGCCGCCGATGGCCGCCCATTCGCCCGGCCCACGGCCCCCGCCGGCGACCGGGTTCACCACCAGTGCCCAGGTCTGCCCGTCGGACGCCACAGCCGACATGCCGGGATCGCGGGAGGTCAAGGCGCCGGAACGGCTCCGCCCCGGAAGCAGTACATCCGGGCCGCCGTACGAATCAGGAGCCGGTCCCCGGCCATGGCCGGGGTCGCCATGCACATGTCGTCCGGGCCCAGACGGTTGGTGTGCAGCAACTCGAACTTGTCCCCCGCACGCACCACGTAGCAAACCCCCTCCTCGCTCAGGCAGTAGATCCGGCCGCCGGCCGCCCACGGAGAGGAAGTGAAGGCGAAACCCTCCGGCAGCCGTTCACGATCATAGAGAACCCGGCCCGTCCGGGCGTCGTAGGCGGAGAGAACGCCCCGGTCGAACAGCACATAATACCTTCCCTCGAAATAGAGGGGCGAGGGGTTGTAAGGCCCCCCGGTCGGATTGCTCCAGGCGATGAACTCGTTCGTGCTCTCGCCCGGCTTGAGCGAGATGTCGCCCGCCGCGCCGGGACGCACGGCGTAAACGGGCCGCACCTTGTCCATCACGTAACCGGAAGAAACGAAGAGCAGGCCGTCGCCGGCGACCGGGGTCGGGATGGCAATGCTCGACATGCCAGTGAGCGACCAGAGCAGCTTGCCGTCCTGGGGGTCATAACTCCGGACCGCGCGACTGCCGGGCGTGATCAATTCGGCGCGGCGGCCGCTCTGCCAGAGGAATGGCGTGGCCCAGTTGCTTTTTTCATCGCGGGCCACCGCCCAGAGCTGCTTCCCCGTCCGCGCGTCAAAGGCCAGCAACTCCGCCTTGTCGTCGTTGTCGGTCACCACGTAGAGCCGGCCGTCGTGCAGCACCGGCGAGGCCGCGGTGCCCCAGCCCGACCGGGTGGCATGCGCTTCCAGCGGTTGCGACCAAACCGCCTTGCCCTCCAGCGTGAGGGCAAACAGCCCGACCCCGCCGAACAGGCAGTAAACCCGTTCGCCGTCCGCCACCGGGGTTTCGGCACCATAGGTGTTCTTGAGATGAATCGGGGTCTTCGGCGCGCCGCGATGGACCTCCGTCTCCCATTGGACCTTGCCCGTCTCGAGATCCAGGCCGAACACCTTCCAGAAATGCTCCGCGGGCGAGGGCTCGGGGCGGTTGCCGCCAAGGTACAGTCCCTTCTTGGGCGCCTCGTTGGTACCGGTATTCACCACGGCGGTGACGAACACATGGTGGCCCTGGACAATCGGGGAGGACCAGCTCCGGCCCGGGAGATCGGTTTTCCACGCCACATTGGTGGTGTCGGACCAGGTGTCGGGCAGGCGCGCGTCCGTCCCGATGCCGGCGCCATCCGGCCCGCGGAATTGGGGCCAGTCGCCGCTGGTCGGCGCGGCGGTGGCGGGAGCGGCTAGGGGACCAGCCAGGGAAAAAGTCAACAGAAGCAGGGGCGTCAGATTGGATTGCATGTTCATCGCAGGAGCCCAGAGGCCCCGCGTGCAACGTCGCGGATCGCGCCCCGCAAGCAAGCAAAAACCGCCGGAATGCCCGGCGCCGGACGCCGGACCGTGGAAGCCTCCCGACCGCGTAGCGGTCACCGAAGGTAGCCGTGCGGCTTCAGCCCACGGGACCGGCGTCAAAACCCCTCGCGCTGGCCCCCGATGCGACGGATCCGGATCCCACCGCAAAGCCCAAGGCTGGCCCGCGGCGGGCCTGCCTTGGGTTGGCCGTTCCAACGGATCTGAACCCCAGCGCGGGTTCCGTCCGGACGCCACGCGTCGCGAACCCGACGCCCAGCCCGGAGGTCACAGCCTTGCTTGGCAGGGCTGGCACCGTGGCGTATAATGGCATCGTGAGCACGATCACGGTTTCGTTGCCCGAAGAGGATTTTGCCTTCCTGCGGACATTCTCGGCAGCGCAGGGAACCTCCGCGGAGGCGACAGGCACGCAATTTGCGGGAGCACCTGCAGCGGCCGCCGCAGCCCGAAGTGTTGCGGGCCACCGGCGTGATCTCCCCAGAGGTGGCGGGCGAGGACACTTACCGGAAGCGAATCGAGGAGAAGCAAACATGAGCGCCTTGGAAGCGGCGGCAGAACTGCTCGCCAAACTGAGCCCGGCCGAGAGGGCCCAGCTTCTGCAATGGGCAGCCCGCGACTTGGGCGACGCCTTCCCGGGCATCGAGAGCCGCCCCGGAGTCTGCGGCGGCGAACCGTGCATCGTGCGCACCCGCATCCCTGTGTGGCTGCTCGAGCAGGCCCGGCGGCTGGGCACATCCGAGGCCGGGCTGTCGGCAGCCTACCCGACTCTGCGGGCCGAAGATCTCGCCAATGCCTGGGCCTACGTGCGCTCACACGGCGACGAAATTGCCCACCAGATCGCCGCCAACGAGGCCGCCTGATGGCCCGGCTCTACTCGAACGAGAACTGCCCGCTCCGGGCGGTGGCGCCCATGCAGGGCGCATGGGTTTCGTGGGCCAGCCTACCCAGGGCTGCGCTCGCTGACTCGCTTGCCCCGGGCTGACGAATGCCGTCCTTTCAGGACTTCACGGGCTGGTCCCGAGGCAGCGGCGCGGATCTGGCCTCTCCGGCCCCCGAGTTTGGTCCTGAAAGGACCACATTCACCAGCCCAGGATGCAATCCTGGGTTTCGGCCAGAATAAGCACGAGCACCCTGCATGGGTGCCACCGCCAGCGGCCAAAGGCACGCGTCCGGCTGTTGAGGGTTGCTCGTTGGCCGTCCCCACCCGCCCGGTCACCTTGTCGTTCTCGTCCACGCGCTCAGCCCCGGCGAGGCGCCAGGCCGAGCCTGACTGGTCCTTCGTCACCTGGTAGCGGAAACCGTCCTCATGATCCGCTTTCCAAGCCGGGACCGTCACGTCCGCGGGAAAGGAGACCCCGCCCCGGCTCCAGGGGGCGGTGGTGATGATCCTCCTGTGGTCCGCCGCCTGGCGGCAAGAGCGGGTCCGGCGCGCGCGGGGTCTTTGTTGGAAGGAAGCCAAGCCCAGTCCCGTCTGGTTTCAAGTCGAGAGGGTGTGGGTCGCCCTCCAGCTTGATCGATCCGCTCGCCGCCCTCCCCTCGTAGCGGCGTCTCGGTAGAACGCCGCTGAATTCCCTCGCCCCAGCCACCGGACGAACCACGGCATCACGGCTTGGCCACGAGCGCGGAGATCCTCGTCCGTCGGTCGGGGCGGCGGTCGCCGGGCACCGAATATTGCGGCGTTCTGCCGAAACGCCGCTACGAGAGGGGCAGGCGTTACTCAGGGTCCACGCGGAACCCCAGCTCGCGGTAGCGTTGCAGCTTGTAGAGGAGGGCCCGGCGGCTGATCCCGAGAGCCTTGGCGGTTTCGGTGCGGTTGTAGTCGTGCTTGCGCAGGGCCACAAAGATCGCCTGGCGCTCCATCTCGTCGAGGTTTTCCCCGGGCGGCGGGCCGGGGGTGGTGGCACCGGCGGCACCCGGGGCGGCGGGCGCGGCCGCTGGGGGCGGGGTGGCGGGCCGCACCCGGCTCGGCAGGTGCTCGGGGAGGATCACCTCGCCGCGCGAGAGCAGCGCCGCCCGTTCCATCGCGTTGCGCAACTCGCGAACGTTGCCGGGCCAGGGATACCGGACCAGCACCTCGGACACCGCGGTGGAAATGCGCGCCTTGCCCTTGGTGAACTCGGCGAGGAAGGCCGCCGCGAGCGCGGGAATGTCCTCGGGCCGCTCACGGAGCGGCGGGATGGAGACCTCGAAGACGTTCAGCCGGTAGAAGAGATCCTCGCGGAACCGGCCCGCCTTCACCTCGTCCTCCAGCCGCTTGTTGGTGGCCGCCAGGATGCGCGTGTTCACGCGGATCTCGTGGTTCGAGCCGATTCGGTTGAAGGTCCCCTCCTGCGTCACCCGCAGGAGCTTGGCCTGGAGCGGGGGCGACATGTCGCCGATCTCATCGAGGAAGATGGTCCCGCCGTCCGCGGACTCGAAACGGCCGCGCCGCTGGGCGACGGCGCCGGTGAAGGCCCCCTTCTCGTGGCCGAACAACTCGGCCTCGAGCAGATTCTCCGGGATCGCGGCGCAATTCACCTTAACCAGCGGACCCGCCGCCCGCGCGCTCCAGGCGTGGATCACGTCCGCCACCACCTCCTTGCCCACGCCGCTTTCGCCCGTGATCAGCACCCGGCTCTCGGAGGGGGCCACCACGGACACCTCGTGGAACAACGCCTGCATCAGCGGGCTTTGCGCGATGACCTGGGGCGGGAGCTGGTGCTCGGGCGAATACTTGCGCGTCGGCGCGGCCGCCAGACCCGTCACCGTCCGGACCGTGGCCACCAACTCGTCGAGGTCGATGGGCTTCGCGAGGTAGTTCAACGCCCCGTCGCGCATCGCCCCGACCGCCTCGCGAATGTCCGCGTAGGCGGTGACGAGCAGGACGGGGAGGACGGCGTGCTGCTGGCGGGCGAGGCGGAGCGTTTCCAGCCCCGAGAGGCCCGGCATGCGGACATCCGAAATCATCAAGTCGAACTTCCCGCCGCGCAGGCGGTCCAGCGCCTCCTCGCCGCAGGTGGCCAGCACCGTCTCGAACCCCTGGCTGCGCAGAAAGGAGTCCAGGAGGCTGCGCTGCCCCGCGTCGTCGTCAACGATCAGGATGCGCGGCGTCCTCACTCCAGCGTTGCGGGATTCCACGGTCATGGCGCTCCAGCCGTCCGGAGCAAGGGCAGGCTAGGCGATCTGGCCGCGCGGGGAAAGGGTAATGCGCGGCGGGGCGGGAAACGGCAGGATAACTCACGCGAAGACGCGAAGGCGCGAAGAGGGAATTAAGGCCTCCGGTCCCTGGCGTCCCGGCGAATAGCGATGCCCTGTTGCAGGCGTGCGCGGCCGAAAGCGCGGGAATGCCGCGCACTCCAAGCGCTTCGCGAAGGAGGGACACGCGTCCGGCGTCGCGCAGCGTTTGGAGTGCGGCGCATTCCGCCGCTGTTCGGGCCGGCGGTGGTCCAAAGGCCGGGATTTCGCACATCGCCGTCCGGCGGGGCACCGGAACCGGTTCCCTCCCGTTATGCGGTTGTCTTGCCGCGCGGGTCTGCTCTAATAACGCCGAGCCCGGGATCAGCGGCGTGCGCGGACCGGGCACAGCACCGCCATGAACAAATCGCTCCGGACCATTTGCCTCCCGCTCATCTTGATCTCCCTCGCACCCGCGGCCCCGTGGAACGCCACGCGCGCCGTCGCGGGCGAGCCCGCACCTTGGCGCGCCATTGCCTTGCCGGACAACTCGCTCGCCTTCACCTTCCTCCGCGGGAGTGATCCGGTCCTCACCTGCAACCTCGGCGGCTGGGGGCCGAACTGGGGCTGGGTCGGGTTCGAGTCCAAGGAGAAGGCCAAGGGGGATGAGCTGGTCCTCACCGCCCCCTTCGTGGTCAACCAAGCCCGGGGCGAGGTCATCTCCCTGCATCAGCGGGTTTGGCGGAGCGCCGGCAGCGAGATCTCCTTCGCGTGGGACCTCTCCGCCGCGAAGGACATCCCGCTCACCATGCTCATCGCCGGGGTCAAGTTCGATGAGCATTTTCAGGATGGTGACATCCTCCTGAAGCATGCGGACGGCACCACGGCCACCCTGCCGTTGCGCACCGGGGGGCCCGGGCAGCAGCCCGCGACGGCCACGCTCGTCTTTCGCTCGAAGTCGCTCGGCGAGTTCACCGCCACGTTGAACCCGCCGCTCCCGGTCGCCTACCATGACGGGCTTCGCATCCAGCTCGCCGCCGACCTGTTCAAGGCGGGGACGAAGTCGGCCACGCTCACCTTCCACCTGCCGGGCCCTGCGACGCTGCTCGTGAAGCAGTCGGACATCGACCAACTGGCGCAGGTGATCCCGGGGCCGGACTGGTTCCCGGTCACGGCCACGGGGGACGTGACGCCGGGGGTGATCGGTTTCCAAGACTGGCTCGACAAGCCGGCCGGCGGCCACGGCGGCGTCCGGATGACTGGGGATCATTTCGAGTTCGCGGACCACACGCCGGTGAAGTTCTGGGGCGTGAATCTGGCGAACAACGGTTGCGCGCCCGAGAAGGCGGACGCGGAGCGCACCGCGGCCCGGTTCGCCAAGTTCGGCGTGAACGCGGTCCGGATGCACAAGTTCACGGGCCCGGGGTGGGAGGGAATCGGCGACCCCGATGACGCCACCAAGATGACCCCTGCCGGCCTGGAACGGCTCGATTATTTCGCCAGCGAACTCGCCAAACAGGGGGTCTATTACGGCTGGTCGCACACCTATCATTTCCGCCCCCGGCCCGGGAACCGCCCGCGCCTGCCCGCCTACGACGAACTGGCCGCCAACGGCGGCGACACCTACGGCCTCATCAATTGGGCAGAGGATTGCCAGGACCTGCTGATCGAATCGGTGGTGAACCTGCTCCGGCACCGCAATCCGCACACCGGCAAGACCTATGCCGAGGACCCCGCACTGGCCTATCTCGAGCTGCAAAACGAGGACGACATCTTCTTCTACACCACCTCCACCGCGTTCGAGAAGTTCCCGACCTACCGCAAGCTCCTGCTCCAGCGCTACGCCCACTGGCTCACCGCGAAGTACGGCGGCCAGGCCGGGTTGCGGACGGCCTGGGGCGGGGCCTTGAAACCGGACGAAACCCTGGCCGGCGCGAACGTGGGCCTTTTCGCCAACCCCTGGGAGATGGGCGAGGATGGTTTGCGGGGCAAGACCGGCGGCGCCCGGCTGCGCCGGCTCGACAACGCCGCGTTCTTCCACGACGTGCAAAACGCCTTCTACACCAAGTTCGTGAAGGCGATCCGCGCCACCGGTTACGCCGGCCCGCTCTGCGGCTCCCCCTGGCAGGCCGCCGGCGGACTGACGCATTACTACAACCTCAAGTCCGACTACCTCGTCGGCTACATCGACCGCCACAACTACTTTGGCGGCAAGCTCGGCGATACGATGATGGGAGAGCCCGGCGGCGGCGAGTTCTCAACCGGCCTGCAGCAGGTGGCCGGCCGGCCGTTTGGCATCTCGGAGTGGATTACGGTTTACCCTTCGCTGTACAGCGCCGAGGGCCCCGCCATCTTCGCGGCCTACGGCATGGGCCTCCAGAACTGGAGCGCCTCCTACGAATTCCAATGCGGGATCATCCCGCGCAATTTCAGCGATCTCGCGGGCAACGAGCCGTGGGGCGTCTGGAACGCGGATGTGCCGTCCCAGATCGGCCAGTACCCCGCGCTCGCGCGCATGATCCAGCGCGGCGACGTCACGGCCGGGGAGGTCATCGGCATTCGCAAGGTCAGCCCCGCGAACCTCGCCGCGGGCGCTTTTGACTTTTCGGACCGCGTGGAGCAGCGCGGCGACATCAAGACCTTCGGCGGCAACACTCCCCCCGCTGCGTTGGCCGCGGGCCGCGTGCTGGTCGGGTTTGCCGATGGCGACGCCCGTTCGACCTTCCCCGAGATGACGAAGTACGACCACTCCCGGAGGATCACCTCGACCACCGGCCAGTTGCAGTGGGATTACTCGGGCAAGGGGTGGTTCACCGTGAACACGAAGGGAACGAAGGCGGTGGTCGGCTTTGCGCCCCGGACCAAGCTGGCGCTCGATGGTTACGAGTTCACGGTGGCGAGCCCCTATGTGTCTCTCTTCCTCACCAGCCTGGAGAAAGGCCGGAACCTGGCGAAAGCCCGCAGTGCCTTGATCACCGCGGTGGCGCGCAACAGCAACACCGGGTTCAAGGTGTTCAGCGTGGACCAACGCATCATCGACAACGGCAAGGGGCCGATCCTGCTCGAGCCGGTGCGGGCGGAGATCACCTGCGGCCGTGCGGTGTCGGCGGTGAATGTGCTCGATCAAAATGGCGCGCGCACCGGCCGGACCCTGCCGGTGAGCGCGAACCACTTCGCCCTCGATACAGGCAAGGAAAAGACGATGTATTACGAGGTTGTCTTCGAGTGACCCAAAACCCGTAGCGGCGTCTTGTAAAAGCGCCGTACTGTTTTCCCCGCCGCAGCTCCCGGACGTCCGGACCTCCCGCAACCCAATCCCCCCGCCCCCGTCCCTTCGTCCGCTGCCCTCGCGAAAGGATCCAGCGGCGTTTTCACAAACGCTGCCACGCCCTTATCTCGTAGCGGCGTCTTGTAAAAGCGCCGCACTATTCTCTCCGCCGCGGCTCCCGGACAACCGCATCCCCCTGCCCCGATCCTTCGTGCGTGGTTCTCGTGGAAGAGATCGGCGGCGCTCTGCCGAGCCGCCGCTACGCCGCGGAGGTTGTCTTCCAGACGTTGCGGAAACGTCTAGAAGCTGTAACCCGCCTCTGGTAATGTCACCCAACGTTAGTCATTCCACGACTCGCAATCCAACTATGAGAATCAGAAACACAGGCCGGTTGTCACTGGCCCTGGCCGCCCTCGCCCAAGCGTTCCACCCCGGCCATTCGCTGGCCCAGAGCAGCACCTGGACCAACCTGGCCGGCGGTAGCTGGGCGGGTGCCACCAACTGGAACGGCGGCATCATCGCCGCCGGCAGCGGCAACACCGCTGACTTCAGCACCCTCACCCTCAATTCCTCCCCGGTGGTCACGCTGGACGGGGCACAGTCCATCGGCGCCCTCCTCTTCGGGGATCAGGGCAACACCTACGGCTGGACGCTGAACCCCGGCACGGGCGGCACGCTCACCCTGGCGGTGCCGAGCGGCTCGCCCATCATCACGGTGAACGGCCAGACCACCACGCTCGGGCTGGTGGTGGCGGGCACCCAGGGCCTCGTGAAGTCCGGCCCCGGGACGCTCACCCTCTCGGGCGCGGACACCTACACGGGCACCACCCTGGTGAACAGCGGCGTCCTGACCCTCGGGGGATCGGGCTCGGGCGGGTCCTCGACCAGCTCGTTGTCTGTGGGTGGGGCCACGAACCGCGGGGTGCTGAACTTCACCACCAGCGGCACCTGGACCTTCGCCTCCTCCAGCGGCAGCGTGCTGGTCGGGGGCAACGGCACCATCACGGACACCGGGGCGGGTGCCATCAACCAGTCCGCGGGCACGCTCAACCTCGCCTACAGCGGCATCTACGTGACGCTGGGCAACACCGGCACGAACTCCTACGGCTCGTACAATCTCTCGGGCGGCGCGATGAACATCCCCAGCGGCGCCGGGTTCCGGCTCGGCTTCAGCGGCCTCGGCTCCTGGGTCCAGAGCGGCGGCGCCTTCAGTTGCGGACGCTACTTTTCCATCGGCGGCAACAACGCCACCGGCAACGGCGTGGCGACCTTCACCGGCGGCAGCGCCACCATCAACTCGAGCTACCGCATCCTGATCGGTGACGGCGCGGGCGCGACCGCGGTGATGAACCTCGGCACCGAGGCGGGCGGCACCGCCCTGATCACGCACCTCAGCACCACGGGCGTGGACATGAGCGACAAGGGCGGCGGTGCCAACGGCACGCTGAACCTCGACAGCGGCACGATCCTGCTCGGCGGCCCGGTGTTCCGGAACAACACGGGCGGCTCCGCCACGGTGAACCTGAACGGCGGCACGCTGCGCGCCAACAGCGGCATCACCTTCCTCGCCGCCTCGCTCGGGCACGCGAACGCCTACAACGGCGGCGTGACCCTCGACAGCCAGACCTACACCACCACCCTGGCGGCACCGATCCTGGCGACCACGGGCGCGGGCATTTACCCGGCCGGCGGCGTTTTCAACCTCGGCTCCGGCGGCGGCGCCGGCTACATCGGCGCGCCCCTCGCCACGGTCAGCGGCGGCTCGGGCGGCGGTGCGATGGCGGTGGCGAATGTCGCCGGCGGGACCGTCACCGGCGTCACCCTCACCTGCCCCGGCAGCAACTACCTCGCCGGGGATGTGCTCGTGTTCAGCTTCGCGGGCGGCGGTGCGACCACCGCGGCAAACGCCTTCTCCCACACGCTGGTGGCCACCGATCTGGCCCCGAACACCGCTGGCGGGCTGACCAAGCTCGGCTCCGGCACGCTGAACCTCGCCACGAACAACACCTACACCGGCTCCACCACCGTCAGCGCCGGCACGCTGAATGTGAAAGTGGACGGCGGCCTGGGCCAGGGCAACGTGGTCGTCGCCGGCGGCGCCGTCCTCACCCTGGGCGGCGGCGTCACCAACGGTTACATCGCCACCACCGCCAACTTGGTCGTGGCCCCCAGCTCGACGGTGAATCTGAACTTCACCGGCACGGAAACCATCAACGGCCTCTCCCTTGATGGCGGGGTCACCTACCAACCCGTCGGCGTTTACGGCGCGGTCGGGTCGGCGGCTCCGTTCCAGATCTCCCAGCTCTCCGGCACCGGCTTGATCTCGGTCACCGCCACACCCGTGGGCGCGGGGGTCAACCTCGTCTCGTCCGTCAATCCCTCCATGGCCGGTCAGTCCGTCACCTTCACCGCCACGGTGAGCGGGGGCGGCGCCACGCCCACGGGCACGGTCACCTTCTTCAACGGCTCCATCAAGCTCGGCACCGCCACCCTGACGGGCGGATCCGCCTCGCTGACGACCAGCCTCAGCGCCGTGGGCAGCGACTCGATCACGGCGGTGTACAGCGGCAACTCGACGTACATCTCCTCCACCTCCCTGCCTCTGACCCAGGTGGTCAATCCCCGCCAGGATCTCTGGACCGGGGCGGTGAGCGGCGCTTGGGACACCACCACCGCGAACTGGACCCTCGCGGGCACCCCCTCGGTGTACGCGAACAACGACAACGTCCAATTTGACGACACCGCCACCAGCTCCGCCGTCACCCTCGCGGCGGCGGTGACCCCCGGTGCGGTGGTCTTCACCAATAACAGCCAGTCCTACACCCTCGCCGGCCCGGGCGGCATCGCCGGGCCGGCCGGCCTGACGGTGGCCGGCACCGGCTCGCTTACGGTGAGCAACGTCAATTCGTTCGGCGGTCCGACGGTGCTCCAGAACGGCACCGTGACCTTCGCGGGCCCCGGCTCCAGCACCGGCGGCGGCACGCTGGCGGTGGGCGATGCGGTCGGCACGGCAGTGCTCAACCTGACCGGCTCGGGCACCCTCGACTATGCCGGCACGGTCCCCGTCGGCGGCCTCAGCTCCGACACTGGTGACTCCGCGAGCGGCGTCATCAACCAATCGTCCGGCACCGTGAACGTCGGATCGGGCAGCAGCTATGTCGAGCTCGGCGCGGGAGGCCCGACGGCCTATGGCGCCTACAACCTCTCCGGCGGCACCTTGAGCGCCGTGAACTCCTCCGGCATCCGCGTCGGCGCCCTCGGCCTGGGCGTGTTCACCCAGTCGGGCGGCCTCCTGAACTGCTCGCGCTATTTCTCGCTCGGCACCATCACCGGCGGCGGCACCCAGGGCGGGACCGGCGTGGCCACCTTCACCGGCGGCAGCGCCTCCATCTCCAGCTCCTACCGCATCATCCTCGGCGACAAGCCCGGCGGCGTCGCGACCTTCAACCTCGGCACCGAAGCCGGCGGCGCCGCCTCCATCAGCGCGCTCTACAGCAGCGGCGGCAACGGCGGCGTGGTCTTCCTGAGCGACGCGGCCGCGACCCTGGGCGTGCTCAACGTGAACAGCGGCACGCTGCAACTCGCCGCCTCCATCTGGAAGAACGCGGTGAACACCTCCGGCACCGACCTGCTGAACCTGAACGGCGGCACGCTCCAGGCC